>OCOJ01048781.1_pt1 | contig 10136 bp, 10 predicted proteins | sample 1539251 | NCBI WGS metagenome assembly OCOJ01 (sample SAMN01911457, study PRJEB22624) | soil metagenome | biome: Soil | place: Malaysia | collected 2012-04-30 | depth RA_metagenome m
CGCGAACCAGCAGACGCTGAAGCGAGTGGAGAGATGGAAGCACCTCCTGCAGGCCAGGGGCGTCAACCCAGACAGGCTACAGCTATGGTGGGTTAGCGCCGCCGAGGCCAAGCGCTTTGCAGCCAAGGCCACCGAGATGGCAGAATTCCTTCGTTCTCTCCCGGAGTCGGAATTGGGCTCAACGACAGCGAAGGTCAAGGTTCAGGTGAGGGGTCCCTAGACAATGACCACCATAGAGACCTCCTTCCCCGAGAAACTCGGAGGTGCCGTAGGCGAGGCGCTTTCGCTATGCTATCAGTGCGGGACCTGCACCGCTGTCTGTCCCATGAACATCCCCATCCGGCGCCTCCTAAGGGGCGCGCAGTTCGGCATCAAGGACGCCTCCTATGACGACGAGAGGCTGTGGTACTGTGCCACCTGCAGGCTCTGCGAGTACACCTGCCCGAGGGGGGTGAAGGTCACGGAAATCATCCACGCACTCAGGGTCCTTGGCTTCCAGGACAGGAAAGCACCCCCGAAACTGGAGCAGGCGCTCTGGGGGGTCTACGAGGAGAGGAACTCCTGGGGAGGCAAGAAAGCTGAGAGAGCAGACTGGTCCAAGGGGCTGGACCTCCCCGAGCCCAAGAGAAGGACCAAGTTCGTCCTCTATACCGGCTGCGCGGTTTCCTATGACCAGCGCCTACAGCGTGTAGCCAGGTATGTGGTTGACATCCTGCGCCGCGCCGATGTCGACTTCCAAACTCTGGGTGGCAAGGAAAACTGCTGCGGTGACGTTGTCTACCAGGTAGGAGAGGAGGGATTTCTGGAGGAGCTCATCGCTGGCAACATCAAGCAGTTCAGCGAGGCCGGCGACACCGTCGTAACGCTTTCGCCGCACTGCTACAACATGTTCGAGTCGGTATACGCGAAGTACGGAAAGCCTCTGCAGGCGCTCCATTACACCCAGCTCCTGGCTGAGCTGCTGGACAGTGGGGCGCTGAAGCTGGAAGGGGAGAGGATGTCAGACGGGACGGTCACCTATCACGACCCCTGCTATCTTGGAAGGTATCACGGCATCTACGAGGAACCTAGGAAGATTCTCGAAAGCGTCCCCGGTCTGAAGCTGGTAGAAATGAAGGAGAACAAGGAGGCCGCCATCTGCTGCGGCGGAGGAGGGGGGATGATGTGGACCGAGTTCTCGGGCGAACGACCTAGCCGCCGGAGGGTTACCCAGGCGTCGGAGTCGGGTGCGGCCGTCCTTGCCACTTCCTGCCCCTACTGCATCCTCAACTTCGAAGACGCGCTCAAGACCGAGGGAATCAGCACCATGAAGGTAGCAGACATCGCCGAAGTACTGCACACGGCAACGGTGAAAGGCTGATGCAGACTCCCAGGGGCGTCCTAGTCTTCCTGGAGCAGTCTGGGGGGGTTACTGAAGATGTCTCGTTTGAAGTCCTAGGCAAGGGGAGAGAGATCGCCGACGGGCTCGGCGCCGAACTGACCGGCCTCATGCTGGGGAACGGTCTGAAGGAGGCCGCTGAAGATTGCGCCCGCAGAGGCGCCGATACGATTCTCTGCATCGAATCCCCCGAACTGGCTGACTTCACGGTGGAGCCATACGTTGACCTGATCGCTCCCGTCATAGAAGAAAGGCACCCGGAAGTCGTGCTGATAGGGGCAACTCACAACGGGACCGCCCTCGCCGCTAGTCTCGCCATCCGGCTGAAAGTCGGGCTGATCGCTCACGTCGTTGACCTCGAACTCGACGCCTCCACAAAGAAGCTCGTCGGGTCCGTCCCCGGGTTCGGGGGAAGTATTGTCGCGCTGTGCAAGTGCAAGAAGGACCCACAGATAGCCACCGTACGGCCGGGAGTGTTCAAACCTGCGGTCAGGAACGAAGCCAAGGCCGGCGACGTGGTCCAGATGGGCGTCGGACCGAGGGTCCCCACAGTAAAGTGCAAGGTTCTGGAGACGCACGTTGGCAAGACAGTCGAGGTCGGCAGGGCAGCGAGGGTGGTTGTCGCCGGCCTGGGGTGCAAGGACGACCTTCAGACTCCCAAGAAACTCGCCGAGGCGATGAGCGGTGTACTCGCCGTCACGAGGCCGCTCGCCGACAAGGGCCTGGCCTCCAAGGACCTCGTGGTCGGTTCTTCGGGAGCGGCCCTCAGCGCGAAGGTGGCCATTGCCGTCGGAGTCAGTGGCGCCGCTCACTTCATCTCCGGGGTTCGGGATGTCCAGACGGTCATCGCAGTAAACTCTGACCCAAAGGCTCAGATTTTCCAGCAGGCGGACTACTGCGTTGTCGCCGACGCGGGGAAGCTGCTCCCCAAGCTGGTCAGCGAACTGTCCGCTCGAGGAGGCGACCAAACGAAATGAAGGCGGTGGTCTGCGTCAAGGTTACCCCCAAGGTAGACCAAATCAGGTTCGACGAAGTGAAGAAGACCGTCGCGCGTGAAGGGGTCGAGAACGAGCTGAACGAATCGGACAAGAACGCTCTGGAGGTCGCGCTTCGACTCAAGGACCAGCTAGGAGGAACCGTGGTCGCCCTTTCGATGGGACCTCCTTCCTTCGAGCCGTTCCTCAAGCTCGCGGTCTCCATGGGAGCAGACGACGCCGTCCTGCTGAGTGACAGGGCGTTCGCAGGGGCCGACACCTACGCCACCTCACTGGTCCTGGCCAGAGGCATCTCGAAGCTGGCCCCGTTCGACTTGGTCCTCTGCGGGGAGGCGTCTTCCGACGGGAGCACGGAGCAGGTCCCCCCCAGCGTCGCTGAGTGGCTAGCCCTCCCCAGAATAAGCTACGCCAGCGAGATCAAACTAGATGGCGACAGGGTGACTGCCAGGAGAAGCATCAGAGGTGGCTATGAGGTCGTGGAGGCGAAAGCCCCCGTCCTCGCCAGCATCGAGCTTGGCTGCAACACGCCGAGATTCCCGAACTTCAGGAGGAAAAGGTGGGCGGAGACTGAATTCAAGATGACCACCATGAACATCAACGACCTCGGCCTGGCTCCGAACGAGGTCGGCCTCGCGGGGTCGCTGACCGAAGTCACCGGCCTCAACAAGATGAGAGTTCCCACCCGCCTCAATCGGACCATCGAAGGGAGCGAGGAAGAGGTCGTGAGGCAGCTCATGCAACTGCTTTCAGTGTAGGAGCAACGGTTCACTCCGCCCCCGTTAGCCTAAACCCCAGCTTTTTCACAATCTCGTCGAAGATGCCGATCCCTGCCTCCAACCTCGGGCTCACGAAGTACATGGCGCCGTACCTGTCCCCCTGAGTCACAACAAGGGAGTTCTCCTTCAGAATCTCGGCGTGGTGCATGATCGTCCTGTAGTCCACTCCCAGCGCCTCTGCCAGCTGGTTGAGGTTGGATGGTCTCAGCCTGAGCTGCTGGAGCATCCGGGCGCGGTTCTCTCCACCGCGGGCACCCCCAAGGACAAACCAGAGAAGGCGCCTGAGCTCAGGGTCGTCTGGCATACCGCCTCTCCGCGCGTTTCCAGGGGGTTATTAGGTCAGATACTGACCTGATTATGAAAAGATTCTGAAATAGGCTTAAACACAAAACGGCAGCCAGTCAGTTTGTTGTCATTTCTCCTCTCAGTGGCGATCATGCTGTACGCTGTGAACGCAGTGCTCTTCGGGCTGCTGGCCTACATCTACGGAAGGACCGCTCTCTCAACCAGGGCGAACTACGCGGTTGGACTCTTCATCTTTTCTGTCCTGCTTCTGGCCCACAGCGCGGGGACGGCCGGCGCCTACCTCTTTCTCGGCGAATATTTCGGAAGCGAGGCAGTCCCATTCATGGCAGGGATGGGGTCCCTGGAGCTCATAGGTGTGCTCGCCCTTCTGAGGATTACCCTTTGAGCCAGTCAAGCTCCAAGACGTCGGGAACTTACGACGTCGGAATCTGCACAACAGGACAGTCGCCAAACGTCCTCCGACTTGCAGAGTTGGTACTTCGAGAAAATGAGACGCGATTGAACAGGGTGGTAGTCGTCGCCAGCTCCTGTCCTCCCGACATTACCTCGAGCCTTGACAGAATCGCAAGCAAGGACCCCCGGCTGGAGGTGGTGGTGGAAAAACGAAGGCATGGGAAGGCGGAAGCAGTCAACCAGGTCCTGGAACGGTCAACCGCAGAAATACTGGTGATGCTGAATTCCGACGCCAGGCCCATGCCAGGGGCAATTGCCGAACTCCTGACAGTGCTCGAAGGCGACAGAGGGACCGGGATCGTCTCGGCCAGACCCATCCCCGAGCCTGGCCACGGGGCCATGGCCGTCCTTTCCGAATTCATGTGGACCGCTCACAACGATTGCTCTCTCGCTCTCAACCACATGAACGTCTCGAACCACAGCAGCGACGAGCTTTTCGCCCTCAGGAGGTCAGCCCTGACCCTCCTGCCAGAGGGCTTGGTGAACGACGGTACCTACCTGGCCACTCGCGCACGGCAGAGGGGCTACCGAATAAGATTCTCCAATGTCGCGGGGGTGGGGATTCAGACACCCTCCAGAGTGAGCGACGCCATCGGGCAACGTCGGCGCATCCTCTTCGGCCACACACAGGTGTGGCGCAAGACGGGTTCGATGCCAAGGACAATCGAATCCCTGCTGGTCTTCTCACCGACGGTTGCGCTGAGAATCCTAGTCAAGACCATCGCCAGAGACATGAGGTTCCTGGCCATCCTGCCCGTCGCCGTTGTCAGCGAGGGGATCGCCGCAGCCCTCTCGACCTACGACACGCTGGTCTCCACCAGCAGGCACGCCATCTGGAGGCGGTACACGTGACCCTCTCTNCCCCAGAGCGCAGAGCGCATCTTGAATCTGTACGAGACGGCGAGGGCCAACGGCGCACTCATTTCTGTAGAAGAAGTCCTTCTCCTTCTTCCCGAAACTGCATCCAGGGGAGAACTTGCGGAGGCGATACTAACGGCGCCATCGCTCAGTTCGAAGCTCGAGCTTCGTGGAGATTATGTGACAAGTCGCGACGCGACTGCCGAGTCTGCAGTGCATCTCTCCAAGGAGGTCCTGAACCGCCGACGCGCGACGCTTAACATGGCATATGCCAGCGCATTCGTCCCCCTGGCCTCAAGAGCAGGCCTCCCCCTAATCGCTGTCAGCGGTTCGACCTCCTACAACTCCGTCTCTCGGTCGACCGACCTCGATTTCTTCTGCGTCACACGAAACGGCTCTCTCTGGACAGCCATGACGAAGCTGCTCCTTTTCGCTCGAGCATTCCGCTTGGCGAACCGCGGCTCTCCAGAGATCTGTTTCAGCTGCGTCATGGCGAAGGATTACGCCTCCAGTACATTCACGAGAGAGCAGGGTGCGCTCTTCGCTCGGGATGCCCTTCAGACCATGGTCATGGATGGTGGTGGCATCTACTCGGATCTCCTCCGGCGGGCACGTTGGATTCGTGGACTGTATCCCGCCCTTTACGAAAAGAGACTGGCAGCGGCGCTGGAAGGAAACGGAAGTGCCGCCAGCAATCATGGCCTGGCTCTGGCCATCAACGGGTTCCTGTATCGGGTCGTCGGAACCTACATCAGGCTAAAGTCCTTCATTCGAAACCGGAGTCTGATCAAGGCAGGCAAGCCGAGCGAAACCTTCTACACGCTTCTCGGAGAAGACCACCTGATCTACGAATCGAAGCGATACAGGCAGATGGCGGAGTCGTTCAGAGAGTCGAACACGAACTCGGCTTCTGTTCAAAACCGCTGACTTATGCTCATGGGGTCGATTCCAAGGAGAGGGTTTGGAAGTGATGCTGATTATTTCGGGATACATACTGGCCGACTTCCTACTCGCCATCTCGGTGGTTCTGAGCGTCGCTTTCCTAGTGTACGGGTTCAACACCCTGCATCTCACCCTCAGGGCGCGGAGGTACAGGGCCGGAGGGGGTACCATCCTCAAACACAAGCCGCCGGTTGCGATACACCTCCCAATCTACAACGAGCTGTATGTGGTCGGACGGCTGCTGAAGTCGTGCGTGGCCATGGCAGAAAGGTACGGCAAGCAGATAACCAAGATCTATGTGATAGACGATTCGAACGACGAGACATCAGCCGAAGTCGACAGGCTGGCGGCCGACTACTCGGCCCAGGGTTTCAAGATAGAAGTGGTAAGGCGTGGGTCCAGGGAGGGCTTCAAAGCTGGCGCTCTTCAGAGTGCCCTGTCAATCACCAAGGAACAGTACGTGGCGGTGCTCGATGCCGACTTCGTTCCGCCTGACGACTTCTTGGACAGGACGGTTCCCGTCCTCCAGGCAAACCCGACGGTCGGTTTCGTTCAGGGCCGGTGGGGGCACCTGGACAGGAAGTACAACCTGGTGACCGAGTCCCTTGCGCTTGGTGTGGACGGCCATTTCTTCCTTGAGCAAAGGGGGAGAAACGGAAGCGGATACCTGATGAATTTCAACGGCAGCGCCGGGGTGCTGAGATGCAAGGCCATCAGGGAAGCCGGGGGATGGGCGTCCGACACCCTGGCCGAGGACCTGGACCTCAGCTACAGGATGCAGCTGGCGGGCTACAGAGGAGTGTACCTCAACGACCTGGAGGTCCCAGCCGAACTTCCACCCACCATCACCAGCCTCAAGAGGCAGCAGGGAAGATGGGCCAGGGGCTCGCTCCAGGCCGCCAAGAAACTATTTGGCCCCATCAGGAAGTCCCAGAATCTCACGCTGGGGCAGAAGGTGGAGGCCGCAGTGCACCTCACCTACTACCTGGTGCATCCTCTGATGGTGGCGTCGTTCCTCATTGCCGTGCTGGCGGACTTCCTTTCAATTGACGTCATAAGCTACGCCGTGAACATTTCCATCCCATCTTCACTTTCCGGGATAATATCGGGGGGTGCTGCGAAGGCGGCGTTTCTCAGCCTTCAGGTCGCGCCATGGCTCGTCTTTTCCTCCCTGGTTGCCCTCTCCACTCTGGCGGTTCTGTTCTACTGCATTGAGACGGTCAGGGTTCAGGAGCTGGGGCTCCTTGGCAACGTCAAGCAGATTCTCTTCCTGGTGGTCTTGGGCTACGGGATCAGCATCAGCAACTCCGTTCAGGCTCTTGGAGGCCTTTTCTCGAGGCAAACTGGGACCTTTTCGAGGACGCCGAAATACGCCATCCGTAACTCGGGAGAGACCTGGAAGGGCAAGAAGTATCAGGTTCCTCTCAACAAGACCACCCTGTTGGAGGCGGGGGCAACCGTGCTGGCTTCGTTGGCTGTTGCCAACGCGTATGTCACCCGGAACTTCGGAATCCTGCCGATACTGGCGGTATACTTGATCGGCTATTCGGTGGTGCTCTACCTGACCCTGACCCAGGCCGCGGCTTCGGGAAAGGGGAACCAGTCGTAGCTCTCAGCCGCGGACAGAGCATCGTCGGTGATCACTTGACTATCTTGTACCTCAGGAAAATATCGAGCTTGAAGAACCACAGAGGGGAAGTCGCTACGTCTACTAGATGGAGCCACGGGAACCCGTTCAGGGTCTTCCCCACGAAGTTGTCGAAGAGACCCGTCCCCCTCCTCTCGGTCCTCCTGAATTCGCTCGGCACGAAGGTCTTGTCGGGGGAGAACCTCGGACTTTCTCCCAGGGGCCATACCGCCGGGGGTCCAAAGGCAGGAATAGCGTGCTGCAGTTTAGGAGAGAACTTCAGCTCGAACTGTCGCACCATGTAGTTGGTCATCAGATTGGGGACAGTCATTATCAAGGTCCCCCCGTTCTTTGAAACCCTCGCGATTTCCTCCATTGTTCTGGTCGGATTGGGTAGCAGGTGAGCGACCCTGACCATCACTACGGTGTCGAAGGTCGAGTCGCGGGCGGGGATGGTGGAAACGTCCCCCCTGACGATGCTCGCCCTTTTCAGGTTCAGTCTTGCCATCTCCAGGTTTCTTTTCGTCATGTCGATCATCAGCACGTCGTGGAAGTAGGGCTCCAGAATCCGGGTGATTCTCCCGAAACCTCCGCCCAATTCGAGGCAAGCCTTGCCCTGGCGGATCCATGACCGGATTATTCTCTTCTGGGCCTCATCCTCGATTCTTTTGTGGGACCAGAGCTGCGAGTAGTCGTTCTCCTCGAAGCCGCTCAACCAGGGGGCGGCGTTGCCATTGGAGGAGGTAGCACCTCCACGTGAATCCAACTGCCCCTGGGTGGCCAACAAAGGTGGGGGCTCGAAGGGGCCCGAGGTAATATTGCTTTACGGATGAATCCTTAACTCGAACTCGGCGTGACGTCGGGCGAAATTGAGCTCTGGCGGAACCTACCTGCGGCTTGAGACGACGGGGCGGAAGACAGGGCTCCCCCATATCGTCGAGCTGCGTTTCGCCTGGCTCGACGGTTCGTTCTACGTCCTGGGGAACTCGGCTGCCAGCGACTGGGTCCTCAACGTCCGTGGCTCGGGGAGGGCGCGGGTGCGGCTCGGAGAGTACCTGTACGACGTCTCTGCTCAGAAGGCAAGCGAAACGGCGGCTGACGCTTGCAGGAAGGCCTTCGAAGGCAAGTACGGGGCGAGGATGGTCAGCCAATGGTATGCAAGGCCGGGTGTCTGTCTGAAACTGACGCCATCTGGTCAACCCGTCCGGAGGGGCAGCGCCACCGGGGAGCAGGAGGCGAAGACCAACTTCATCCAGTGGTCTTCCACGGCCAGAAACTACTACGATGAGGTTGCCGGAGCCTTCGACTCAGCCTCGGAGGAATACGACTTCACTATCAACAGGAATTTCATCAACACCTGGATTCGAAGGCGCTCCCTTCAGGTGCTCAGAGGACTCGTCAGTCCGCAAGACTACCTGCTCGAGATCGGTTGCGGGACAGGGGCGGAGGCCCTCGAGGTAGTCAGGTGGGTGGCGGGGATTGTTGCGATAGACGTCTCGGACAAGATGATTGAGCTGCTCGAAGCGAAGGTCAGGGCGAGAGGGCTAACTGGGAGGGTGTTCCCGATGAAATTCCCTGCATCAGAGATCATGCAGCTCGGAGACATCATCAAGGGGAAGCCTATCAGAGTGGCCTATTCTTTCAACGGAGCCCTCAACTGCGAACCAAAACTGGACCACTTTGCGCAGGAGCTTCATGCGCTCCTGGAACCAGAGGGGTACTTCGTCTGCTCTATCAGAAACACCATCTGTGCCAGCGAGATGCTCTCTCATGCCTTCGTACTACAATTCGATAGGGCTACCCCGAGGAAGAAACAACCCGTCATGGTGTCTGTTGGGGGGAAGGACATACCATCGACCTACTATTCGCCATCCTCGTTTCTGGACCACTTCCGGCCGTATTTTCGAGCAGAGGAAGTGATTGCACTCCCCTCTCTCCTTCCACCGGCCTACCTGAACGAGTACTACCTGAGACTCAGAATGGGCTCAACATTTCTGGAGCGTCTCGACAAGCTAGTGTCAGGCGCCTTTCCCTTCAACAGGTTCGGCGATCAGACCCTCTTCGTTCTGCGCAGCTCCCGTCACGAAACCTGAACCCCGCCATCCACTTGGTCGCAGCTCGGAATAAGCGAGGGCAAGGTATGCGATTGTAGGAATTACCCCCGTCACAAGCACGAAGAGCAGAGAGTTCTGGTAGAAGAAGGAGACCTTCATCTGGTCAGCAATCGATGCTCCAAGGGAGAACTCGTTGGCCAGTATGGAAGGGGAGACGAAGTAGAATATGTCATAGGCGAAAACCATGTAGATCAAGGGCAGAGCCGTGAAAACGAGTGTCCAGGTCTTTCTTGCCTGCAGAATCAGGAAGGGGACGACCCAGTAAAAATACTGTGGATTCACGTAGTTATAGGTGAGGAAGAGGACCAGCACTGACAGGATCGTCCACTTCGCAAGGTCTTCGTCCCGCTTCCGGTACACCCAGGCAAGCGCGAGAATGTAGGCCGGGATCCCCACAAAGAGGAAGAGCGGAACTGGAGGAGACTTCAGAACGAAGAGGATTTCTTGCCACGTCAGCCCGTTGACCGAGAAAGCCCCGGCGAAGGTTGGAATACCCCTCGCGTACACGAAAACACCGATTGTATCTACGAAGTTCCCATATGCTGCGTACAGACCGGCGGTGGCCAGCGCGGCGGGCACCACTGCGGAGAGGGGTTTGAGGGCCATGCGCCCGTCCCTCCTGAGCGACATGACGAGCATGAAGGGGATCATCAGGGCAGGCCAGATCTTCACCGCCGCGCCGACGGA
>OCOJ01034909.1_pt1 | contig 10134 bp, 11 predicted proteins | sample 1539251 | NCBI WGS metagenome assembly OCOJ01 (sample SAMN01911457, study PRJEB22624) | soil metagenome | biome: Soil | place: Malaysia | collected 2012-04-30 | depth RA_metagenome m
ATTGTGAAACCGGCTTCCTCTCTTGCGCTTGGCTTGGTGCAGGGGCTGTTGGATGTCTGAACCGAGACATGTTGAACAGCGGCGGTCGCTCCGCCTGGGCCGGTGCGCCCGGGCAGCCGCATTCCTTCTACTCCTCGCTCTGGCGACCAGCCCAGGGGCTTTTGCGGAAGAGCAGGTCGTGATCCAGAAGACGGCAACCAACCCGCAGAACCGGGCGGCGGATTCGTGGATTGACCAGGGCTCGACCGGCACCAACCATGGGGGCAGTATCACGCTCCAGGTGACTTCCTCGAATGGCGCGAACCAGCGCGCGCTCGTCGAGTTCGACCTTTCCTCGCTGAACAGCTCGGGAATCAAGCTCGCCACGCTAACGCTGTTCATGACCACGGCTCCCACCGCGAGCCGGACCTATGGAGCTTACCGGGTGACGAGCCGGTGGATCGAAGCGGGCGTGACCTGGGCCAGCCGCCTGGCCGGATTTGGCTGGGGAGCCATGGGTGGAGACGTGAATGGCGCGGCCACCGCGACCACCACGACGGGCACGACCTCCATGGTATCGCTGAGCTGGAACATTACCGCCGACGTTCAGCAGTGGTTCGGGTCGGCTTCACCGATCGCGAACTACGGGACGTTGATCCGGGATCAGACTGAGAATTCCGGCACCACTTACACAGGCACGTTTGCCGCCATCGAAAACGCGACGCAGGCCAATCGCCCGAGTTTGACGGTGAATTTCGTACAAAACGTCCAGGGGCTGTCGTCGACCGCAGGGAACGCCCAGGTGGTGCTGAACTGGAGCTACCCGGCGACGATCGGCACGGTTCTATCGGCGACGAACGGAGTGCTGATCATTCGCGAGGCGGGTGGCGCGCTTGCTTCCACGATCGTGCCCACCGACGGCACCGCGTACACGCGCAATGCGGGATGCACGAACACGCTCGGGGCAGCCACCATCGTGTTCAGCAGCAATTCGCTCCCTACGTCCTTCAACGACAGCGCCACGGGCGATAACCCTGACTGTCCTCCCGTCAATGGCACCCTCTACGCATACAAGGTGTTCGCCAAGGACGCAGCCAACAACTACTCCCATTCTGGAGCCAGTTCGCAATTCGTGCCCTTGATTGCTGCCACGCCCAACACTACGGCGAGCACGCAGCTCTCTGTCTCGTGGAATGAGGCAACCGGCTCGACGACTCTGACAGCGCCCGGCCTGAACCCCGGCGTTGTGGTGGGGATCGGCACCAGTTCGAACATCACGTATGGAGTCAACCCGAGCAATGGCCTTCCCGTGTTCACCCCCGTATCGACGGACGCGGCCATCACCGGACGCCCTCCGGTGCTGCCGAGCACAATCACGACGATCGGGAGCAACGTGATATACACGGCGGACCAGAATGGATTCGTGTACGCAATCAACAGCTCGAACGGAAATATATTATGGTCCACGAATCCCACCGGAGCAGTGGCCAACACATTCACCTCAGGACCTGCTGTGCTGGTGAAGAGTTTCGCCAGTTCGTATACCGGGACCCACGATTTGGTTGTGCTGGGGACGCGCAACAGCGGTACGACCACGGGAAACAGCATCTGGGCGCTCGACGGCAATACCGGTGCGACGGTGTGGAGTCTGACCGGCAGCGCGAACGGGAATCCGGCCATGGATATCGTGGCCGCGACACCGTACGTGGATTACAAGAACAACGCGATCTGGGTGACCAGCAACAGCGCGGGAGGAACCGGGCAGCCCAGCCTGTGGAAGATCAATCCGAATGCCAGCGGAGCGACCACGGCCGCGGCCACGGCCAATCTGGGCAACATAAGCAATCCGCCTTACGTAACCGTGTCCGGCGGGACGTTGTTTGTGGGCACTGACGGCGGAACGCTCTATGCCATCAACACGTCCAACGCGGCGGTGCGGGCTTCCTACGCAGCGGGGGACACGACGGTAGTGGGTTATCCGGTGGTGCTCAACTTCTCCTCGCCGTACACGGTGATTTTTTCGGGAGCGACGGCGGTCCACGCGGTGATCTTTAACTCCACCACGAACACGTTTACCACAACCGGCGCGGGGACGTGGAGCACAACCTTTGCCGACGGCTGTACCCCTTCCGGGCCGGCAGGCTATGCCGGGCTGGCCTATGTGTACGTGGGTTGCAGCGACGGGGCCGTCTATGAAATCAACGTGACCAACGGCACGGTTACCAACAGCAAATCGCTGCGGCCGGGAAGCACACTGGGAGATGTGGCGCTGGATACGACGCTCGGGCTGCTGATCGTGGGGGCCACGAGCAGCCGGATCTACGCCATTGCGTATCCGTTTTAGGGAGCGGTTCATGGAGTCGCTGTTCATACTCCGGTCGCAGCTGGTGCTGACGCGAACAGGACACAAGGGCGCGGTGCTGGCCTTGATGGTAGGGGCGTTGGTGGCGCTGGCGGGTTGCGGGCCCATGAGTTCTTCGCAGTCCTCGCTTTCGATGCCTGCGGCTCCGCCGCAGGCCGCGATCAGTTTCTGCAATTCTGCCGCCGCAAACTGCACTCCGGAACAATCGTTTTCGGTAGGTATGGTGCGCGACCTAGACGTTGTGGTGAACTGGACCAACCTGCCTGAGGGAACACACGCGCAAAAGGTGTCGTTTCTTCTGCCCAATGGCGATTTCTACACCGCGTATGAGAAGTCCTTNTTCGAGGCTGCCGCCGGGTCCAACGGCACGCAGACAACCGTCCAGGCTCTTCCGGTGGCCGGCACGTGGATTTCGCAGCGCAGGCTTACGGGAACGTGGAGCGTCACCGTGGAGCTTGATGGCCAGCCCATGGGGACAGGCACGTTTGAGTTCATGCCCTGAAAATCGCCGCGAGGCATATAGCGGTGAATGAGGTAGAGAAAGAATGCGGCCCGTACTGGAACGGGGCGGCTTAGTAAGTGAATAGACTTGCATCGTGAGAGGCGGGGTCGGCCAGCTAACCCATTTAATTTCAATACATTGACTCTTGGCGGCCGTATTGCTGGTCCCAGGCCTCAGGATTGGTGTCGAAGCCGGCCAAGGAGGTCCAGCATGACAAACGGCTTGGAGGAGCGAAATAACGTGAGGTGCCGTAGGGGCTCTCGCCTGTGGACGGGCATGGCCGTTCTCGGGCTCCTCGCTTTGTCTACACCGCTCCCGGCCTGGGCGGATACATTCACCCAGCTTACCTTGACATTTGCCCCACCTGCCGGCACTCCATTTGCGGGGGGAACCTTGGCAGGCACGGTCCAACTCTACACAACGGATGCGACCGGCGCCATAGTACCCCTTGGCTCGCCAACACAGTTCCCAAGCATCGGCCCGGGTGGTTCAACGGTGCTAACTTGGGACACGGGGGGATTGGCTGCCTGCTGGATTGCCATCGGTGGTGGCGATACTGTAGCCGTCACCCCTGACCCTTTGTATCCCGTGTATGCTTTTCCCTCCGATCCGGCGACATGGATTGAGCCCACCAACAATCAGGCACCGATCGTGTCTATTGGGATGTTGAGCGGCGCGACGTTTGAAGAGGCCACGGGGGCGCTCGTGGCATTCGATGGTCCGGTGCAGGTCGGCACATGGACACTCACGGAGACCGTCCCGGAGCCGGCTACTCTGTCGCTGACATTCGTGGGGCTGGGATTCGCAGGAATCGTGCGCATGATACGGCAGAGGCGAGCCGCCTAACTCCCACCCCCTGGCGTCTCATCCGCCCGGAATTGGCCGGATCTCCGGGCGCAGCGGGCCTCTTGCTTCCGAGGGTGACCGTTCCGCGCTGTTCTCCCCCTCTCATCGAGGGCCTGTGATATCGTAAGGCTCACTGCGGCTCGTTGCGCGCCGCAAACATTCCGAACGATGGCGCTGAGCCCTACCATCCTGACGGGAAAGGAGCCCTCCGGGGCGCCCCGGAGCAACGCGAGCCAGCGGATCATTGCCGCCGGGATCGTCCTGGTGTTTCTGTATTACGCCGCGAGCGTGGTGATGACCATACTTCTCGCCGTGCTGCTGGCTTACTTTCTCGACCCCGTCGTGGAGTGGCTCGAAAACCGTGGATTGGCGCGGGGTTTGGGTTCCCTGCTCATGGTGCTGGTAATGTGCGCTGTGACGCTCGGCGCCATCTCCGCCCTGTGGTACCGCGCGGAAGATTTCGCCAGCAACTGGCCGAAATACGGCGCCAAACTGAAGGCCGCGCGCCAAGCCGTCGAGTCGCGGCTGCAATCCATCGAGTCGCGTGTCTCCGAGATTACCCCGCAGGAGCAGCGGCCTCGCGGCACCTTGCGCGTGGAACAGACCGAATCCACGGCCAGTTTTCTGCTGGCAAAGATTGGCTCGGTCACCAATATTGTCGTGGCCGCGGCCTTCGTTCCCTTTCTAGTGTTCTTCATGCTGGCCGCCAAACGCGACGTGTGGCACGCCACGCTACAACTGTTTCCGTCCACCGAGCGAACGCAGGTGAAGCTCNGCCCTCGAGGAGGTGGGACGCGTGCTGCGCGGCTACGTGATGGGCAACGTCTTGATCATGGTGATTCTGGTGATCGCCAGCACACTGCTCTTCTGGGCTTTGGGCCTCGATTATCCCCTGCTGGCTGGATTCATTTCCGGCGTGCTGAACCTGGTGCCCTACTTCGGCACGCTGCTCTCCGCCGTTCCTCCGCTGGTCCTGGGACTGACGAAGTGGAACTCGCCGGGCAATTACGTGCTTGTCGTCCTGATGATGTTCTTGTTTCACTTCCTCACGCTGAACATCCTGTTTCCCGCCATTGTCGGCCGCAGGGTTCAGCTCAACGCGCTGGCCGTCACACTCGCTCTGCTGTTCTGGGGCTGGCTGTGGGGCGCCATGGGATTGCTCGTGGGCATCCCGGTGACGGCGAGCATCAAGGTGATTTGCGACCACATCCAGGGCTGGGAGCCCGTAGGCCGCTGGCTGGGCGCGTAATTCTGCTGGAACTGGTGCACCTGGTTTACCTGTAGCTGGCCTCCGGCGTCATTCCTCACCTTGTCGCTTCACGCTCATCGGGGCGAGAAATCGGCGCTTAGACGGGCGACAGTTTGCCGGCACTTGTCGAGGTTGCGCTGAGGGGTATCCAACTCTTCGGCACCGAAAAGTCTGCCCTCAGCCTTTTTCTGGAGCAGAGTCGGCAGGGCCAATTGAAGCCAGTGCACCGACTCCCGGCAAAACGTCAGCTGGTTAGGGGGGACGCTGCGTGCTTGAGCAGCCATTTTCGCATACAAACCGCCCATCTCGGCTTGAGCCCATGCAAGCGACTCACGAGCTCCTTTGTTTGTCGGGTCTTTCCGCGAAAGCTCTTCGCGTATCGCAATGGTTTTCTTTTTGTACTCGATCGCCTGCGGGTAGTCTTCCTTCCTCTCGTAAATTCCAGCAATATAAGTGTAAGTGTCACCCAGTCCTCCCAGAGCCTTGGTGTCCGCGGGGTCAGCATCCACAAGCGCGGCCCGTATCTTCAAGGCCTTGAGGTAGTAGTTGAGCCCCGCATCCATCTCCCCCTGGCGGATGAGGATAAATCCTGTATTGCTGTAGCTGACGCTGAGGTTGAAGCGGGCGCTGACACTCTCGGGATGGCGGGCCACCTGAGTCTCGTCCATGGGCACGGCAATCCGGTAATGCTCAAGTGCCGCAGCCCAGTGTTTCTGCATGGACAGCACGGCGCCCAGATTCCTATGAGCGTTCGAGATCTGGGTTAGGTACAGCTCATTGTTGGGTTCCGTCTTGGCAAGGCGCTCGAAAATGGCAAGCGCCCTACCGTCGTAGTCCAGCGACCCGGGGAAATCGTTGTCGTACCGGAGGTAGCGCGATTTGGAGTCATACGCGACCCCCAGGGCGTCCTCCGTTGCTACATCCTGCGGGTTGGCGGTGGCCAGCGGTTCCAGGATCTCCAACGCTTTCTGTAGAATGTCTTTGTACTCCGCTTTATTTCCCGCTCGGATCCCTAAGGCCAGCGACAGGTCCAGGTAGCGCTGCCCCAATTCGCGGCGGAGTTCCCTGTTGGAGGGTTGGAGCGAAGAGGTGCTTTCCAATAGCTTGACGGCCTTACGATAGTTCTGTAGTGCGCTGGGTGTATCGCCCACGTTTGCGTCGGTGACCTTGCCCTGTACGTCGGCAAGCTTGCCGTATGCTGCTGCCAGTTCCCGAAGAAGAGCCGGATCGTTGGCGGATTCTTGCGCGAGGCTGTCGAGATACTCTTGCGCCCGCTGAATAATCAGCCTGCGCGCCGTCGTGGCGCCCGGCAATTCCCCGATGGAATCGTTTATTTCGAACATCAGGGAATTGGCCAGCTTCCGCACGTCGTTGAAGCGGCGCTCCGCCCGGGCGCGTTCGGCCCGAGCGATGCGCGCCTGGCGCAGCGTCAAGGCCATTCCTCCGATCAGCGACAGGAGGACGAGGGTAGCGGCGGTGACTGCGACCTTGTGACGGGCGACGAATTTTCGGCTGCGATAGGCAAATGTGGCTTTGCGCGCCACCACCGGTAGGCCTTCCAGATGGCGCCGCAGGTCCTCCGAAAGCTGCTCCGCGGAGTCGTAGCGGGCCGCGGGCTCCTTGCGAAGCGCCTTCAACACGATGTTGTCGAGGTCCCCGGCCAGCCGCCGCTTAAGTTTTTCAGGCGAATCGCCGCGCAGGCCGCTGACAACTTCGGGCGCCAGTGCACCCTTCTGCTGTTTGCCCTCGCCATCCTGCGGGGTGCGCCAGATTGCCGTGCTAGGTTTTTCCGGCTCGGTCTCTAAAACGATCCGGGCGACCTCGTGCGGCATCCGGCTGGGGAAGCGGTAGGCGCGGCGCCCGGAGAGCAGCTCGTATAACACCAAGCCGAGCGAGTACACATCGGAGGCCGTAGTAATCGCTGCTCCGCTAAGCTGCTCGGGACTGGCGTACTCTGGCGTCATGACCCACCCCCCGCCGGTCATGGTCACGTTCTCGGGAAGCAGGCTGGGGTCGAGAATCTTGGCGATGCCGAAATCCACCAGCTTGGGAACCCCGTCCGTGGTCACCAGAATGTTGCTCGGTTTGATGTCGCGATGGATCACCAGGCGCTGATGCGCGTAATGCACCGCGGAGCAAACGGTGCGAAAGAGATTCCGGCGCGCGTCAATCGGGAGTTTGTGCCGGTCGCAATACTCCGTGATGGGCAGGCCGTCGATGAACTCCATCACAAAGTAGGGAATGCCCTCGGCGGTCGAGCCCCCGTCCAGGATCTTGGCGATGTTGGGGTGGTCCAGGGTGGCCAGGATTTGCCGCTCGTTGCGGAAGCGCGCGGCGGTCAGTTCGCTGCCCAGCTCCGCGCGCACGATTTTCAGCGCCACTTCCTGCTTGTACAGCCCATCGGCCCGAATGGCGCGATAGACCGCGCCCATGCCGCCCTGGGCGACTTCCTCGAGGATTTCAAACGCCCCCACGCGCTTCCCGCGCGCTAGCCGAAATTGGGCTTCCTGGTCCAGCAGGAAACTGGGGACGGCGGCAGAGTCCAGGAAAGCCGAACCGGTCTGCGCTTCCGAGGCGATCAGCGTCTCGACTTCCTGCCTCAGCTCGGAATCTGCGCCACAACGCTGCTCCAGGAAGCCGGAGCGCTCTTCCGGCTTCAGTTCCAGCGCCTTCTGGAGCACGTCCTTCACCTGTTGCCAGCGTTCCGGCGTCATGACTCGCTCTGCCGACTCATTTCGTGATGCAGCCAGAACCGGGCCGTTGTCCAATCCCGTTTCACTGTGGCCGGCGAGATTCCCATGACTCGCGCCGTCTCCTCGATGGAAAGGCCGCCGAAGAATCGCAGCTCCACAACGCGGCTTTGCTGCGCATCGAGCTTGGCCAATGCATCGAGCGCGGCGTCGAGAGCCATTAAATCCACACTTCGGCCTTTGGCCAGCGCCATGCCTTCAAGCAGGGTTTGCTTCTCGCCGCCGCCGCGTTTGGCGGCGCGGTGCTTGCGCGCGTATTCCACCAGGATCTGCCGCATCAGCAGGGCGCAGATGGCCACAAAATGTTCACGATTCTCGAACTGCCCGCCGCGCTGCTTGGCAAGGCGCAGATAGGCCTCGTGGACCAGCGCTGTGCCCTGGAGCGTGTGGCCGGCACGTTCCTTTTGCAGGTGGTAATGCGCCACGCGGCGCAGTTCGCCGTAAACGAGGGGGAAAAGCGCGCGCAGAGCTTCGTCATCCCCGGCCTGCCAACGGGCCAGAAGTCGGCTCACGGCTTGCGTCGAAGATTCCGTCACAGACGCCCCCCACAAGAGCGCCCGCACAGGGATTCTGGGCCGTCACCTTAGTCCACAACTTCAACAAAATCAATACATGCCGGGTGGTGACATCTCTAGCGAGTCTGTTCCGTAGCTGGCCTCGAAATTCTCTTCCTGCAGTGAGCCATTTTGCTTGCGCATTGCACTTTATAGGGTGAAAGAGGCGGTAATCACACTGCGTACAGAAGAAGGAGGGAACTTCCATGGCTGCAAACCTGATCTCTGCGACCCCGGAAAAGAATCCCTCCGCGGGTAAGGCAATCAGCAAGCTTCGCCGGCCGACGAAATTGGGCCAAGCGGTCACGAAGCTTTCGCAAGTCAGGCTCCGGTCCGGATTTCCTCCGGCGCAATCCCTGGCATGAGCCAGTTTTCCTCCGGATTGCACTTTGCAGAGTGAAAGAGGCGGTGTTTACAGCACCGCCGCTGGGACATCGGAACCCGCAACCAGAACTCAAAATAGGAGGGAACTTCCATGGCTGATAACGCGATCGTGGCAATTCTTGGGAAAGCATTCCCTGCGGTGAAGGCAGACCAGAAGACGCGTGAGACGATAACCCTGAGCCACCGCGTCAAAAGGCTGCTGGGAATCAGCAACTGGTCCGAGCTGATCAAGGGTGACGAGCCCTACTTCGGCTTCTGAGGGTTCGTGCTGCGCGTTCCCAACTCGGGCGGGACTAGATCTTCTGCTTTAATGCGCGCACCGTCGCGGCGAGATCTGTGGATTCCTGGAATAGCCTGATGGCCGCGACGCCTGCCGCGCCCGCTGCGAGGCAGGCGCCCGCGTTTTCGAGAGTGATTCCGCCAATCGCCACCACCGGAATGTGCACTTGGCGGCAAACGGCGGCGAGAGCTTCTGTTCCCTGGGGCGGGCCGAAGCGCGCCTTGGAAGGAGTGGCAAACACGGGCCCGAAGAAAACGTAATCTGCCCCGTCCTTTTCTGCTCGTAGTGCTGCTTCGAGTGAATGGCAGGAGCGGCCAATCCGGAATCCGGACGGCAGACGCGCGTTTGTGCGAAAGGCCACCACATCGGCTACACCCATGGACTCCTCCCCCAGGTGCACCCCGGCAGCACCTGCGGCCAGCGCCACGTCCAGGCGGTCGTTCACCAGGATCTTCTCCGGCCCGGCGCGCGCCACCGCTTTTTGCGCCAGCTCCAATAAGGCGCGGCCCGTCAGGTCCTTTTCCCGCAGTTGAATCGCGTCAACGCCCGCGTTCGCCGCGCGCGCGATGGTTTCGACCAGGCGCGTAGCCGCTTCCCGTTCTTCCGCGCCGAATCCCCGCCGGTCCGTCACGTAGCAGACCAGCGGCGCATTCGCTGAGCGGTCAAGCCACGGCATCCGTATTTCGCCGCCCGATGAAGATGCTTCCGGCCAGGAAGACGTCCAGCAAGCCGAGGCCGGTTACCGCTCCGCGCAGATAGGGGCTTAGCAGGATGGGAACGAGTTCGGGGAACCGCTGGAGGAAAAAGTTGCGGTCCCAATAGGGGGACCAGGGAAGAAAGACGAGGAGCACGCCCGCTTCCAGACAAATCAGGCCCATCAGGATGCGCACCACGCGGTTCATCGGGCCCGTCTCGCGCCGGGGGATCAGCGCTGTCCCGCTTTGCGGGACAGGTCGGCGATGCGGCTGGTGACGTCGCGATAGTCAATATTCATCGCGTAGACCTGCTTGAAGCTGTCCAGCGCCGCCGCGGCATCCCCTGAGGTCTCTTGCGCGACTCCGAGGTCGTACAGAAGCGCAAGGATGGATTCCTGGTCCAGGTTGGGCATGGCCAGCGCTTTCTTGTACCACATCGCAGCAATCTTGGGCTCGTTGCGGCCCATAAAGCAGAGGCCCAGCAGCGTGTAGCATTGCATGGTGTAGCGGAATGTTTTGCCGTTCTGGACCAT
>OCOJ01042195.1_pt1 | contig 10131 bp, 14 predicted proteins | sample 1539251 | NCBI WGS metagenome assembly OCOJ01 (sample SAMN01911457, study PRJEB22624) | soil metagenome | biome: Soil | place: Malaysia | collected 2012-04-30 | depth RA_metagenome m
TCATGCGGCGGAAAGTGTGGCGGCGCTGATGGACGCAAACGACGTCACCGCAATGCAGGAAGCGGTGGGGAAAGTGAAAGTGGACGAAAGCCTGCTCGATTACGCGCTCGAAATCGTGGAGCGCACGCGCCAATCGGAGCAACTGACGCTGGGGGTGAGCCCGCGAGGCGCCGTGATGCTGCACCGGGCGGCGCAAGCGCGCGCGTATCTCGAAGGGCGCGATTTTTGCCTGCCGGACGATTTCAAGCGGCTGATCCTTCCGGTGTTTGCACACCGCGTGGTGGTGAGCTCACGGTACGTTTCCACGCAGAAAAAATCGGAGCAGGCTGAAGCGATTCTGCGCGAAATCCTCGAAACTGTTCGCGTTCCGGTTTAAGTCAAATGGCATCGATTGTTGCGCGCTGGTGGCAGGGCCGAGACAAGGCCGGATGGCGGAGTTTCGGCATGGCCATGCTGGTGCTGACCGCGGCGCTGGTGGTCGCGCTCTTTTCCGCGGCGGCGGCGCAGACCGGGCGCATCTGGCTGGCCGCGACGACCACGGCGATCGCGCTCGGGATGGCCGGCTGGGTGGCGGTGGCGATTGTGCCGACGCTCGCGCGGCGGACGAGCCTGCGCTGGCTTGTGTACCAGGTGGACTACCGCCTGACGCGCGAGGGCATCGTTTATCTCGGGGCCGTGTTCATCCTGATCCTGGCTGCGGTCAATACCGGCAACAATTTGCTTTTCATGATCCTGGCGTGCTCGCTCGCCGGGATTTTGATTTCCGGGATTCTTTCACGCGTCGTGCTGACAGGAGTGGACCTGAAGTTCGACTTGCCGGAACACATTTTCGCTGAACAGCCGGTGCTGGCCGAGCTCGAGNCTGCGGAATGAAAAACAGACGCTGCCGTCTTTTTCGCTGCGCGTGATGGGCAAATCGGAGAAGGATGAGGCGCAGATTCTGACGCGGCCCGTTTATTTCCCCTTTCTCCCGCGAATGAGCGCGGCGCGGCAAAAAGTGGAGCTGGTTTTTCCGCAGCGCGGCGTCTACCGGCAGAACGCATTCGGCATTCACACGCGGTTCCCCTTCGGCTTCTTCGAAAAAACGCGCCAAGTGGATTCACAAATCGAAATCGTGGTGTACCCGCGCGTCGAGCCCACCGAGCAGTTCTACGAAGTGCTGCCGCTGCTGAGCGGAGAGATGGCCAGCCATTATCGCGGCCGCGGGCACGAGCTGCATTCCTTGCGGGGCTACCAGCCGACCGACAGCGCGCGGTTCGTGGACTGGAAAGTGAGCGCGAAAACGGGGCGGCTGATGGTGCGGGAATTTGCGCGCGAGGACGAGCGGCGTGTCATGCTGGTGCTTGACCCGTTTATGGGGCCGCCGCGCTCTGAGCTGGGCGCGCTGGCCGAGGCCGAGCACGCGGAGCGGTTCGAGCGCGCGGTTTCGCTGGCGGCGTGCATTGCGTGGCATTTTCACGAGATCAATTCGGTGATGCAATTCCGCACCGACCGGTTTTCGACTCCGATGGCCCCGGCGCGCGAAATTATCTACGATGCGTTGCGCGAGCTGGCCATGGTCAAGGCGGATGCGTCGCAGACCGGCGGCGCGTTTCTGGATGAATTGGCGAGCGAGCGCGAAATTTTCAAGATCATCGTGACCAGCCGGGCGCAGAGGACGATTCCCAGCGCGCTGTGGTCCTCCTCGTATTTTCTTTTCATCGACAGCCTGTAAACTCCGAGCCAAAGGAAGCACGGTAGGCAAAGGAAGCAGAGGATTCGTGCGAGAATACCCGCGCATGGAGATGAAATTCAGCGCGGGCCGGCGGTGGAAATTTCAGGAGCGGCTGCTGGCGTGGTTTCGTGCGCACCGGCGGGATTTGCCGTGGCGGCGCAGCCGCGATCCATACCGCATCTGGGTGGCGGAAGTGATGCTGCAACAGACGCGCATCGCCGCAGTGATGCCCTACTACCGGCGATTGTTACAGCGCTTTCCGCGCGTGCAGTCTCTGGCACAAGCGCGCGAGCATGACGTGCTCAAGCTATGGTCGGGGCTGGGGTATTACAGNCCGGGCGCGGAATTTACACCGAGCGGCCAGGGAAATCGTGGCGCGGCATGGCGGAAAATTTCCGCGCGACTTGGAAGCCGCGCTGCGTTTGCCTGGGGTGGGGCGCTACACCGGTGCCGCGGTGCTGAGCATTGCGTACGATGCGCCGCTGGCCGTGCTCGACGGCAACGTGGCGCGAGTGCTCGCGCGGCTCGGCGCGGTACGAGGCGAATTGCGGGCGCCGGCGCGGTGGCGGTCGCTCGAGGAATTGGCGCAGAAACTGCTTGCGGCGGAGGCGCCCGGCGATTGGAATCAGGCGCTGATGGAGTTGGGCGAGACGATTTGCACGCCGCAATCTCCGCGGTGCGAGGATTGCCCGGTCTCGCGCTGGTGCCGCGCGCGGGCGCTGGGAGCCGTGGACGAGATTCCGGCGCGGCGCAGCAANGCACGCGCCGATCAGCGTGAAAATCGCTGCGGCAATTTTGCGCGATCCGCGAGGGCGTACGCTGCTGGTGAAAGAACCGGGCGCGCACGATGGGGTGCTGTTTTCGCGGATGTGGCAATTCCCTGCCGTCGAAGTCGGGCGCCAGGCGGATGTGGAACTCGGAGAGTATCTGCGCGCTACGTTGAACATCGCCCCGGACTCACTCGAAGCTCTTCCGCACGCCCGCCATGGTGTGACGTTCCGCAATATCACGCTGCTTCCGTTCCTGGTCCACGTCGAGCGGCTGCCCCGGCGCGGGGGCACGCGCATGCTGCCGCTCGCGGGGCTGGTTCAGGTTCCCATTTCGAGCGCCACGCGCAAGATTGCCGAAGCAGCCCTAAGGGCGCGCTAAGCGAATTGCAGGCGGGCAAGTCTCACCAGCCGTCATTCCCGCCGTATATACGAGGGATGAACTTGCAAGGAATCGAACAATGTGCGAGAAAGGATTTGCAGTGGCAGCAGACCTGGGCGGGCTGCCACGTCCTCCATGGCGCGGCTTCAGGGCATTCCAATTTCGCCGTTTCTGCCGAACGGGTGCGCCGGGCGGCCTGCTAGCGTGGCAAAGGAAGAAATAATTTGAACTTAAAGAGCAATGGTGCTGCGGGCCCTCTTGCAGCAAAGGGCCGGCGCGGATTTGCAGTGTGGCTGCCGGCTGCGTTGATTTTGTGTGGCGCGTTCCTGATATTCGTGCGTGCAGGCGAAACAGAAACTCTACCCAGTGGACCGGCGCTGCAAGCAACGGCCGGGCCAGCTCCGAACTCCGATCCCGTGTATCAGCAATTGCGGAACATCACCGCTGGCGGGAAGACCGTTGTTGTCAAGGATTTCGTACTGAAGCGGGACGCCGGCACCTTCACGTTCAGGTCGGGGAGCTTCGCGTTTCTGATTCCCGTCGAAGGCAAGACGACGGGCGCTGTGTTCACCGGCAGCGCCACATTTTCGCTTGACCCGCCGCTGGCGAGCGAAAGACACAGCTTGCAACTGCTGACGAAATCCTCCGAAATGGTCGAGCAGTTCTCGACCGCCGTTTTTCGCTTCACGGACGGCACCGAAAAGGAAATCGAGGCTAAGGGCGCACCACCGACTGAAGCCATAGCGAGCGCGACGGGAGAGGCCCTCGCCAATGTTCAGACGGCTCTGCGCAAACATATTGGATACAACCTCGATGCGCGAATTCTCGAGGATGTGCTCAGCGATCAGCCTGGGGGGTTTTTCTGCGCGTTTATTAAGGGCGAGAAGTATGACAGCAAAGAGATTTACATTATTGATCCCCACGGAGTGCCGCCCGGCTTAACCCGTCTCCCGGTGGCGCCGGAAGAAGTAGCATTCGCGACATATGATGAACAGAAATTCGGAGTCTGGGCCGCATTTCATTACTCCGAGGAATACGCGCAGGGCAGGGCTTCCGGCAGGCAAATTAATGATTCTATCCGTGCCCGCAGCCAGAAGCTGGACATCACCATTAACAAGAGCGGCTTTCTCACCGGTAGAGCGACCACGACGATAGCGATAGTGGCAAACGGAGTTCGCGTGGTGCCGCTCAATCTAGATCCAAAATTGCGCGTCACGAGCGTCACCGATGAAAATCAGCAACCCCTCGCATTCATCCAAGAGAAAAAGGGCGAGGACGGAAACTTTGCCGTAATTCTTCCTTCATCTCTCTCCAGGGGGAACCGCTTCACGATTGTGACAAGTTACGGTGGTCCCGACGCCGTCATCAATGAGGGGAATGGAAATTATTATCCGAGAGCCCGGGAGTCCTGGTATCCGAACTCGTATGGCCCTGGAAATTACGTGCTCTATGATATGACCTTCCGGATTCCCAAAGGCTTGACCATGGTGGCGCCAGGGTCGAAGGTCGCCGATTCGTCCGATTCCGATCATGACGTCACAGAGTGGAAAACAGATGTCCCAATACCTTTGGCCGGGTTCAATTTCGGCCGGTTCAAGGAAGACGAAGCGAAGCTTGCGGATCAGAACATCACCGTGGAAGCCTACGCGAATACCGACCCCGCGGACCAGTTGGCGGCTTTTCAAGCCTGGGCAACGGAAATGCGAGCGCGGGGGTACAAGGTAATCGGCGTGGATTCGCTCGGCACGAACACAACAGGCATGCTGAAGAAAGCCCTAGGCGAAGAGCAATTGGCCATTCCGCTGTACACAGATTTCTTCGGGCCGATACCGTATCGGCGCATGGCCGTCTCGCAACAGNCAGGCCGCCCCGAACTATGGGCAGTCGTTCGCAAGCCTCGTCTACTTGCCGATTACATCGTTTCTTAGCTCTGCAACTCGGATGAGACTAGGATTTCACAATCCCCTGTTTTTTGAGTCCGTCGGCCCGCACGAGATAGCCCACCAATGGTGGGGGAATACGGTCGGGTGGATTTCCTACCGGGATCAATGGATGAGCGAGGGATTTGCGGAATTTTCCGCGTCCTTATTTCTGCAGGCATATTACAAGGATGATTCGTACGACAAGTTCTGGGAAAAAGAGCACGAAATGCTGNAGCACGAAATGCTGACTGAAAAAGATGAGAAAGGCTTCCGCGCGATTGAAGTCGGACCCGTGACGCTCGGCTACCGCCTAGCCACGACGCGCGCCGGATTCAGCGTCCCTCGCCGACTGATTTATCCGAAAGGGGCCTACATTCTGAACATGATTCGCATGATGATGTGGGACAACGACCGGCAGGACGCCGATTTCAAGAAGTTGATGCACGATTTCGTCAAGGCGTACACGAACCGGCCTGCAACAACGGAGGATTTCAAAGCAGCCGTCGAGGAGCACATGACCCCGTCAATGAACCTTACGCGCGACGGGAAGATGGATTGGTTCTTCGATGAGTACGTTTACGGGACAGCGCTGCCCAATGAAAAATTTACTTCCTCGTTTTCGAGTGCGCCGGATGGCACGCCGATTCTCAACTTCAAAATCGAACAATCGGGCGTGGATTCGAATTTCCGAATGAGCATCCCGGTGTACATCGAACTGCCCGACGGCGGCGCCTTCCGCGTGGGGTCGGTTCCCCTCACGGGCAACACCACATTTGAAAATCAGGTTACTCTCCACGGGATGAAGGGAAAGCCCAAGCGCGCGATGATCAATTACTACCACGACGTGCTGTGCACGCAGAACTGATTTCATCGCAGCGCAACTCTGACGATGCCAAGATTGCCCAGAATGACGCCCAAGAAATTATTGCGAATTCTCTTGCGCGCGGGCTTCTACATCCACCACCAGAGAGGGAGCCACGCCAACCTACGCCATCCCGCAAAGACGCACCTTCACCTCGTCGTGCCGCGCCACGGGGGGGACCTTGCCCCTAAGACCCTCAAATCCATTCTCGTCCAGGCGGAATTGACAGTTGAGGAATTCATCGCGCTGGTGGGCAAATAGCTCCCGTGGCGTTGCCCTCTCAGGTTATAATTCACATATGAAAAATGGCGGCTCCAAAGTCCGCGAATACACCGCATTTTTTGAAGCCAATGAACACGGCGGCTATACCGTAACGGTTCCTGCCTTGCCCGGCCTCGTCACCGAAGGCAAGGACCTCTTGCATGCCCGTGAAATGGCGGAGGAAGCCATCCGTTGCTACATNTGAGGGACTCAGGAAAGCGAAAGAGCCAATTCCCGTCGAACGAGAAACCGCTCAACTGAGGCTTTCCGTCGTCGCGTAGCGGATTCACCGTCTCCTGTCCCACTCCTTCAGAATCTGACCCCGCTACGCGTTACTCAATTCGCGGAACGCTCTTGGCGTGCCCCTTAGATCCCGTACGGCCCAGTGTTAACATTGATAGTGTTCCATGAATTCCGCCGCGCAGCCCATCGCGGCGCCGCTTCCGGCGGTGCAGCGATACTTCGAGATTTCGTTGTACCTTCTCGTTTGCACCGGCGTGGTGGCGGTCGTCTCCACGGGCAAGCTCGATCTGGCCTCTTCCATCATTCCTGTAGCGGCACTGGCCTACAAAGGATTGCGGCTTTGGCGCGGCCGCGGGCCGGAGCTTACTGCCCGCGTGGCGACCGGGCTGGTGCTGGCCTACTTCCTGTTTTTCCCGTTTGATCTTTGGGTCTTCTCGCGGAATCTGGCGCAGGGCGCGCCCAACCCATCACTGTATTCGGCGTTGCTCGCGGCCATTCACTTGTTGCTGTTCGCGACGCTCGTGCGGCTTTATTCCGCGCAGACGAACCGCGATTACGCGTTCCTGGGCGTGCTGGCATNTTAGTTCGATTCTGGCATCCGCGATTTTGACGGTCGAGACAAGTTTCCTGATTTCGCTGGCGATTTTCCTGGTGCTGGCCGTCTCGACTTTCGTCGCACGCGAGATTCGGCGCAGCGCCGCGGGGGCGGTTTCTCCACCGTTCGAGGCTGGCTCGCCACTGGCCCAGCGGCTGAATCGCGCGCTGGGGCTGACGGNCTCGTTGCCGCCGGGGCGCTGCTCATCGGCGGGGTGCTCTTCTTTCTGATTCCTCGCTTCACGACCGGATACCTGAGCGCAATGAACTTGCAGCCCACGCTGATGACGGGATTCACCGACAACGTCGCGCTGGGGGAAATTGGGCTCATCAAGCAGAACCCTGCCGTGGTGATGCGCATTCGAATCGAAGGCGATCCGAGCCGCGCTGCTGAGGTCCACTGGCGGGGCAGCGCGCTTACCGATTTCGACGGCAGGCGCTGGTTCANCGCCGATGCACGACCCTACGGTTCTCAGTCCGGACAGCGAAGGCGAATACCAATTGCGGGTCTCACAGCTTGCGGTTGGCGAATATTATCCGTTGCAGTACACCGTGCTGATGGAGGCGATCGGCAGCGATGCGATATTCGTCGCGCCTCGGCTCGAGATCCTTCGCGGCCGCTTCACCAATGAAGCCGACCGGCCGGGCACGCGGCGCCGCTCCGGCTATCTGCTCATTGACAAGACCGGCTCGATTCTGAATCCGTTTCACAATGACGTGAAAATCCGGTACGAAGCCACGTCCTTCCTGCCGATAGTGCCGCCGGCGGAATTGCGCAAAGCCCCCAGAGATTATCCGGAGACAATTCGCGGCACCTATTTGGAATTGCCGCCGCTCGACCCGCGTATCGCGAAGCTGGCGAAGCAAATTACGGCGGGCTCCAAGAATGATTACGATAGGGCCGCCGAAATCGAAAGCTACCTGAAGACGCATTACGGCTACACGCTCGATCTCCGCGGTCAGCCGGCCGAAGATCCGCTTGCCAACTTTCTTTTCGTGCGCCGCGCCGGGCATTGCGAATATTTCGCCTCGGCCATGACCGTCATGCTGCGCACGCTCGAAATTCCCGCGCGCTACGTGACCGGCTTCTTGCCCGGCGAGTACAACGACATCGGCGGCGACTACATTGTCCGCGCCAGCGATGCGCACTCCTGGGTGGAGGCGTATTTTCCAGGCTACGGCTGGATCACGTTTGACCCCACGCCGCCGGGCGACGCGAAGCACNGCCGGGTTACTCGGGCGCCTAGGGCTTTATTGGGATTGGTTTCAATTTGCGTGGAGCGAATGGATCGTGAACTACGACGTCGCGCATCAGCTCACGGTGGCGCAGAATTTGCAGAAGTCTTCACACGATTACGGAGAACGCGCGCGGCGCTATTACCAGCAGAAACAGCGCGAAGCCCTGGATTTGCTGCTGGCGGTCGATCGGCGCATGGAAGCTTCGCCGTATTTTCTGCCCACGCTGCTGGTCTTTCTGGTCGGGCTGCTGGTTTATTTGCGCGGCCGCTCGCTGATTGCCTATCTCGTGGCGCGGACGGCGCTGCGGGCGCGACGTGGCGGAAATTTGAGCGCCTCGCTGGCCTCGCTCGAATACCGCGAGATGCTGCGGCTGCTCGAAAAGCGCGGGTGGAAGAAAGCTCCATCGCAAACGCCGCTCGAATTTGCCGCNACCGCGAGATGCTGCGGCTGCTCGAAAAGCGCGGGTGGAAGAAAGCGCCTTCGCAGACGCCGCTCGAGTTTGCCGCCGGCATCCCGGCGCCGGAGCTAGCCGGGACGGTCGCGCAATTTACGGAACTCTACCAATCGGCGCGCTTCGGCGACCATCCGGCGCCGGTCAATCAAATGTCGGAGCTGCTGCGCTCCATCCGGGAGTCGATGCGCGCGGCCAAGCCGTAATTGCGGTTGGCCGCGAACTCAGGATGACCAAACGAGACTGATCAGCCGGGCGAATCCTTGCCGCCGCGCAATTTCCAGGCGATTTGGCGAATCATGCCGAGCAGGACTTTGGCGTCATCGGCGGACAGGTTGAGGCGGCGGATCAGGCGGCGCAATTTTTCTTCCGAGTGCACGGTTTTCGGGGGCTTGAAGTAGCTGGTGTTGCTGAGCGCTTCGAGCAACACCGGGACGATTCGCTCGACTTCGCCCGCCGTGGCCGATTTCTCCTTTGCGGCCGGCCTGGCGACCTTTGAGTCGCGCGCGAGCTCGTACATGCAGATCGCCACCGCCTGACCCAAGTTCACGGATCGGTGCTCTTCCCGCGTCGGAATGCNGCATCAGCCAGTGGCAATGGCTGAGCGCCTCATTCGAAAGGCCGACTCTTTCGGAGCCGAACAAGAGCGCGACGGGGCTCGATCCGAGCCGCTTGCGGATGATTCGCGCTCCTTCTTGCAATCGCCGGACCGGGTGATGCAAATCGCGGTCGCCGACGGATGTGGTCCCCACAACGAGCGTGCAATCGGCGACCGCATCGGCCACGGATTTGAATTCTTCCGCCTTCGCAAGGACCGCCGAAGCTCCCACGGCGGAGCGTGCCTCGCGAAACGCCACCTCGTAGAGATTCACGACGCGAAGGTGAAGGAATCCGAAGTTGCTCATGGCGCGAGCGGCAGCGCCAATATTGAGAGGGTTGCGCGTGCCTACCAGGACAACGCGGAGAAAGTCGAATTCAGGTCTTTCGGGCAAGCGGCAATATTCTACAGCGTGCGAGCGATGCGTCACCACAGCTTGCCTGCGAGAGCCAGTGAACCGCCAAAACGATGAATGTCGCGTGTGCTAAAATTAGCCGTTTGTGAGCAACGTCAGGAACTGAATAGAGATGCCTAAAGTCGGATTCGTGAGCCTGGGATGCCCGAAGAACCTCGTAGATAGCGAGGTGATGATGGGGATTCTTGCGCGGGCCGGTTANTGAAATAACGCCGAGCGCGGGGGAAGCGGACGTGCTGGTGGTGAACACGTGCAGCTTCATCGAGCCGGCGCAGAGGGAGTCGGTGCAGTCGATTCTGGAGATGGCCGAATACAAGAAATTCGGCCGGGCGCAGAAGTTGATTGTCGCCGGGTGCATGGTGGAGCGCTATCGCAACGAGATCCGCGAGCAAATCCCCGAAGTGGACGCCGTGATTGGCACTGGCGAGATTGAAAAAATTCTTGCGGCCTGCGAGGGAGAGTTGCGGCCGGACCCGGCAAGCGCGGGCGAGACACCGACGTTTCTTTATCACGACCTCACGCCGCGAATCCTAGCGACGCCGCGCCATACCGCGTACATCAAGATCAACGAAGGGTGCGATCATCCCTGCACGTTTTGCGTGATTCCGCAGCTTCGCGGAAGATTCCGGAGCCGGCGATTCGAATCCGTCGTGCGCGAAGCCGAAAATCTGGCAGCCGCGGGC
>OCOJ01046473.1_pt1 | contig 10105 bp, 15 predicted proteins | sample 1539251 | NCBI WGS metagenome assembly OCOJ01 (sample SAMN01911457, study PRJEB22624) | soil metagenome | biome: Soil | place: Malaysia | collected 2012-04-30 | depth RA_metagenome m
CACGAGCCGTCGAAGGGATGCTCCATGATGGGGAGTAGCTCGATGTGGGTGTAGCCGAGTTCCTTGACGTAAGGAATGAGCTTTTCGGCGAGCTCACGGTAGGTAAGCCAGCGATCATGTTCTTCCGGTACGCGGCGCCAGGAGCCGAGGTGGACTTCGTAGATCGAGACTGGCGATTCGAACCAATTCTTTTGCGCACGCTGGGAGAGCCAAGCGGAGTCATTCCATTCATGCGTGTCGAGGCGAGCGACGACCGAGCCCGTGCGCGGACGCACTTCCGAACTGAAAGCATAGGGGTCAGCCTTGAGCGGAAGCATATTGCCGCGCGGGCCGATGATTTCGTACTTGTAGATGGCCCCTTCCTTGAGCTCCGGAATGAAAATCTCCCAAATGCCGGAAGAGCCGCGAGCGCGCATGGGATGAATGCGACCATCCCAACCGTCGAAACTGCCGGCGATGCTGACGCGCTTGGCGCTGGGAGCCCAAACGGCGAAATGCACGCCGCGAATGCCTTCCAAAGTGATGATGTGGGCGCCCAGCTTTTCGTAAGTGTCGTAATGGCGGCCTTCGCCCATCAGGTAAAGATCGAATTCGCTGAGAACACAAGGAAACGCGTACGGATCATAGATTTCGAAATGGTCGCCGTAGTGCGAACGCCCTTCGATCTTGTAACTGCCGGCGGCAGGGGGAGTGGTTTGATTCGATGGCCAAGTGGCTTCGAAGAAGCCTTCGGGGCGGAGCTTGACGGCGTCGGTGACCTTCGTGGGCTGGAGGTTTGCGCCTTCGATGGCAGGAGGACGCAGCGAGATAGAAGCCTCGGCCGCCCAGGGGAGGAAAAATCGAATGGTCCAGATGCCATCGACGGGGTGAGGCCCAAGGAAAGAAAAAGGGTCGGCATGGCGGGCGCGCAAAATGGCATCAATCTGCGCGTTGAGCTGCTGCTCGCGCGTAGGGGGTGGCGGGGGCTGCATGGCTGGCCGTTGCTCGGACAAGGCAATCGTCTCCGGGTGCGAGAAATCCTGCCAGATGCGGAGCAGTCTTGCAAGGAACCCCTGGATTCTAGAGTCTTAGGTGGGAAATGCCAAATTGTTCCTGCCGTGCAGCGCACCTCATGCCACTGCAGCTCGTGCCGTATCCCGCAATGCGTCGGTCATCCGGTTGCCGATTGACCGAAAGACTTAACGGCCACCGCCTCATCGTCCATGATGTCGAAGACGGTATACAGCCTTGTAATTTGCATCACGTCCTGGACCTTTGTTGTCAGGTTGAGCAGCTTCAGTTCTCCCCCCTGCTTCCTCACGCTTGTGAAGGAACCGACCAGATTGCCCAAGCCCGAGCTGTCGATGTAATTGACATCGCCAAGATTAAGCAGAATCTTCTTGTGTCCCTTNGCTTAACAGGTCGCAAACCAAGTTGCGCAGTGCGGCGCTCTCTTCACCGAGAACAATCCGGCCGCTGATGTCCACAATGGTGACGCCACCTACTTGTCGAGTGCTTGTCATCATGTTCATTGGCCACCTCCTAAGGCATCTTACGGCGGCCGGGTCATCGAAGTAAATAATTAACCAACCCTACGAACGTACTAAATCGCGAGACGCAGGCAGTACGCACGTACTATAGCCAAGCGCAGGAAGCGAGGAGAACATTCCCGAGCAGGCAGCACGGCAAAAGCAAAATCCGGAGGATACGCCTATGGCATCCAGCCTTCTAGGTCTTCTGGAAAAGCAGTTTTGCAAGTGGTCCGCCGCTAAGACACGCACGGTCTTGTCAGCTTGCGCCTTACTCAGCCTAACGGTCGAGTGCGAGCCCGGAAGGGCGCAAGGCGCCGCCAGTAATCCGCCGGTAATCAGTACGTCCAATCAATGGACGTTGGATGTTCCCACGCTTGTGTCGACGACGGCCAACGGTGTCTCTGGGAACAGCTTCAGTCTGCATGCCAATTTCTCGCCTGACGGCGCGCACTTATTGTTCTGGTCTGGCTCCAGCAATCTTGTGCCGGGTGCCTATAACGGCTTCCAACAACTTTATATGAAGGATCTGACAACAGGCGTGGTCTCCTTGGTGTCGGGGGATGTGAACGGCGCTCCAGGCAATGGCGCTAGCTCCAATCCGAGTAACTCCAGCCAAGTCTTCATGTTCTCCCCGGATGGCACGAAGGTAGTTTTCGAGTCGGCGGCCACCAATCTTGTTTTGGTCGGCACCAACGGAAACGGCCAAATTTTTATCAAAGATGTCACGACTGGTGCAGTCACGCTCGTGTCCGCGAACGTGAACGGCGTCCAGGGGAATAATGGCAGCCAGAATTTCTCATTTTCGCCGGACGGCACGAAAGTGACGTTTGATTCCTCCGCCACCAATCTCTTGCCGAGCCCGACTCAATCAAGCGACATCTTCGTCAAGGATCTAACAACGGGGGCAGTCACACTGGTTTCGGCAGATGGCAACGGCGTCGAGGGTAATGGCGCCAGTTCTTTCCCTGTATTCTCACCCGATGGTACGGAGATGGCATTTGTTTCCACTTCTACTAACCTGACGGCTGGCGCCACCACGGGACAATCCGAAGTCTACATCAAGAACCTAGTGAGTGGTGCTGTCACACTCGTGTCGGCAGATGTCAACGCTGTCCCGGGCAATAGCACCAGCCTCTATCCCATGTTTTCGCCTGATGGTTCAAAGGTGGCGTTCAATTCGAATTCGACCAATCTTGCGCCGGGCTCAGCAAGCGGCAACTCCGAGATTTACGTCAAAGACCTGGCAACGGGCGCAATCACCCTAGTGTCAACCGATGCGAACGGCGTCGCAGCGAATAGCAACAATAGCATTCTCGCCGTGTTCTCTCCGGATGCCACGAAGATCGCGTTCGAATCCGCAGCCACGAACCTTTTGCCTGTCAGCACCAGCGGGGAACAGGTCTTCGTCAAGGATTTGCTGACGGGCGCGGTAATACTCGCGTCGGCGGATACTAGCGGAAATCAGGGGAACAGCACCAGCTCCGATCCGAATTTCTCACCGGACCATAAGACATTGGCTTTTCAGTCGACGGCCAGCAATCTTGGAGTGACGAACGGCACGATCGGAATCCTTGTGCGCCCGATCTTCACTGCTTCGGGCGCGGTCGTGGACAATCCTTCTGCAACCACCTTGACCACCGCGGGGCAATTGTCGTTCTCCGACTTGGATGNACTTGGATGTTGGCGACACTCACACGGCGTCGGTGACAACGCAGCCAGGCAATCTTGGAACACTCGTGCCAAGCGTGTCGCAAGACACCACGGGAACGGGCACTGGCGGTGTGGTTAGCTGGAACTATCAGGTCGACGAGGCGCTAGTGCATGCGCTAAGCGTGGCCGCCACGGACACCTTCACACTGACACTCACCAATAGCGAGGGCTGCACAGCAACTACGGCGGTCGTTGTGACCGATCTGCCCCATGATTTTAACGTGGTGAACACGAGCAACGGGAGCACTTCCACCTCAACCTCTACCTCTTCCTGCCCAACGCTGGTGCTGATAACCTCGCCGTCCGACCTCACGGTCACGGCGGGTCAGACTGCATCGTTTAGCGCNAGCGGCGAGCGGAACGCCGCCGCCGACTGTGCAATGGCAAGTAAGCACGAACGGTGGGGCGACTTTCAACAATGTTCCTGGAGCGACTTCAACCACTCTGACATTCACGGCCAGCGTTTCGCAGAACGGGAACCTCTACCGCGCGGTGTTCACGAATTTAGCCGGCTCTGTGACATCGACTGCAGCCACGTTGACAGTGACCAGGGCGGCGTCGACAACAGCTCTGGTGTCTTCCCAGAACCCATCAGTGTTCGGACAGGCGGTCACGTTCAGTGTAACGGTCAGCTCGTCCACGGGCACGCCAACCGGCACGGTCACATTCCTCGACGGCGCAACGAGCGTCGGGACGGCAACGCTTGACTCTTTAGGTAAAGCTGCGCTGTCAATTTCTTCGCTTGCAGTGGGGGCACATTCGATGACGGCGGCTTATACGGGAGACACAAATTTCAGCTCGAGTAGTTCGTCGCCGCTCTTGCAAATCGTGATTAAAGACGCCGCGACGGCAACGCTAAGCTCCTCGGCGAACCCGAGTGTGTTCGGCCAGGCAGTAACCTTCACCGCTCTAGTTGCGGCGGCTGCCCCTGGCGCGGGCACAGCGACGGGGACAGTCACCTTCCAGGATGGAGCTGCCACACTGAGCATTCTCAATCTGGTGAACGGACAGGTGTCGTTCACGACTTCCTCATTGGCGGCGGGTTCGCATTCGATCACTGCCGTTTACAATGGTGACAGCAACTTCAACGCGGCTTCTTCCGCTGCCTTCTCGCAGACGGTAAACAAGCTGGCGAGTGCGGGGACTCTCAGTTCTTCGGCAAATCCCTCAGTCTTCGGGCAGGCAGTAACATTTACGGCGGCCGTCAGCGCTGCCTCCCCGGCAGCAGGAACGCCAACTGGGACGGTGACTTTCCAGGATGGGTCTACGAGTCTTGGCACCGCGAACGTGCTCAACGGCCGAGCATCTGTGACGCTCTCTGCGCTCGCGGTGGGTTTGCACTCAGTCACGGCCGTCTATGGCGGCGACGGGAACTTCAATTCAAGCACGTCAATGATCGCTCAAACGGTGAACAAGGCTTCGACGACAACGAATCTTAGTTCGTCAGCAAACCCTGCGACCCTCAACCAAGCGGTGACGTTCACTGCGACCGTCAACCCTGTGACCCCTGGTGCGGGGACGCCGAGCGGCACGGTCACGTTCGTTGCGGACGGCTCGAATACGCTGTGCGCGAGCGCAGCACTGCCGTCGAATGGGACGGCGGCGTGCAGCACGAACACGCTCTCGGTAGGGTCGCATACGATCACAGCGGCCTACAGCGGCGACACAAATTTCCTGTCATCCTCGAACCCGCTCACAGAAAGCGTGGTTGCGTCAGCCGGCAGCACAGACCTGGCCATTAAGATGAGCGCAGATGACCGCCACGTGTCTCGCGGCGACTCGGATACGTACATCATCAAGGTTACAAACTACGGGCCCGGCATCGCCAGTGAAGTGGTGATGACCGACGTACTGCCGCCTGGCACGGTGTTCCGTTCAGCGCACGCCAGCAGAGGNCTCTTGTGACGTTCCGGCTAAGGGCCAGCCTGTTACCTGCACTGTTGAATCGCTCTCGAGATCGTGGGAGATCTCTATCAACGTGAAAATTACAGCGCGAAGAGGATCCACGATCGTCAACACTGCAACCGTGACGTCGTCGACGCCACATCCGAACCTGTCGAATAACACTTCAAGTGCCACGATTTTCGTCTCGCGCGATGACGACGACAGGGATGGCCACGATAGGGATCGCGACCACGGGGATGACGGCGGTCACCAATAGCGTGGTGCTGCGGATTACACGCAACGNAGACCGTTTCCGCTCCGCAGCCGTATTGCCGTTGAAACCCCCTCCAGCGCCTCCGTCGTCAGATCCTCTGGCGACGGACCGGCTCACTGCCACGTGCCTGACTAATGCGCCAATCGGAAAATTTCTCTAACTCCCCGAAGACCCGGTCTGGGAAGTTGCTCCAAGGTCGCTTCCCGCCGATTCGATGGAATCGGCCGAGCACCCCATACAACTTTGCCCTTTTCGTTTTTCAAACTTCGGGATTGCCGACAATCCGCCTACAATACACGCGGCACAAGACGCCGCATACTCCTCGTTAGCCTTTGCTTCACTTCGGTGGGGGAAGAGGGCGCCACGCTGGGCGCAAATTCGTGATCTATCCGCATCAGATGCTTGCGCACTAAATTACCGCCGATCCGAACTCTTCCGAAACAGCTTCTGGTACTCAGCTGGCGAGTAACCAGCGATAGACCTGAAATCGTTAATCATATGCGCCTGGTCGAAGTAACCCAAGTCGAGCGCTACTTGCGACCAATCGAGTTGGCCGCCGGAATTGACCTTTTCCACCAGCTCATGCAGGCGATACCGCCGGATCACCCATTTCGGGCTCATGCCAACATATTCATTGAATATCCTCTGCAGCTGCCGTTTGCCCATGACCGCCCGGCTCGCTAGATCGTCCACCGTCTTGATCCCGGGTTCCCGCAGAATGCGCTCCACAAGTTGGCCCGCCAACTCAATTATGGGATCAGGTTTCGTAGCTCGCGCCCGGAAGAAATCGTCGGCGGCCCGAACCTTGTCATCCTCTTTGCCAGACGAAAGCACGATCGCTTCCAGCAGCTCCAAATCCTTTCCAAAAATACGATTGGTCGGAATCACGCGATCCGCTAGTTTCGACACTGGACCATCCAGAAACGGGCGAAATCCTCCTGGCCGGAATTTCACCCCGAACACTCTGGACCGGCCTTCGAGCCGGACTGAAAACTTGTAGGTCTGCAGGCCGCACACGACCGAGCTTCCTTCCTGAAATACCAGATGAATATTGGGGTGCGGAAGACTTTCCACAACCTGCGGCTCGCACCCGCGCAGGTCCCAGTGGATCATCCAGTAATGAGTGATCCAGGGCGCCACGTCTTCCGCGGGGCACCTTCGTGCATGTCGCATCTTTCCGGCGGGCAGGGGCCTCCTCAGGATCCCACGCGCCCGTCCGACCTCCGGATCGAACACTTCTTCAATTTCATCTGCCGGCTTTTGTCGCGTTTTTCCAATCATTCGGATTTGGTCTCGGTTACATTGTCTGCTCAGCGGGCGGTGGCAACATTTCCGCACCTCTGAGGATAAGACAAATGGCCTCAGCACCGAAAATTCTAATCGTCGCCGCGATCTGCCTCGCCTCGGCCTATGCCCGATCGCAAATTGCAAATGCGCCGCAACCCGATTCACCGCACCTCATCTCATTACCAAAAGGGCCGCCAATGACCAACCATGCTACCGGAACATTCGACGTCAAAATGACTCCCCAGAAGCCCGACAATAAGCCAGCCGAAGCCGCCAACCTCGGCCGCATGTCGATCGACAAACAGTTCCTCGGCGATCTCGAAGCCACCAGCCAGGGCGAGATGCTCAGCTTCATGACCAACGTCAAGGGTTCGGGCGTGTACGTCGCGATCGAACGGGTAACGGGAACCCTCCACGGCCGCAGTGGCTCCTTCGCCCTCCACCACACCGGCATCATGACGCGTGGCATACCGCAAATGAGCGTCACGGTCGTTCCGGATTCTGCCACCGGTGACCTGGTGGGACTTTCCGGCTCGATGACAATCAAAATAGAAGAAGGGAAACATTTCTACGAGTTCGACTACGCGCCCCCAGAAGCGCACTGATTTTCGCATGGCACTCCGTTGCTGCAGAAGCAATACGGAAATAGGTGCCCCGCGCATCTTTGCTAAGGATCGCATTAAGAAACCTGGCGGTCCGGCCAGCGCTCCTAGCGGATTTAGCACCTATGACATAGATGGGTCTCCCAGCACTGTCGCCATCAGTTCCGTGTCCGCGTACTCGGTTACTTCTGCAGCTTGCCATCGGCAAGGCGAAAGACGAAACAGTACGTGTTGTTGTAGGTTCTCCCGTCAGTGGTNAATGTTTTCGCCTCGGGCTTCCACGACCACATGATCGCCTTCGGCGATGAAACGATGCGCCGTTGTTCGCATTCTGTCGCCAATCTTGGAACGCAAGGCCCGGAAGAGTTCCGTAACGACCTTATGCTTGCCCTCGTAAATCTTGGACCATTTGGTGGTGCCCGTAACGTTCCATCGAAAATCATCGGCCATGCTATCGATAAGAAGAAGGGATTCTCCTTTCGAAAGCTCGGCGAAAATGTGCTGCATCAGTTTTTTGTTCTCCGTTGCGTCCATGACTCCACCTCCTGGGTCACTGACATGCGCCGCTCTTAATGTTCCGCACGCGTGAAGGAAGTAATGCAGGCAAACGCAGCGCGGGGAAAAGAACGAGAGGCATTTTACAATATGCATAACCGCGACTGGTTGCCGGATCGCCCACGCCCCGGTGCGATTGCAACTTTCGTCGGTCACACAATCAGGAGCCCAACGGAATGTTGCTGAATTCTTTCACCCTCCCGGAGTCAGGCAAGAGAAGAAAGCCCGCCCCTAACAAAGGGAATTGGCATAGTGCGTGCTCGCTCGGCCGGAGAGTCCCGAGCGCTCAACTCGAGCCAATTGCACGTGGAACTGCGGAAGGGCTCGTGGATGAGCTCAGGTGCCGCACAGACGCGGAGCGAATCCCAGGATGGAACACTATCTAGCACGTTACCCCATCTTCCGTGTGGACCGAACGGTATTCGCATATGAAATTTCTTCCCGTTTTGAACTGGACACCTACCGTCGCACGGAAGAACACGTAAGAGAGCCTGCAACGACCATAGATNGAGCTTTTTTTGCTGGGAATCCAAAAGATGACCCAGGGCTTGCCAGCCTTCTTGAAGTGCACACGAGAATTCCTTGTGGGGGAGTATCTGGCTCTGTTGCCAAACGATGTGGCCGTGGGAGAAATTCCCGGAACGATAGCGCCGGATGACGAGGTGGTGGCCGCGTGTCAGCGATTGAGGGAGAAAGGGTACAAGCTGGCCCTAAAGGGCTACGAAGACCGGCCGGAGACGAAGGCCTTCCTGGAAGTGGCAGACTTCATCAAAGTGGATTTTCAAGCGAAGCCGCCGAATGAGCGAGCGCGGCTGGCGCAAAAATTCAAAAATTGGGGCATTCCGCTCATTGCCGAGACAGTGGAAACCGAGGAGGAGTTCAAGAGCGGAACGCAGATGGGCTATGCGTTCTTCCAAGGGCATTTCTTCTGCCGGCCGCAGCGCGTTGCACGCAAGANCCCTGCCGACGAACAGCGCGATGTGCTTGAGGCTGCTCCAGGAAACGCAAAGGCCCAACGTGGACCTGGCGCAAATTGCCAGCTTGATGAAACAAGAAGCTTCCCTGAGCTACCGGCTGCTACGCTACCTGAATTCTCCGGCTTTTGCGTTGAGAGGAAAGGTGCGCTCGATTCCCCATGCGATATCCTTGCTCGGAGAACGAGCGATGAAGAAATGGATTTCGCTGGTCTGCGTGGCGGGAATTGGCGAGGGCAAGCCCGGAGAGTTGATTAAGATTCCGCTGCTGCGGGCGCGATTCTGTGAATTATTGGCAGAAAGGGCCGGGATGCGGCACGAGTCAAACGACCTGTATTTGCTGGGGCTGCTTTCGATGATGGATGTGTTGCTCGACAGGCCAATGGGCGAGATTCTCGCGGGACTGCCCGTGAATGGAGAAATCAAGGGGGCGTTGCAAGGAGTGCCCGGACGATTCCAGCGGGTGCTCGAACTCGCCGTGGATTATGACGCAGGGAGTTGGGAAAAGCTTACAGTTTCCGCGAAAGCCCTTGGCGTGCAGGAACTTCTGTTGCCGGAACTTCATTTGAAGGCGCTCGAATGGGCGGATCGCGTGATGACCGAAACGCCCGTAAGCGTGAATCGTTAGCTCCCCGAATTTGTTTCACTCACAACCCCATGGCTGAAAGTGTTGATAGGAGGAGCGGCTCGGCTGCACTATAATCCGCCGACGAATGCTCTTTTTCCGGTGACGTGATTTGTTCGTCGCCCAAAAAACAGCTCAATCGAAACGGCAGGAATAAAATCGCTGGAAAGCGGATTCGAAACTTGGGAAGGCACATGCTGCGCTCAATCCTTGTTTGTGGTTTGGTGGTGATGTGCATGATGCCTTCGGCCACGATGCGGGCGCAAGACCGTTCGCAGACGCGGTCCATGGTGATTTCGCGGAATGGGATTGTCGCAGCGGAATCGCCACTGGCGGCACAAGCAGGCGTCCGGATTCTCGAACGTGGCGGGAACGCGGTGGACGCNTGCGATTGCGGCGAACGCCATGATGGGCGTGGTCGAGCCGATGATGAATGGCATCGGGGGAGATTTATTTGCCATCGTCTACGATGCCAAGGCGAACAAGCTCTATGGGCTGAATGCCAGCGGATGGGCGCCAAAAGCCCTGACGATTGAGTATCTGCAAAAGCTGGGACTCCGCAGCATGCCGCAGCAGGGCGTGAATGCGATCACCGTTCCCGGAGCAGTCGACGGCTGGCAGAGACTCGCCGATAAATTTGGACGGAGGAAACTGGCCGATGACTTGGCGGCCGCGATTCGAAC
>OCOJ01033797.1_pt1 | contig 10104 bp, 12 predicted proteins | sample 1539251 | NCBI WGS metagenome assembly OCOJ01 (sample SAMN01911457, study PRJEB22624) | soil metagenome | biome: Soil | place: Malaysia | collected 2012-04-30 | depth RA_metagenome m
CATGCCCATAACGATTATGTTGAGGTCTTGGCGGAGACGGGTGTGGTCGGAGGGCTCTGCTCTGCCTTGTTTCTCGGTGTGGTCTTACTGAATTCCTTGAAGGGTATGGCGGAGTTGGGAAGTTCGTTTGGGTCGGCGTTGAATCTGTCTGGCTTGATTGCCTGCAGTGGCATGTTGGTGCACAGCCTGGTGGATTTCAACTTGCATATTCCGGCAAATGCCCTGTTCTTTTTCATGTCCGCCCATCTTGCCGTGGTCCGCCTTGACCCGAATAGTCCCGGCGCCCAGGAGAATCGCTCCAGGCATAGACGCATACGAAAACAATAGGTTGGCCTGGGCTTGCAGTCTGTATAATATCGGGTGGGGGTCAACCGATTTGAGGGTCCTGGCTAGACTTGGGGGCCGGCGCTGTATTTTGCCCTGCTTCGCAGTTGTGTTGTTTTTCCACAGCGCATCGTGTCTTTGTGCTCAGGATGTCACTGTCACTGGAACTCCCCAGCAGGCAAACGAACGCATCAAGACGCTTAGTGCCGCTTCGAAATCCTCGGCTCACGAATACACCATAGGCAGCGGTGATCTACTGAACGTTTCGGTTTTCGATGTGCCGGAACTGACGCGGGATGTGCGGGTCAGCCAATCCGGCACCATCAGTATTCCCTTGGTCCCCGCGCGTATTCACGTGTCAGGTTTGACGGAAATTCAGGCGGAACGGACAATTGCCGATGTCCTCGAAGCGAACGGACTCGTGAGCCACCCGCAGGTTGAAGTGACAGTGAAGGAGCACAGAAGCCGGCCCATCACTGTGGTGGGGGCCGTCAGCCACCCGTTGGTGTACGAAGCGGATCGCAATGTAACGCTGCTGGAAGTGCTTGCGGAAGCTGGCGGCATCTCGAATGATGCTGGAGACACGATTATCGTGACGCGAGCGCGCGCCGCTACTTTTGTTCCGGTTCCCAACCCCGAACCCATTTCGGGCTCTGCGCCGGGCGCGGCGCCCTCTGCTACTGATTCGGCGCCTGCTGCGGCTGCGCCAGAAGATAAAAACGCAGCTCCAAGTGCTCCTTCTGCCGCGTTCCCTTCTCCTGCGCAGACGGCTCAGAACCCGTCTGCGCCAGCCAGTTTCGACGGCAAAGCGCAAGCCTCCTCGCCCACAGGCAACATTGTGACCATCAACCTGAATGAATTGCTGGAGAGTGGAGACATGCGCAACAATATTTCTCTGCAGTCCGGGGACGTGGTTACCGTTCCTCACGCAGGCATTGTGTACGTGCTGGGGGCCGTAAACAGGCCAGGTGGCTTTGTTCTCTCCAACGATCGCACGCAGATGACAACCATGAAGATCTTNGGCTCTTGCCGGCGGGCTGACCCACGTCGCAAAGGTCGATCATGCCGTCATCGTCCGCAAGGACGACCAGGGCAAGCAGACCGAGACCCAAGTGGACCTCAAGAAGGTCATCGACCGGCAAGCGGAAGACCTGCCGATGCGCGCCAGTGACATCCTGTACGTTCCGGACAGCAAGACGAAAGCTGCCCTGTACCAGGCTTTGCAAATTGGCGCGGCGGTGGGAACGGCGGTGGCCATTTACCGCGTGGCTTACCATTAACGAGAGAACATGGCTGACGAAACGAGAATCATGCCGCGGGAGCCCGGTTCGAACGGAACCGTGGAGGTTGTTCCGATTTCTTCACGCATTCCCGCGATCGATCTGTCTCCGCGGGAACCCCATCTTTACGATTACCTGCTGGTCTTACGGAAACACCAGTGGTTGATCCTTTCCTTTCTAGTGGCCGTGGTCACCATCGTGAGTATTGCCACTTTCCGGATGAAGCCGGTCTACGTGGCCCGCGCAAAAATCGAGATTGACCGCGAAAATACCAACATCCTCCCGTTCCAAGGTGCGGATTCATTCGATTACATGATGGACCTTGACAACTACATCGAGACCCAGTCCCGGGTCTTGACCAGCGAAACCCTGGCGCTGCAGACCATTCGCAATACCGCTCTGAATGGCAATCCGGAGTTTGCCGGTGAGGGCGGTTCCGAGGCCATTGCCACAGGAACCTTGAAGAACCAGAAACTCCCGCCGGAAATTGGAGCGTTCCTGGGCAGTCTTTCAGTCAGGCGCATCCCCAACACTCGCCTGCTGGAAGTGAGCTTTGAATCGACTGACCCTCAATCGGCCGCCCGGATTCTTAACGCTCACCTCGACAATTATGTCGAGCAGAATTACAAAAGCCGCTACGAGGCCACTACGGATGCTTCAAAGTGGCTGCAGTCGGAACTCGACGAACTGAGCGTGAAAGTGCGGCGTTCTGAGGATGCGCGCATCGAATACGAGCGAAATAATCAGATTTGGACGGTCGACGATAAAAACAACAACGTCACCACACAGCGCCTGGCGGACTTGAACAAGGAATTGACCGATGCCCAGAGCNACCACTCAACGCCTGGCCGACTTGAACAAGGAATTGACTGACGCCCAGAGCGACAGCCTCAAGAAGCAGGCTCTCTACGAATTTGCCAAGTCCGGCGACGTCGACGCCGTTCCTCAGATTCGCGACAATGGCGTCCTCCAGGACCTGCAGAAAAAGCGCGCCGATCTTTCCGTGCAATACGCCGACGCTTTGAACCAGTATGGCCCGAACTTCCCCAAAGTACAGCGCCTTCAGGCCCAGATGAAGGAACTCGAGGAACAGATGGTTCGCGAGCGCAAAGGCATTATCGNAGCAGCTCGAGAGCGATTATCGCGAAGCCAAACAGCATGAAGATCTTTTGAGCCGGGCCTTGGACGAGCAAAAAGCCGAAGCCAACGTCATGTCCGAAAAGATGATTCAGTACAACATTCTCAAACGCGAGGCCGAAGCCAACAAAGCCCTTTACGACAGTCTGCAGACCAAACTGAAAGAAGCCCAGATTTCTTCCGGCCTGAAGTCTTCAAATATACGGNATTGTGGACCCCGCGATGATTCCTTCGACGCCTGCGCGGCCGGCGAAGACCCGCAACATTGCGCTTGCTTTTTTGGTCGGGCTTGTCGGTGGCATCGGGCTGGCCCTGCTTCGCGAGTACCTGGACAACACCGTGAAGACCCCGGACGATATCGAGATGCTCGCGCGCCTGCCTTCCCTGGCGGTTGTGCCGGCCTTTGGGGATGGCGCAGTTTCCGCCAAGCGAGCCGGGCTGCTCAAGGGTGCGTCCAATAATGGGTATGAAAAACGCATCGAGTTGGTAGCTCAGCACCTGCCCAAGTCGCAAGTGTCCGAAGCCTTCCGCGCGCTGCGCACGGCTTTGTTGCTCTCGCAGGCGGACCGTCCTCCGCAGGTCATCTTGGTGACCAGCGCGCTCCCGCGCGAAGGCAAAACCACTGCTGCGGCCAATCTCGCTGTCACTTTGGCGCAACTTGGAGACAAGACGGTTCTCGTGGATGCTGATCTACGCAAACCAGGTGTTGGGAGATTGCTGAACTTGGGAACGGGTAAGTACGCGGGCTTGAGCTCGTATTTGGCCGGTGTGTCCACGTTGGATCTTGTCACCGTTCCTCACCCCGCGATTCCCAATCTCGCCGCGATCCCTACGGGACCGCTCCCGCCTAACCCGGCTGACCTTTTGTCGTCCCACAGGCTCGCCGAAGCCATGGCGGAATTGCGCACCAAGTATAAGTTTGTGGTGCTTGACTCGCCCCCCATCATGGCCGCCACCGACGCCGTTATTCTTTCTGTACAGGCAGATGGCGTCCTTCTCGTGGTCCGCAGTGGGGAAACTCCCAAGGAGGCGTTCACGCGGACCCGGGACCTTCTGACCAGCGTGAAATGTCATTTGTTGGGCGTTGTCTTGAACGCGGTGGACGCTAGCGCTCCCGACTACTACTATTCCTATCGGTATTACCCCTATTCGTACGGCTACGGCCCTCAGGAAACCCTGGAGACCTCGCACGAGGAATCCCCCCCACCTGCTCAGGTCACGTCCGGCGACTTGGACGATTCCGACAAACTCTAGGAGGCTGCGTTGCGATATCTCATTACGGGCGGTGCTGGTTTTATCGGTTCTCACCTCGCGGAAAAACTGTTGGAAAGGGGCGAGCGTGTTGTTTTGCTTGACAATCTCTCCACCGGCAGCATGGAGAACATCCGGCACTTGAAGGGCTCCGAGAATCTTGAGTACCACCTGGATGGCATCGAGAATCAGCAACTGCTTGCGGAATTGGTGGACGACGCCGACGTCATCATTCATCTCGCCGCTNGCCGTGGGGGTGAAGCTCATTGTGGAAAGCCCGGTCCGCACGATAGAAACCAATGTCAACGGCACGCAGCTCGTTCTTGAAGCCGCCTCCAAGAAAAAGAAGCTCGTTCTCCTGGCCTCCACTTCCGAAGTTTACGGCAAGAACACGCAAGTGCCCTTCCGTGAGGATGCCGATCTGGTTTTAGGCCCCACGACGAAAGGCCGATGGAGTTATGCCGCTTCCAAAGCCCTCGACGAATTTCTGGCGATTTCCTATTGGAAAGAGAAGAGGCAACCCGTCATTGTCGTTCGTTTCTTCAACACCGTGGGGCCGCGTCAGACCGGCCGTTACGGCATGGTCCTGCCCAATTTCGTGAAGGAGGCGCTAGCCAACGAACCCATCGAAGTGTACGGCGACGGCAAACAGTCGCGTTGCTTCTGCGACGTGCGCGACACCGTCGAAGCTCTTCTGCGCGTCATTCCGCTCGAACGCGCCATCGGTGAGGTCATCAACATCGGCAACACCGAGGAGATCACCATCGAAGACCTGGCCAGGACGGTCAAGCAGCGGACGGACAGCACTTCTCCCATTCATTACATTCCCTACGAGAAGGCCTACGAACCCGGCTTTGAGGACATGATGCGCCGTGTCCCGTGCATTGACAAACTTCACGCCTTGACCGGCTTCCGCCCGCAGACCAGCCTGGGAGAAATTATCGACCGCGTGGCCGCCTATTACCGGCAAAAGGAAGGGCCGCTGGCGGGCGCTGCCGTTGCCAATCGCTCTATCGCCTGACTGCAGAGCGCATGTTGCGTCGTTCCACTCAGCTGTTAATCCACCAGGAGCAAATAGCTACAATTCGCCGCTCAGAANGCGGCCGCGCGTCAACGAGTGGTTGATGCGCGACTTTTGTGCCACGCGCGGAAGTCCGGTTGCAAACTCTTCTCTTTATCAGTAGAGTATCTTCTAGTTCTTCCACTGGCATCGTAACTCTGCAACAAACCGCATGGTCAAGTTCCGACCCGATACCACGTCTTCCGCCGCGAAGCGGGTTCTTTTCCGCTGGACCTATCCACGAATTCTCTTTTTGTTTTTCTTGCTCTNGCTCTCTTTGCCCTTGGTGAATCCCATCGTCCACGGGGATGGCGTCGGCTACTATGCATACGCGCGGGCGTTACTCATTCAGCATGACCTGCATTTCGAAGAAGATTGGCGACACGGCAACCTGAATTTCTCGCAATCTCGTGTGCGCGCCGACGGCCAGCTTTTGCCGGAGAGCTACACCCAAACAGGTTATGTAAACAACCTCTTCACCGTCGGGCCCGCGATTCTNTTGGTTGCCGTTTCTTCTCCTTGCACACCTTTTCGTTCTCATCTGCAATCTTTTCGGCGCGCATATCCTGGCAAACGGGTTTTCCTTTCCTTATCTCATGGCCATGGCGATTGGCACTGCAAGCTACGGTTTTCTTGGTCTCCTGCTTGCCTTCTCGCTCGCGGGGAAGTACGTTGCTGAGAAATGGGCCTTTCTGGCCACGCTGGGCATCTGGTTTGGCAGTTCGTTGCCTGTCTACATGTATTTCAATCCCGCCTGGTCTCACGCGCATTCCGCCTTTGTTGTTGCCCTGTTTCTCTGGTATTGGGATCGCACCCGCACGGTACGCAGCACCGCACAGTGGCTCGTCCTTGGGCTTATCGCGGGCTTGATGCTAGATGTCTATTATCCCAACGGTGTTTTCCTTCTTCTCCCACTCATTGAGTCTCTCCTGTCCTACGCTTCCTTTCGAACCACGGGAATCCGGGCCGCCGGCACTCTCTTTATCCAGAACCTGTTGTTTTTGTTCAGCGTTTTCGTGGCCACCCTCCCCACCTACCTCACGCGAAACATCATCTTCGGGGGTTTCCTCAAATTTGGTTCCTATGCTGTACTGCCTTGGAATTGGTCTGCGCCGCATTGGCGCTCTGTCCTTTTCTCTTCCGATCATGGTCTGCTGAGTTGGACTCCTCTTCTTGGATTTGCACTCTTTGGTCTCTTTTTTTCGCCGCGCCATTGTCGCGCCGTCACGTTGTACTTGGCCGTAGCGGCCGCTGCTTTTTACTACGTGATCTCGAGCTACCCCTATTGGGATGGCCTCTCTTCTTTCGGCAATCGCTTTTTCATTTCCCTCACTCCCATTTTCGTCTATGGTCTCGCGNCTGTTGCTTGCTTTCGTCGCGCGTCCGTTTTCCTCTTCACTGCGGTCTTTCGTTCTTCTTTCCGTGATTCTTGCTTGCTTTGTGTGCTGGAACGTCGGCTTCATTTTTCAATGGGGAGCACATCTCATCCCCGTGCGCGGACCCATTGCCTGGAGCGAGATGATCCACAATCAGTTCGTCGCCGTGCCTCGCGAGATCTCGCAGCAGTTCCGTGCCTATATCTTTCGCCGCCACTCGCTGATGCGCCAGATTGAACAACGCGATATCGAGCAGTTGAAGAAAAGTGCGCAACCCTCGCTTTCGGAATAGAATAATGGACTGCCACCGGGTACATTCCAGCTCTGTTTCCGTACCTGAAAGGATGACTCCCGGCAGGAGTTTGGTTCGCGCTTCGAACCACTTGCGCTTCATGGCATTGGTGACTTCCAACACTACCGTGGTAGCTCCACTGGCGGATCGCTACGCTAGTCGCAGTACTACTCGCATTGAGCCCCCTCGCGGTTGGTTCAACCTGCAACTCAATGAGCTGTGGAAGTATCGGGAACTTCTCTACTTTTTCGTTTGGCGCGACGTCAAGATTCGTTACAAACAAACCGCCATCGGTGTGCTCTGGGTCATTCTCCAGCCGCTTCTGACCATGCTGGTCTTCACCCTGTTCTTCGGCAAGCTGGCCAAGATGCCTTCCCAGGGCTTGCCGTACCCGGTTTTCTATTTTGCGGCGGTCGTTCCCTGGATGTACTTTTCGATGGCGCTTCTGAACGCCACCAACGTGGTGGTCGACCATCAGCGCGTGATCACTAAGGTCTTTTTCCCTCGCCTGATCCTTCCGTTTTCCGCGGTATTATCCGGGCTCGTCGATTTCGCCATCGGCTTCATCGTCCTTCTGATCTTCACGCGTTCTTATGGCATCAAGCCGACGGTCGCCGCTCTTCTCCTGCCGCTTTTTCTTCTTCTGGCCGTCCTCACGGCCTTGGGCGTCGGTCTGTGGCTTTCCGCGCTGAATGCCCTGTATCGCGATGTGCGCTACCTGATGAATTTCATCGTTCAGTTCTGGATGCTGGCCTCTCCCGTGGCGTATCCAAGTTCGATGGTCCCTGAGCGCTACCGCTGGATTTACGGATTGAATCCCATGGCCGGTNGTCATTGATGGATTTCGCTGGGCTCTCACCGGCCACGGACAGGCGCCAGGATCCGTGTTGATCGCGTCCGGGAGCATGGTTTGCCTCACTGTCTTCGGCGGACTCATTTTCTTCAGTCGCATGGAAGGAAGCATCGCGGATCGGGTTTGAGGCTTACTGGGGAATCGCGCAGATTCAATGTGGGAGATGGATGAATATCACGGTAGCATCTGAGAAAACGGAATCGCTCGGCCGTGCCGGATATTACCCCGTTCTGGACTCCTTCCGTTTTCTTCTGGCCTTTTGGGTGGCTGTTGGTCACTTCCAAATGATCCCGATCTTCGGGGACATGAACACGGGTGTTGGCTATTGGCGACTGCTCAAGCACGGGTGGAGCAGTCTAGTCTTCGGTACGCCAGCCGTCATCGTCTTCTTCGTCATTTCCGGCTTCTGCATCCACATGCCATTTCGCGGTACGGGCAAAATCGACGTGCCGCGTTACTACTTGCGTCGCTACACGCGCATCCTTATCCCCGTTGCCGCGGCTCTCGTCGTTTACCGTGCCATGGGAGCGCATCTCACGTTTTTGGGAGAGCATTCCATCCTGTGGGAGTCTCCCCTGTGGAGCCTGCTCTGTGAGGAAATCTACTACGCCCTGTACCCTCTCCTGCGTTGGGCCCGCAACAAGATTGGCTGGAAGCTCCTGCTCCCTTGCTCTTTCGTTTTCAGCGTCATCATCGCCTCCCAACGTCCCCATTCCATAACCTGGCATGATTTTGGACCGCTTGGCACGAGCATGATCTTGCTACCCGTCTGGCTGCTGGGCTGTGTATTGGCGGAACAGGCGGAGTCGCTCACGGACGCAAATCGCATGTACTCAATCTGGTTCTGGCGGTTTCTGGCCTGGTCTGGCTGCTGGATCTCGGAAATGCTGCATTTCCAGCGCGGCATCCCCTACACGCAGACCATGGTCTGGTTTGGGGTACTTGCTTACTTCTGGGTCCGCCAGGAGATTCTCCTCGGGAAGACTCGCCCGCCAAACCGTTACCTTGCCGCGGCTGGCGCCTGGAGCTATTCGCTCTATCTAGTGCACGCACAGGGGGGCGGGCTTTTTGAGTCCCTCCATCTCCGTAGTCTGGGAGGCGTATTGGACTGGTTCCTGGTTATGGCGTCCAGTCTGGCTTTTGCATACGTCTTCTACATTCTAGTGGAACGCCCGTCCCACAAACTGGCCCGGAGGATTAAAGTGGGAGGGGCGCGGAACGTGGCGGATTTGGTAAAGAACGGTGCGGTGGTTTCGACAAAGGTTTCTGCGGAGCAGGATCAATTGTCAAGGGAAGCCGCAGAGGCTTGAACGATTCCATATGTCTATGTCCACTGCTGTGATTCGCGCGGAAAACCTCAGTAAACGCTACCAGCGTGGCATGGTTGCCACTAGCGGCCTGCTTCGCGACACGCTGGCGCTGGCCTTTCGCGCTCCGCACAAACTGTTCCGCCGCGATCGCAAGGAGAGCTTCTGGGCGCTCAAGGATGTTTCGTTCGACGTTTGTGAAGGCGAAGTTCTCGGACTGATTGGCCGCAACGGTTCCGGCAAGACCACGCTTCTGAAAATCCTCTCGCGCATCACGCGCCCCACGGAGGGTTGGGCCGAGATTCACGGTCACGTGGGCAGCCTTTTGGAAGTTGGCACCGGCTTTCATCCCGAGCTCACGGGGCGCGAGAACACCTATCTCAGCGGCGCGATCCTTGGCATGGGCAAGCAGGAGATTACGCGCAAATTCGACGAAATTGTTTCCTTCGCCGAACTCGAAAACTTCATTGATACACCCGTGAAACATTACTCCAGCGGNTATGTACGTCCGGCTGGCTTTTGCCGTCGCTGCCCATCTCGAACCTGAGATTCTCTTGGTGGATGAGGTTCTCGCTGTCGGGGACATCCGCTTTCAGAAGAAGTGCCTCGGCAAGATGGGAGACGTCGCGCGCGCTGGCCGCACCGTAATCCTCGTCAGCCACCAGCTCAACCAGATCCGCCGTCTGTGTCATCGCACCGTTTGGCTCGAAGCGGGGATGGTACAGAAAGCGGGGCCCACGCCGGAATTGGTCAGCGCCTACGAAGAAGCGATGACCTCCAGCAGTGTGGACGACGTGCGCCCCATGGAGGGCCCGGCACAGTTCCTTCGCTGGAAACTGATCGGGGAGAACCGCACATCCGATCACATCCTCCCTTCCGAGGGCGAGACCACGGTCAGTTTCCTGCTTCGTGTGAATCAGACCTTGCAAAGCGTGCACCACGGAATAGCTCTATACGATCAGGATCGTCATCGTTTGTGGGGTAACGCCGTTGAGGGAGTTACCCTCGAGCCCGGTCTCCATGAACTCCGCCACACCATTCCAACTCTTCCCTTGCGTCCCGGCGTCTATTCCTGGCGCGTTGCAATCTATGACGGGGGTGTGCGCGTCGATGACTGGGAGTGCGTGCCACAGATGCACGTCATCACTGTGCCAATTACACACTACCGCGACGATTCCGCTGGCTTCCTGAACATCCCTTCAAAACTTGAAATTGTCTCGGCGG
>OCOJ01033659.1_pt2 | contig 10099 bp, 11 predicted proteins | sample 1539251 | NCBI WGS metagenome assembly OCOJ01 (sample SAMN01911457, study PRJEB22624) | soil metagenome | biome: Soil | place: Malaysia | collected 2012-04-30 | depth RA_metagenome m
GTTCGAGCATGATGTCAGGGCAGTGGAATTCCGGGGGAAGCGACAATGCCAGCCATGCGCAGAATTTCTTGATACTCGAGATCGGTGATCTGTGAAATCAGCAGACGCACGTTTTTCAGCAGCTTCAATTTTCTGAGCGCGGGGTTGGCGCGCATTTCTGTGAGGGGAACTTGCCTGGGGAGACGATCAAACGCGCGCAAATCGGCCACCAAGTTTTTTCCTTTGTGATTATGCGGATCGGGATAGGGGTCGCGCGTCACTTCGGCGATGGAATAGAGCGAGCGTTCCGGCGCGGAATGGTAGCAGAGCACGCGGTCACCCTTGCGCACTTGCTTGAGAGCACGAATGGCGTCGGACTTCCCGGCGGCGCCGTGCCACATTTCTTTGCCTTTTACGAACAGGGTATCCCAGTGGTAGTGATGCGGGTCCGCGCTAAAGATCCAATAGTGTCGTTGCGAGATCGGCGTCACCATCGCGGGTTTTGGAATCGGTCAAAATATACACGGCGTTAACGAAAAAGCGAAACAAAATGTGAGGGTTAGGAGGAGTTGCTGTGTAAGCAGGCATAACAGGCTAATGGAAGTGGTAAGAAGGATCGCTTTTCATTAACCTTTTTGTTTTTAATAGGTTACTTGGGCTCCGGTTAGCTCGGGCGTGCCGCGAGGTGGACAAAAACCTCATCGCCCCGGAGTTCCGCAGCATAGCGGGCGACGGCAGCCGAAGGGTTGTGCACCACCTGCCCCGTGGTTACGTCGTATTGCCAGCCGTGCCAGGGACAGGTAACGATTTTACCCTGAAGGTCGCCTTGGCCGAGCGGTCCGCTGCGGTGCAGGCAGGTATTGTCGATAGCGTAGAATTTGCCTTCCACGTTGGCGATGGCTATCGCTTTGCCGTCGACTTGGACTTCCTGGATGGTCCCCACCGGAATATCGGAGGCTTTGGCAGCTCGGACAAAGGCCATTTTCTCAGCTCCTCAAGGCTGTGACCGTTAGGGATCTACGGTTGCGGGGCGGAGTATATCTGTCGAGCTGTGCCAGGTCAAAGCGATTGTCTGCGGCATTATTTGGCAGGAGCGTGCTCCTGAATCGTGCGTGAGAGTGACTTCCAGTACGTGGATGGGCGCAGGCGCTGGAGAATGTCGATTTGGCGAGCATCGCGGCCGATAAGAATGCGCGCTTCACGCTTTTCGACCCCCTTCAAAATGCGAGCGGCGGCGGCTTCGGGGGAAGTGGGAGTCAGGCGCTCGAAGCGCGAAATTGCATCTTGGCGCTTCTCGGGAGGAGCGTTGGCTCCCAGGCGCGCGCGTCTCGCCACTTGCGTGCGAATCCCGCCGGGATGCACGCAGGAAACAAACACATTGGTTCCTTCCAACTCGTGGCGGAGAACTTCCGTGAATCCACGCACGGCAAATTTGCTGGCGCAATAGGCGCTCTGGCCGGCGGGAGCGACGATGCCGAAAACGCTAGAAATGTTTACGATGTGGGCGCGGGGCTGTTGCTTGAGGATCGGGAGAAAATACTTCACTCCGTAGACCACGCCCCAGAAATTGATGCCCATGAGCCAGCGCAGGTCGTCTAGTGAGATTTCCTCGAAGGTGCCGAGCAGGGCGACTCCCGCATTGTTGATCAGGAGGGTGACGCGGCCGTGGCGCTCGGCAACGTCGCTGGCAAAGGCCCGGACGGCTTCTTCGTCGGATACATCCAGAACGTGTGTGGAAACCGCGGACTTCTTCCCACTGAGCGGGGCTTCGGTCTCCCTTAAACCCTTTTCATCAATGTCGGCAATCGCCAGTGCGGAGCCAGCCGCGGCAAGCTGCTGCGCGAGCGCCCGGCCAATGCCACTGCCGGCACCGGTAACCACCGCCACTCCACTGGATACAAAGGCCATCACCAAACCTTGAACGAGAAGAGTTTCAACAACAAAAGAGAAGTCGTCTTCTACTTCCCTGCTCTGCTCAACGCGAGCAAATCTCGAGGCACTAGCTTCTTGCCAACGGGATCAACGAGAAAGCCAAGGCCCTCAAGAGAAGTTGCGCCCAAAACAGCTTCTTCCCCTTGCTCTCCAATGGCAACCTGGACGGCCGCTTTTCTGCCATCGACGGTCAGAAGCACAGCCGTAGTGTCGCGTTCGAGGCGGCTGCCATCTGCCAATGTGAATGGCAATCGCGAGAAGGCTTTGACACCCAACTTTTCAAGGATTTTTCGGGGAATCCATGAAAGAGTCGCGCCAGTGTCGACAAGGAGTGACACCTCCTCGGTCTGACTCGGCGCAGCCAGATTTGCCAACTGGACCTTAACCTCAAACATCCCCATTAGAGCACCGAAATGGCGGCACGAAGCCGCTACCTCATCATCTCCTCATGCACCTTGTACTTTTGTCAGCAGCTCGACGAATTTTTGTTTGCGTTCGGCCTGGTCTAGGCCGCTTTCGGCTTCGGCGAGCTGGGTGATATTCATCGAGCAGAACTTTGGCCCGCACATCGAGCAGAATTTGGCCTCTTTGTAAAAATCATCGGGCAAATTCTCGTCGTGCATGGCCCGCGCGGTATCCGGGTCGAGGGACAGGTCGAATTGTTTGTTCCAATCGAACAGGAAGCGCGCGTAGCTGAGCGCGTCGTCGCGGTCCCGCGCGCCGGGCCGGTGCCGGGCCACGTCCGCGGCATGTGCTGCGATCTTGTAGGCAATCACGCCCTGCTTCACATCTTCCGGATTGGGCAAGCCTAGATGTTCCTTCGGCGTGACGTAGCACAGCATTGAGGCGCCATGCCACCCGATCATGGCCGCGCCAATCGCGCTGGTGATGTGGTCGTAGCCGGGCGCGATGTCGATGACCAGCGGGCCAAGCGTGTAAAAAGGCGCTTCGTGGCACCATTCCATCTCGAGGTCCACCTGTTCCTTTATCTTGTCCATTGGGATGTGGCCTGGGCCTTCGATCATCACCTGCACATCATGTTCCCAGGCTTTTTTTGTGAGCTCGCCAAGCACTTTCAGTTCGGCAAATTGCGCTTCGTCGCTGGCGTCGGCGATGCATCCTGGACGCAAACCATCTCCCAGTGAAAAACTGACATCATGTTTTTTGAAGATTTTGCAGATGTCGCCGAAGTTTTCATACAAAAAATTCTGCTTCTTGTGATGCTCCATCCAATGCGCCATCAGTGAGCCACCACGGCTGACGATTCCGGTGATGCGTTTGCGAACGAACGGTACATGCTCGCGCATCACCCCGGCGTGGATGGTCATGTAGTCCACACCCTGCTCGGCTTGCTCTTCGATGACTTCGAGCATCAATTCGAACGTCAAATCCTCCGGCCGACGCACTCGCGTGATCGCCTCATAGACGGGAACGGTGCCGACGGGAACGGGCGAAGCTTCGATGATTGCCTTGCGAATCTGCGGAATATCGCCGCCAGTGGAAAGATCCATGACCGTGTCCGCGCCGTAATGCACGGCGTGGTGGAGTTTCTTCAGCTCTTCGTCGATATTCGAACTGGTCGCGGAGTTGCCGATGTTGGCGTTGATTTTGCATTTCGTGGCGATGCCGATGGCCATGGGCTCGAGGTTGCGGTGATGAATATTCGCAGGAANTGATGCAGCGTCCGCGCGCCACCTCGCTGCGAATCAATTCTGGGTCGAGTTTCTCCCGCTTAGCAACATACTTCATCTCCTCGGTGACGACCCTCTGCCGCGCCAGATGCATCTGCGACATGTTCCGAGCGCCGTTGGCGGCGGCAGCCGCTTCTCTTTTTTCGATCCAGCTATCGCGCAATGCCATATAGCCCCCAGTCGAGCAAGACGCACCCCTAAGGCCACGTTCGTTGACACACGCCTCGAGTCTCGCGCCCTCCTGCAAAGTGGAATTATGGCACCCGTGCTGGGGTGCCGCAACCTGAGGGGTAGGGGATGCGCACGGGACGAGGGGCACAAGCCGCGTTGAGGTGAAAAAGAAGAACACGGGACTTTCGTCCCGTGCTCTAGACAGACTTTTCGCAGCTGCTAACGAATCCGAAATCAGCCGAGTTACTGCAACGGGTTGCTGGCGTTCGTGCAGCCGCCGCCCGAGGGGTCAAACCGGATCACACCCGATTGGTCGGAGCAGAACATGCGCTNGACCCGTCGTGCCCACCGTAACCGGCGTCGCGGTAATCGTGTAACCAACCGAAGGCGTATTGCCGTCACCGGTCCACACAAACGTGTAGCCGCTCTTCGTGCCAGAGGCCAACACGGCGTCGAGCAAGCAGGCTTGCGCCACTGTGGCAACGCATGCTCCCGCGGGTCCACCCATTGCTGCCAAGGACGGTGGGAAACCCTGGTTGGGGTAGGTGGACGAGAACGTCACCGCAGAGGTGTTGATGGTACGAACGGAACCAACTGCCGAAGCCTCATTGGCCGCCATGCGCGACCGGAGGAGGTTTGGAATTGCAATCGCCGCGATAATGAGAATGATAGCCACCACGATCAACAACTCAATGAGCGAAAACCCCTTCTGACGCGTCCGCATTGCTTTCAGTTCTCCTTTAATCCAAGTATGGGTCTACGAAACTGGATTCCCGGCTCGAGTTCCGCAAAGAGTATGAAAATCGTGGGTGCGAAACACGATAGGCCGAGCGTTTAATTTAAGACGGACTATTGATTCAGATGGGTACAGCCTCGTCATGGTACTGTGGTACTAGAACTGAATGGCCCGCCTGCCTTTTGCCTCCTCTTCCGCGTTGTTGCGCCCACTTCTCCGGCAGAGACGGTAGACCATTCGTTAGCCATTGATTTTCCATAGGTTAGCGAAAGCCCATCATTCTCACGGAGGCGAGAGATCGAGTCACAGCTGCAATCATTGCTTGCGCTTGCGCTGGATGCAGACGTCCCATCACTCTGGATTGCGGCAGGACGCGGAGTCACTGAAACCGGCATTGTTGCAGCCCGATTGTCGGAAGGAAATCCCTTCGGGGCTAGGAAGGGGCCGAAGCCAAGGCTTCAAGTTTTTTCAGATGAGAGTCGGCGCCGATGACGATCAGGCAATCGCTGGGGCGAATGAGGGTTTCAGGAGCGGGATTGAATAGGAGCGCGCCCTCAGCAGGTTTCACGCCTAGCACGATCACGCCGGCTTGCTGGCGAAACAGGGAATCGCCGAGAGTCTTTCCCACAAGAGAAGATTTTTCCTGAACGCGTACTTCGCCGATTTCCACGTCGAGCCGTTCTGTGCCGAAAGCGGTGTCGATAAAATCCAAAACATTGGGCCGCAGCAAAAGCTGCGCGATGCGGCTACCGACGAAGTAGTACGGGGAAAGCACCTGGGAAGCGCCGGCGCGGAGCAGTTTCGAGGTGGCTTCTTCTTCGCTGGCGCGTGCGATGATTTTCAGATCGGAGCGGAGACCGCGGGCCGTGAGCACGATATACAGGTTTTCGGCGTCGGTGCCTACGGCAGCGACAAATCCGCGGGCTTTTTCGACGTGCGCGGCCTTGAGATTTTCTTCCAAAGACGCGCTGCCGATGACAACGGGAATTTTCTCGTCCACAGCCCACTGCGCACGTTGAGGGTCTCGCTCGATGATCACGCACCGCTGGCCGCGGGCGCGCAACTCGCGCGCAACGGTGCGGCCAACGCGTCCGGCGCCGCAGATGATGTAATGATTGGAGAGTTTCGCGATTTCGCGTTCCATGCGGCGGCGACCGAGGGCCTTTCCAAACTGGAACTCTAACAAAGCGTGGCTGAAGGTCGCAATCGTGAACGCGCCGGAGAAAACAGCGAACACAATCAGAAAACTGTTGAATACGCGGCCCGCGTGTGACAACGGATGAATTTCGCCGTAGCCAATGGTGGTCATCGTAGTGAGGGTCATGTAAAAAGCGTCGAACCAGCCCCATCCCTCAAGGAAGTGAAAGCCTGCGGAGCCAACGAGGACGACACTGCCAAGCAAGATGAAGGAAAGATAGATGCGCGCGCGGATGCTCATTGTTTTGCTGGAAGTTGCAATGAATCGTGGGATGAGTGGAAAAGATTGTCAAGCATTGTGGCCGCTCCACCACGCATGCGGGTTCAGATTTTGCTGTGTTTCCCCGCGGGGAAGGGCGGGCGGAATCTTCGGCGTCAGGGCATCCAGGGTTGAGAAGGAGGCTGCGCTCCCGAGTCGAGCTTCGGTAGGAGCCACTTCCCAATAATGGGATAGGTAGCCCACTCCCCACGGTTGGCTTTGATTCCGTAGACGATCCCAAGAGTGAGGTTGGCCACCCAACCAAACACGGCAAAAAGCCAGGCAAGCGGGAAGATGAGAAAAAAGGCGATCGGCGGATTCTGCGAGTGGCTGTGGACAGCTTCCTGAAAAATCGACGCAAATATGAGAATGAAAGCGAACGCGAATCCCAGAAGAAAGAGCACGATATAAGAAACCTGCCAGATTAGCGCCTGGAGCGAATGGAATCGCACGAAGCGTGAGTTCTGCTTGATTAGGAAAATAACCAGAGGTCCCATAAAACCCGTGAATATCTGGAGCAAGTGCGCGAGAAAGGCCATCGTGCGCTCGTCTTGGGAAGGGATGAACTGAGAAGTGAGAATAGGCTGGGTCGCCATCGCCGCTCCTGCTCCAGCAAACGCCTTCGGTGAAAGGGTTAACTAAGATTCTGGCAGCCAGCGGGCAAGCGGAGGCAAGTATTTCGAATGCCAGTGCTCAAAGATGTTCAGGAAGTTTGTGTGCGAGGAGCCGCACAAAAGGACTGGTTTCGCTCATTTAGCTGGAAGCGCGAACCACATTTTGTGTGTAGGCGCTGGCTTGATTCAGCAGCTCAATGGAAGAGGGGTCGAGTCTTAGATTTGTGGCATCGATCAGATCGTGCAATTGCTCGAGGCTGGTGGCGCTGGCAATTGGGGCGGTAATGCTCGGGCGTGCGAGCAGCCAAGCGAGGGCGACTTTTGCGGGAATGGAACGGAGGCGCGCCGAAACTTGATCCAGAGCTGAGAGAATTCGAAAGCCTCTTTCGTTTAGATACTTCTTGACGAACTGCCCGCGCTTGCTTTTCGAGAGGTCCCTTTCGGAGCGATATTTCCCTGTGAGAAACCCGCTGGCCAGGGAGAAATAGCTGATCACACCTATGCTGGCCTTCTGGCAGACAGGCTCCAAGTTAGTTTCGAATTCCGCGCGGTCATACAGATTGTAATTGGGCTGCAGGGATTCGTAGCGCGGCACACCTAGCTGCTGGCTGACTTGCAAGGACTGGGCGAGGCGGTCCCCGGTGTAATTCGAAGCCCCAATTGCACGCACTTTTCCTTGTTTCATCAGAAGCGCAAAAGCTTCCATCGTTTCTTCCAGCGGCGTACTGCGATCGTCCTCGTGGGATTGATACAGATCGATGTAGTCGGTCTGCAATCGTTTGAGGGAATCTTCTACGGCGCGCAAGATATAGTTTCGAGAAAGTCCTTTCTTGTCCGGGCCCATGGGCTTGCCGACTTTTGTTGCGATCAAAACTTTCTTCCGATTTGCCCTTTGATTCATCCAGTTGCCGAGAACGGTCTCCGATTCGCCACCTTTGTGGCCGGGAACCCATGCGGAATAAACATCGGCTGTATCGATAAAATCGAATCCGGCGGCCACAAACGCGTCCAGGATTTTGAAGGAGGTTGGCTCATCGGCGGTCCAGCCGAAGACGTTACCGCCCAATGCCAAGGGAGCAATTTCCAGGCCGGAATTTCCGAGTTTGCGTTTTTGCATCTTTCGAATGCCCTCATTGCGAAATTTTGTCGCGAGCCAAATTAAAGCAGCGATTCAGCTTGTATCCTCTGCCTTTGATGCTTTTCGACGCAAGAGTGGTTCCATCGGCGGTAGATATCACTGAAAATCCAAAAACTTGCCGGAAACCTTTGGCCTTTCCTATCGTCTCTACAGACATGAATCCGCTCGCCCACCTGAAGTTTGCCTGCCGCCAAATCAGGAAGAGCCCGGGCTTNAGCCAAATTAAAGCAGCGATTCAGCTTGTATCCTCTGCCTTTGATGCTCCCAGCGCAAGAGCGGTTCATCTTGGGCGCACTGGAACGCGAAATTCGCAAGCGCCGTTTCGAGAGAAGGGCCAACCCTCCTGCGCGCGAGAATGACTGGTAACATTGAGGCTATGACTCCTTTCCGGATCCGCTGGACTTGCGCTGCAGTCTGGACTTTTTGCCTCCTTGCTTGTTCAAAGGCAGGAACGCAAACAACCCCAGCCGTCCCCGTGACAAGGCAAGAGTTTTTGGACAAACTGGTAGCCGCGGCCATCGAGCGGACCAATCATATCGTTCGATACGACCCGGGATACGTCCACATTCCTTATCCGGGGGGAGATGTGCCCGCNCGATGCGGGAGTCTGCAGCGATGAAATCGTTCGCGTTTATCGCGTCGTAGGTGTGGATTTGCAAAAAGAAGTCCACGAAGACATGGTGAAAGATTGGGACCCGTATCCTCCCAAAAAGAAATGGAAGCAAAAGCATCCCGACCCAAGCATCGATCACCGGCGTGTCCCGAACCTGATGGTGTTTTTCGAGCGCAAGGGCGAGTCGCTACCGGTCAGTTTGCGTGTTGAGGATTATTCCCCCGGCGATATCGTGACTTGGGATCTGGGAGGGGACGTGCCGCATATCGGATTCGTGGTGAACGTGAAATCTGCTGAGACCGGCCGCCCGCTAATCGTTCACAACATCGGTGAAGGACCCAAGATGGAGGATGTGCTCTTCAGTTGGAAGATCACAGGACATTACCGCTACTACGGGCCGGCCGCACCAAAGTAGCTCTTTGCCCGCCCTTCCTTTAGGACCAGATGAAAGATGCCGGCAAAATGAAGGTTTCCTGAAAAAGGGACGACTAATCGAGACTTGTGATTCAGTTTTCACTTTTGTGGTGATAAGTGCGCTTTGGCGGGGCGGTGAGTGGGTAATGGTGTTCCTTCAACCACGCGTTCGCACGTTGTGTCGCTTCAGACTCCTGCGCTCCACTCATCTTTAGCAAGTCACGGGTGTCAATCTCTGACAGGCAGCCTATCCCTGTTGCATTGCGGTCCGCGATGAGGCCCCACATTAGTGCGAGCACGTAGTCCTTTGCGACTCCTTCGCCGCGAATGTAGTGGAGCGCAAGGTTGCAGGCTGCCTCATAGTTGCCGCTTTCGGCGCTCTTTCGGAACAACTCGATGGCTTGAGCCAAATCCTTTCCTGTCCCGTTCCCTTCAGCTAGCTTGATGGCCAATGAGTTCTGCGACGAGGGGTCGCCCATTCGGGCCCCTTTTGAAAACCAGTTCGTTGCTTCCTTTTGGTCGGCTGTGACGCCACGGCCTTGTTCGTAGGCCTGTCCAATCCAATAGTTGGCCTCAGCATCACCAGCTTCGCTCGCCTTCGTTAGCCACTGGAGACCTTCGTGATAATCCTCTTTGAAACGACATCCACCTTCCATGTAGCGACGCCCTAACGCAGTAATTGCGGGCAGATAGCTTTGGACAATGGCCTCGTTGAGCAGCGGAGCAATTTCGTCGCAGTTCTCCAAGAGCCTCAAATCCGTTTCTGCAAGGAAATACTGGGCTGGGGCAAAGTTCTTCCCCGCACCCTGTCGAAACCAGTGGGCTGACAGCCGAAGCATTCCTCTATGTCCTTCTACGTCGTATTCAATCCGTTCGGCAACAAGCTGTAAACTAAGTCCCATTAACAACTGTGACTCGGCGTCACCTTGGCCCGCTGATTCAGCGACCCCAGAGAGTTCGCCGACGGTTAGCCCACGAGCAGCAGCTCGATAGGCATTCGGGCTTTTCGCTTGAGGAAAAGCTACGCAAGTCATAAACGGAAAAAGGGCGAAAAGGTAGAAAGCATACCGAAGTTCCATAATTCCGCTCCGAAAATGTCGTCTTCCGAGTCTTGCCATGTTGCAATCGGAAGGCATAGTCTCCTGCGTGTAAGTCGCGTCTAATCATAACCAACAACGTGACCGCACGCAGGATGGCGGGGACAGTTGGAGTGTTTTTCTAGCTTTTTGACGAGCAAGTCTTGATTAACTTTTGTGGGAACATTTCGTGCTTTCCCTCGTCTTTACAGGCATGAATCCGCTCGCCCACCTGAAGTTTGCCTGCCGCCAAATCAGGAAGAGCCCGGGCTTTTTCGC
>OCOJ01039380.1_pt3 | contig 10096 bp, 10 predicted proteins | sample 1539251 | NCBI WGS metagenome assembly OCOJ01 (sample SAMN01911457, study PRJEB22624) | soil metagenome | biome: Soil | place: Malaysia | collected 2012-04-30 | depth RA_metagenome m
GTATGGAGAGGTGAGGGGGGTGGTGCTGGGCGGCTCTTTCGCGAAGGGAACGTGGCTGTCAGGTCAGGCTGACCTCGACGTCTTCCTGAGGATCGACCCGAGCACGCCAGAAGACAGGTTCGAGGAGATTGGGCTTGAGGTGGGGGCCACGGCCACGCAGGGCTATCCGCGTGGGAAGAAGTACGCTCAGCATCCCTACACCGAGGCAGAAATCGATGGGGTCAAGGTGAACATCGTCCCCTGTTACGACGTAGCGCCGAAGGCGTGGAAGAGCGCCGCCGACAGGTCGCCATTTCACGTCGAGCTAGTAGCCAAGATGCCGAGGGAACAAAAGGACCAGGTGAGACTCCTCAAGCTGTTCATGCTCGGGGTCGGCACCTACGGCGCAGAGATAGAGGTACAGGGGTTCAGTGGATACGCCGCAGAAGTGCTGGTCATTCATCACGGAGACTTTCTCGGGGTCCTGAGATTCTTCGCAGAGCTCAAGCGCCAGCAGGATGGCAGCCTCTTTCACCTCCCAGATCCAGTCGACACGAGCAGAGACCTCGCCCGCGCCATCTCGAACGAGAAGGTCGGCGAGCTGGTCCTGGCCTCCCGGAAGTTCCTAAGTAGCCCCTCCATGGATTTCTTCCGCGGGATGAGCAGCAAGCCTAGGCCCACCATGAGGAGGGACATCGTCGCAGTCGTCTTCTCCCATCAGAGGCTCAGCGAGGACACGCTTTGGGGAGAGCTGAGACGCACGTTGTCCCATGTCCGCAAGCACGTCGAGGATGAGGGGTTCGTGCTCGCCCGAGCGCTAGCGGCCTCGAACAACTCGGACCGGAGTGCCCTGCTCTTCATTCCCGAGTTCGCTGAGCTGCCGCGCCTCGAGCAGAGGCTGGGGCCCACGGTCGAGAGAAGGGCTGACTTGGAGACCTTCATCAAGGAGAACAGCCGAAGGGCGAGACTCATCTGGGTGGACGAGGAAGCGAGAGTTCGAATACTGCAGGAACGGGAACACACGGACCTGAGCGAGTTCCTAACGGAGATGGTGAGGTCTGGAGCGCGGGGCATCGGCGCTTCCGCACCAATGGCCAGAGGCATCTCTCGCTCAGGGAAGGTACTCTCCGGCAGCCGACTGGGACGGATGGCGGCCTCGGCGCCTTGGCTTCGCGAGGGATTGGGCAGGATTGCGAGCGACACAATCGGAACAGGCAGCTCTTGAACAGCTGACGCAGACGCCCTACATCAGAGTTCTGACGTATCCCAAGGTCTCGCTGAGGACCGCGAGGAGCAGAGTCAAGCAGCTTGAGAAACTCGGTGTAGAGAGTCTGCTCTTCGAGGGGCGGACGAGGATCGGCAGGCTCGGGATCCTGGGAATCGGGACGGTCGGTCTCGTAGTAAAATGCAGAGTGGGCGGGCAGGTCCTCGCCCTGAAGATGCGCAGGACAGACGCCAACAGGCCCAGCCTTGACGAGGAGTTCAGGATGACCACCCTCGCCAACCGCGTCGGCGTTGGTGCCCCACTCCATGGACACACCAAGGATCTCATTCTCCTGAAGTACCTTGATTTCGTGGAGCTTCCCGACTGGCTGGCCAGCATCGGCGGGGAGGGAACCAGAGCGAGGGTCAGAGAGATGCTCCACTCGCTACTCAACCAGTGCAGGACCCTCGACATCATGGGGCTCGACCACGGAGAGCTGAGCGACCTCCGGAAGCATGCGGTCGTGGCCGAGGAGAGGCCCTGGATACTCGACTTCGAGTCAGCCAGTTCCAACAGGCAACCGAGGAACGTCACGTCAGCCGCGCAATACCTCCTGATCNCGAGGAACGTCACGTCTGCCGCGCAATACCTCCTGATCGGTGGGAGGGTGGCCCCGCTGGTGAGGAGGCTGCTCGGATTCAAGGGCACGAACCGGGTGCTTGAGGTTCTGCAAGCATACAAACGGGACACGTCGGACTTTTCCTACGCCCGGCTGCTCGAGGAGCTCGGGGTCGCTGGTACCTAAGCAGAGAAGAAGGACCCCGCGCCAGCAACGCGGTCACTTTCACATTACTCTCCAGTCAGTATGGAATCTCCCGTCAACTGCCTTAAGTGAATCAAAGTTTGGCTATCAAGTATGAACGGCAAGGTCGTACACTTCGAGGTACCCGCAACAAGGCTGAAGCGCGCCCAATCTTTCTACAAGGACGTCTTCGGCTGGCAGATAATGGAGATGCCCGAGTTCAACTACACCATGGTCGGAACGACTCCGAGCGACAAGAACGGCGTGCCCACCGAGGTCGGCGCAATAAACGGCGGAATGATGAAGAAGACCACCCGCTTCAAGTGTCCCATCATCACGATCCAGGTCGATGACATAGACGCAGCGCTCAAGGAGGTCGCCGAGCACGGCGGCAAGGCCGCGGTGAAGAAGACGGAGATAGGGCAGAACATGGGCTTCACGGCCTACTTCAAGGACACCGAAGGCAACCTGATGGGCCTCTACCAGTCAGCCAGATAACTCAGACACAGAGCCCTGCAGCCTCAGCGGGGCTCTCTCCGGCCGGTGAAAGGCACAACTTATATGCGGTGCCTCGCCCTGTCGAAGATGTCCACAATTGCGAGACAAGGTTCTGGTTGTGCTTGTTCTCATCTTCGCCCTGGCTTGCTTGGGAGTCGGATATGCTGGTGCGTCTACCTTGGGCGTCGGCGTCACTGTTCAGACCACAACGGTGACTCTAACCTCAACCGCTACCCAGACTTCGACTGTTCAGAACGAGAGCGCTCCTTACATCCTTACTCTAGTCATCTCAACCAGCAACACCTACAACAGCACGATAGGTGCGCAGCCGGCCTACTACGTCGTGGGTCCTAACGGACTCACCTCTTCCGCAACCATCTCTCTCCCGGCTCACAGGCCCATCAGACTCGTGATCTTCAACTACGACGACGGGAACGCTTCACTAATCTCGCCGTCCTACTCGAGCGTGAACGGCACAAACGGGGGGACCATCACCTACGCCAACAACGCTTTGATCAACTCCACTCAGGCGGCCAATGGCATCCTGATTAGGGGGGCCCAGATCGTCTCGAGCGTCTCCCCGGCCGACATCGCGCACACCTTCACGATTCCCGCTTTGGGGATCAATGTCCCGGTCCCGGTCTCTTCGGTGGTCGTAGCCACGTTCACGATCAACACGACCGGCGCCTTCGAATGGTTCTGCATGACGACTTGCGGAAGCGGGAGCGCAGGTCTTGGCGGGGCGATGGCCACGCCAGGCTGGATGACGGGCGCCGTGTCGGTCAGCTAGGATTCCGTCATACGACAAAAGGCTATTAGCGGTATGGGGCGNATTCGGTCATACGACAAAAGGCTATTAGCGGTATGGGGCGGCCTCGGACGATAAGGGGCCGTCGTCCAGTTTGGTCAAGGATACCAGCCTGGGGTAGCTCTGCTCCGGATCGCTGGCGAGCCAGGGTTCAAATCCCTGCGGCCCCATTCTCGCTCAGGTTCGTCGTCGGTTGCCGGGTTCGCGGTATCAAGAGACCAGGGAAAAGCACAACGGACAACCGAGTAGACTGTGCCCGAAGCCATAAGGAGAGAAGTAAAAACGAGTCAGAGTGGATGGATGCGCCGCAAGTGAAATCGAAGACATGATTCGGAAGAGGTGGGCTGCTTTGTTGGTTGTCGTGCTAATCCTTGCCTCCGCTGCCATCTACATCGGCGTCACCCGGAACGTCCCGGGGGAGGGGAAATCGACATGCAATGTAACCACGAACGTCTGCACCGCAAGCTCAAACACGTCGTTCATCACGACGACCGTTTCAAACACAACCAACAAAGTGGGGAGGCCAGTCTACATCGCCTTTGCCTACGCGCCAGGCTGCCCTCATTGCGAAGCGCTGAACAGCTTCATCTTGAACATGAGCAGGACGTACGACATAAGGACGCTCTACATCAACGCGATCACGAACCAGACGCTGCTGTCGGAGTACCTGAACCACTACAACGTCCCCCAGTCTGACTGGGGATCCGTTCCAATCCTCTTCGTAAACGGGACGTACACCGTCGGCGACACCGTCTCCATGTCCTACCTTTCCGCCCACATCGCTGAGTTCGCGCAGGAGGGCGTGAGCCTGCCTCCAGTGAGCGGGGCCACTCTGGGGACTCTGTCCGTCCTTGAGGTCACCGGCCTGGCGCTGGTCGATTCGATAAACCCATGCGCCTTCGCAGTGCTAATCTTCTTCCTCTCGACTCTGTTCATGTGGGATCCGACGAGGAAGTACAGGCTCCTGCTGGGCGGTGCCTCGTTCGCGCTCGGCATATTCGCGTTCTACTTCGTTGTTGGTGTTGGGCTTCTGCTGGGGATAAGGTCCGTGCTCGCCGTCACGGGTCTCCAGAATGTCTACATCTACGGTGCGTTCGGAGTCTTCGCCATCGCCCTGGGAGTCCTGAACCTGAAGGATTACTTCTCCTATGGGAGCCTCGGCTTCGTTATGGAAGTACCGAGACGCCTCAGGCCCAGGATGCTCGGAACAATGGACAGGATAATGCTCAGCAACGTTGCCTACATTCCAGCGGCCTTCGTTACGGGCGTGCTCGTGACAGCGTTCCTGCTGCCCTGCATCTCGGGGCCGTACTTCGTGGCGGGAAGCCTGCTGAAGGACCTGCAGATCGGAACCGCCCTCCTCTGGCTCGCCTACTACNAACTTCCTCTTCGTCCTACCGATGCTGATAATCACCCTTCTCGTCTACCTGAGCCTCACGAGCGTCGAGAAGGCCTCGGGGTTCAGAGAACGAAACATCAGGAGACTCCATCTCGTTGCCGGTGTTCTCCTGATACTGGTGGGCGTCATAATGCTCTCCTCCTTCTTGGTGTGAGCCGCCGGTGTGCTCGCGGCCTATTTGCTCGAGTCGCCTTTCATCGCTTTCTCTTGGAGAATGTCTATCTGCCGTTGCCTGATTTCCTTGTACAGATTGCACCAGTCGCGCCCCGAGACAATCAGTTCGAAGGCCTTCAGCTTGGGCTCGACGCACATCCCGCGCTCCAGGATGTCGGCGTTGAGGGGGTCGTTCGGTCGGAACCAGGTGCAGGAGAGACAGTTCTCGTACTGCCAAGTCAATCTCTTCAGGCTGNGAGCTAGATTCGTCGCTCTGAGAACTCACATCAAGGAAATTGCCAATTCGAGATTTAAGCCTTCCACGTTGCACCAGGGCTTGCGGCCCGAGTGAGGCAGCGACTAGTGTTTATCTGGCTTGAACCGACTGGCATCTGACCGAATCATGCAGACGAAGAGCACGCGCCGAGGCCCAGCGTTCGTCGGCCTCCTGATTGCGCTTATTCTCACCTCGGCAATTCTCGGATACGCCGTCTCCCAATTCACGGCTGTGCCAGGAACGGCCGCAGGTGGTGGGCGGCCCACTCTGAAGGTGCTCGCGACGATCTTTCCTCTGGCTGATTGGGCGCGCGAGGTGGGCGGTGATAGGGCGAACGTCTCGCTCCTCGTTCCGTCGTCCTCAGACGTCTACAGTTTCGAACCTTCTGCCGGCACGATCCACGCAATCTCTTCAGCCGATTTGTTGATTCTCAACGGGGCGGGACTGGAACCCTGGGCGAAGGCCGCGATTGCTTCGGCCGACAACCCGCACCTCGTCGTCGTGAACTGCAGCGAGGGGATCAGCCTGATCAAGTCCGTCGCCTTCCCTCTAAACGTCAGCCAGGCAGTGGACCCGCACATCTGGCTAGACCCTACTGATGCGGTGAAGATGGTTCACAACATAATGCAGGGGTTCGTGAAAGCAGACCCGACCGACTCTGCCTACTACAATCTGAACTCGCTCCTGTATCAATCAAAGCTTCAGGTCCTGAACTTACAGTTCCTGAATCTGACTAACTCCCTGCTGCCCACCAGGGACTTCATCAGTCTGAACACCTCGTTCGGATACCTGGCGTCACGCTACAACCTCGTCCAGCTGCCTGCGTTCGGTCCATCCGCGCCGACACCCACGCCCCAGGACGTAAACACAGTGGTCGGCCTGATCAACCAGAACCGGCTCTGCTACGTGGGCTATGAGAGATGGCAGAACACCACCGTTCCCACCATCATCACTTCGCAGACTCACGCTTCGCTCGTGCCCCTCGACTCCCTCGAGGCCCTCACTCAGGAGCAGCAAGCCGAAGGGCAGACCTATCTCACTTTGATGAACCAGAACCTTCTCTTTCTGACGCTCTCGTTGACGCACGCTGGATGCTGACGCGCGCTCCGAACCAGTGGCGTACCCACCGACAGCTAGAGGATGACGAGCTTGACGCTGCGTATCCCGTCCTCCTTTTGAAAGTCGTGCGTCATGGAGACGACGCCAGTTGCTGGACCCTCTAGAAGGAAGAGTTCCACGCAGTTGTTCTTCCCGACCTTGTTGTGAATGTGAGTCCTTACTATGCTGTCGTACCTGTGCTTTATCTTCGTCACCGGCCCCTCGTTCTCTTCGCTGTGGGTGACGACGACCACTGCGCTCGCCCTCCCGGCGATTGATTTCTTTTCTCTGACATCTTGGAGGAGCAACCTAATCCCGGCGCGCACGAGNCGCCAATGTTAGTTTCAAAAAAACTTGATGTCTGTCCAGTTCTCCTCCACCATCTTGTCGGGGAAGGAGAGACTGACTATTGGCAAGCAGCCAATGTTAATAATCAGACCTTATAATTTTATGTGATTCTTACTACCGAAGAAGGATTCCACTCTCCACCGGCTCCGCGGACGCAGAGACCGTTGGCGCCCACGACGGGCTACCTCCCGTATTCGATCAACGGGTCGGAGGAACGGGCGAATTCGTAGCCCCGTCTGACTGCCCGGATGTTGAGCTTGACCGGGACTGCCTTCTCGCTCGTACAGTGGGCGAAGACCTTTCGCAACATCTCCTCCTCGGGCTCCTGCTGCGTGAGGGAGAGATACACCCCTAGCATGACCAAGTTGGCCAGCGCTCTGGTCGCCCCGGTGTCCTGTGTCTCTTCGTTCACAGTCATTGCTATCTCCGTCGCGGGTATTCGGTAGACGTCCACGTCGTCCCTCTCAACTCCCATGGGGACAATCGAACTGTTAACGAGGAGTGTTCCCCCTCGCTTGAGCAGGGGCAGGCAGTCCATCGAAGCCGCGTTCATCGCGAACAGGTAATCAGGCTCCTCCGTGGCCTTCACATCGGCCTCCTCAGACGAGATTGTGACCGTGCACTTTACCTTCTCTTGGCGCTCCCCCGCCCGGTAGGCTGGGCCGCACGAAGCGTGGAGCCCTTTTAGCAAGCCCAGGTAGCTGATGTATTCTCCGAGTTGTCGTACCCCTTGCTCGCTGTGCCCCGCGACCACTACTTGGCGTCTCGTCCTCTCATCCTCCGACGCCATCTAAGCGTTCCCGGCGTCAGCCAGTCTAATCTCGACTCCCTCATCGGAAGCGACCTTCCTCCAATAAGCGTTGACCGCTGCCTGAATGGTTGCAATCGCTTGGGTCTTCTCTTCCGGCTCGAAGAGGTGGCTGAAGCGTTCCTGAGTCTTGAGGTATTCCTTCACTGAGGTCAGTGACCTCGGGACGAACGTGTGCCTAACGACTCCGTCGACGGACTCCTTCAGAGGCCACACGCCCGTCTGCACGGCGAGCTTCTCGATCTCCACAGTCTCCTTTGGGTCAAAGCCCCATCCGGTCGGACAGGCCGCGAAATCGATGTAGAGCTTCGGGCCCTTCACCGTACCGCCCTTCTCCACCTTCCTAAGGAAGTCGACTCCGTGCGAGTTGGACAGGGTCGCAACGTACGGAGCCCTCTGCGCCCTCCACAGCTCAAAGAGGTCCTTCTTCTTTCCTGTGTTGCCAAGGGGGTATTCTGCCGTGACCGGTGTGGTCTTGGTCGATGAGCCGAAGGGCGTCGAGCTTGACATCTGGAAGCCCGTGTTACCGTAGGCTTCGTTGTCGTAGCAGAGATAGTAGAAGTCGAGCTGCCTGTCGATTGCGCCTGCGGTCGACTGGAAGCCGATGTCATATGCCGCCCCGTCTCCAGTCACTACCACGACCTTGAGGTCCTCCGAGGGCGGAAGCTTACCCTTCGAGATCAGGACGTCCAGTGCGTCCCTGAGTCCCTGGGCCCCAGCTGGCGCGCTGGCAAATGCGGTGTAAAGCCAGTTTGATTTTAGCGGACTCAGCGGATACGACATCGTTATGGTCATGCACCCGGCCGCGTTGACCCAAGCCACGTTGTCACCGAGAACCTTGTGGAAAATTCTCACGGCCAAAATCCCGCCGCACCCAGCGCACAGCGTGTTCCCAGGAGTGAGATAGTCCTCCTTCGGCATGTCTTTCAACGTCTTGAACCTGGTGACAGCGGCCATCAGGTTTCGCTCCTCGCAACTGCCACAGCCTTCCTCACCCGTTCCATCTCGTCATTCCTCATCAGATACATGGGATTTGGCTTGAGGCCCTTCTTGTCTATGGCTCTCATCTGCTCAAAAATTGACGCCATCTCTCCGGACGTTATCTGCTTCCCTCCGAGTCCCCCGATAACTGGCAGAATGGTGTTCGGCCTCCCCTTCACGTGATACAGAGCGGCGGCCACCTCCGGATAGAGTATCCCTCCGGATCCGGGCGCGAGGTTCTGGTCGAAGACCGCGACCACCCTTCTTCCCTTGAGTTCGTTCGCGATCTCCTCTGCTGGAAAGGGTCGGATCACTCTGAGTTTGAGCAACCCCGCCTTGACTCCGTTTGCTCTCATTCTTCTCACCGCCTGCTTGCCAAGGGTGGCGAAGGAGTTGGACATTACCAGAGCGTAATCTGCGTCATCGGTCATGTACCCCTCGACGGGGCCGTATGCCCTCCCGAAGAGCCTCTCGTAATCCCTGGCAGCCTCGCTGAAGACATCCCTCGCTCTCAGTGCGGCAGCTTGGGTGTTGTACCTGAAGTAACTGTAGTTGTATCCTTCCATCACCGCCGTGCCTTTGGCGACCGGCTTGCTTGCCCGGAGGGGATGGGGAGGTTCGTAGGGAGGGAGGAATCGGTCGACAGCCTCCTGCTCGGGCACGAGCACCTTCTCTCTCGTGAAGGAGAGGTAGAATCCGTCTAGGTTTACTATGGCGGGCAGCATCACTCTTCTGTCCTCGGCAACCCTGTAGGCAAGGAGGACGAGGTCTGCCACTTCCTGGCAGTTCTCTGCGTGGAACTGGAGGAAGCCGCTATCCCGGGCTGCCAAGACGTCGTTGTGGTCTGGCTCCAAGACTATGGGCGCTGCGAGTGCCCTGGACACGTTGACCAGAACGAGGGGAGCCCTCCATCCGGAGATGTTGTAGAGCATCTCCATGGCGTAAAGGAGCCCTTGGCTCGACGTTGCAGTGAACACCCTCGCCCCAGCGGCGGAAGCCGCACCCGCAGCCGTCATCATCGAATGCTCCGATTCCAGCTGGACGAACTTCGCGTTCATGTTTCCTTCCCTCACCCATGCCGCGATCGTCTCGATTATCTCAGTCTGGGGCGTGATCGGATAGGCCGGGACGTAGTCGACCTTAGCCAGCCTCGCCCCCCAGGCGGCTGCGCCGTTTCCAGTCAAGAGTGTCCCGTTCATTGACGCATTCCCTCTCTCGCTTGGCTGATCGCTCTGAGCGGACACTCGGTGAGGCAGATCATGCAGCCCTTGCAGTTGTCATAATCTATGGTAACCTTACCGTCCCCACCCACCGACATGGCTGATTCGGGACAGTACGCGTAGCAGATCATACAGTCCGTGCACTTCGCATAATCGATGATCGGACGGAAAGTTCTCCAATCCCCCGTGTGCCTGGAGGAAGAGTTCCCAGTTCTGAGCACGTCCTCTGTGCCGTCCTCCGACACCACGAGCGTGATCGGAACCAACTGCACCTTCTCCTCCAGCTCCTCTGTGTGAAGTTCTAGAGGCTCCAGTCCGTTGTAGACTGCCATTGCAAACTCGATGTTCTTGTTCACTGTTGCCTCAGAGAGGCCCACCTCCCGAAGCTCGTCCCTAATCGCTGTCAACAGAGATTCCTCCCGAATGGCCGTCAGCCTGGCTACCGCCGCGGCGATTCCTGCGCTCAGGACTGGTTTCCCAAGAAACTTCAGCGAGAGACCAGTAAGGTCTACCGCAAAGAC
>OCOJ01033132.1_pt2 | contig 10090 bp, 15 predicted proteins | sample 1539251 | NCBI WGS metagenome assembly OCOJ01 (sample SAMN01911457, study PRJEB22624) | soil metagenome | biome: Soil | place: Malaysia | collected 2012-04-30 | depth RA_metagenome m
CAAAGGGCTCGAGGGCATCATCGCCAAACTTCGGAGCGGCCACTACATCCAGAAGCGCAGTCGCGAATGGCTGAAGATGAAGATCACCCAGCGGCAGGAATGCGTGATCGGCGGCTACACCGATCCCAAGGGCAGCCGCGAGCACTTCGGCTCCGTGATCCTCGGTCTCTATGACGACAAGGGGCGGCTCATCCACGTCGGCCAGGCAGGCAGCGGATTTACCGAGGCGTCGCATGCCGACATGTGGCGGCGACTGCAAGAACTCAAGACCAGCCGCAGTCCTNTTCCATGGCGAAGTCCGCACCGGTCGCGGCATGCACTGGGTGAAGCCCGAACTGGTGGCGGAGATCAAGTTCACCGAGTGGACGCATGAGACCGAAGAGGGAGGCCTGAAGATGCGCGCACCGGTTTATGAAGGGCTGCGCTTCGATAAGAAGCCGCGGGAGTGCGTCTTCACAGAACCGAGTTCGGCGTTGAAGGAAGCTCGCAAGGCCGAGTCCGGCGACGCGGCGTGAGCCATTTGCTGTCCTCTCCGGATGCCGGAAAGCCAATCACCCCGTCCGTTTTCCCTGTTGACAAGGTGCAGATTTCTTCTACAATGTGGTTAATACAGTGTAGGAGAAATCAGCCATGAAGAAATCTTCCCTCGGCAAATTTGAGCAGCTCGTTCTCCTGGCCCTGCTCCGGCTGGGGGACAACGCCTACGGTGTCAGCATCCACCGCGAGATCGAGGAGACGGGGAAGCAGCGCACGTCCTTCGGCGCCGTGTACACCACACTGGACCGCATGGAGGCCAAGGGGTACGTCAAGTCGTGGACTGGGGACGCAACCCCGGAACGCGGTGGCCGCGCCAAACGCTACTTCAAGATCACCGCTGCAGGCGCGGCCACGTTGCGGCGGTCGGTCGCAGTGGCGCAGCAGATGACGAAAGGGCTGGAGCCGCTGCTGGGAGGTGCACGGTGATGCGCTCAAAGCCCGACCTAGGGGAGTTGTTTGTTGCTTCACGCGAGACCTCTAGACTTCTCCTGCGGTACGGACTGAAGCGGGACTGGGACGCTTGTGGCGGGCCTAGGCGTGTTCTCCACGAGGCGCTGATCGCATATATGGGCGCGAGGGGCGTCCGTTCAAAAAAAGGCACTTTTCTCTGGTGGGCCGCCTCATGTGGTTTCTGGATTGGGGTAGCGTTGGGCTTAGATTGGATTTGGCATCATGGCAGGTCGTTCTTTCTGACCGGCGCCGTAGTCGGTGCCATTGTCGTCTTGCTTGCAACCCTCTATTCAGACCGGCTGATTGAGTTTCTGCGGCGGCCCTCAAACAGGGCCATCGAGTCGGGGGGATCTCCTCCGCGTACGGCCCAGTACCTTCTCTTTCTCGTTCCTCGCAGGTACCGTGAGGGCCTCATTGGTGACTTGGAAGAGGACTACCGAACGCGGGTCTTGCCGACATACGGTCGACGGTGGGCTGTGGTGTGGTATTGGTGGCAGGTCAGTGCCGCGTTCGGGCACTTCTTGCTACGCCTACTCACAGGTCTGGCAGCGGTGTGGAGGCTGATTCGTTGAGTCCCATGACATACGACCTCGTGCGACACATCAACTTCCCTGCTGAGGTACACCGCCCGTTGATAGGGATGCCGGACGTCCTGGGTACGCAGCCTTGGACTGTAAGAGTTTTGGAGTTAGTCAACCAGTCTTGCAGGACATGGGCGCTCATACGAGTTCCCGGTGAGCAGTTGGGTGAGGTGCTACTTGGTTGGCACGTGAGCAAGGTGGATCTGGGCAGTCCTGAGGTTGTCCCCAGGGAGGGGATGCTGGTGAATGAAGTCGTGAGTGAACCCTACTATGGCCGGATTCAGAGGAACGCGCCGAAATTTGTGGAGAAGCTAGCGGAGCGGGCCCAGAAGCCTTTGGGGCATATATTCCTGTCAGGGTTCATTCCCAGGTCTGAAGGTACCTACGAGAAGGTGGTGGAGAGGCCCGGACACCTACTGTGCCTCGACGGATTGAACCGGCTAATTGCCTACGCAAAAGTCGGCTTGTTGCCGCGCGACCAAGTCGAAGTCACGGCAGCCTTGAGATAGGCCGAGTTGGGGACCCCGCTTGAGCTCTCTGCTATCCTCTTCCGCATGCCTGAAGGCGATATCCACGAAATGCACGAGCAAGCCGAAGAAGCGCGGCGCAACCCTAGCCTCAAGCCGGTCAGCCTGACCATGGCAGTGATGGCGGTGCTGGTGGCGACGGTGACGCTTCTCGGACACCGCACCCACATCGAGCAGGTGATCGCGCAAGCCAAGGCCAGCGACCAGTGGTCGTATTACCAGGCCAAGGGCGTGCGTCGCCACAACTACGAGGCGTTCGCGGAGCTTCTTTCCGCGCTCACGTCGAAAGACCAGGCCAGGGAGGAACAAGCCAAGGAAAAGTTCCTCAAACAAGCCGAGCGTTATCGCGACGACCAGAAAGAGATCGAGGGGGAAGCCCGCAAGCTCGAGCAGGAAGTCATTATCGCCGGCCGCAGGGCCAATCGCTTCAACCTGGGTGAAGTGTTCCTGGAGATCGCGCTGGTGATCACTTCCATCACGCTTCTGACCGGCAATCGGGGCTACTGGGTAATGGGAATGGTATTCGCGGCACTGGGGATTGTTGTGGCCGCCACGGGATTTCTAGTAAGGTAGCCGTTCTTGTTGATTTACCGACATTATCAATCACATACAGGATTTTGAGAGTGGCGAGGTTATGCCACAATCACGCCGACCACCATTGACCATGCCTGGATTCTTATGAGCCTAACCACCGAAGCTCGATCAATTGTGTAACACTGAGCAATTCCTTGAGGCGTCGGTTCAAGTTGATAAGCTTGAACTGGCAGCTTGCGGTCGTCGCCGAAGTGTAAAGAGCGACGAGGATGCCCAACCCCGAGCTGTCCATGTAACTTACATTGGCCAAGTCCAGTGCGACCCTCTTGCTTTGCGAAAGCAGTGGTTTGACGGTCGTCTTCAGCAACTCCGTGGTGTCCGACGTTATCCTGCCCGTGCAGTGGACGATTGTCTCGGTCGGTGTCCTGTCGATGGTCACATCGAGTTGGGTGGGGCTAGGATTCATGGTCATAGATGGATTCCTCGCTGCGCTCGGAATGACACTTCTCGGTGCAAGCGGCCGCTTCCACACAGCCTGAAGAGGCAAACTGCGAAACGCTACTTCACGTCCTTCATCGCCAGCAGCGTGCCGTAGTCGCGACCTGAAGGCTCGGTGGCGCGCGCCACTACGCCAGCAAAAGCGTCGCGGAACTCGGGATAGCGGCCGACAATGGCGCGGATCACCGCCATGTTGTCAGCAAACGTCTTCTGCGTGTCGGAAACGTCCGGCATGCGGTATTTCACCAGCAGGTCGAGGTCATTGCCCACGGGCAGGGCGGACATGTGAATTAACTGGAAAGTACGCCCGCCGCTGGCCGCGAGCGCCAGCGGATGATCGCTGGTGGGCAGGTCGGACGGGCGAACGCTCTGCATCTCATCGCTGAGTTTGTCCAGCCTGGGCGTGCTGATGAAGTCCACCGGCGCCATCAGGTCCCAGGCCGTCAGATAATAGAACCACGCGTTGCGCGTAGCATCCTTGGCCTTGTACTCCCGCGCCTTGTTCAGAAACCATGGGCCATCATGGCCGCCGATCTCCTCCGGCTTGCTGTAGTAACCCGCTAGCTTCCACGCCCCACTCTCCTGCTTGAGCACCATGGTAAGCGCATATTTCCCTTTGGAAGTGCTCACGTCCTGAATGATCAGACCGTAGCGGCCGGGAGGCAGGTTGTTGATGACAAAGATAGCCCAGCTTGGTGTTCCCCACACTCCGCACAGAAACTCGGCNGCGGGCGATGGGCGCCGCCCCGGAAGCATCCAACAAATATGCAGCGCGCACCGTCGACCGCCCTTCCGCGTAGATGGGCTTCTGGTCGATCACCACCGCCTCGATATTGCTGAAATTCGAGCTCAGACTGGCAATTGCTGACTGCTTCAGGTCGAATACATCTCCCTTCGAAGCGTAATCAAAGAACTGACGGGCAGTGCGTTCCATGGCCGAGCGCGTGGCCTCATCCATTTCAGAAGAGGACGAGCAGGTCTGGGCCGCTACCCGGGGCAACGCGAGGCACAACAGCAGGAACACCATCGGCGCCCGGGGCTTGCAGGTGCGGTACATGGCTATCTCGCTCAATATGCNAGCTACCGGAATAGATGTTCAAGAGTTAACTGGCGATGTCAGCATTGTCCTTCGGTGTGCCAAGGGCAGGTCAAGCTGGGTTACAATCGAGGCGGAGAGCGGGTTTCCGCTGGTGTGGGTGGGATGATCCCTTTCTGGCGTCAAGCAGCCGTGATCGCAACTTCGCTCCTAGCGATGCTGACGGGCTTCGCCTCGGCGCAGACGCCGACCTCTCCCGCACCGGCGACAGTCAAAGTGACCCATGCTGGGGGACGGAAACGCGCCGCATCCAAGCCCTCTCCGGCGCCGCAGCCGGAGGCNTCCGCCGGCGCCGCTGACTCCCGAGCAGATGCCTCCGGCCCCACCGCAGGTGACCTACAGCAACGGCCTGTTGGCCATCGTCTCCATCAATTCCACGCTCGCCGATATCCTACAGGCGGTGTCGGCGCGCACCGGCGCCAGCGTGGATGCGCCCGCTCATCTGACGGGCGAGCGGGTAGCCGCGCGCCTCGGTCCGGGAACGCCGCGCGAGGTGCTTTCCGACCTGCTGCGTGGTCCGCGCTTCGATTACATCCTGGTCGGATCGGATCGAGACCCCAACGCGGTGCGTAACATCATCCTGACACCCAACCAGTCTTCGCCCAGCGCAAGTTCGGCCATGGCGCAGGCCCAGCCGCGTTCGGCCCCTCCCGCGCAGGAAGAGGTGGAGGAGGAAGTGGAAGAGGAACCGCCGGCCCCGCCTGCACCCCAGCCTCCGCAGCCCGCCCAGCAACCCCCGAGACACCGGCCGTTCGCGCAGCCGCAACCGCCAGATCAAATTGTCGGATCGCCCGCTGCACCTCAGCAGCCACAGGTCAAGACTCCGGAGCAGTTGCTGGAAGAGCTTCGTAATCTTCAACAGCAGAACCCACCCCAACGCTGACCGGACAGCCGGAAAGGTCCTGCCGCCGATCACCGCATGGCTGTCACGGTGTCGTTATTGCTGAACGGTGGCTTCGTGGGTGACGAGTACGGCTGCAGATTCTTCCACTTGGCGTGGCTGGCGGGCAAAGGTGTGGAGGACCGCATGGATGGCGGCGTAGGCTGAAACTACTCCCAGGGAAACCGCAAAAGTAACCGTTAGAAAAAGCGTGGATGAAACCAGGATTGTTCTCAACTGGGGCCGTCCTTGTGAGTGCTTCGTGCCACCTTAACCTGTCGTTCGCCGCCGGCTAAAGATGCCGGTTGGCCACTGGCCCAGAGTCGCAGTACTGTCGGGCGATCGGACCACAGCCGGCGGTATTCACTTTTTCTTCTCTGCGTTCCATACGGTCCTTGAGATCGCCCTCCCGCAGAACGGGCAATAGTTTATGGGATAGACGTTCGGCCGGTCGTCGGACGAACGCACGGCGTAGTCGGAATCCACTTCGTTCAGGATCCGCCCGTGCATCTGGTGCCTGGGCGCGTGCAGGACCGCCTCTCCTTCCACCGCCGTCTGCAACATGGTGCAACAGTGCTCGGTCATCGAACTGCACACTTTACCCTGCGTTGACGGCTCGCGAGGTTAACAACTAAGATGCGGAGTATCGCTGTGTCCTGCCGCTGTTGAAGCTTCTAGTCCCGGGGATCTGGACAAAGGGCAACGCAGTCATTTTCGATGGCCATCAATAAGATCACGGTCCACGGGGCGCGCCAGCACAATCTCAAGAACATTCACGTGGAAATCCCGCGCAATAGCCTCACCGTGATCACGGGTCTGAGCGGCTCGGGCAAGTCCTCGCTGGCGTTCGACACCATCTACGCCGAAGGCCAGCGCCGTTACGTGGAGACGCTCTCCGCCTACGCGCGGCAATTCCTGGACCAGATGGAACGTCCGGACGTGGATTCCATCGACGGCCTCAGCCCCTCGATCTCCATTGAACAGCGGACCACCTCCCGCAGCCCCCGCTCCACCGTGGGGACGATCACCGAAATCTACGACTACCTGCGCCTGCTCTATTCCTCCATCGGTACACCGCATTGTCCCAACTGCGGAAGGGAGATTGCGCGGCAATCGGCGGAACAGATCGTGCAACGTGTGTTGTCGCTNNNTGTCGCTCAAGCCCGAAGACCGCGTGATGATCCTTGCCCCCATCGTGCGCGGGCGCAAAGGCGAGTTCAAGAAGGAGATGGAGAAGCTGGTACAGCAGGGGTTCGTACGCGCGCGCATCGATGGCGAACTGCGCAGTATGGAGGAGGACATCCGGCTGGACAAACGCAAGAACCACACCATCGAAGTCGTCGTGGACCGGCTGTTGGTCAAACCTGGAATCGAGCGGCGGCTGGAGAATTCGGTGGCCAGCGCGATGAAGCTCGCCGGAGGGCTGGTGCTGGTGGCGGTGGTTGACGGCGAGGAGCGGCTCTACTCCGAAAAAATGGCCTGCACCGAGTGCGGCATCAACGTGCCTACTCTCGAGCCGCGCTCGTTCTCCTTCAACAGCGTGTATGGCGCATGCCCGGAGTGCCACGGGCTGGGCAGCCGCTTCGACTTCGATCCCGCCAAGGTGATCGTGGACTGGTCGAAGCCTCTGCTGGAAGGCGGCCTGGGGCCCGGTTCCGGCTCGACCTATCTGCAGCGCATGCTGGACATCGCCGCTGAAGCGTACGGTTTCGACCTGCGCACGCCCTTCGAAAAGGTGCCTGCAAAAACTCAGACCCTGATCCTCTACGGGCCGGACAAGGGCGAGCCCAGGCGCGCCGGATGGCAAGGCGTGCTCGCTTTCCTTAAGCAGAACCTGGAAGAGTCTTCTTCAGAGAGCTACCGCGAGTGGCTACTCGAATACATGTCGGCGACGGAATGTCCGGCGTGCCTGGGCCAGCGCCTCCGCCCGGAGAGCCTGGCGGTGAAGGTCAGCGACCGGTCGATCGCGGAATTCACCGCCCTGCCCGTATCGCGCGCCATCGAAGCGGCGCGCGCCATCCGCCTGGGCCAGCGCGAGCAGCAGATCGCCGGACGCATCCTGCGTGAGATCATCGAGCGCCTGCAGTTCCTGAATGCGGTCGGCCTCGGCTACATCTCGCTCGACCGCTCCGCAGCCACGCTCTCCGGCGGCGAGGGGCAGCGCATCCGCCTCGCCACCCAGATCGGTTCACGGTTGCGCGGCGTGCTTTACGTGCTCGACGAACCCTCGATCGGCCTGCACCATCGCGACAACAACCGTCTGCTGGCCTCGCTCGAAGCCCTGCGGGATCTGGGCAACACTGTGCTGGTGGTCGAGCACGATGANAGAGACCATCCGCCGTGCCGACTATGTCATCGACCTGGGGCCGGGCGCGGGCCGCCATGGCGGCGCCGTGGTCGCTGCGGGCCGCCCGGACGAGATCGTGAACGCTCCAGAGTCGCTGACCGGCAAGTACATCTCCGGCGAGATGCGGATCGCGATGCGCGCCGAGCGGCGCAAGCCCAATGGACACGGTCNTGGCTGTCGTGGGCGCGCGGGAGAACAATCTGAAGAACATCGATGTCAGCTTTCCGCTGGGCGTGATGACCGTGGTCACCGGCGTATCGGGCTCGGGGAAATCCACGCTGGTGAATGACATTTTGTATCGCGCCCTCGCGCGGCAGCTCTACCGCTCGCGCGAGGAGCCCGGCGAACACAAGTCCATCACTGGCACCGAGCACATTGACAAGGTGATCCGCATCGACCAGTCGCCTATTGGGCGCACCCCGCGCTCCAATCCGGCGACATATACCGGCGTGTTCACGCAAATCCGCGAGCTCTATGCCATGCTGCCGGAGTCGCGCGAGCGCGGGTACAGGGCGGGACGCTTCTCGTTCAACGTCCCCGGCGGGCGTTGCGAGGCTTGCCAGGGCGAGGGACAGAAGCGCATCGAGATGAACTTTTTGCCCGACGTGTACGTGCTCTGCGACATCTGCGGCGGCAAGCGGTACAACCACGAAACGCTGTCGGTTAAGTTCAAGGGTTACTCCATCGCCGATCTGCTGGAGACTCCGGTCGCCGACGCGCTGCCCGTGCTGGAGAACATCCCGCAGGTGCGCCAGAAGCTGCAGACGCTGGTGGACGTCGGCTTGGGCTACATCCAGCTCGGGCAGTCCGCGACCACGCTCTCCGGCGGCGAAGCCCAGCGCATCAAGCTGGCCCGAGAACTCTCCAAACGCCAAACCGGACGCACCCTATACCTGCTCGACGAACCCACGACCGGCCTCCACTTCGACGACGTCAAGAAGCTGCTGGACGTGCTCCATCGGCTCACCGACCTGGGCAACACGGTAATCATCATCGAGCACAACCTGGACGTGATCCGCAACGCCGACTGGATCCTAGACCTTGGCCCGGAGGGCGGCGAGGAAGGCGGGCGTATCGTCGCCCAGGGCACACCCGAGCAGGTGATGCGCTGCAGGAAGTCCTATACCGGACAGGCCCTGGCCGAATACTTCGCCAGTGGTGCGCACCGGCGCGAGGCAGCAACAGTGGTCTGAGCGCCGTTGCTATTTGTGATTTGTGATTTGTGAATCGAAATAAGCCACGGATCTTCGTACGGCGTGGCAAAATCAGAAATCGCAAGTCACAAATCGCAAATTCCCTTGTCCACCACCGACAACCCGCTTCCTGAAGCCCAACCGCAGGTTGAAATGTCGCCGGCTCCGCCGCCGCGCGATCCCGTCTGGAGTGGGACGGACGTGGTGATGATCCTGGTAGTCGCTATTTTGGGGATCCCTGTCTTCGGAGCTGTGATCAGTGTAGGCCTTCTAATCACCCATCGCACTGCGAGTGGGTCGGCCGCCATTGTGCTGGGAGTAATCGCCCAGCTCCTCTCATACATCGTCGTGTTGTTGTTTATGCACGTTCTCGTGGTACGTCACTACCACCGTCAGTTCGCTGACGCTGTCCACTGGCATTGGCCGCGCGAGCATCGTCGGCTGGCCTACTTTCTGGGTGGAATGGCGCTTGCGGTACTGGTGCAACTCGTTTCTGCACTGCTGCCGATTCCGAAAACGCTACCGATCGACAAGTATTTCCAGGGTCGCAGCGCCGCCTATGCCCTTTCGCTGTTTGGCATCAGCATGGCGCCGCTGATCGAGGAACTCTTCTTCCGTGGATTCCTGTATCCGGTACTGGCCCGACGGTGGGGGATCGCCATCGGCGTGCTGCTCACCGCTTTTGGCTTTGGTCTCGTGCACGCGTTGCAGCTAGGGTTCGCCTGGGCACCGCTGCTGGTCCTGTTCATGGTGGGAGTGGTGTTCACGGTGGTNGGGCGTCGCCGTCGGAGTGGTGCTCACCGCTTTTGGATTTGCTCTGGTGCATGCTTCCCAGCTTGCCAATGCCTGGGCACCCCTGCTGGTCCTGTTCATGGTGGGGATGGCATTCACGGTGGTACGCGTTGTGACCCGCAACGTTGCGCCCGGGTTCCTGATGCACGTGGGCTACAACTTCATGCTCTTTGCCATGCTCTACGTCGCCACCGACCGCTTCCGGCACATGGAGCGGATGCTGCAGCAGTGATCTTTTACATTATTGGCATGGGATCACACGAAAGGGCACGACTTCAGTCGTGCCACCGAACATTCTTAATAGATTGTCATCCTGAGCGCGCCCGAGTCAGGGCGAGGAAGCGCAACCGTAGGATCTGCTTTTCGGTAAGTGCCGGAAAAGCACGTTCCTCCCGCGCACCCACTTCATAAGCTCAGTTCGCGCTTGGTCGGAACGACAATCTAAGGAGGGACATCGCAACGGCAAGGACGTGTGCCGTGACACGTGTTCTTGAACCAACCGCCTGATCGGCTGTGTTATACCATTGAGCTATGACCACCTCCCGCGAGCGGTTGCTCGAGATCCTAGCGGAAAAATCCTTCCGCCTGGGGGAGTTCAAACTCTCGTCCGGCGGGACCAGCGACTATTACATCGACTGCCGTGCCACCACGCTCG
>OCOJ01037994.1_pt2 | contig 10090 bp, 9 predicted proteins | sample 1539251 | NCBI WGS metagenome assembly OCOJ01 (sample SAMN01911457, study PRJEB22624) | soil metagenome | biome: Soil | place: Malaysia | collected 2012-04-30 | depth RA_metagenome m
GAATAGACTCAAATTCAGGTAACTTCACGAGCGCAGCCAAAGAAATGACTTTGGCCATCAACGGTGCGCCAGATCAGACAAAGCCTTTTCTTCAGCCGCTGCTGAAGCGGTTGGAAGCCAAAGACGACATTAATAAGTAGCCTATTTTTCCCAGTCGGAGAACTGGGACTCAACAGGGGCTAGAGACCACCGAAACAAAGGTATTTGATTTCGACGAATTCGTCCATTCCGTATTTTGAACCTTCGCGGCCGAGGCCGGATTCCTTGACGCCTCCAAACGGGGCGACTTCGGTGGATATGAGGCCCGTGTTGATGCCGACGATGCCATNCTTCAGCGACGCGCCAGACCCGCGCGATATCACGGCCATAGAAATAAGCAGCGAGCCCGAATTCCGTGTCATTCGCCAAAGCAATCGCTTCCGCTTCCGTTTTAAACCGGAAAAGGGGCGCGACTGGACCGAAGGTTTCCTCACGAGCGACAGCCATCTCCGGTGTGACGTCCGTGAGCACGGTAGGCTCGAAAAAGCGTCCACCCAAGGCATGGCGATGCCCACCGGCCAGTACCTTCGCGCCCTTCGATTGCGCGTCGCGAATATGGCTTTCCACCTTGTGTACAGCCATGTCGTCAATGAGCGGCCCCTGCGTAGCCCCGACTTCGAGTCCTTGGGCGGGCCTCAGCGTCTTGACGGCCGCGGCGAGTTTCTCCGCAAAGGCATCGTACACGCTGTCTTGGACGAGCACACGATTCGTGCAGACGCAGGTTTGTCCCGTATTGCGGTACTTGGAGGCGATAGCGCCCTCGACGGCGGCATCTAAATCAGCGTCGTCAAAAACGATGAAAGGGGCGTTGCCTCCCAATTCGAGCGAAAGTTTTTTGACTGTTGCCGCGCACTGAGCCATCAAGATTTTCCCCACTTCTGTCGAACCAGTGAACGACAGTTTGCGCACGATGGGATTGGAAGTCAGTTCCGCACCGATCTCTTTTGCAGAACCAGTGACAACGTTGAGTACGCCTTTTGGTACACCAGCGCGCTCAGCCAGCTCCGCTATAGCCAAAGCGCAAAACGGTGTCTGACTGGCGGGTTTTATTACCACTGTACAACCAGCTCCAAGCGCTGGCCCGGCCTTACGTGTGATCATCGCGAGCGGGAAATTCCAGGGGGTTATGCAAGCAACGACACCGATGGGCTGTTTGATCACGACGATGCGCTTGTCCGCCTGATGCTGGGGAATGGTGTCGCCGTAAATGCGCTTGGCTTCTTCGCCGAACCATTCGAGAAACGCAGCGGCGTAAGCGACTTCACCGCGCGATTCGGCGAGAGGTTTGCCCTGCTCCAAAGTCATTAGCCGGGCCAGATCCTCTTGGTTGGCCATCATTAGGTCGAACCACCGCCGCAAAATCGCAGCACGCTCCTTGGCCGTTTTTTTGCTCCAGGCAGGGAAGGCGCGATTAGCGGCTTCGATGGCCTGACGAGTTTCAGCTCCACTCAGCTTGGGAACATGGCCGATGATTTCGCAGGTGGCGGGGTTATCGACGGCGATGGTCTGGCCGGATGCTGACTGAATCCACTGGCCCTCGACGTAGCAGGCTTCATGGAACAGCCGTTCGTCTTTGAGCTGCGAGGCGACACTCTCAAACTTCGTTGCCGTGTTTTGCATGGTCGTACTCCTGCCAACAGTTTCTTTTGGTCCGGCGTGATTTGCCGGCTGAACTCTTCAAAATCGATAACCGGCGCTAAGCATGGGAGAGCGCCGCTTGCTTTTGCTCTGCCACGGAAGTTAGAGCAGCCTCAATCACACCGAGACCCTCGTCGAACTGTTCATCCGTGATAACCAAGGGCACCAGAATGCGCATGACGTTGTTAAACGTGCCTGCGCTGATCGTAATCAGGCCGTGCTCGTAACAATAATGGGCAATTTCCTTGGTCTCGGTATCTGCGGGTTCACGCGTCTCAGTGTTGCGAACCAACTCGACCGCGCACATTCCGCCGAGGCCGCGAACGTCACCAATCAGGCTCCACTTCTTCTGCCATCCGCGCGCCCGGTCTTCGAAGCGTTTCCCAAGGCTCGTCGAACGAGCAAGCAAGCCGTCCTTCTCGATGGTTTCGATGGCTGCGAGCGCAGCGACGCAGGATAAGGGATGACCAGCAAAAGTGCTCCCGAGGCCACCGACTTCCGGTGCATCCATGATTTCCGCACGGCCCGTGACCGCAGCGAGCGGCATCCCACCGCCGACGGACTTTGCCGACGTGATCAAGTCCGGCTCGATCCCAAAATGTTCGGAGGCAAACCATTTTCCCGTACGAGCAATTCCAGACTGGACCTCATCGGCGATGAACACAATGCCGTGCTTATGGCAGATGTCTTGAAGGATGCGGAAATAGGCGTGAGGGGGAACGACAAATCCGCCTTCGCCCAGAACTGGTTCGGTAATCACCGCAGCGACCGACTCAGGCGCGACGACTCGCTTAAAGGCATCTTCGAGATGATGGGCAAAACTTTCGGCGGTCGCTCCTTTCTGCGCGCGATACGAATAAGCAAAGGGAATGCGGTAAATGTCGCTGGCAAAAGGTGCAAATCCGGCTTTGTAGGGATGGGTCTTGCTCGTCAGGGACATGGTGAGCAAGGTACGTCCGTGAAACGCATCCTCGAAACAAATTACCGCAGGGCGTTTGGTGTAAGCGCGAGCAATTTTGATGGAATTCTCGACCGCCTCGGCGCCGGAATTGATCAGAAATGTTTTCTTGGGGAACTTGCCGGGGGCCAGGGCGTTTAGCTTTTCCGCCAGGGCGATGTATGGTTCGTAGGGTGTAACGCTGAAGCACAGATGCAAATATTTGTCCATCTGTTCTCGTAGCGCAGCAAGCACGCGCGGAGCACGGTGGCCGATATTGAGACATCCAATGCCGCCGGCGAAATCNGATGAACCGATTGCCGTCGACATCCTCAATGACCGCGCCTTCGGCCTTGGCCGCAAATAGCGGCGTGGCATGATAAGTCCCACGGGCAACGGCAGCTTCGCGGCGGGCCATCAACGCGCGCGATTTAGGCCCCGGAATTTCCGTGCGAATCTGAATGGTTTTCATTTTGGCCTTCCTTTGTGCCGGTCCCAACGAAAGAACCAGCGGAAATCTAGTACCAACCAATCGGGGCTTCGTCGAGATTGACGAAGACCTGCTTGGTTTCGAGATACTCTTCGAGTCCCCAGGGACCCAGCTCGCGGCCGAAGCCGGACTGTTTGTAGCCGCCCCAAGGCGCTTCGACGTAGGTAGGTTGCATATGATTGATCCACACGATGCCGGCGCGAAGCGATTTGACGACGCGAAAAGCTTTATAAATGTCGCGCGTCCAGACAGCGGCAGCGAGGCCGTAGGGCGTGTCATTGGCAATGCGAATGGCCTCGGATTCGCCGTCGNAACGGAATGACGGAAGCGACCGGGCCGAAGATTTCTTCGCGAGCAATGCGAGCGCTGTTTTCCACGTCGTAGAAAATCGTGGGCTCGACGTAGTAGCCCTTGCCAAACTGCTTCGGGCGTCCGCCACCGATCGCGACTTTGGCTTCCTTTTTGCCGACGTGGAGGTAGGAATTCACGCGGTCGTACTGTTCCCTGCTGACGAGCGGCCCCATTTTCGTTTCGCGGTCAAGGGGCGCGCCAAGTTTGATGCGCTTGGCTTTTTCCGTCATGGCTTCGACGAACTTCGAATAGATTCTCTTTTCGACAAGGATGCGGCTGCCGGCGGAACAGACTTCGCCTTGATTGATGAATACGCCGAAAAGCGCGCCGTCCACGGCGGCCTCCCAGTCCGCGCCGTCGAAGAAAATATTCGGTGATTTGCCGCCAAGTTCGAGCGTAACGCGCTTCAAAGTGTCCGCAGCGCTTTTGACAATAATTTTTCCGACNAGCGGCGCTCCCGGTGAAGGCGATTTTGTCCACGCCAGGATGCGCCACAAGCGCAGCGCCGGCGGTTTCACCGAGCCCATTCATGATATTGACCACGCCAGGCGGCAGACCCGCTTCTTCGAGCCAGTGCGCAAATTCCAAAGCCGTGAGAGGAGTTTGCTCAGCGGGCTTCAAGACGCACGTGCAGCCAGCGGCGATTGCGGGAGCCAATTTCCAGGCGGCCATGAGCAAGGGATAGTTCCAAGGAATGATCTGTCCAGCAACGCCGATCGGCTCACGCAATGTGAAGCTCAGCGCGTTGGCGGGAACCGGATTCACGTGGCCGAGCACTTTGTTGGCGAGGCCAGCGTAGTATTCAAAGCAGGTTGCGACGTCGGCGATGTCGTACTCCGCTTCGACGATGGGTTTGCCAGTGTTGCGGCATTCGATTTCGGCGAGTTGTGCGGCATTCTGCCGGATTTTTTCGGCGAGCTTGTAAAGGATGCGGCCACGCTCGGCNGGCGCTTGTTTTTGGCCAAGCGCCGGAATCAAACGCGGTGCGCGCGGCTTTGACCGCACTGTCGATGTCAGCTTTGTCCGACGAAGCAACCTGGGCGATCACTTCTTCCGTGGAAGGATCGTACACGGGAAACATTTCCCCAGAGGAACTTTTGACCCACTGTCCGTTGATGTAATTCTCGTAGGTTCGAACCACTGTCTTCGCAATACTCGACATGAGGCCTCCACAATTCCGCTCAAAGCGCCGGAGCGGCGGCAGCAACCTTTCGCGCTGCTTTGCGCCGTCCGTAGATAAAAAAGAAAAACGCGGCGAGACCGATGAATAACAGAGTCCCGCCAAACATCCAGAGCTCATAAGAAAAGATAGATGTGATTTGTTGGGCGGGGAAAAACGCCAGTGCAATTCCAAGAGAGGTTGTGAGAAAGCCGCTGACGCCGGTAAGAATCAACGACCCCTTGCTGTAGCGCCCCCTGATAAAAGATTCGCTGCTGGCAATCTTCAAGAGAGCGCCAAACATGTAGAGAAACGGGATTAATTGCAGAACCACAGCAAGCGACAACAGCCGCTGAAAGGATTCCTGCACGCTGGAACCGACAAAAACGAAATTGAGCACGACGAGGATGAGGGAGACCGAGGCGTGCACAATCAGGGCGGCGTAGGGTGTTGCATATCTCGGGTGAATTCTTCCAAGCCAGGCGGGCATATAGGAATCGAGACCCGCTACAAAGGGAATTCGCGCCGAGCCGCCGAGCCAGGCAGAGCCAATGCCGGCAATCGACAGACTGAGAAGAAATGCAAACGGCGCGATGATCCACGCGAGGCCGACGCGGCCCGCCATGTGGCTGACAGCTTGGACGATTCCCTGGAGCACGCTGATACTGTCCTTGCTTACAGCAATCAGCAGCGTGAGCGTGGCGCCGATGTAGAGTGCGCCAGAGAGTACGCCTCCCCAGGCAACTGCCCCAGGAAGAGTTTTCTGTGGATTTTCAATCTCGTCGCCCATGATGGACGCAAGCTCAAGGCCAACAAGGCCAAAGCAGATCACCCCAAAAGAGTTCAAAACAAAGCGTGGATTCGCAGGAACTTGAAAATCCCCCCAGGTTATGGACGTTCCAAAGCGAAGCCAAACGATGACGCCAAGCCCTATCAAGAGGCCACCAGCAACAAAAGTGCCGAGACCTCCAATGTTGTTGATCCACTTTCCGACTCCCAAACCGACAACATTGAGCATGACCAGAATGGCGAGCAGCACGAGCGAAGCGGTAAGCGCGAATGGCTTGCTGTCCGCGAGGGAGGCATGCCTGGGACCGAGAACGAAGACCGATACTCCGACGAAGTACAACATGATGGTGGGGACATACATCATGTTGTTCGTCCAGTAGCACCAGCCGGAGAGGAAGCCGTGGAAATCTCCGAAGACTTCCTTGGCCCAGAGATAGACGCCGCCTTCTCCAGGATAACGATGAGCCAGTTCAATCACGGCAATCCCTTGCGGCCAGAAAAAAAGAAGAAGTGAAATCAGCCAAAGCCAGATGGTGACGCCGCCATTGGCCGCGATGGACGGCACAACGTTCAGGTTAAAAACGGCAACGACAAAGAGGAGAACGAGGTCCCATTTGCGGAGAACCCGCCGCAAGTGCGGCGCTTCTTGTTCGACAGATGCAGCGGGTTCGGTGTTTGTCTCGTTCGGCAAACTTGGTCACTCCTCGTTTTTGCGCCGAGGTAGACTAATGGCCGGCGGCGCCGACAGGGGCGACGCCACGCTCTTGCTGGGTCCTTGCAAGTGCGGGCGCGACCTCTTCAAATGCCTCGAGGTGCCGGTCAATGTCCGTTTCGGTGTGCTGCACGGAAATGGTCCACTGCTCGTCCCACCAGTACGGCTGCGCGAGCACGCCGCGATTGACCATCGCAAACCAGTAGTGCCGCCAGAGGTCCACATCAATCTTCGTCCAGTCGCGATAATTGCGAATCTCCCGCGGATAGAGCATCAGCGCGCCGTTGACGCCCGCGCTCGCCACGTAAGCTTGCAGGCCGGAGCTCTTGACGATGGCGCGATACCCCTCGGTCAGTTTCTTGCTGAGCCTGCCGACATGAACATAATTTTCGCGCGTGAGAACCTCGCGGAACACGGCGAGTCCGGCGGCCATAGCGACGCGATTCGTGTTGTAGGTACCGCCGTGGAAAACCTTATGCTGGGCAATGAGGCCCATCACAGCCCGGCTCGCTCCGAAAGCTCCCAGAGGCAGGCCGCCGCCGATGGACTTGGCCAAGCAGATCATGTCCGGCTTNGACGCCGAAGAATTCGCTGGCGCCGCCCCAGGCAAGTTTTGCGCCAGTCTTTACTTCATCGAAGATGAACAAGGAGCCGTTTTTGTCACAGATTTCTCGCAGCCCCTGCAAGAAGCCGGGTTGGGGCATGCAGAGGCCAACGTTCATGAGGATAGGTTCCAGAATGATGGCGGCAATCTGGCCCGGATTTTCCTTGNAAGCGCCGCTCGACGCTGGCGAGATTATTGAAGACCGCAACCACGACGTTAGCGAGGGAGCCTTTCGGTATTCCCCCACCGCCTGGAACTGAATTTGGAGCTTCGGGATCGCCCCAGTCTTCAGCCTTCGGCTTGACGCTCACGAGAGCAGTATCATGTAAGCCGTGGTAGGCGCCTTCAAACTTCAGAATTTTTTCGCGGCCCATCGCGGCCCGTGCGATGCGGCAGGCATGCATCGTGACTTCCGTGCCGCTTGATCCAAAGCGCACCATTTCGACGGGATAGCGCTTGCAGATCTCTTCGGCGAGCTCCCATTCCTGATCGTGAGGCATGCCGAAGGTCGTGCCCTCATGCAGCTCCCGTTCCACGGCCTTCACGACCGCGGGATGACAATGCCCGGCCATCAAGGCTCCGAAACATAGGTTGTGATCGATGTATTCGTTGCCGTCGATATCGTGAATCCGGCTGCCTTTTCCGTCTTTCACGAAGATTGGATAGGGCTCATAGTGGCGGTAGTTGCTGGCGACGCCAAGCGGAATGCGTTCCAGGGCCCGCTTGTGCGCCGCGGCGGATTTCGGCGTGCGCTTCTCGTAAGCGGCAATTTCCTTTTGTAGTGCCTCGTGCATTTCTACTCCCTGATGGGCTAGTATAGCGGTAACCCGTTGCAGGTCTGTTCCCTGCGGTCAGTCTTAGCGGCGAGTCGGGGACTTGCCATTCACTCCTTAGGACACGCACAGGCGCGGCCCTCACGAGGCCACGCCGTGCTCATTCGCCTCAAACTCTTTTGAGGCTCTAGAACAGCAATTTGAGCGCGAATTGCAGCAGCCGCGGATCGCGGAGCTTTTGCGGCTGTCCGAACGTCGTCCCCAAATTGCCTGAATTGCCATCAACGCTGTAGAACTGCGCGTGGTTAAATACGTTGTATATCTCCGTCCGGAACTCCAAACGCAGCTTCTCTCCCAGGGGAGTGTCCTTGAAAACCCCCATATCCCAGTTGTTGATAGGTGGATTGCAGCAAACCGTGCGGGGTGCATTGCCAAACGTACCCAGTGCCACGTTGTTGCTGAAAAGGTTTGGATCGAACACGAAACCGTCGGTACGCGCATTGTGGGTAGCGAAGGAACCGACGAGATTTGGCCTCCCAGGACACTCGAAGCCCTGAATGCTGCCCTCAAGCTCGCTATCATTGCAGTTGGTTATAGGGATGGGGAACCCGCTCTGGAAGGTGTAGATCCCGGAGACTTCCCAGGCGTTCAGTGTTTTTCCGGCGAATCCTTCCATCTTTGGTACCGGCAATTCCCAAACGTAGTTGAAGACGAAGCGATGGCGAGCATCGTAGAGGGAAGGCCCATAAGTGGCGTTGAAATTAAGAGGATTGAGAATTTCTTCGAAACTTGAGGCGTTATCCAAGGACTTGCTGAACGTGTAAGAAGCTTGGAACTGTAGGCCATGGGAGAATTGCTTCTGGAAGAGGGCTTGAAGCGAATTGTAGTTGGAATGGGCGGCGGTGTCCTCGTTAAAGATACTCCCGAAGATCGGTGTACCGTCGGCGGGGCAGCCGCTCGTGAGCGGATTCTGATCGATTGGATTGCAATTGGGCGAAGAATACGGGCGCAAGCCAACCAGATTCACGGGCGTTCCACCGGCAGCACCCATAATCGTACAGGCAGACGGAGAAGGGCCGACAATGGGGCAGGGGATATTCGGCCCGCCCGGCGCCGTGGGCGGCGCATACGGCAGATGCAAAACTGCGTTAGGTGGAAGTGTGAATTGATACTGGCTGTCCTCGCCGCCCGCGCTACAGCCCTGTCCTAGGTTGGCTAGATCCAGGCAGGTCTGCGCATTGCCGGCGTTCTGGTCGTAGATGGCCAGCAGCCGGTGCCCTTGCGAACCGACATACCCAACCTGCAAAAGGATGTTGCCGGGCAGTTCTCGCTTGATCGTAAAGTTGTACTGCGCCGAATACTGCGTCCGCAGTTGCGTCGGAAATTGCCCGAAGAGCAGAATCGGCCGGTAGAGCGACCAGTCCACCGCCTGGCCGCGTGGCGGAGTGAGGAAGCCGTTGGATACGTTCGGTTTGGTCGTCCCTTCTTGCGACACGAACGGCGCGTCGAGCACCGGATTGGAAACGGAGTTACTGATGCCGAAAGGAGGCTCGGCAACGAACTGCTCGAGCACCAACTGTTCGATCGGATTGTAGAACAAGCCCCATCCCATGCTGACCGTAGTCTTGTTCGGGCCGCCGGTCAAACTGGCAAGTAGGCCATCCTTCCAACCCGGACTCCAGTTGAGTCCGAGCCGCGGGGCAAACGCCTTGGTGTAAGTGTCGATCAAACCGCCTGGAACCCCCTTATCACCAGGGACGACAAGCCCTGTGGGCGTGACGCCGGTGTTGGTGCAATTCGGCGTCGGCGCACCAGTGCCTTGAAACTGCGGCAAATTCTGATACTGGGCAATGCTAACGGCGGAGAGCGCGCATGGGTAGATCGTGGATGCCTGTCCAGGATTAAATCTCTGGACCTTTTGTCCGATATCGGTCAGTGGTGTATTCATCTCCCAGCGAAGACCGTAGTTCAAAGTGACATTACTCTTGAGCTTCCAACTATCCTGAGCGAAGAGATACAAGGAGGTGCTGCGGACAAGTTCTTTGTTGCCAGAGCCCTGGGAATAGGAGGAGGGCAATCCCAAGAGAAAGTCGGCGTAGGGATCGCTCGAGCCGGTGTCGTTGGGAGTGCTGGAGCTAAGAATGTATTCTCCGTCGACGTTAAAGTAGACCGTTTGGTCGAACTTTTGATAGCGAGTATCGACGCCAAACTTGAGACTGTGCTTGCCGACGATCTTGCTGTAATTGTCGCTGAATTGAAAGGTATTGCCCGTCTGCGGCAATTGTCCTTCGAAGTTGTTTNCCAAACAAGCCGACGGTGCCATTCAAATAGAAGAACGGCACGCCTTCGAACTTCGAACCCAGCCCCGGGTGGATGCCGCATCCAAACTGGCCGGGACATACGGGTACATTGGGATTCGCTGCCGTACCTAGGGGATTCCCGTTTGCGTCGACCAGCGCCGTGTCCGTAGTACCGGTGAAGCAGAAAGCCGAGGCCGCTCCGGTCCCGCAGGAGGCGGTCACGAGATTCGTTGTTGTTGGGGTGTAGAACTGGGGCTCGGCCTCACGGAACAGTGTGAAGCGGAATTCGTTGACCGCT
>OCOJ01037582.1_pt2 | contig 10085 bp, 7 predicted proteins | sample 1539251 | NCBI WGS metagenome assembly OCOJ01 (sample SAMN01911457, study PRJEB22624) | soil metagenome | biome: Soil | place: Malaysia | collected 2012-04-30 | depth RA_metagenome m
GACGCTGCTGACCGTGCGCAACGTGACCAGCGAATATACGGATACCAGGCGGCGGCTTATTTATCTCGCCAATCCAGAGGGATTGACCATCGTGCGGTATTGGCCGGCGCCAAAGTCTATGCCGTTGTGCACCAGTTCCGATGCCATGAATCCGAATGCGGACTGCCAGTAGGGGGAGAAATTCGCCGGAACGAGCCGCAAGACTCCCCATTGCGGTCAGGCTTGCTGCATGTCGTGTAATCGGGTACGGCGCAGGCACATTCTTAGGGATGGGCCGGCCTGCGCTACAGCCCGGGCGGGAGAAAGCGCCGGCTAGGAGCCGGACCGCGCCCTCTTTTCGATCTGCGGAAGGGATTCCACCAGCACGTGGCCGATGATGGCCAGGCTGCGCGGGCTCACTTTGTCCAGCGTGTCCTGCGGCGTATGCCAGTAGGTGTCCCGCGATTCAAAATCAATCAGGTCCACGGCGGGCACGCGGCGGCGGATGAACGGCAGGTGGTCATCTTCCATCGCTGTCGGCTCGTCCACAAAATTCCGGGAATAGCCCAGGCGCTTCGCGGTGCTCCAGATCAGGTCCACGAGCCAGGGGGTGGAATTGGAATCCCGCTTCAGGAGAAGGTCGTAATCGCCAATCATGTCCGCCAGGACTACTGCTTTCACATGGGGCAGATCACCGGCAAGGGCCATGCGCGCGGCCAGTTGGCGGCTGCCGTAGACGCTATCCGCATCCGACCATTCGCGCACGGCTTCTTCACCATCCAGAAAAGCGATCCACAAGTTCGCCGTGGAGAGTTTCTTTTCCGGATGCGCGCCGCAATAGAGCCGCGCCATCTCCAGCAGTGCGCCGGTGGAAGAGCCGGAATCGTTGGCGCCCACGAAATTCTGCAGCCGCTTCGAGTCGTAGTGCGTGAGCAGCAGGATGATTTCCCTGCCCTGGCCGGGCACTTTGACCACGATATTCCTCATGGCAATGGGGCCGGCAGGGGTCTCGGCGGTGAAGTTGTCTTGGTGCACGGCGCAGCCGCAGGCGGAGAGTTGGGCCTTGATGTAGTCCTGGGCGCGGGCGAGCGCCGGGGAACCGGAGGGGCGGGGACCAAAGCCCACGAGCTTTGCCACGTGGTCGAAGGCGCGCGCACCGTCAAAGCCCCCGCTTTGCCGGGCGGGAGGTGCGGCGTCCGCAGCGCGCGGCCGTGGCTGGCCTGGCGCGGCCACCATCGACGGCGCATTCGCGGGGGAAGACTTTGCCGGAACATTGGCGGAGGAGGAGCAACCCAGCAGGAAACAGGCGAGGGCGAACATCACGCCGCGGTATATGCGCCCAGCCGGAAGGGGCACGGCATGCCGAGCCCCTAAGACTGTTAGCCGATCACTCATGTGGCCCCGGCCCCGGAGAGCTCCTCGGCGCGCTTGCGCTTGCCGCGCACCACCACCGCGGCCACGCCGATGCCGATCACGTAGAGCACAATCATGGGAGCCATGAACACCAGCATGGTGAGCGCGTCCGTGGTGGGCGTGATCGCCGCGGCGATGATGGAAATGACCAGAATGGCGTATCGGAAGTTCTGCCAGAGAAATTTTGGCGTGACGATGCCGAACAGCGCCAGAAAGAAAATCAGGATGGGCAACTGGAAGACCAGCCCCAGCCCGGCGAGCACCACCAGGGCCATATCGAAATATTCGTTCACGGAGATCATGGGCTGGAACGGCCCCTGAATGCTGAGCAAAAACTTCAGGGTCATGGGCAGGGCCACGTAATACCCGAAGGCGGCCCCGGCCAGAAACAGAAGCGTTCCGGAGCCCACGAACCAGACCACGGCGCGGCGCTCGTGCTTATAGAGCCCCGGAGCCACGAAAAGCCAGATCTGGTGGAGCACAAATGGCAGCGCCAGCACCAGGCCGATATAGAAACCCAGAGTGATGTACAGGGTGAGGGCCCCCATGGGGCTGGTGTAAATCAGCCGGTTGTTGGCCACGTTGGCATCCGCCAATGCCTTGAGCACAGGCTTTGCGAACCACCAGGTGACCTGCTGGGAAATCAGCAGCCCCAGGACCACGCCTCCGGCAATGAACGCCAGGGCGTAGAAAATGCGCTTGCGCAATTCGACCAGGTGCTCGAAGAAGCTCATGCGCGCCGTGGGATCCTCCCCCGCCCCGCGCTCACGGTTGGGATCAGGCAGGATGGCCATCGGCAGGAGAGGAAGCAGGATCGACGGAAGTGTCCGCAGCGGCCGGCACAGTGGAATCGCGAGAGGAAGAATGCGCGACTGTGCCGGGGACTGAAGGAGCCGGTTCGGACTCCGGAACGGACTGAGGGTCAGTTCCGAAGCCTCCGGAGCTCTGACCGTGGCTGCCGGTGGCGGCGGATTCGCCGGATGCAGGTGTGGGCGCGGGAGCCGGAGGGGAGGCTTCCAGGGCCTTGCGGCGTGCTTGTTCTTCCTTTTCCCGGGCCTGGCGATCGATTTCCGCAAACTCGTCTTCAATCACCCGGCGGAAATCTGTGGAGGCGCGGCGGAAATCGGCCAGCGCCTTACCCACCACACGGGCCACTTCGGGCAACTTCTCCGGCCCAAAGACCAGCAGGGCAATCAGGAAGACAATGGCGATGTGTGAAAAGCTGAACATGAGTGCGTGAGCGCTGACCGCCGGGGCGGCGATTCGCCCCGCTGAGGCATGATAGGCGCAGGGCTCCGACAGTGTCAAACGGGGGCGTGTGCTATACTTTGGCGAGCCATCCATGAAGACCACCTGGAAGAAATCCGGACGCGGGTTTGCGCTGGCCTGTGTGGTGCTGCTGGCCTCGACGCTGCTGGGCGGGCTCTACGGCACGTCCGTGCGCGCGACGGCGCAGGATCCGGCGGATTTGCAGGAGTCGATCCGGCAGGTAGCTCACGTCCTCGCGGTCGTGCAGCAGAACTATGCGGAGCCGGTGGATGCGGACAAGGCCATCTACAATGGCGCGATTCCCGGCATGCTGCGGGAACTCGATCCGCACACGATTTTCTTTGACGCCAAAGCGTTCGCGCTGCAGCGCGAAGACCAGCACGGCAAGTATTACGGCGTGGGCATGTCTGTGGCCCCGCGGGAAAGCCATACCGTAGTGATGGCCCCGTTCGTGGGCTCGCCCGCGTATCGCGCGGGCATCCGTCCGGGGGACATCATCCTGAAGGTGGACGGCAAGTCCTGCGAAGGGCTGACCACGCCGGAAGTGGCGGACATGCTGAAGGGCCCCAAGGGAACCACCGTGCACATTGCGGTGGGCCGCGAGGGCAGCTCCGCGCCGATCGAGTTTACGGTGACGCGCGACGAGATCCCGCGGCACGGCGTGGACAATGCCATGATCCTGCGCCCGGGAATCGGCTACGTGCGCGTGGCGGGATTCAACGAGACCACAGGGCCGGAACTGGCGGACGCGCTGCACGAGCTGGATTATCCGGAATTGAAAGGGCTGATCCTGGATTTGCGCAACAATCCGGGCGGGCTTTTGAACGAAGGCGTGGCCGTGGCGGACATGTTCCTGGACAAGAACCAGCTCATCGTCTCCCACCGCGGCCGGGCCTCTGCCGAGCGCCGTTATTACGCGCTGAAGGGTAATGGCGGAGTTCGCGTGCCGCTGGTGGTGCTGATCAACGGGGCCAGCGCCTCGGCCTCCGAGATCGTGGCCGGCGCCATCCAGGACCATGACCGCGGCCTGGTGCTGGGAGAAACCAGCTTCGGCAAGGGGCTGGTGCAGACGGTTTTCTCATTGGATGAGGGCACGGGAATCTTCCTGACTACGGCCAAGTACTACACACCGAGCGGGCGGCTGATCCAGCGGGATTACAAGACCACTTCGTTGTGGGACTATCATTACAACCGCAAGACTCCCGAGCAGCCCACGGAGATCAAACTGACCGACGGCGGGCGGCAGGTGACCGGCGGCGGCGGAATCACCCCGGACGTGGTGGTGGTGGAACCGAAATATAATGCGTTCCAGCAGTCGCTCTTCCGTCACCGCGTGCTCCTGCCCTATGAAGTGGGCGTGGGCGACTTTGCCACTTACTACCTGGCCGAAAAGCCCACGGTGACCAGGGACTGGTCCGCGGACGACCTGGTGATGAACGATTTCCGGCGGTTCCTGGCGAAGCAGAAAGTTGCTTACACGGAGTCGGAGCTGGCCGACAATCTCGACTGGGTGAAGCGCAAGATCAAACGCGAGGTGTTCCTCTCCGTCTTCGGGCTGGCGGAAAGTTACAAGGTGGACCTGGAAAGCGACATCCAGGTGCAACGCGCCGTGGAGGCGCTGCCCCAGGCCCAGGCCCTCTACGAGAACGCGCGCAAGCTGCTGGCCCAACGCACCGCGAACGCTCCGGGGCAGTAATCGCACCGCACGCCCCACTAGCACGGGCTTCAGCCTGTGCAGTGAAACCATCTCCCAGCTTGGGTGTGTGGCCGCGGGACCGGCTCCGAACAAACAGGCGGAATTCGGGCTCTGCACAGACTGAAAGCCTGTGCTACCAAAGGCGCAGCGCCTGGCCCGGGCGGCCCTTGCGGCGCGCATCCGCACCCTCTAGAATATTTCTCCGTGGGCGGCTAGCTCAGCTGGGAGAGCGCCTCGTTCGCAACGAGGAGGCCGTGGGTTCGAATCCCATGCCGTCCACCAGCCTCCGCTNAGGGAGGAAGTGTCACCTATGTGTCCGGTACAAGCTGTCACCTATGTGTCGGGCCGCTCAGCTCGCGCTAGCGAGCGTGAGGCTGGCGCGCCGTAGCCGAAGGCGAAGGCGGACCTCGGCCCCGGCGCGGCCCCATCGGCCGCGAGCTTCGGCTCGGCAAGCCAACCTTCGCCGTGACCTTTCGTGTATACATCCTTCAAAGTGAGTCCATGGGACGCTTCTATGTCGGTCAGACCAAGAACCTGCAGAAACGCTTGGCCTATCACCCGGCAGATTATTCCCGGGCCCTGCGCAATCGAGGCCCTTGGAAACTGGTGTACTCCGAAGAGCATCCGACCAGAAGCGCAGCGGTGCGGCAAGAACAATACATCGAGCGGCAAAAGCACCGGCACTTCATCGTATCTCTGGTGAGCGCGCCCGGTGACACCGGCAAGGCCGTGGCCTGCCGGCCGCAGGCAGGGTTCCCCGCCACGGCGGGCAGGCCGTCGGCCAAACTTCACCGCCTATGTGAACCCGCTCGGCCCTGATCGCTAGGGCCGTTGCTTGCCAGCACGATATTCCCTTCCTCTTTCGCGAGGGTCGGACACTCCACTTGTAAGTTTTCAAAGGTCCAAGCCCGGCGCGCGCTCGACACTGGTCCGGTACCTGTACTTCAAGCCAGGTTGACATCCCATTGCACGAAGCTAGGATTCTCGCCCAGTAATCCCCCGGCCCCGCCGCGCAGCAAGAGCGGTTGCAGCCCGGCGGTCCAGCCCAAATTCAGCCCGGCAGTCCGGCAAGCAAACATCGCCCGGCCTTTCCAGCCCCGGAGACACCATGCGATACGTCCGCCTGTTTGGCGCATTAGTGTTCGCGGCCTGGATCGGCAGCGCTTATTTTTCACAGCGTGGGGGCGACGACGGCTTATTGCACGCGGCGTGGCGGCCGCGAGGGACAGTTGCCGGCATCTCCCTTTCGCCGGCATCGCTCCCCGGCGGCAACACCTCTTCGGGTACGGTCACTCTTTCATTCGCCGCGCCGCGAGGAGGAGCCGTCGTCACCCTTTCCAGCAGCAATTCTGCGGTAGCTTCTTTGGCTTCCACGCAACTGGTGATTCCCGGGGGGCAAAGCAGCGGGAGTTTTACAATCCATACCGTGGCGGTGAATTCGGCGGTTGCGGTGACCATCAAAGCGGCATTGGGGAACAGCGTTCACGCCACGCTCACCGTCATCCCACCGCAGATCAGTTCCTTCGCCTTGTCTCCCGCGGCCGTAACCGGGGGCCAGCCATCCGCGGGCACGGTTACGCTTTCCAGCGCGGCGGCCGCGGGAGGAGCTGCCGTCACGCTCACCAGCAACAGCCTGTACGCCGCGGCTCCGGCCACGGTGACCGTACCGCCAGGGGGAACCAGCGCTGTGTTCTCCCTTAGCACGGCTCCCGTTTCCATCGCGGCAAGCGCGGCCGTCACCGCGTCATTTGCCGGGAGCAGCCAGTCGAACACTCTGACGATCAATCCTCCGGCCGTCACTTCGCTAGCTTTTAGTCCTGCCAGTCTGTCCGGCGGCCAGACGGCCACAGGCACGGTCACGCTCAATGGAAATGCTCCAGCCGGCGGGTGCCTCGTCACGCTCATGAGCAATTCTTTCACGGTACCTGTGCCCGCCAATGTCACCGTTCCGGCAGGAACAAACGTGCAATCGTTTTCCGTGACTACGACACCCGTGAGCAGCCCGCTGCTGGTTCTCGTTGTTGCCACCACCGGAACAATCAGTACCAGCGGGACCCTGGCGTTGAACCCATCTTCTACGGTCCCCAGCCTGGGTCTGGCGCCCGCGTCGGTGACCGGGGGAACCAGCGTAGCTGGAACCGTGACCCTCAGCTCCGCGGCCCCCGCAGGCGGGATCACTGTAGCTTTGAGCAGTTCCGATGCGTCTGTGACCGTGCCTGCCTCGGTCACGGTTGCAGCCGGAAGCACCGCTCAGACGTTCACGGCAAACACCGTGGGCGTTGCCGCGGCAAAAAACGTGACCGTCACGGCGGCGCTGGGAACCAGCACCGCGAGCAGCACGCTCACGGTGAGTCCCGCGACGGTCCTCTCAGTCACTTTCAATCCAGTGACGGTCACTGGAAGCCAGAGTTGCGTGGGAACCATCACGTTGAATGGCCCGGCGCCCCCCGCGGGTCTGAGCGTTTCCCTGGTAAGCAGCATCCCCAGTGCGGCTACGGTTCCGGCGGCCATAAGCTTCCCGGGCGCGGGCAGCACAGCCACCTTTGCCGCCACCGCGCTGCCCGTTTCGACGTCCACGGCGGTCAGCATTTCCGCGACACTTCCGAGCGGGAACAGCCAGGCCGGGACTCTGACCGTGGCTCCTCCCTTTGTGACCGGACTTTCGTTCAGCCCCGCGACGGTGAGCTTTGGGCAGATAGCCACAGGGACTGTCACGTTGAGCGGAACCGCGCCCGCCGGAGGATTTTCAGCGAGCCTGGCGAGCAACGACGCGTCCGCAGTGCCCGTGCCGGCTACCGTGCTGATCGCAGCAGGGGCAAACAGTCAGACGTTTACGGTAACCGCGGGAGGAGTCAACAGCGTCACACCCGTCACCGTCACGGCGTCCTCGGGCGCCACATCCGTGATGGCTGGGCTGACCGTAAATCCCGCGATCAGCGCCAATCCTGCGAGCCTGGCCTTCGGCAGCGGCACGCTCGTGGGAGTGCCGAGCACGCAAATCATCACGCTCACAAATGCCACCAGCGTAGGTCTGACGATCTCCACGATCGCGGCGAGCGGCGACTTCTCGCAGACGAACTCCTGCCCCGCGACTCTGGGCGCGGGGACGAGTTGCGTCATTACGCTCACACCTGTGCAAGGCGGAAGCCTGACGGGGAATGTGACCGTTACATGCACGACCGCCAACGAAAGCCTGGTCGTCAACCTGTCAGGCACCGCGCAGCACTGGGTGGCATTGAACTGGTCGGCGAGCCCCACACAGGGGGTGACCTATAACGTTTACCGGCAAACGCAGTCCGGCGGCGCCTGTGGCGAGCCGAGTTCCACCACCTACTCCCGCATAAACAACTCTCCGATCGGCACGACCGCATTTAACGATTCGGACCCTGGCTTGGGGGCCGCGGACACGTATTGCTACGCGGTTTCCGCCGTGGATTCCGGAGGAGAGAGCGGGCTTTCAGGCGCAGCGGCGGTCTTGATTCCTTCGCCTTGACCTGTCTTCCTGGGCAGGATTACCTCAGTGGCCGGACTAGCCGGCTCGATTCCTGCCCGGATGTAAGACCGCTTTTAAGGACACGCTGCCTCCTCTCCGCCTACCTCCGGAATCTGCGGGCACCGTAGTTTGCGTCCCCTTCATGACCTGCAAAACGGCTCCTGAGCCGGGACAACCCGAAACAACAATTCCGGAAACTTATCGGGGAACCTAATCAGGCTGGGCTTCGTTTCCTACGCTGAGGGGCACCGGTGCGTGGCTCGGGAGGTCGCACGCGTCCGGACGCCTGGTAGCCACCTCGGCGGGAAGGGAGAGCGACATGGAATCGCTGCTTCAGGATTTACGTTTTGGCGTGCGAACGCTGCTCAAGGCTCCCGGATTCACGGCCATCGCCATCCTGACGCTGGCGCTGGGGATCGGGGCCAACAGCGCGCTGTTTTCCGTCGTGAACGGGGTGCTCCTGAATCCGCTTCCCTACCCATCCCCGGAGCAGTTGGCGGCTGTCTATTCAAAAACCACGGATTTCGAACACGGCTCGGTGGCTTATCTCAACTTCCTGGATTGGCAAAAGGACAATCGCTCTTTTTCCGATCTAGCGGCGTATCGCAATGAAAGCTTGTTCCTGACCGGCACGGGCGAAGGCGAGCGGTTGCGTGGCTACATGATTTCCGCGAATTTCTTCCGGGTCCTGGGTGTGAAGCCGATTCTTGGACGCGAATTCCGTCCGGAGGAAGACCAGCCCGGAGCGGCCCCGGTGGTGATCATCAGCGAAGGGCTCTGGAACCGCAAGTTCGGCTCCTCGCACGACATGCTGGGCAAACCCATCACGCTGAACAACACGAGCTACACCGTGGTCGGGGTGGTTCCGGCCAGCTTCAGCCTCTACAACCGCGTTCGGGACGCGTACGTCCCCATCGGCCAGTGGAATGATCCGACCTTCCGCGACCGCAAGATCAGCATGGGAACGCAGTGCATTGGCCGGGTCAAGCCGGGCGTCACCGTGCAGCAGGCACAGGCAGACATGGACAACGTGGCGCGCAGTCTGGCCGCGACTTATCCGGATGCCAATAAGGGCGCGGGGATCGCCATGCTTTCGTTCAAAGATGACCTGGTGGGAAACGTCCGCCCATTCCTGCTGGTGCTGCTGGGTGCGGTCGGTTTTGTCCTGCTGATTGCGTGCGCCAATGTGGCCAGCCTGCTGCTGGCACGCGCGACCGGACGGACGCGTGAGTTCACGATCCGCGCGGCACTGGGCGCGGGCCGGGTGCGCGTGGTGCGGCAACTGCTGACCGAGAGCGTGGTGCTTTCGCTTGCCAGCGCGGGAGCGGGACTGCTGCTGGCGTATTGGGGGACCAAATCGGTTTTGAATTCCCTGCCTGCGGCACTGCCGCGCGTGAAAGAAATCGGAGTGGACCTGCACGTCCTGCTCTTCACCCTGGGCGTGGCGCTGCTGGTGGGAATCTTTTTCGGGCTGGCGCCGGCGCTCAAGCTGGCGCGCTCCAACCTGGGAGAAACGTTGAAGGAAGGTGGGCGCGGGTCCAGCGGCTCCCGGCACCGGACGCAGAGCGTTTTTGTGGCCGTAGAAATGGCGCTGGCCCTGGTTCTGCTGGCCGGCGCCGGATTGATGATCCGGAGCCTGGCGGCCCTGTGGAGCGTAAATCCGGGAATCAATCCGCACAACGTGCTTACCTTCGGCGTTACGCTGCCGCACGGCCTGGCGAACAACCCGGCGGGATTACGCGCGGCGCTGCGGCAATTGCACGGCACCCTGCTGAGTGTTCCCGGGGTGCAGTTCGCTTCCGTGCAGGGAGGTTCGCTGCCCATGGAGGGGGATTCGGAGTTTCCCTTCTGGCTGGACGGGCATCCCAAGCCCGCCACGCAGAATGAAATGGAGAGTTCGCTCTTCTACCTCGTGGAAGCCGACTACCTGAAGGCCATGGGAACGCCGCTCCTGCGCGGGCGCTTTCTTGCCGAACAGGACAATGAATCGGCGGCGCCGGTGATCGTGATCGATGAATCGTTCGCCCGGAAATATTTCCCGAACGAAGATCCCATCGGAAAGCACGTGAATCTGGCGGTGGTGGACCTGCACCCGGAAATCGTCGGCATCGCGGGACACGTGAAACATTTCGGGCTGGATTCGGACGCGAAGGAACCGGTCCAGGCGCAGCTCTACCTGCCGTTCATGCAATTGCCCGACCAGTTCTGGCAGCTGGTGGCAAACAATGTTTGGGT
>OCOJ01001258.1_pt3 | contig 10080 bp, 6 predicted proteins | sample 1539251 | NCBI WGS metagenome assembly OCOJ01 (sample SAMN01911457, study PRJEB22624) | soil metagenome | biome: Soil | place: Malaysia | collected 2012-04-30 | depth RA_metagenome m
ATCGAGCAGCGAAACGCTGATGGAGGACCCGTTCATCCAGGGGCTGCGGCCGTTCCTGCGACAGCTCGACTGGGAGCAATGGCAGTCCATCCTGAGAAGGCTGCAGGTGATCAGCGACCACGTCACGGCGGTGACAGTGGCCGCCTCGCAGGGCTCACCCCCGCGAGGATCGGCGGCGCGCGGTGGACCGGCGCCCTCGGGCCGCACGCCGATTCCGCAGAGCGGGAGCGCGCGGCGACACGGCTCGCCCGAAGCGCTGAACCGGTAGGCGCGGACGGAGGCGACAAGCAGCGGCCTCCGGCCTGTTCGGGCCAGGAGCTTCAACCCCCGGGCTAGCGCCGGACGCCCTTGGACTGCGCTCAGGGCAGGCCGGCGCTGCGCACTCCGCCCAGAAGAGCGCAGCCCCTTGCTTCGTCAGGACAGGCAGGAGTGGCTGCGCCACTTACGCAAAGCGAACTTTGACGTCGGGGCGCTTCTCCAGGTGCACCGTGTCAATGAAACGCACCTGGCGGTTCTCGAGAGTCATGGTTACGGATTGAGTGCGAATCCCTTCTCCGAAAAACCGCACGCCCCGAAGCAGATTGCCATCCGTCACTCCGGTAGCCGCAAAAATGATTTTTTTCCCGGGCGCCAGGTCTTCCGTGTCATAGATCCGTTTTGAGTCTTTGATCCCCATTTTCGCGAGGCGTTCTTCGTGCTCCGGTTTGCTGACCACCAGGCGCGCCAGAATTTGTCCGTTGAGGCAGCGCAGCGCGGCCGCGGCCAGCACGCCTTCGGGAGCGCCACCGGTGCCCATGACGGCGTGGACGCCGACGCCGATCACCGCAGCAGAGATGCCGGCGGAAAGGTCGCCGTCGGTGATGAGGCGGATGCGCGCGCCGGTTTCGCGGATGTCGTTGATGAGCTTTTCATGTCGCGGGCGGTCGAGAACGATGACCACCAGGTCCGCGACGTTGCGGTCCAGGCGCCTCGCGATGGCCTTGAGGTTGTCGGCCACGGGCGCATCCAGCTCCACGGCGCCTTTGCACGACGGCCCGACAATGATTTTTTCCATGTACAAGTCAGGGGCGTGGAGCAAGCCGCCGCGCTCGCTGGCAGCCAGCACGGCGATGGCATTGGGCGAGCCGGTGGCACAGAGGTTGGTGCCCTCCAAGGGGTCCACCGCGATATCTACGGCCTCGTATGCGCGGTTATTGTGAACAGCAGCGCCCACTTTCTCGCCAATGTAGAGCATGGGGGCTTCATCGCGTTCACCTTCTCCGATGACGATGGTGCCGTCCATGGGCACCGTATCCATGACGCGGCGCATGGCCTCGACGGCCACGTCGTCGGCCTTGTGCCGGTCGCCCAGCCCCATGGTGCGAGCCGCGGCGATGGCGGCCTGTTCCACCACGCGGAGAAATTCCAATCCCAGTGCGATTTCCATAGTCGGCAAAACTCCCGTTACTCGAAGTGGGGAGACTTTTTACCCCAATTTGTGAGCGGTGACAATATGAGGAGTGACCCGCCTACGCGATAAAGCTGCTTCGGCGGGCAGGCTGGTGATTGGTGACTGCTGACTGGTGATTGGTGGAAGAGAAGGGAAGCCAACCTGAAGCATGCCTGCCGGCAGGCGGGGTCGGCACTACAGGGAGAGTGCCAGCCAAGCGCCCAGGGTGGCGGATTTTTCATCGGCGCGCCAGGGGCGGCCGATCTGCGCGCCGAATTTCGCAATCGCGAGCCGGAGCTGGCTTTCGGACCTGTGCAGGACGGCCGAGGCACGGGCGAGTGCTTCGCGTTCCAGAAGAAGGGTTGCCGGCACCCGGCAGGCTCGCGCCCCGGCTTCGAGGATTTCGCGGAACAGGATGCCTTCGAGAGCATGGGCGCGGACGTGAGCGCTGCCGATTTTGGACACATCGGGCGCGCTAGCGACCACGAGGCCCACGCCGGACAAACGGAATCCGGCGGAACGCAACTCCTCCGCCAGTTCCCGCACCACGGCAACGGCAACGCGTTCCGCCGCCTTCCGGCCACGGGCGGCCGCTTTCGGCGTGGCAGGCACGAATGGCATGATTCCGCCGTGATACGGCTGGCGGGACTGCGGTATTTTCGGGTCGCAGAGCTGCACTTCGCGGCGCAGCAGGATTCTGGGATTCTTCGCGGGTCCGGCGAGAGCTACGGCGATGGCACGCCCAGTCTTCACGCGGAAGCCCAGAGTGGCGACAGAACCAGGCGGTCGCAGACTCACGGCCAGATGATGACACGGCTCCGCCCGTAGCCGGAAGGCGGGCTATTCATAGCGAAGTGCGACGATGGGGTCGAGACCCGCGACCCGGCGCGCGGGAAGATAGCAAGCCGCGAACGCCACGCCCGCCACAACAATCCCCACAGTGGAAATGGTCACAGGATCGAAGGCGCTGACCTCGAATAGCAGACTCTCGAGCAGCCGGCCAAAGACCACTGCCCCTAGGATCCCCGCAGCCAGCCCGCCGGCCACCGGCATCATCCCCTGCCGGAGAACCATGCGGCGCAGGTCGGAGAACTGCGCGCCTAGCGCCATGCGGATGCCCAGCTCGGAGCGGCGCTGCTCCACGGAGTAGGCCACCACGCCGAAGATTCCCAGCCCGGCCAGGAAAAGCGAGGAGAGCGCGAATGCGAGGATCAGGAACACTTGGAAGCGCCGCGGCGCCACCGATTTGGAGAGGATTTGGGTCATCGGGCGCATGGCCACAATCGGCACGCCAGCATCCACCCGCTGGATGGCTGTGCGAACGGCCGCGACAAGGCTAGCTGGGTCGAGAGAAGTATGGACGATGATGGAGGCGGAGGACGGCGCGCTGATGCGGTTGAACCAGTCCGGGACATAAACCATCAGCAGGGGGGAATCCTCCAGGCGGACGGTGCGTACGTCCCCCACAACGCCGATGACTTCGCTCTCCACATCCCCGGCCCACTGCGTGACGCAGGTCTGTCCGATGGGACTCTTGCCGGGCCAGAGGCGGTCAGCAACGCTTTTTGAAACGAGCACAACCCTCCGCCCCCGGTCGGCTTCCGTAAACACGCGTCCCTGGAGCAGCGGAATGCCCATGGCGGAAAAATAGCCGGAGCTGACGGGGCGGTAATCGGCGTGGGGATTTTCCTCAGGTGATTGCAACCTGCCGGGAAGACCGATGCCGTTGACGCTGCCCTGTCCGGTGAGAGGCATGAGAGTGATCCAGCCGGCCCCACGAACGCCGGGAAGCGCGCGAATCCCGTCGAGAGCGCGGGTGTAGAATTCGATCCGGTTCGCGGGCAGAGGATAGCTCTGCTCCGGCAAATCCACATCGGCGGCAAGCACGTTGTCCACGGCGAATCCCGGGTCCATGCGAAGCAGCCGAACGAGGCTTGCGGTGAACAGCCCGGCAAGAATCAGCAGGAGGGTGGCGAGTCCGACCTCGCAACCCACCAGGGTCTGGCGGGCGTGCCGGATGCGCACGCCGTGCGTTGTGGATGCGGCAGCGGATTTGAGGGCTTCGTAGGGCTGGGCCCGAGTGATCCGCCAGGCGGGAAGCACGCTACACAGAATCCCCGTAAGTGCGGTGAGGAACAGCATAAATCCGAGGACGCGAGCATCCATGTGGACTTCGGACAGGCGCGGAAGGCTGAGCGCGGTGAGATGAGTCATCCACTGCACTCCAAGCGAAGCGAAGAAGACGCCCAGCACGCCTCCGCCGGCGCTGAGGAGAAGGCTCTCCGCCAGCAACTGGCGAATCAGCCGCAGGCGTGTGGCCCCCAGGGCGCGCCGGACCGCCGCTTCGCGCATCCGCGAGGGAATGCGGGCGAGCAGAAGGCCGGCCAGATTGGCGCACACGATCAGCAGGACGGCGGCGACGGCAGCAAATAGAAAAATCAGCCCGCGTCTCGCGGGTCCGGCTACCACTTCTTCGAGAGGGAGAAGCTGTCCCCGGAGATCCAGGCCCTCGTGGGCCTGCTGGGCGATCTGTGCCTGAACAGAATCGAGTTCGGCCAGGGCCGCCGCCGGAGTGACGCCGGGCCTGAGGCGCGCGATGGCGCTGAAGTCGAATTCGCCGATCAGTTCCTGCTCGTACGATCTTGGGCCATCGAGCGGCAGGAAGAAATCCTGTTGCGGCTCAACACGGGAAAGGCCATAGAGAGCGGCGTGGATCTCGAAGGACGGCGGCAGGATGCCGACCACCTGATGGGGAGTTCCATCCAGAACAATCGTGCGGCCGACGATAGAGGGATCCGCCTGGAAGCGGCCGCGCCAGAATTCATCCGACAGCATCACCACGCGCCCGCGCCCTGCCTCGTCCTCTTCCGGCAGAAATCCGCGGCCTTGTGCGGGACGCACGCCGAGAAACTCGAACAAATTGGCGGAGGAGCGGACGCCGTGAACTCGCACCGGGTCTCCTGCGCCGGAGAGAATCGCGCTGGTGGATTCGGCAAGGGTCACGTCTTCGAAGGAGCGAACCTGTTTCCGCCAAATCTGGAAGTTGGGCAGATTGGCAGCCATGGAGGGAGCAAATTTTGCCCACTGCGGGATGATTTCGCGAACCAGGTACAGCCGTTCCGGATGCGAATAGGGAAGCGGACGAAGCAGAACAGTATTTACCAGCGAAAAAATGACGGTGTTCGCGCCGATGCCAAGGGCAAGCGTGAGCACGGCCACGACAGCGAAGCCGGGGTTGCGGCGCAATTGACGAGCGCCCTGGCGCACGTCCTGGTAGAGCTGGACGATTTGTTCGGCGGGCCCGCTGCCGCCAGCCTCCTCGCTCGGCATCCTCGAGTGGTGACGTGGGAAGAGGCTGCGAATCATGCGCGACGGCACGGCAGACCTCCTATTCGTAGCGCAGGGCAATCACTGGGGCGACACGCTGGGCGCGGCGCATGGGCACAGACGAGGCGGCTAGAGCGACCAGCGCGACGAGCAGGGCGTCCGCCACGTAAATCATGGGATCAGCGGCGCGCACGCCATAGAGGAGCGACTCGGAGACGCGGGCGAGGCCATAGGCCGCGGGAAGCCCGGCGAGCGCGCCGATGGCAAACATCCAGCCGAGTTCGGAGAGCACCATCCAGCGCACGTGGCGCCGTTCGGCGCCGAGCACCATTCGGATTCCGATCTCGCGGGTGCGCTGGGCGACGAGATAGGCGAGCACTCCGTAGATGCCCAGAGAAGCCAGGAGCGCGGCCAGCATCCCGAAGCAGGCGGAAAGAGCGGCAACGATGCGCTCGGCGATTAGATCTTCGTCCACCACCCGTTCCAGCGTCTCGAGCTGAAAAATGGGCAGATTGGAATCGAGCTGCTGAACTTCCCGGCGAAGCGCGGTGGCGAGCAGGGCCGGGTCCTGCGTGGTGCGAACGTAGAAGGTCATGACGCCGAGATTTTCATCCTGGGCGTAGGGCACGTAGAAGAAGGGAACAATCGAGGAACGGACGTGGTCCTGGTTCAGATCGCGGACCACGCCCACGATCATCGGCTCCTCGTCGGTGGCGCCCCACTTGAATTTGCGCCCGATGGGGTCCTGATTCGGGAAAAAGCGCCGGGCCATGGCCTGGCTGACGATCGCGACTTTGGGAGCGGAGGCGCCATCGGCCGAAGTGAACTCGCGGCCGGCGATGAGCGGAACACCGAGAGCGGAAAAATAGCCCGGACTGATCCTGTTGAGGTTCGAGTTGTGCTGGTCGCCGGGCAGATTTTCCATGCCTGGCACAGTAATGCCACTCGAGCTGTTGCTGCCGACCAGCATGGGAACTTCGCCCGCGGCCACGCTGCGGACGCCGGGAAGGGAGGCAAGACGCTCGCGCAATTGGTCGCAGAGGGCGGCTGTTTTTTGCGCCGAGTAGCCGTTCAGTTGCGGCTCGATGGAAAACGTGATGAGGCGATCCAGGGGAAGGCCGAGGTCCACGCGGCGAAGATTCCACAGGGTGCGGGCGAACAATCCGCCGCCGGCCAATAGCAGGACGGNTGAACGCCACCTGCACGGCCACCAGGATTTTGCGCAGGCGCACCTGGGGAACGGCCGCCGAGGACGTGGTTCCCTGGGTTTTCAGGGCCGAGAGCAAGTCGGTGCGGGAGAGGCGCAGAGCGGGCAGCAAGCCGAACAGGAGAGTCGCAAGCAGGCTGGCCGCCACCGCAAATCCGAGCACGCGCAAATCGAGTGCGGGGCTGATGCCGTGCGCATCCGTCGCCGTGGAGACAGCAGTGACCAAAAGCCGTGCCGTCCACGCCGCGACTGCCAATCCCAGCAGCCCGCCCATCGCCCCGACGAGCAGACTTTCCACGGTGAGCTGGCGCAGCAGCCGCGTGCGGCTGGCGCCCAGGGCAGCGCGCACCGCAAACTCCCGGTGGCGGACCATGCCGCGGGCCAGCAGCAAGTTGGCTACGTTGGCGCAGGCAATCAGAAGCACGAGCCCGGCCATGGCGCACAGAGCAAGCAGCGGCGGCTGCGCATCCCGCTGCAGGATCAGCCGGCCGCGCGCGCCCGGTTCCAGTTGGAATTTCTTGGTGAGGAAGTGGTCTCGCGAATTGGCCGGAAAATCGGGGAAGTGCGCAATCTGTTCTTCGGCCAGCGGCCGGCTGAGCGGCTGCAGGGAAGTTTCAGCCTGCGCCTTGGACACGCCGGGTTTGAGTCTGCCGATCACGGCGAGCCAGTAGTCGTTCCAATCGGAGAGCCCGTCCCAGTGGGGCGTCATTTGCGCCTTCATCATCAGGGGAACGAAAATGTCCGGAGTGCGCCCCACCTGGATGCCGGAAAACCCCGCCTGGGCCACTCCAACCACCGTCAGCGGAGTATTGTTCACCAGGATGGATTGGTTCAGCACGGAGGGGTCGCCGCCCAGTCGGCTCTTCCAGTAGCCGTAGCTCAGCACGACAACGGGATGCGCCCCCGGCACGCGGTCGTCTTCCGGGCTGAAGACGCGGCCCAGCGCCGGGCGCACGCCGAGCACCTGGAAATAATTTCCGCTGACGAGTTCGCCCTGAGCGCGCTCCGTGCTTCCGTGGAAGGCCACACTGAGACTCACTCCGAAGCGTCCCAGGACGCCGGAGAAACAGGAGTTGCGATCCCGTACCGCGGCGAAAATGGGATAGGGAATGGATTCGCTCGTATCTCCATCGGACCACACGCGTCCGATCACAGGCCCTGAAACGTGGAGCACCACGAGTTCATCGGGGTGTACCACGGGCAGCCGTTGCAGCAAAACCTGATCCAGCAGGGAGAAGATGGCCGTGTTCGCCCCGATTCCCAGGGCCAGCGTGGCGACAGCAATCACGGTGAAGCCGGGCGATTTCCTCAGCACGCGTAATCCCTGGCGGACGTCCTGGAGCAGGCTCTTCATAGCGACCACCCCCGACGGTGACTGGTGCAGAACTCGGTCCGAGAGCAGCGGCTCATAACTGATAGACGTGTAAGCAGTTAGCAGGAAGACCGGCAGCGAGCCGTGTCCGTTTCTGGGACGGCAGAATGCAGGACCGGACAGCCCCGCAAGGTGAGCCGGTTGCGCCCGGTGAGAACGATTATTCGTACCGCAGTGCGATTAGCGGATCCACCCGGGACGCGCGGCGCGCCGGCACGTAGCAGGCCAGCAATGCCACCGCGGCGAGCAGTACTGCAACCACCGTGGAGGTGGCCAGGTCCGCCGGGCGCACTTCGAAGAGAAGGCTGATCAGCAAGCGCGTGAGAATCAGCGAGACGACCAAGCCGGCGGCGAGCCCGAAACCGACGAGCCCCAATCCCTGGCGCAGCACCATGGCGAGAATGTCGCGCTGCGCAGCTCCGAGCGCCATGCGGATGCCCATCTCGCGCGTTCGCTCGTTGACCAGGTAGGAAATCACGCCATAAATCCCCACCGCGGCGAGCGCCAGCGCCAACAGGCCGAACAGAGCGAGGAGCGTCAGCGTAAATGTGCGCGCGGCAAGCGTGGCAGCGACGTAGTCCTCCATGGGTTTCACGTCAAACACGGGCAGCGCCTTGTCCACGTCATAGAATGCGGCGCGGACGGAGCGCTCCAGCTTCCGGGGATCCGCGGTCGTGCGTGCCACCAGCCAGTAGCCGAAGCTGACATCCTGCGCCTGGACGATGTAGGCCTCCATGAACGAGGGGCGATCCAGGGCGTACTGGCGGACGTCACCGACGATGCCGACGATGGTCGCCCAGGGCTTGTCTGGCTGCCGGCCACCCAATTGGATGTGCCTGCCGATGGGATCCTCGCCCGGGAAGACTGCTTTGGCGCACGACTCACTGATGATGGCTACGTTTTCGGAGGTGGGACCGTCTTTTTCGGTGAACAGGCGGCCTCGCCGGAGCGGGATCCGCATCACCTGGAAGTAATCGGGCGTCACCGAATAGGCGTCCACGAAGGGCGAGTCCGATTCGTTGACCTCCGGACGGTCCTGGATGTGAAAACCGCGCCGGTCGAAATTTCCCATGGGCAGTGTGCTGACCATCGCCACACTTTCGATTCCCGGCGTGGCCCGCAGACGCGCGAAAACCTGCTGGTAGTATCCCAGTTCGTTTTCCGGTTTCTTGTAGTGCTCGCCGTACACATACGTGCCCAGAGTGAGCACGTTGTGCGCGTCGTATCCGGGATCGACGTCCAGCAGGCGAAGCAGGGTTTTGGCCATCAGGCCAGCACCGACGGCCAGGACAAACGCGAGCGCGATTTGCGCGGTGACGAGAGAGTTGCGCACGGCGTGGCGCTGCCGGCTCTCCGTGGTCTTCCCCGATTCTCTGAGCGCATCGTTCAAATTCACGCGGGCGGCGCGCATCGCGGGAGTCAGCCCGGAGAGAACGCCGGTGAGCAGGCTCACTCCGAGCGCAAACAGAAGCACGGCGGTATCCACCTGGAGTTCGTTGAGACGGGGGATTTCCACGGGAGCGAGCGAAACGAGCAGCATGGTTCCCCACCCGGCGAGCGCGACGCCGGCAGCGCCGCCCGCCAGCGCGAGCAGCAGGCTTTCCGTCAGTAGTTGGCAGGTGAGCCGCCGCCTGCCGGCCCCGAGCGCCGAGCGCAGTGCCATCTCCCTGTTCCGACCGGTGGCCCGGGCAATCATCAGGTTGGCCACGTTGGAGCAGGCAATCAGCAAGACAAATCCCGCCGCACCCAGCAGCACCCAGAGCGCCGTGCCTACCCGGCCGAGCACCCGTGCGCGAAGGGACTCCACACGCACGCCAGTGTCCCGGGCATAGCCCGTGGGATGCTCGTTCCTGATTCCCTTCATGATCGTGTTTAACTCCGCGCTCGCGCTGGCCACGGTCACGCCGGGTTTTAGCCGGCCAATTAAGCGCAGGTGCTGGCAGCCGCGGCATGCCGATGGCTCTTTCTCGTCGTAGCCCAGCGCCGCGTAAATCTCCGGAAAAGCCTCCGCGCCCGGGATCAATTGCGCGCGGAAATCGGCGGGCAGGACGCCCACCACGGTGAAGGCCGAACCGGTGAGATGGATCATGCGGCCGATGATGTTCGGATCGGAGCCGAATTGCCGCACCCACAAGCCGTGGCTCAGAATGACGAAATGGCGGTTGTCGGAACGGTCTTCTTCGGGCCGAAAGCTGCGGCCGAGGGCCATCTTCACGCCGAGGGTGTCGAAGAAGTCGTGGCTGACCCGCACGCCGATGAGGTGTTCCGGATCCCCGCCTTCGGCCAGCGCCACATCCCCACTCCGCAACAGTGACATGCTCTGAAACAGGCGGCTGCGGGCGCGCAGGTCTTGCGTGGTGGGGAAATCCACGGTGAGCGCGTCAACGGAGTCGGGATCGAATAGGGCGATGGTGACCAACTGGTCCGGCCTGGGAAAGGGGAGTTGGTGCAGCAGGACAGCGTTCACCACGCTGAAGATGGCCGTATTGACACCGATGCCCAGAGCCAGCGTGACTACGGCGACGGTGGTAAATCCCGGGTTGCGGCGAAGCATGCGGGCGCCGAAGCGCACGTCCTGCCAGAGCTGTTCGAGCCAGGCGCTGGAGCGCGCGCCGCGAACTTCTTCCTTCACCTGCTCGAGGCCACCCAGTTCGATTCGCGCAGCGCGTCGCGCGTCGGCCGGCGGAATCCCCGCGCGCACCCGTTCGTCGGTGAGCAACTCCAGATGGGCGCGCACTTCGGCGT
>OCOJ01046114.1_pt1 | contig 10064 bp, 12 predicted proteins | sample 1539251 | NCBI WGS metagenome assembly OCOJ01 (sample SAMN01911457, study PRJEB22624) | soil metagenome | biome: Soil | place: Malaysia | collected 2012-04-30 | depth RA_metagenome m
TCACCAGGTGCACCTGGAACAAATCCTCCCGGCCCGCCTGGACCGCCGGGCCCCCCAGGACCGCTGGGGCCTGTTGGCGAGAGACCTTGGCCAACCGTCCCTTGCATCAGGAATGAATCCGAGGATGCAGCAGCCCCGGAGGACAATGGGATCGTCGGCTGCGAGCCGCCAGCCGTTGCATTCGGTTGCGCGACGGCTTCTTCCCCTTGACCAGTTGATTCCCCGGAGAGTTCGGTTTCCTGGAAGCCGCCCATGCCTTGACGAATGGCGTTCGTGACTCCGACCGGCACTTGGTTTCGGCCACCGCCTCTGCCTCGCTCGGCAGATGGATTTCTCCCGCCGGTATTTCTAGAATTGGCCGGGGGATTAATTGCATTCCCCGTGGTGCCCGCAGTCGTTTCAGCCCCTGTTTCCGTTTTTGCGTTTGCGGCCGGTGGCTTCTGGGGAGGCGCAGCCTGTGGTGGGGGATTCAGCTCAGCGAGTGTGGCGACATGTAAATCAAGCGTTATGGTCGGAGCGGGCGGGCCGGCGATTTGCAGCTCGACGGAGGAAGGGGCGAATCCGACCTCGGTGGCTTCTATGCGGTAGTGCCCGGGTGGCAGAGCTGGGAATTCAAATTTGCCGGACTCGTCTGTCCAGCTCACCCAGACTTTGTTTGTCTCAAGATTCGTGATCCGAATGGTTGCGCCGGGAACGCCGCCTGCGGCAGTGCGCACGGTCCCGCTGATCATTTCTCCAGAAGGGCTTGCAGCCGCGGCCACTTGGGTCGATTGCTGCTGCGCATCTGAATCCGAGAGGACTGATTTGCGCGGCGATGAGGTTGAAGCATCCGCAGGGTGGGCGGCGCTTGGAAACGAAATCGCAAGCAGGAATGCAAAGACCATCGAGGCGCGCTTCGCTTGCCGGCCTCGCATCACCCTTCTTTCCTCTGAAAATGTCATCGTCAGATGGGTCGAACGTTTGACGCCGTCGAAGCTGGTGCCGTTGCACCACAACTTATTCTCGAAGCGAAAGTACTGGATTGAGAGCACGGCAGGATTGGAAACAGGATCTGGCGAGAGGCTGGAGGTCCGGGCCCGCCCCATAAGGATCAGTTTCGGAGGCTGCCTCCTTCTGATGAATTCATGGAGCGGCCCGGACCACAGTGAAATATTCATCGGGAGTTAGTGCAATTTGTCTCCCTAGGGATTTGACGGATCGTAGACCAGGCGGAAGGTGACGGGTTGGCTCAGTCGTCCGCCTTCCATCCGAGTGGTCATATAGAGCTGGCTGCTGTCGGAAGAAAGTTCGAAGGTACGCGTGGTCTTTCCACCATTTCTCCCCTGGGTCACGATTACGAGCGCATCGCCCTGCCATTGCGCGGAATTATTCTTGGAAGATTGTGAATCGTCCGATTTCGAGTTTCCTTGATCGCTCATCGGATACTGGGCCAACAAGCGGCCGCTATCGCTCTGGACTGTGACAGTTTTTTCCGTTTGCTTGATGGTCAGGTAGGACAAGTCGGACATCATGCTGTTGACGTCCCCTTGTCCATTGCCTCCCTGCCCGCGGCCACCGTAACCTCCTCCTCCTCCCGGGCCGCCAGGGCCACCGCCACCTGGGCCGCCAGGGCCACCGCCACCTGGGCCGCCCCAGCCACCCCGACCGCCACCCGCGCCGCGAGAATTGCCGGCCTGCTGCAGTCTTTGGCGTGGATCATCACTATCGCTCTTATTGAGCTTCCACTCGCCCGCAAGGGCCGGCTTCCCGCCAATTCGCGCCGGCGCTCTTCCAGCTTCGGAGGGAGGAGGTGCCTCCGGCGCGGAACCGGGGGGAGGAGGAGCCATCGGGCCTGGCGGCGCCTGAGCATTCGCGCTCCCCACGAGTGCAAGCATCAGGACCGCCCCGCAAATGGGGATTATCCATCGGCAGGAAATTAATCCTCGCAATTGTCTAATAATTTTCATGAATGCCACAAACCTCCTGCGATCAGAAATCCTTCCCTGCACCCTTCGTTCACCTAAGGTATTGCCTTCATTTTGCCGCAGAGTTCCACAAAAACTAGAGCGAATTTCAGTGCGGCGCGGGGGCGAAAGTCAACTGAGCCGTCGCGCGAATCTCGATGCCCACGGTATCATCCACCCTAAGAAAGAAGCTGCTGGGATTCTTGAGTCCCCATTTAACGTAGGGCACGGAAAATCTGGATCTCGCGTGAATTTGGCCGCCCGCAGCAGGCGCAATTACAATCGGCAGGGTCAAGTTATGGTCCTGCCCGTGCAGGCGAATCACCCCGGAGAGTTCCATTTCTGATGTCCCTTGAGCGGCGATTGATCCCTTAACCTGGTTCGGCGTGAAAACAATCTCGGCAAATTTCTGGCTCTCAAGCACCTGCTGGTGCATTTTCTTGTCTCGGCCATCGTTTTCGCTATTGCCGCTCGTTGCGTCCACGATGATTGCCCCGCTGGCCCTGCCGCTCGAGGGATCAAAACGAATCTGGCCGCCCTTGAGCTTGAACGAGCCATGAACCGTGTGCAGCATTGCGCCCAGCGTAAATTCCACATTCGTCTGCGTCGGATCTAGCGTGACGATTGTTTCCTGCGCGTGAACGCTGGAGACGTTCTGCGAGGCCAATGCAAGGAAAAAGAGGAAAAACGCGCGGCGCATGGCACGGCATCGCAACAACCGCGAGGTCTCCTCCATCACGCCCGCAAGACTCGCCAACCGAGATCAAACAACTCCCGCGTACGAATGGCTTCTTCCGGCCGCTCGCCCGTATGCACGCCGATCATTCTCGAAAAAATGGCAGGCTTGTCCGCGAAAAGGCGCAGCACCTTCTTGCGCAGCCAGGTACTGCGATCCATCAGCAACAGCAGACGCGTCATGCGCGCTGGAATCCTGGTAATCCGCTGATGGGCTGACTCGTAGTACGAGAGGTCTTCGCGCGCCAGTGACTCGGCCAGATAGCCAGCCTGCTGAAACGCGAGGCTCATTCCCTGGCCCGCAATTCCATCCACAATGCACGAAGCGTCGCCCACCAACGCGACTCGGCCGCGAACGACCGTCTGCGCGCGCTCGAGCGCCGTGATGGCGCCCTGCTCTGGCCCCGCCCCCCGCGCTCCTCGTAGGTGCCGAGAAGGGTCTGGAAACTGCGCGAGCGCCTGGCTGATCCTCACTCTCGGATCGCTCGAAAATACACTCACGCAAATTTCCTCCGCGCCGATCGGCGTAACAACCATCTGGCAGCGGTCTCCCCAATGTACTTCCACCAGGCCGGTCCACGGTGCGATGAAAAAATGACGGCGGAAGCCGAACCGTGAAAATATCGTTCCCCTCAATTTCAGGCCCGCCCGCTTGCGGACCGTAGAATTCTGTCCGTCCGCGCCCACCAGCCATTTGTAGGGAACGAAGGCCCCGCCGACGCGCGCGCCGCCGGTTTGAAAGTCGGAAACGCGTGCGCCCCACAAGAATGACACGCCCACTTCTGCGGCTCGCTCAATTAGACGGGTATGAAGCGCCGTCCGGCGCATTCCGAAGGCAGTACGACGTTCAATGGCAGCGCTGGCAGTGGAGTTTTCATCGGCAAATCGAAAACCCGCCAGCGGGAACGCCTGTGTTGAACTCAGTTCGATTCCGAGTTGCCGCAGCGCCGCAACTGCTTCAGGGAGAAGCCCCTCACCGCACGGTTTGTCAATCGGGGGCCGTCGCGCATCGGCAACCGTCACTCGCAAACCCTTCAGACGCGCCGCAATAGCCGTAGCAATTCCCGCCGGGCCTCCGCCCACAACCAGAACATCCGTCCCCGCGGCTCCCCGCATCCCATCTCCTTACCACCGCAGCAGCACCAGTTCGGAACAAAAACCCGGCCCCATGGCCGCGAGAATGGCTAGCGAGCCGGGGTCAGGGCGCTGGTGAGAATAGACATCCTCAAGCACCAGCAACACGGAAGTCGAAGAAATATTCCCGACCTTGCGCAGGCAGTCCCAGGACGGCGCTAGGTCCTTCGCCGACAAACCCAGCGCAATCTGCGTTGCCTCCAAAACTTTCGGGCCGCCCGTGTGCATGATCCACGTCTCGATGTCGCTCCGCGCGAGCCCTTGTTCCTCCAGGAACTCGTCCACGTCCCCACCCAGATGCTTGATGACGGTATCCGGAACTTCCGGAGATAATACGATGCGAAAACCCTTCTCGGAGATATCCCATCCCATCACATGCTGTGTATTGGGATAGAAGATAGATTTGGTTGCCACAATTTCCGGGCCGTCTGAGTCGCGTTCCTCACCCACCACAATCGCCGCGGCTGCTCCGTCTCCAAAAAGCATCGCGGATATCAGGTGAGCCATGGAAAGGTCTTCCCGCTGCAAGGTGAGAGAGCACAGCTCAACCGACAGTAGCGCAGCGACCTGATCCGGATAGCCGCGCACATAGTCTGCCGCTCGCGATATGCCCGCCGCTCCTGCCACGCAACCGAGTCCGAAAATTGGAATGCGCTTGATATTCGTCGAGAGGCCCATGCGGTTCACCAGGCGGGCGTCGAGTGATGGCGCGGCAATTCCGGTCACGGAGGTCACGAAGATAGCGCTCAATTCCCGCGGCTCCAGACCGGCTTTCTGGAGCGCGCGGCACAGAGATTTTTCGCCGAGGTCCACAGCGTGCTCGATCCAGGCGTTGTTCGCTTGCCCCNCACGTGTACATGTTCTCGTAGAACGTGATGGGCTCCACAGCGTACCGCCCATCCACCTTCATGCTCTCGTCCAATCGGTCGAGGATGTCCGCATTCGGCAGATGCTTCCGCCATTCTTTCTTCAACGCCTCAACAATCACCTGTTGCTTAAAGTAGTGTTTCGGAAACGCGCTGGCGACGCTCGCAATCCTCATCGCGTGGGCTCCTGGTTGTTAAGGTAACGACTGGGGGAGGATGTTACCGCGAGTTAGGCTGTTATCCCATGCGTTTTTCTACTTTTCCGCTTCCTGGCCGGTACTGCCAAACAGGTGGCTTCCCAACTGGAAAAACCTGTGGAGCAGCTGCGCAGCGATGGGANTTCACCGCTAGGAGAGCGCGAACTTTTGTGCAAAAAATATCCCCGGGCCTGTGGGGGACAGACCCGGGGTCGGGGGTGCTGAGGGGCTTGGGCCGGGAAAATTGTTCGGGCGGCTGAGCAGCTAGTAATTCCAGCGTCGCAAGACCAGCGTTGCCCGGAAAACGATCTGGATCGCGAGGACTACAAGCGTGTCGCGCAAAATGCGAATTCGTTTCTTCACCGCCCCTTCCTCCGCCGCTTGGGGGATAGGTGGCGTGGCGACCATCACGCGGGCTCCCGATCTCCAACCAGTATTTGCCAGCGCGCTCATGCCCATCCCCTAATTGACCACGTATACGGGGTTGTCATGCTCAACCCCCAAGACCATGGATTTAAAAATGTCCACTTCCCAGCTATCTGCGATCCGCAGCCGCAAAACCTCGTTTGTTTCCGAGATCAGACGCCCTCGCAGCGGCACTCGCATGTTTCCAGCTACCACTCGAAGAACCACTGGTTGCCCCATCCAAACTGCGTAGCGACCTTGCATGATGTGACCCCCTCCCTCAGAGGTGATTCCTTCGTACGTCGATATGTTCAGATATGGCTCAGGGCTGGCCAATGGTACAGGGAGCTAGTTTTGGTGGGAGTAAGGTACTAGGCCTTCCGTAAGAAATTGAACCATATAAGCTTAGCGAAATATCCCTCAATGTCGGAATCCGGCTCTTCGTATGCCATCAAGAACTCCCTATTCAAATCGGGTGTCATTTTGGATTGGAAATCTGAGGGCAGGAACCAGTCCCGTCGCTGTTTTCTGCTATCCTGCTAGCGTATTGCCGGAGGTTGTTCTTGCTCTTATCCGGACAGGCTAGCACTTGCCGTTCCGCCCGTTATGCGGTTAAACGTGGCTACCAACCCGGGCGCGCAGAGGCGAAATTCTGCCGATGATCGAGTCTCTCCGTCATCTCCTTGCGCAGCTCTACGACCCCAAAGGACTGCAAACGCTTGTTGAATGGGGAGGGACGGGATTGGTGTGCGCAATTGTCTTCGTCGAGACAGGAATGTTCGTGGGCTTTTTTCTTCCGGGGGATTCCCTGCTGGTGACGGCCGGAGTTTTCGCGGCTGCTGGGCATCTGAAAATAGGGTTGCTGCTATCGTTCGTCACTCTCTGCGCGATTGTAGGAGATCAGGTCGGCTACTTCATCGGCAGGAAAGCCGGAGAGAATCTCTATCGGCGGGAGGATTCGCGGTTCTTCAAGAAACGCCACCTCGAACGGGCTCACGAATTCTACGAACGCTACGGCGGGAAGACCATTATTCTGGCGCGATTTGTTCCGATCATTCGCACCTTTTGCCCACCGGTGGCCGGAGCGGCGGCCATGAGTTACGGCCGCTATCTTGCTTACGACATTGTGGGGGGATTTGCGTGGGTCTGGGGCACGACGCTCGTGGGATACTCGCTGGGGCGCACGGTGCCCAACATAGATAAGCGCATCCATTATGTCATTGCTATCGTCATCGTCCTCTCGCTCATTCCCGCCGTCTATCACGCCTGGAAGGCCCGCTTCCGAAAGACCGGCCTTCCCGTCAAGGAGATTGGGCCAGAATAGGTTCGGGTGCTCTCAAGGCTGCAGCCTCTTTAACAGCTGGAGATGAGCTTTATCGCTTCTCGGTCATGAATCACGGCGGGTGCCCTCACTTAAATCCATCCAAGCGTTGATCTCATATGTCCCCGAATGCAAGAACGGGGAGCCTGGCAGCTCCCCGTTCTTGCTCTTTCCATTTGCCCCGGCAACGCCGAATAGCGTGTCCGGCGGCACGCACCGCATGAGCGGTGTGTAAATGGTGTCAAACTTCTAGGCCCGGTGGAGTCATACCTCCCTCCGTGCGCTAGCTACTACACTCGGCTTGTACGCCTGTGCGCAGTCCAATGCAAGAGATTATTTTCAGAAAAACTGAAAACTGCGGAAGAATTCCGATCCCACGGTGGAGTGCTTACTTCAGGAACAATCCTTCGCGGAGCTGGTCCCGCCCCACGAATGTCTTCGACGAACGGAATTTCCCGAACAAGTCCAAGATCTCGCGGTTCTGAAAGACGCGGGCATGAATCGCCAGCGTCGGCGCCGGCAGCAATTCAATGGTTTGCGGGTTCACGATTCGATAGCGATGGAAGCGCTCTGGCGCGCGGCTGTGAAACAAAGCCAGCAAGGTTCCGGCAGGAGCCAGCAGGGAGTAGAGCCGCTCCATCATCCGTGGCAACAGCTCCGCATCGAAGTAGTCAAAAAGGTCCCACGCCAGCACCCCGTGAAAACTTTCCTCGGGATACTGCAGCGCGCCTTCCAGGAACTTCTCTGCAAGAATAGCCTGCGAGATTTTCCGGCTGTCCTCGCCGACGGGCGCCATGCGCAGCCGCTCTTCCTCCGCCGTCAGGAACTCTTTCCAGGAGCGGAGGAAATCCTCTGTCGAAATCCGGAAGCCCTTCTCGATAAAAAACGTCAGCGTGGCCTGCGACACCTGTCCGAGGTCAAGGATGCGTCCGCCGCGCGCATCCCCGATTAGCCACAGGAACTCTTTCAATCCATTGGATGTGCGCAGATTTGCGCCGGCAGAAGCGGAAGATGCCGGCCCCGGCTTCGCAACCGAGCCCGCCGGAGCCATGGCCGCCGCTCCGCCNGAATCGAGGTTTTGCAGCCCAATTCATATTTCGTTCTACTCTTTCGTCGACGGAGCAGCCGCCAGGGGCGTTGCCTCTGATATTTTCCCCTGGCCAACCGCTGCCACGCGGCGGGCATCGCCGGGTTTCGTCATTTCCACCTTGCTGCGCAGTCGTGCGCCATCCTCGATCGCCACGCGCGGCGTCATCATGCTCCCTTGCACGCGGCTCCCCGGACCGAGACGGATGCTTTCACTGGCTTTCAAATTCCCCTGAACTGTGCCTTCTACTACGATTTCTCGTGCGTCAATATCGGCATGTACGCGGCCATGCGGCCCGACAGTCACTTTCGCCTGTGCCAGCCTGATACTCCCGTGAGCTTCACCGTCAACATATAAATCTGAATTCCCGCTAAATTCGCCGTGGATGCGCAAACCGGAAGAGATCGTCGAGGAACCCCCAGGCACGGCCGGCGTTGCGGCAGGAGTTACAGGGGGTGCTGAGAATACTGGCGCGGGCGGCGCAGCCGTAGAATTGGCTTTTGGTATGATCGGAACTTGCGTGGACGTATTTGAACCTTGCGGGGACACATTCCCCTCGGCGGGCTTATGCCACATCGAATTCCTCCCCCATCAACTTGCTGGGACCCCTGCGCCGGGCGGCAGGCAGTCTGGTACAATACTTCAAATATAGTACAGGAAAAAGCATGTGTAAACCCGCACTGGACAAGCAGTTGACAACTAGATACGAGGCCTGCAACCAAGCCTTCAGACGCGGCAATTTGCACCCTCTCACGACGTTCGCATGTCGCTTCTTCGCAATTCCCAGAGCGCAACAAAAAAGGCTGCCGTCTCACGAAAAAATGTTTTGACCCCCGCCCGCGATTGCCACCATCTTTTCGGATCGTACTCCGCATCGCGCGCCGCAATAACGCGAAGTTGGAAGCCGGCCGGTAACGTCCGCTGGTAGATATACCGCGCTCGGCGCGTGTGGTAATTCGATGTCACGAGGAGAATTTTTTTCCAGTCGTGAGACGATAATGCCGCGCTGACTTCCACCGCTTCCTCGCGCGTATCTCGCCCGCGATGGGCCAGCTTCGTGATTGCGCTTGCGGGCACTCCGNCGCTCAGATCGTGCTGCTCCAGCTCCGCCGCGCTGGCATAGGGACGCAGGTACTGTCCGCTCGCCACGATGTGCGGCGCCCACCCGGCTTTGAAAAGTTCTGCGGCTCGCGTCGCGCGGTCGCCCTCGTAGTCATCGTTTCCCAAAATCACGATCGCATCGGAAGGTTGCGGTGCATCCTCCTCCACCCAGAATCCGCCCGCAAATCTCAGGATGGGGTGGCGCGCGAGATACACGACGACCAGCAACGCAAGAAAGAATATCAAGAACAACATCCGAAAAATAATTCCGCCATGTTCCGGACTCGCACGCATGCCCGTCCGTCCGTCACCAAATTTCATTTGCCGGGATCGATCTGGCGCAGACGCTCTGCGGCTTCTTCTGGCAGCGTCCCGTTGAAATAGACTTCCTTGATGCTGTAAGACTTGCTGCGCTCTTCCACGATCGGTAGGATTTCGAAATGCCAGTGATAATCACCGGCAATGGTCCGCCAGTAGTCGCTCAGCTCGCCCTTGGTTTGCAGTGTGTTGGGAGCCGTANTAAGACTTGCTGCGCACCTCGACGATGGGGAGGATTTCGATGTGCCAGTGATAGTCGCTGGCGATGGTTCGCCAATATTCGCTCAACTCGCCTTTTGTCTGCAGCGTGTTCGGAGCCGTGTGCACCACCATATGATAGGCGCCCGAAACGGCGAGGAGGCGCCTTAGAGTCCGGCCCAGCAACGCAGCCAGATGGCGCCGGCTCTCGCCCGGAGAAGGCGCCTCGAATTGATGATTGTGCGTCCGCGGCATGAGCCACGTTTCGAATGGGACGCGCGAAGCATAAGGACAAAAGGCGTAGTAATCGCCGACGCTATCCACGATCCGTTTTCTCTGGCGCACTTCCTGGCGGAGAATGTCGCAAAAAACGCAGCGCTCGCGATCGCGATACCATTCCCGCGCCGAGCGCAGCTCGTACAGAATCCGCCGCGGCACAAAGGTTGTTGCGGTCACCTGCGAGTGCGCGTGCGGCCATTCCTCTCCGGCTTGCGGCCCCCGGTTCTTGAATACGGTTACATATTTGAAGCGCGCATCGCGCTTCAAATCGGCAATTCGATGTGCGTAAGCCTCCAGAACGCGCTCGACCTCTTCATCCGTCATATCGGCGAGCGTTTTGGCATGCTCTGGGGATTCGACAATAATTTCGTGCGCGCCGATAGACATCATGCGGTCGTAGATCCCATCCGCGCTGCGCCCCGGATCGCCTTCGATGCGGTAAAGCGGGCGGAAATGCGGATACACGCGCACCTGCCACGG
>OCOJ01054186.1_pt1 | contig 10063 bp, 8 predicted proteins | sample 1539251 | NCBI WGS metagenome assembly OCOJ01 (sample SAMN01911457, study PRJEB22624) | soil metagenome | biome: Soil | place: Malaysia | collected 2012-04-30 | depth RA_metagenome m
GAAGGAACCGGAGCGACTTCTGTATCCCCCACGGCTGCCATATCCTCCTCGCTGTCCGAAACTCGTTTTTTCTCACATCCTACCGTTGTTCCAACTAGGTAGTAGATGCGCTCGCAACGAGCTAGTTAAAGGGTCGCAATCGCCGTAGCGAATGTAGTTGCACAGGGCGCAGGCCGGGGCTGGTCAGGTTGGCTTTTTCTTACTGGGCTTAACACCCTTGACAATCTGCGACGTGAGCCACTCCTCATAGGAATCTGTTGGCAGGTGGGTCTTCTCGCCCTTGGCTGATTCTCTCAATAGGTCTCGGTGACCCAGAGATGATTTAAGGACTGGAATGGAATAATTGCTTACATTCAACAAGCTCTGAGACTGGAGGATTGGAGAAGGACCCCGCAGATTGGAGAGCCCACGCCTCCCCCTGAAGGTCGAATCAGAATGGAAAAATGCGGGTTCGAAGCCCCGTTTGGTCTGGCTTATGAAGCATCCCATGAGGGAATCCGAGATAGGCTGATTCAGCCTCTGATTAGCCAAATAGGCTCATTCTGAAGCTGCCCCGTCCGGATTGGAACAACCATTTGGATGCCTTTGGTCATTGGTTCCGGCTGGAGTCGCGCTCGGCCAAGGGACCGGACCTCAGTCCTTGCTGAGTGATTCAAGAGCGACTCTTCCAATGGGGTCTAGTCATATGGGAGATGGAGAGATTCTGTCCGTCTCCCATGGCATTTCGAGTGTGTAGGGCGTGCCTCTCATCTTCTTGACCTGCAACGTAGGTCGTCCGCTTGAGCTGTCACTTGGCGTCTTGATCGCCATTACACCATCGAAGACCTGCTCCATCGAAGCCAAGACCTCGGGTTTGTGCATGGTTTCCTCAACGGTCGCCAGTAGCACAGCGTCATACTGCTTCGCATCCTGGAACAGCTGGGTAAGGAACCTGTAGATTGTCTCAGCTTCGTTTATCATCAGACCGGAGGAGACAATGTCGAGTGCTACGCGGATTCTGTATTCTTTGTTCCTCCGGAGGATTTCTTTGATGTTGAATGACAGACCGGCGAGGTTATGCACGTCACACTTGACTTCGCTGTCTGTTGACAGCCATGAAGGACCCTTCTCTTCCATTTCTATACCGAACCCCTTGGCGTCTTCGAGAACTTCCCTGGTTGACTGCCTAGTTACATAGAGACAGGCGTCTCCGTTGTTGAGCCCTTCTTGGATGAAACGATACAACACCGACTCTTTTGCGCTTCCTGAAGGGCCGACAACCAAGATGGCAGACTTTCTGGGATACCCTTTGAGCAACTCGTCCAGGGCGGGTACCCCGCTTGATATTCCGGTCAGCAATGGTGGCCCTACCCGCACTCCTTTCACCCCGAGGAAGCGGCGATACCCCAGCAGAAACTCTTTCCAGGCGCTTTCGTCTTCCAGAAGGATGTGGTTTCTACTTTCAAGGGGAACGAAGCGAGCTCCTCGGATTGAAGCGGCCAGCTGCACGCCATTTCTGAAGGTTATCTCCTGGTCCCCCCTAGCGTGAAAAACGATTGTGGGCACGGAAACCTTCGGGAGTAGAGCAAGGACATCAGTGTCGCCGATTAACTTCCAGAATCGTACTGCGTTTTCAGGAGAGGTCGAGACCCTCTGGTACTCGTTGAATCCCCGCATCTGTTCAGCAGTAGCATCAGGCATGAAACCTGACGTGAAGAGCTGACGGAAGGTAGGGTTGTCCCGCCCCCACCCCAGGCCAATCAGTTTCGTTATTGCCTCCATTTCTTCTATCTTCTGGGGGGGCAAGCCGAGCTTGGACCATCCCCGGGCGAAGGCTCCATAAAGAATCAGGTGCGAAACCCTTTCGGGATGACGGACGGCGTACGCGATGCTCACAGAGCCACCGTGCGACATGCCCAGCAGGGCAAACCGTTCAAACCCAGCAGAATCGACCACCGCCTCCAAGTCGTTGATACATCCTTCAAACGAGAGATCCTGGACTGCGCGATCTGACAGGCCACATCCGCGTTGGTCGTACCTGACGAGAAGATTGTCCCTTGATAACTCGGTAATCCAGTGATTCCAGATTCCCTGCAAGTCAAACTGCAGGTGGCCGAGCCAATTGGCGGCCTTAACGACCGGATATCCCTGGCCCGTGGTGGCGTAAGCGATGCTCACGCCATCTTTGGAAGCGCAATAACGAATCTGCTGCTCTACCACGCGGGTCTGGCTCTCCTCGATTCTTCCCAGCTGCCGCTGTTTTCCATTTAGCCTTATCCGATTCCGCCTCTTATTACTAAGATAAGCTCATTTTGAAGCTGCGCCGGCCGGGAGTTGGGCCTGGTAAACCGGGCTCAAACTCGTGGAGAAGATCATGATGGATGGTGAGTCATGCCATCACCGCTTAACCGAACAAGGAATTGTACGGCGTTTAACCGCCATCACTACACGACGTTTGGCCGCTACGTCCCCGATAGAGAAACGCTCTCGTAGACATGTAGCGTTACCCCTGGGAATGTCTCCGCAAGATGGTGGGCGAAGTCAGCGTAGAGAGCCTTCTTTTCTGCATCGATTGTCTCGTAAATCCTTGCGCGCTGTTGAACATCTGTGTCAATTGCATTCATCCTGGCTCGATATTCGGAGAAGGACTCCCCCTCCTTCGGTCCTAATTCGTTGGCCATTGCTCTGACCTCAAGACTAACCGGAGCCTGATCGTACCTATGTTTCCTAGTATAGAAGAAATTCAATAAGAGTGAAAATTCGTCGTTCTTGCCTGTGGAACTGATCTCTATCGTACGAATGGTTGATCCGTCGTTCTGGAGGCGCGCCTCGCACAGATCGACCGCCTCGTGCAGGCCCAGGTTGCTGGAGCGTTGTTGAATCGACTGCTCGTTGACGCTTATCTCGGCGAAGGTGTTCACTCCGACGGTGTCAAGGAAGGATTTGGCGTCTTGGAGAAATTCTATCGGGGACAAAGTCTCGACACGTGCGTGCAGAGAGTCCTTCGCTCTAGCAGACCAAGATTCTGAAGTCTGAGATCCTACCGACTCGACGAGCCTGACGTTCTCGTCTTGAGCGTNAAGAGGGACTCGCCTCGTTCGCGTTCCTTGCGGCCTGCACATGCAGGTCTATGAGCATGGTCAAGCCGTAGAGGTAGCCTGCGTTTGCAGGGTTACCGATAGCGACTGAGAAAGCCCCCGGCGGAACAACCGACGTTGAGTTCGGTCTAACTGACTTGCCGTGGACGTCTGGATTGCATGGCATCGAGGCGAGCTCCCACTGCTATGCCTTATGATTTTCCTATGCGAAGGGGTGAGGAGGCTGTAATTGCATTTCTTCTCTTTCAATTAGCGCGTCGTAGTCTCTGTTTGCCAAACAAAGTTCATTACGTGCTTGGATTGCCCCGGCCGGGACTCGGGCATGATTAATCATGCCATCAGCACTTCAGAAATGTGTTCCCCTGGTCGATTCTACAGAGTACCCAAGTTGCCCCACGGGGTCTCTTCGTGCACGCCCCCAATCTTGTTGTCTTATGGAGCCTTCCTAGCCTCGTCCATCAAGCGAGTGCTGCAGTTGTCAGACCTGAGAAAGGTCTGTTCGCTTTACGTAACAACAAAGAAGCTGTCGCCTAGTAATGTCAGGCATTCTGCAAGGCTTCTCAGATCAATCGCCCCGCAAGATTGCAAGAATGGCGGGACTCTTCTATCTCATTTTCATACTGACATTTGCCCTCGCGTCATATGTTCGCTCACAAATCATCGTTTTCGGGGACGCAATTACCACAGCTAACAAGATTGTGACTTCCCAGAACCTGTTCCGCCTAGGTTTCATGAGCGAAGTGGCTTCTGCCTTGTTTTTCGTTTTGGCGGCTTGGGCGCTGTACGTGCTACTGAGGCCCGTTGATAAGAACCTCGCCTTGCTCTTCCTACTGCTGAACCTGGCCGGCGTTGTCATAGAGAGCCTCAACATGCTCAATCTGCTTGCGCCCCTAACGATTCTGAACGGCGCCGACTACCTGAAAGTATTCCAGGCTGGCCAACTGCAGGCGCTAGCAATGTCGTCTCTCTATGCCTACACGAACGGGATCATGATTGCCCAGCTATTCTTCGGAACATGGCTGCTTCCGCTGGGCTACTTGCTCTACAAGTCGCGCCTGGTTCCAAGACTTCTTGGAGTACTGATAATCCTTGATTTCTTTGGCGTTCTGATCTGGTTCTTCCAGTACTTCCTTCTGCCCGACTANTGGAGTTCTGTCTTATCCAGGCCTCGCAGTGAGCTTCGTCGCGGAGTCTTCACTCAGTTTGTGGCTCTTGATTATGGGGGTGAAGGAGCAGGGACCACCTACACCAGCTAGCTGAAGAAGGAATTGGAATGAGCTCTCTCAAACAAGATGGAAGGGGCCTAGCCTTCAACGCGCTAAAACTGGCCATCGCTGGAGGATCAGCCTTCTGGGTGTCCAACTTCGCCATTTNCCCGGACTGCAATCGCTGCCGAGTATAGGGCTGCTCTTTCAATTTCCTATCTTCCAATGCTTGCTGAATCCTTGATTGGGGGTTTGATTATCGGATTCTGTATTGGGGTTGTCCTGCTCCGCTTCTTTGGCAGGATTCCCACAAAGAACTCGATTCTGAAATCAGTTATACTNAAGCCTGATTGCCCTAGTCTTCTTCACAGGGGTCTTCGAAGTCCCCGCGACATTCCTCACTGCGACAAATGATGCTATGCGTTACTTCCTCATCGGCACAGTGTTCAACGTTGTTAGGATTCTCGCGCTTGGACTTGTAATTGGCTATCTGTACGGTAAAATCAACGAGGACATGAGGCGATGACGAAATACCATTGGTGCCAAACGGTAACGCGTTCCCAATGCGGACAAGTTCATATCAGCCCGTGCCAGGATGACTGAGGCCGGAATAGACTCTGTTAATCAGACGGGGCTCGAAACGATGCCCCGGCCGGGCTTTGCACTAGCTAGCAGAATGCCCTGTTCGTTACTCGTTGGTCTTAACAGCTGAGGGTGTGGGATGTCCGCTCAGGTGTGAGCTAATCTGGCAGCGGGCTTCCTAGCTGTAATGTGTGAGCTGAAGTATTTGATAGGGTATCCCCCGATATTCGAATCAGAGATGTGCTCTATCTTCACGCCAGTGAACCCAGCCTTGAGAAGCTTGTTCTTGTGGTCCGAGTCTGTTAGAGCGCCCGCGAGGCATGCCGACCAGGAATCCATGTCCATCCTTGCCCTCTCTGGGATTCCTTCCTGGAGGGTAATGTCGGCGACCGCGAAGGTACAACCTCTCTTCAGCGCACGGAAAACCTCGTTGAAGGCAGCGTCAAGGTCAGCCGATCCGTGAGACATTCATAGGTATGCATCAGCTGTCGGAAGGTGCTCATTTCAGCTCGTCAAGAAAAAGGAACGGAAGGTGGAGCGGTAGTCAGTTTGCTGGCATTATGACCCGGTCGATCACGTGGATGATGCCATTGGTCGCTTGGATGTCAGCCTTGACGACCTTGGCGTCGTTCACGTGGACGCTCTTGCTCAGGATCCCCTGAGTCTTCAGGGTCACAGGCTGGCCCTGGACCGTCTTTGCCTCGGCGGGCCCGTCTTTCGTCATTTTCATGACGTCTGCTGCCGCCACCTTCCCTGATACGACGTGGTACGCCAGGATGCTCGTCAGCTTCGGGACGTCCTTCAGGAGAGCCTCTACGGTCCCCTTGGGGAGCGCCGCGAACGCTGCGTCTGTCGGTGCGAAGACCGTGAACGGCCCAGGCGACTTTAGCGTCTGGACCAGTCCAGCTGCCTTCACCGCAGAGACGAGCGTCGTGAACGTACCTGCGCCTACTGCTGTGTCCACTATGTCTTGCATTGTGGCTTCGAGGATGGCCAAGCTCCGTGCCGATAAAAAGCGGTTGTAAATTCTCAAACGAAATTACAACGCGCTTTAATTCCCTGCACTGACGGCTCCTCTCGAATTGCGAATATCCGAAGGAGTCATCAGGCGGAAGAAGCTGGTGGTGCTGGTCTGGGTGGTCGCACTTGTTGCCATGGTCCCGGCTATCATGAACTACTCGCACTTCGTCAGCTACTCGACCAGCTCAGGGTCTGCTACAAACAGCGAGTCCAACAAGGCTCAGGCGATCCTCTCTAGCCTCTCTCCCCAGAACTCGTCACTGATTGTAGTAGTTGAGTCTAATCAGAGTTCTGCCGCCCTAGCGAACGAGTCCCTGCAGTTCCAGAGTGCGCTTGCCAATGCAAGGATTCCCTTCTTCAGTTCCTCTTCATCCGCCTTCAGCGCCTACGCCCAGATCCTGGACTCGGCCATGGGCCAGGGGAGGGGCACCGTCTACGTCGAGGCCAACGGGCTCGGCGGCGCGCCCGCTTTCATCACCAAGAGCTACGTGAGCCAGGACAACTCTACTTACCTTGTCAACGTCGACTTCAATGTGACCGAGTCGTTCAGGACTTCGACGAACGTCTACCCAGCCCAGCAGGCTACTCCGGTGGTGAGGTCCTTGGCGGAACAGTACTTCGGCAGCGCGGCCCAAGTCACAGGACAGGGAGCCGCAGCCTACGATACCCAGAACCTCACTTCAAGCTCTGGGTTCATCTTCGCGTTCACCTTCGTCTTCCTCGCCATAGCTGTGGCGGTTACTCTGGTTTCAGTCCTGCCCCCACTGTTTGCTCTGCTCTTTGTCTCACTGTCCACGGCCCTCGGCTACGTGTCAATCTATGTGACCGGCCTCTTCCTTGGCCACGTCGACTTCACAGTGACGTACACACTGACGGCCGTGCTGCTTGGCGTGTCGGTTGACTACCTGTTGTTCTTCCTCTCCCGCTACAGGGAGGAGCTGCGCAAGGGCGCAGAGAACGGCGCCGCTCTCGCCGAAGCCACGGGGAAGGCAGGCTTCGCCATACTTGTTAGCGGAGTCACAGTAGCAGGGGGGCTTGGAGCACTTTCCCTCATCTCCGATCTGCAGACCTGGGGTCCAGTCCTGCTTCTGTCGATACTGATGGTCGTCGCGATGGAGACAACACTCCTCCCGGCGCTGGTGTCGTTCGTGGGGCCTAGGATGTTCATGAAGAGGGCGCTCAGACCTATCAAGGAATCTGAGCACTTCGGACCGAAGTCTAGGTTCTACAGGGCGGCCCGTTTCTCCTCGAGGAGGAACTACACCGTGGTCGGAGTAATCGTGCTTCTTGCCCTTCCGGCAGTCTACCTCTGGTTCAACCTCCCCACTACATACAACTTCGCCGAGGGGCTACCCGCGAACCTCCCCAGTTCCGAGGCACTGAAAACCATCAACCAGAAGTTCGGATCGAACCTCATTTACCCCAACTTCGTGATCGTCAACTTCACCCAGAGCATACTGCTCCCCAACGGATCCCTGACCAGCGCCGGCGCGAGCTCCGTTGCCCATTACGCCGCCCTGATCTCTTCCGGGCCAGGAGTCAAACAGGTCGTAGGCCCCAACCTGGCTGCCGCGTCTGCGGGCGGACAGAACCCCTTCATATTCAACCAGGGGCGCAACGCCTACTTCCTCGTCTTCACCGGCTTCGACCCCTACTCTCGACAGGCCCTGTCTCTCGTCGGCCAGCTCCGCCAGAACCCTAGCTTCTTGGTGGGAGGGTTGACTTCGAGTGTGATCGACCTTCAGGCTTCCTCCAGCGTCGCATACGCCCAGCTCGAAGTGCTCATCCTGGTGGTGATCGCTGCGATACTCTCCGTATCGTTCCGGTCCCTCAAGTATCCGCTGATATCTCTCACGGGGGTCTTCATCAGCATAACCTGGACGACAGGGATTTTGTATCTCGTCTCCACCTACATCCTGGGAGAGTCGCTAATCTACCTGATTCCGCTCGTGCTCTTTGTTATTCTAATGTCGCTGGGGAACGACTTCACGGTGTTCATATTCACTAGGGTGAAGGAAGAACAGGCCAAGCACGGGTTCGAAGAAGGCCTCGGGAGAGGGATGGTCGGCTCGGGCGCGGTAGTTACTGCACTTGGAATGATTCTGGCGGTCTCGCTGGGCTCCCTGGGCCTTGTCCCCTTCGGGTTTCTACAGCAGATCGGGATGGCCTTCGTGGTGTCCCTGATTCTGGACACATTCGTCATCAGGACATTCTACTTCCCAGCGATGATCAAGCTTCTGAACTGGCACAAGTCCGAATAGCCCTTTTAGCAAGGGGGAGCCCCTGACGTGCGATGAAGGAAAGCGAGGTCGTTTCAGAGCTGACCAAATTCGGCCTCACAAGTCAGGAAGCGGACCTCTTCCTCTTGCTGTCAAGGATCAGAAACGCCGACCAGAGCGGCACCTCGGGCAGCGAACTCTCAGAGCTGAGCGGGATAAACCGCGTCAGGACTTACCAGATCCTTGACGAGCTCGTCGACCTCGGAATTGTCGTGATTGAGGTAGGGAGGCCGAAACGATATTCCGCAGAGAACCCTCAGACCGCTGTGAGGCGGCTAGTTGCGATTCAGGAGTCGAAGCTCGACGCGCTGAGCCTCGAAGAGGAGACCATGGCGGAAGGCCTGGCAAACGCCCCTCCACTGGCGGTCCAAGAAGCGCGCCCCCTAAAGGAAGCGGGATCGAAGGTGGCAGTCCTTCATGGCATTTCGACGATACACGGCCTCCTCAGGAGGGCTATGCAGGACAGGGAGCTGCGCATCATAGTAAACGACGAATCCGAAGGTCACATCTTCAACACCATACGCTATCTGGCGAAAAAGCCCAAATCTGTCAGGGTGGTCTTCGCCACTGACGACGAAAGACGAGAACCCTTCGAAGGCGGAAAAGTCGAAATCGACGGCTACAGGTATCGGATCAGGCTGTTCAGGGGCGACCTTCCAACCATCATACTCAACGGGGGGCAGTCCCTCATGTTGTTCTACGAGACACAGAGATACAGGCCGAAGCCCCTTTCCCCAATGACGGTGAGGACAGTCGTCAGTTCCTGCGTCGCCATAGAAGGGGAAAAGCAGGTGGGCCAGATGGAGACCACTTTCGGGAGACTCTGGGCGTCCGCAAGGTGAATCTGTTTTTGCAGGCCTTAAATCGAGCCCGTCTCAGCAATTCGTCATGCACGCGGCACATGCGGGGCTAGACAGACACAGATCTGACTACCTGCATGCGGTGCTGAACAAGGACAAGGCCTCGGCAGAAGAAGTCGTCTTCGCCATGATCAGAGAGGGTTTGTCCCTGTCCGACGTGTATGATGTGTTGGGCTCTGCACAGGTGGAGGTTGGGTCGCTTTGGGAGAGAGGTTCGATTACCGTCAGCGACGAGCACTTCGCCACGCGCGTAACCCTTGAGTGCATTTCGCTGGCCGCGGACAAACTCATGTCAATCGGGGGGAAGCAAGCAGGCTTCGCATTTCTTTCACCTGCCGACGGAGAGTTTCACGTAGTCGGGCTCAGAATGCTGTCAGAGCTGCTCCGCTGGGAGGGGTGGGAGACGGTCGTGAATCTGTCAGGCACCCTGCAACCTGCTCTGAAGGAGTTTACGGCAAGGAGAAAGGTGGACCTCTTCTGTTTCTCTGCAACCATGTCCGCGAACGTCCCTAGGGTGGTCGAAGCGGTGCAGGCGATGAGGAGGACGGCCGCGCTAAAGACTGCGAAAATCCTAGTCGGGGGTCCCGCCTTTGAACATAGGGAAGCCAGAGAAGCTCTCGAAGAGGCACCTGAAGGGACTCGCCTTGTTGACTGCCTGGCGTCAGACTTCTCAGAAGCAATCGCGTTCGCAAGGCTCATTTCGCCGAATCGCCCGGGCTGAAACGCCGGCCTACATTCCGCTTGGGGTGTTCATAAAGAAGTGGACCGGCGGGGAGACATACATCGTTTCCGGATAATAGGCAGGGAGCGTCAAGGTGCCTTGGGCGGGATTGGCACCTGCGGGTAGAATGCTCAAAGCATGCCTGCAGCTTTGGGCTCGTTTCATGAGGAGAGACCTGCCCCGGCCGGGATTAGAGCAACCAAATGGATGCTCAGGGCGGATTGAACCAAACTTCTGACCTGCGGGTTAAGCGGTATGGGGTTTGTTGCCCATAGCAAGGTCCTCAAGGAGCTGGTAGCTCTTCAGGGCATCCTTCTCC
>OCOJ01007440.1_pt1 | contig 10062 bp, 13 predicted proteins | sample 1539251 | NCBI WGS metagenome assembly OCOJ01 (sample SAMN01911457, study PRJEB22624) | soil metagenome | biome: Soil | place: Malaysia | collected 2012-04-30 | depth RA_metagenome m
CTCGTCAGGAAACCACGGCATCGCGGTCGCCTACAGCTCGAGGCTCCTCGGGAAGAAGTGCACAGTCGTCGTCCCAGAGAACGCGGTCAGAGAGAAGGCGGACACCATCGCGGAATACGGGGCCTTGGTCGTTAGGGCCGGAAGGTACAGCGCCGAAAGGGAGGCCAGGGCCAGGGCCATCGCAGAAGCGACCAGAGCGGCTTTCGTTCATCCCTTCAACGACCCAGACGTGATAGCCGGCCAGGGGACCTGCGGCCTCGAGATAATGCACCAGCTCGACGACATCGACTCGGTGCTGGTGCCCGTCGGAGGAGGGGGCCTCATCTCCGGCATCTCCACTGCCGTGAAGTCGATTCGGCCGAAGACGAAGGTCTACGGCGTCGAGCCCCAGGGTGCCCCGAAGCTCAGCGAGGCGCTCAGAGCGAAGAAGGTGGTCGCCATCCCTTCTCCCGCATCCATCGCGGACGGCCTAATCCCTTCTGCACTGGGGGAACTCACCTATCAGGCCTGCGCCAAGTACGTCGACGGCTGCTTTACCGCTTCGGAGGACGGCATCCTGAAGGCTACCAGGGTCATGGTCAGGGACGCTAGGATCTACGCCGAGCCGTCAGGGGCAGCCCCGCTTGTCCCTCTCCTTTCAGGGCAATCTGGGTCCCTTGGGAAGCGGGTCGTCCTGGTCGTCTCCGGGGGGAACGTCTCCCAGGAACTCCTGGCGAAGCTCCTGTCATCCTAGGATCTCAGGCGCATGGCGACGCGACCGGGCAGCACGAGCAGGCCCCATGGACCTTCCGTCCAGACGCTGGTTTCCGCCCCGCTATATACGGAGCCGGCGCCCTAATCAGCCATGTACCAGGGACTGACATCGATCCTAGAAGACGTCGCGACTTGGCTCCTGTCCGCCTCCCAGTCCGTCCCGATCTCTCAGCTTTCCATAGCGACCTGGGCGGTGTTCTTGATTTCAGGCGCCTTCAGCTCCAAAACTGCGTTCAACGTCGCTGAACAATGAGCCGGTCCCATTTCAAAAACGTCGTTTCAAAAAGCAAGGGCAGGATACCTCGTCCGATGATCGACGGGATCAGACGACGTCTTCGCGGGTCCACCACCGTGGACCAATGGGACGCCGACCGGTTCCTGAACCCCGAACGAGAAGAAACCACTGTGCTCCCGACGGCCGCCCCTGTAATGGTGGTCGCCAACCGTGGTTCTGGGTACTACGCTCCTGACGACGCAAGCACCCCTGACTACTTCAAGAGCATAGTGCGGACTGCCTTGGAGAACGGGGGGAAGTACGGCGGCCATCGCATCCCTGTCCCGTGGCTACGAATGATACTCGCAGGGCTCGAGTCAAGGCATATCGACCCTGAAATGTTGTGGTACATGACCGAGCCTTGGGACGGCGCTGGGGAATCTCTCGACGGCATCCCCTCCTACAGCGACCTCTTCCCTTCGGCCGAGAACACGCCGAGCGGCCCTGCAGGCCACCCCTGACCGTTCCGCATATTAGCGACTAGTCGCCAGCCAGGAGGCCGTCCGTGGCCATCATCACCTTCGGCGGCAGGTCTGCTGAACAGGTGCTCGCCGGCAAGAAGACCGTGACCTTCAGGAAGTGGCCGAAGGCTCGGGTGGAAGTGGGGGAGGTCTACGACGCCGCGCGGATGGGCTACCCTCCCAAGAAGTTCGCTAAAGTGAGGGTGACGGCGCTCAGGAGGCTGAAGCTCAAGGAGATCGACGACAAACTCGCGAAGCGGGACGGCGCCACCTCGTCGACCGAAGCGAAGGCCTACTGGTCCAAGCAGGGCTTCGGAGCCGACGACGAGCTCTGGCTGGTGGAGTTCGAGCTGGTCCGCTANGCGAGCCCAGGCTTCCCCGCCGCTGCTAGTACTCCATCGTCCTTCTGTACAGGAGGAACCCGGCGAACATCAGCGCCGCAGAAAGAGCCGCGAGGTACACGAACTGGGTGACATTGAAGCTTCCTGACTGCAGGGCGCCATTGAAGCTCCCCGGGAGCTCCCTGAAGATTACGAGCGCCCAGGTCATGGGGTTGAAGTTCGACAGTACGGCGACGTAGGAGGGCATGCTGCCCGACGGATAGAACTGGGTGCTGAAGAAGGAAAGGTACACCTGGACCGTGCTCCTGACCGTCGCGAAGAGCTCAAGGCTGTTGGCCATGGAGGCGGCAGCCACGGAGAGCCCCGCGACCGCCCCGGAGTAGACGAACATGATGAGGAGCCCCACAAGGAAGTAAGGGAACGAGAGGCCGTACAGCAGCGCAATTACGATCGTCCCCGGGAGGGTGGTGACCACTGCCCTCATGATTCCCGAGAACAGCCTCGAGGCCGCGAAGGTGTTTTTCGGAACCGGCAGGGTGAGCAAGTAGACCTGGGTGTCCTGGATTATCCTCTCCCTCCAGACGTCCCTTCCGGACTGGAACGCTGCTACGGTCGCTGTGATCAGGTTCGCGCCTGGAGCTATGTACAGGAAGTAGCTGTACGGGAGGTTCTTGAGCATCGCCCCCAGGCTTAGGCCGGACACCCCGAGGTCGATCATGAAGTTGAGGAACATTATGAAGAGCATGTACTTGTCAGCGAAGAAGACCCTGAAGTCCCGCTCGATAACGTCCAGTGCCTTACTCAAACCTGCCACCCTCTATCTTCCGGAACAGGAACGCGCTCCCGAGACCGAAGAATATCCCGACGAAGAGCAGGAGTATGACGGTCTCATAGGCCCCGGCCGCGTAGCCGGGGAGGAATATGGCCCTGACCAGATCTGAAGCCGAGGTCACAGGAGAATAGGCAGCCACAGGCTGCAGGACCTTGGGCATGAATGCGAGCGGATAGATGGCTGCGCTCACCCTGACTGTGGCCAGCTCGGCTAGGGCGATCATGATGTCGAACCTGTTGGCGTTCCTGATGAGCATGGCCAGGGTTATCGACAGCCCCGATATCCCTGTGGCCAGCACGAAGATGATGGCCAGAGACCCCAGGACGCCTACCGGGGACAGGTAGCCGTCAACATAGGCGACGAGAACCATCATCGGGGTCACGTAGATGAGCCCCCTCACCGCTCCTCCCAGCGCCCTGCCGATCACGAAGAGCGAATGGCCGAAGGGGAGGCTCAGGAGGTAGTCGAGCAGCCCGAGCTCCTCCTCCTCGAACAGATCCTCTCCTATGATGAAGGCGATGGATGTGATGGTGGAGACTATCGCCCCAACCGAATAGAAGTCGAAGTAGTTGAAGCCGAGCGCAGTGGCGAGCTTGCTCACGAGGGCTGCGAAGACGAAGAGCTGAATCAGGAAGAAGACGGTCCTGTTGATCAGGATGAAGGGGGACTTCACGAGGGTCCTCAGGTCCCTCTCGACTAGGACCCAAATCACGAAGAGCGTCGACGGCCTCTCGCTCACGACAGCTTCATTCCTGTGTAGTACAGGAAAACGTCCTCGAGAGAAGGCTCCTTGAGGTTCACGCTCTGGACCCTCCCTCCCTTCGCTGTGACCACGTTGATCAAGTAGGGGAGAAGCCCCCTGCCGTTGCTCAGCACGATCCTCAACGTGTCCCCCTCAAACAGGGCCTCTCTCACTTCCTCCACCTTCGAGACCTCGCCGGTCAGCTCGGGTATGACGGCGTCCAGCTTCATCTCGATGACGTCCCTCCCCTTGAGGCTCCCCTTCAGCCTCGCAGGATCGCCGACCTGGGCCATCTCGCCCCTGTTCATTATCCCTACCCGGTCTGACATCCTGTCCGCTTCGTCCATCATGTTGGTGGCCAGCAGGACCGTAGACCCTTCGTCCCTCAGTTCGTCCATCATGTCCCACACCATCAGCCTCGAAGGGACATCCAGGTAGGCTGTCGGCTCGTCGAACACAGCAATCTTCGGCCTCTGGACAAAGACCTTGGCGTTCTCGATCTTCTTCTTGGTGCCTCCGCTTAGGGTCCAAGTCCTCTTCCGGGCTTCTGAAGCCAGTCCGAACTTTGCCAGCACCTCGTCTATCCTCTTGTCCCTCACCGACTTCTCGACCCCCGTGACCTTCCCGTGCCATTCGAGTATCTCCCTGGCTGAAAGAATCCTGTCGTACTTCGGGTCCTGGAAGCTTATGCCAATCAGGGACTTGACCTTGTCCGGCTCAGTGCCCGCATTGTGGCCGTCCACGATGACCTCCCCCTTGGTGGGCCTGTAGACTGTCGCCATGGTCATGATGAGGGTGGTCTTGCCTGCCCCGTTCGGTCCCAGCAGCCCGAAAATCTCCTTGTCACCTATCTCGCAGGTGACGTCCTTTACGGCCACGAAGCTCTTGAAGCTCTTCGTGACGTCCTTGAATACGATCATCGCTTCCTATGGGGCCAGGAACTTGGGCCGAGCCACCAATGCACCTACGAGCCGCGGCAGAGGTTGAAACAAATTGTGAACGGCCTTGACTCCAGAAAACCGATTTTTCAGCTTTGCCGAAGAGAAGAAAGATTCATGTCTCAGCGCCGTCCAGTCGGGGCATCCATGACTCCTGAATACCAGGAGACCTGGGCGAGGGCGCTGGTCCGGTTCAGGGCTCAGAAGGACGACTTCTTCCGGACAAGCCACAACTCGCCGCTCCACGGAAGCGCCGAGGAGTTCCATCCACTGAACTACTTCGACCCGGACCCTTCATTCCGCTTCGAGTCGAGGCTCCAGCGCTACGCGAACCCCGAGGGGATCATGGTCGCGACGAGCAAGGGAACCCGCCAGCTCTTCAACCGCGTCGGCTACTTCGACCTGGGCATCGAGGGCAACCCTGTCCGCGTCCATGCCTACCAGTCCGCCGAGCGCGACGACCCGAACCTCTTCATCCCCTTCAGAGACGCCACCTCAGGCAAGGAGAGCTATGGCGCTGCGCGGTACCTGGACCTCGAAGTGCAGCACAACGACGAGTACGCCGTCGACTTCAACTACGCCTACAACCCCTACTGCGCCTACTCGGAGGACTACGTCTGCCCCNCTCCCGCCCCAGGAGAACTGGCTCAAGGTCCCTGTCCGCGCCGGCGAGAAGAACTACCACGGCTGACGACAATCTGCCACCCCGAAAATCCTAAACATGAAGAGCCCCAGCCGGCAGGGGATGATAGTCGCGGTACTTGGCGCGGGGAAGATAGGAGAGGCAGTCGCCAGGGAGCTGGCCAAATCGTCAAAGGTGTCTCAGGTCCTGGCCACCAAGCGCAACACCTCCACCCTCAGACGCCCTCTTCCCAAGAAGATCCAGGCTTCGACCGACAACTCTGCGTCGGCCAGGAGTGCGGACGTCATCATCGTGGCCGTCAAGGCGGCTGACGCGAAGCACGTGCTGGACGCAATATCAACACAGGCGCAGGGAAAAATCGTCATCTCCTTCATGGCGGCCATCTCGCTCTCAAGGCTGGAGCGCCACCTCCCGAAGGCGAAGGTGGTGCGCGCGATGACGAACATGGCCGCAATGGTAGGAGAGGCGGCCACGGCCTACTCTCCGGCACCCAACCTGACTCGGCAGGAGCTTGACACTGTGAAGTACCTGCTCGGCACGCTGGGGGAGGCCATCGAGCTCCCAGAGTCCCAGCTCGACGCAGTCACGGCCCTGAGCGGGAGCGGACCGGCCTACATCGCCATACTGATCGACGCCCTGGTGACTGCAGGGTTGAAGGTCGGTCTGCCCCGGGAGACAGCCTTCAGGCTGGCCACACAGACTCTCGTCGGGACTTCCAAACTCCTGCGGGAGACAGGGATGGGCATAACCGAGCTCAGGGATGCGGTCACCACGCCGGCTGGGACCACCATAGCAGGGATCTACGAGCTTGAGAAGGGCTCATTCAGGACCAGCGTGATCAACGCCGTGGAAGCCGCGACCCAGGCAGCCGAGCGGGTGGCCAAGAAGTTCGAGGCTGAGCACTGACTGCCCGTGGCACAGGATTAGTGGGCCTGTGGCCCAGTCTTCGGAGAGCCCCGCAGTCCGCTCCAGGTCTCAGTAAATCATCGAGTCGCTGACTGCGAGCCTTCCCCTGGCCGCGAGGAAGCTCGGCTTCGACAGTCCCAGCTCCCTCGCCCTTCCTAGCACTGCAAGCTGGCTCACGAAGACGGAATGGAACAGCCTCTCCATCTTCGTGCCTCTCGGCTCCGGGACCATATGGGCCCTGAACCCCCCGCCGGCGAGGGCTCCGGCGAGCCTGCCCGAGGCACCGAGGGGGTCGAAGGCCGAGAATACGTTCACCGCGTCTGACGGCCTGAGCGAGAAGAGGTCCAGGTGGCTGAACTCTTCGAGCAGCTGGGGGTGCGCCCTCGCCCCAAGGAACTCATAGGCCTTNGGCTGCGGCATAGATTGCCGCCGCGTATGCAAGGGAGTTGCCGAGGAAGTAGGTGGTCCCTTCCCCCCAGGCGATTCCCCTCTCGTCCCTACGCGCCGCGCGAAAGGCAGCTTCGAAGTCGCACTTCGCCTGACTGCCGACAATCTTCAGGACAGCGAGGAGGGAGAGGGAGTAGGAGAGCAGCCCCGGCATCCGCGGGACGTAGGTCATGGGGAGCCTCACCACCCGGTCGACCTGGTGCGCCAGCTTGCTTCCCTCGTCCGCTGTGATTGCGGTGGTGCTCCTCGCCAGCCTCCGGACCCTCTTTGCAGCTGCAAGGTTCGAGGCGGTCCTTCCGGAGACGGATATCAGAAAGACGTTGACCCCCCTCGCGAACTCGGGGGCTGACGCGAGATGGTAGGGGTCGACCGCGATGCACGACCCTTCCGAGGCGAAGTACCCTGCCATGGCCGCCGAATAGGAATCTCCTGCCCCGACGAAGATTGAGCCCTTCTTCGCAGTAGGGAAGTCCTTCCCTGAGAATTCCTTGAGAACCGCCGGCTGCCGTTCCACCTCGTCACTGAACGACTTCAGGCTCTCGGCCATGGCCACAGCTCAGCACCCGGTCTAATAACAACAGTCTAAGAATGGCGCGTCGCGACCGCGGCCGCATGGCCTGCAGGGTCGGGGTCCTCGAAGGCAAGGAGCTGCTCCTCTACTCGTTCCCCCCTCCCCACCCTTTCACAAACGAGAGGGCCCAGAGGTTCTGGGACGAGCTGGAGAAGAAGCAGATCCGGCTGGAGCGCCTTTCCCCGCAGAAGGCGGACAAGGAGGTGCTCGGCCTCTTCCACACATCGGAGCACATCCGCTACGTCGAACTCGCCTCTCACCTAGGCTACGGCGCCCTGGACCAGGGCGACACGCCCGCCTACAAGGGGGTCTTCGAGGCGACCCAGTACGCCGTCGGCTCAACAGTCTACGCAGTCGAGAAGGTCATGGCCGGGGACGTCGACCACGCCTTCAACCCCGTTGGGGGCCTCCACCACGCCACGAGAGATTCGTCGGCAGGGTTCTGCGTCTTCAACGACATCGGAGTCGCCATCGAAGTCCTCCGAAGGCGCCACAACGTCCAGAGGCTCCTGTATGTGGACATCGACGTCCACCACGGAGACGGCGTCTTCTACTCCTACGAGTCCGACCCTGAGCTCTTCATCTTCGACGTCCACGAGGACGGGAGGTACATCTATCCTGGGACAGGCTCGCCCTGGGAGAACGGCTACGGTCCTGCGAAGGGGTCCAAAATCAACATCCCCCTGGAGCCTGGGGCAGGGGACGCGGAGATCGAGGAGCGCCTCCCAAGGCTGGAGGAGTTCGCGAAGTCCGCAAATCCGGAGTTCATCATCCTCCAATGCGGGGCGGACGGGCTCAGGGGGGACCCAATCGGAGGACTCGACTACACGCCGCGTACGCACAGGCGGGTGGGGGAGCTGCTCCATCGCCTGTCCCACGAATTCTGCTCTGGGAGGATGGTCGCCCTGGGGGGAGGGGGCTACGTTCCTCAGAGCTGTTCGGACGCATGGATCGCGGTGGTCGAAGCCATGTCCGGCGAAGGCCCCCACTGAGGGAATGTTCCAATCTTATCTATATCAGCCGATGAGGCTCTAGACAGAACAGCGAGGTCTTGGGAAATGGGTCCGGACAAGCGTGTGGTTAGGAAGTACATCTTCGACCACTTCTTCGAGTACACCACTCCCCCGCCCCTGGAGGAAGTGATGCAGAGGTTCAAGCTCACCCGCAAGGAGGCCCTGGAGGCCTTCCATGAGCTTGAGGCCGACCATCAGATCGTCCTGGTGCCTGGGACCCAGCGGATTCTCATGGCCAACCCCTACTCGGCCATCCCGACGCCGTTCCGCGTGTACGTCGGAAGCAAGCGGCTCTTCGCCAACTGCGCCTGGGACTCGGTGGCCATGCACGTGATGCTGGAGCAGGACGCAAGGATCGAGTCATTCTGCCACCACTGCGCCGAGCCCATCGAGATCTCACTGAGCAAGGCCATGGTCAAATCTAGCATACCCTCCTCCCCTGTGATCTTCCTCAGCACGCCGGTATCCAAGTGGTACGACGACCTGATCGACACCTGCTCCAACAACATGGTCTACTTCTCCTCGAAGGACCACCTGAACCGATGGCTGGCAGAGAACCCGAGGCTCCGAGGCGAGTCTCTCAGCGTTGAGAAGATGATTGAGGCATGCAGGCCCCTCTCCAAGGGGAGGATGAACCTCGACTACCAGAGGCCCCCGAAGGAGGAGCTGACGTCCTACTGGGACTCCATCGGGTTGAGGAGCAAGTTCTGGGACTTCTGAGCCGCCAAACGTTTAACCTCAGCAACACACACGACCATCCGAACCAAGACGAGCGAGCAAAGAACGCGACCCACGCCGACGTTCAGGTTTCCAAAGCCCCTCAAGCAGGGCAGAATCGTCTCCAGACCTAACCGCTTCATAATGCTGGTCAGGGCAGGGGACAGAACCCTGAGGTGCCACTGCCCCACTACGGGCAGGCTGGGGGACCTGCAGCTCTCCGGGCTCCCCTGCCTCTACTCGACGNCCCCTGCCTCTACTCGACGTCCGACTCCAGGTCGAGGAAGACGGCCCATACCGTCGAGGCCATCTCCACATCCCCGTCTGGCGGCGATTGGATAGGCATCAACCAGACTGCTGCGAACAGGTACTTCGAGTTCTTCCTGAAGGAGAAAGCGCTATCGCGGCTCGCCAGGGGCAAGGTTCAGCGGGAGGTCAGACTTGGGACCTCGAGGATAGACTTCCTGGTAGGAGACGCCTACGTCGAGGTGAAAACGCCTCTGATAACGCTCCCAGCCGGGGACGCCGTGCCCAGAATGAGGCCGAGCAAGTTCGACTCCTTCGACCGGCTGATCAAGCACATGGGCGAGCTGAAGGATTCACTGGCGGCTGGCAAGAGGGCCAAGATAGTCCTGTGCTACCTTTACGACGCGAAGCCGTTCGTCCCCCCACCGCCTGACGGCACCAACTCCGAGATCCTTGCGGCAGCGCGGGCCGCCGAAGAGGCCGGCGTCGAGAGATGGCAGGTCAACCTGAAACTGACCGAAGAAGGGGTTTCTCTGATCAGGTACTTCCGCAGCCAGCCCTATGCCAAAGGACGGTAACCCCGACCCCTACCGCTCCGCCGACTTCACGCTGTTGACATACTCCGTTACAACGCCGTGGGCAGGGTTCGCCTTCAGCACCTCCAGCCTCACAGACTTGTTCTCGCTCAACACCGCTCGGAGCTTCTCCATCAGTTCGCTCGGCTTCTTCACCTCGTCCCGCAGCGCCTCGGACACCACAGATTCGTGGTCGCACACCACGATGAACTTCCCCAGTTTGTCCTTCAGCTCTTCTATGGCGAACAGAATCGCCCGAACCTCCGCGTCGTCACTTTCGGTCTCATCGACCTTCTTCACCCCGTGTTCGCCTGTACCATCCACGAGGTAGCCCACGTAGGCCTCCCGCTTGAGGGTCATGTCGTGCATGTTCAGGATCTTCGCGTCTACGTACACCCTGGCCGGCTTCGACCACCAGGACAGCCTCAAACCGCTCCCGACCTCGCCAACAGGATTGCTCTCTTAAATAACGCACGAAGCCCCTTTCTCTCACAGAGGCATCTTGGAAGCAGGTGGCAAACAGGACTGGGAGACGTTCCTTTCTGCGCTTGCGCCGAAACCAGGCGAGAGGATTCTGGACATCGGGGCAGGCGACTGCTCGAA
>OCOJ01048494.1_pt1 | contig 10053 bp, 6 predicted proteins | sample 1539251 | NCBI WGS metagenome assembly OCOJ01 (sample SAMN01911457, study PRJEB22624) | soil metagenome | biome: Soil | place: Malaysia | collected 2012-04-30 | depth RA_metagenome m
GCGCTTTCGATGAATGGCTTGCGCCCGATTCCCGAGACCCGCGGCCGGCTGGCGGCCCTGGCCGGCGGCGACGCCAAGGCGGACACCGTCGTGGCGAAGTACAAGGAAGAACTGGAGCAGTTGCGGACATTCGATGTGGGGAAGGCCCACGAAACCGGCAATGCCGAATTCTTCATTCTGCTGAGCGGTGGCGCGGGATCGAAGGCCAGCGTCGACGCGGTGAAGTTTGTCAGCGGAGATGAAAAACTGAAAAGTTTCAGCGATGCGCTGCGCACGACGGACTATCACGTTACGTTCCCGGATGATACTCCCGTGAAGATTCTGCGCCGCGGAATTCTTTCCTGCTCAATCGTGACCGGCAGATGCACATTTGTGTTGGTGCTGCCCGATGATGTGAGGACGGTCGACTGAACTATTCACGTATCGAGGGGCGCCGCTTGTGCCACGCTGTCGCCTGTTCGTAGGCGCGCGCGAGTCGCAGGACTAAGTCCTCTCGCCAATGCGGACCGGCAATCTGCAGTCCGATGGGCAGTCCATTCTTCGTAAATCCGCCTGGGACTGAGATCGCCGGCAATCCCCACACATTGAACGGGCGCGTGTTGCGCAGCAGCTTGAGTTCAGCGGGCCGCAGATTTTCCAGATTCGCTTTGAGTTCCGCGATGGCAGGCGCGGGAATGGGTGTGGCCGGAGTAACGAGAAGGTCGACATCCTTGAACACAGCGCCGATGTGGCGCCGAGCCGCGTCGAGGTGGCGTCGGCGCTGGACGTACTCGGCTGCCGAGATGTCGGCTCCGGTCCTGATCCTCCGCAAGGTTTCGGGGTGATACAGCTCTGGCGTGTTCTTGGCATTCTCAGCATGATAGGCGTAAGCCTCGACCATCGCTACCGTGCGGTCGGTCGGAACATCGAGCGAAATCTCTTTCATCTGTGAAACCAGCGTTTTGATTACATCCAAAGCCTGCTCTGTTGCGGCGGCCACATCAGGATCGAGATCCTCATAGAAGAACGACCGTGGCACGCCCACACGCAGCGACTTCGTGCCCTCGCGCAGCGGCGCCACGTAGTCGGGAACCGGCACGTCCGAAGTCGTGATGTCAGCGGGATCGTATCCGGCGATGGCTTGCAGCACGATGGCGGCATCGGCAACCGTGGCAGCGATCGGACCAACATGATCCAGCGACCACGAAAGTGGAATCACACCACGGCTGGACACGCGGCCATAGGTCGGCTTGAGGCCGACGCAGCCACACAGAGCCGCCGGTTCGCGAATCGATCCCGCGGTATCGGTGCCGATGGCGGCGTAGCAGAGTCCCGCAGCTACGGCTGCGGCTGATCCGCCCGACGAGCCACCGGCAATCCGGCCCGTGTCCCAGGGATTGCGAACCTCGCCAAAATAGCTGATCAACGAACTGCCGCCGTAGGCGCACTCATGCAGATTGTTCTTGCCGATGATTACGGCTCCGGCGTCTTTTAAGCGGCGAACCACGTCGGCGTCGTCAGTCGGGACGCGGTCTTTGTGCCGCGCTGTTGCGGCAGTGGTACGAGCTGCCGCTGTGTCAATCAGATCCTTGAGCGCGATCGGGATCCCGTGCAGCGGCCCGCGCCATTGGCCGCGCGCGATTTCGGCTTCCGCTGCACGTGCTTCCGCCAAAGCCGATTCGGCGCAGAGGGTGATGAAAGCGCTGAGAGCGGGATTCAGCTTCTCGATTCTCTCGAGGCACTTCTTGGTGAGTTCCAGCGGAGAAATCTGCTTCTGCTCCAGGAGCGGCGCAAGTTCAGCGATCGTTTCAGGAACCGGCATGGGAGGACAGGCCGAGATTCATTGTAGAGGAAACACGCAGAATCCCACGCCGGCTCTTTTCTAAAGTCCTATAATCGGATGGCATCAGTCTCAGTGGGGTTCGAACATCATGGCAGAAATGACGATCGCGCCGGTGGCGACGCACGGTTTTTTCGTAGACGGACGGTGGCAGGAAGAGGGCGACATCGTGGATGTGCGCGCGCCGTATGACGGCAGCGTGATCGCCCGCGTCGCGCAAGGACGGCGCGAACACGCCGAAGCCGCGATTGCGGCTGCCGTGAAGGCTTTCGGTACCACGCGCCGGCTACCTGCATTCGAGCGCCAGCGCGTCCTGCGCCGAATTTCTGCTGCGATTGGCGAGCGCAAAGAAGAATTCGCGCGAACCCTGGCGCAAGAGGCCGGCAAACCGATCAAGGGGGCGCGCATCGAAGTGGAGCGCGCCATTTTCACTTTCAATGTGGCGGCGGAAGAAAGCATTCGCATCTACGGCGAGTATCTTCCCCTCGACTGGCAGGAATTCACCGCCGGGCGCTGGGGGATCGTGCGGCGCTTCCCGCTGGGCCCGGTCGCGGGGATCACGCCCTTTAATTTTCCCATCAATCTGGTGGCGCACAAAGTCGCGCCGGCCATCGCCGCGGGCTGCTCCATGGTGCTGAAGCCTGCGCCGCAGACGCCGCTCTGCGCGTTGCTTTTGGCTGAATGTGTGCAGCAGGCGGGCTGGCCCGATGGCGGGCTCAATGTGATTCCGCTTTCCAACGAAGACGCCGGACTGCTGGTCACCGACGATCGCCTCAAGCTGATTACCTTCACCGGCAGTGTGCCCGTGGGCTGGGACATCAAGCGGCGTGCGGGAAAGAAGAAAGTCGTCCTCGAACTGGGCGGGAACGCGGCCGTGATCGTGCACAACGATGCCGACCTGCCCTACGCCGTGGAGCGCTGCATTACCGGCGGATTCGGCTACGCCGGCCAGACTTGCATCTCGGTGCAGCGCATTTTTGTCGAGCATTCCGTTTACGGCAGATTCACCGATCTGTTTGTGGAAGGAGCGAAAAGGCTGAAGACGGGCGATCCGCTTGACGATTCCATCGATGTGGGCCCGGTGATCCGCGAAAGTGACGCCGTCCGCACCGTAAGCTGGATTGAGGAAGCCGTCCGGGCCGGGGCCCGGGTGCTGTGCGGCGGCAATCGCACGAACCTTATCGTTGAGCCCACCGTGCTCACGGGCACCAAGCCTGACATGAAAGTGAACTGCCAGGAAATTTTTGGGCCGGTGGTGACGATCGAGCCGTATAAGAATTTCGATGATGCGCTGCGGATGGTAAACAATTCTTCCTTCGGCCTGCAGGCGGGCGTGTTCACGCACGATGCAAAATTGCTGTTTCAGGCCTATGAAGAACTGGAAGTCGGGGGCATGATCGCCGGCGATGTTCCGTCCTTCCGCATCGATCACATGCCCTATGGCGGCGTGAAGGACTCCGGCCTGGGACGCGAGGGATTGCGCTACGCCATCGAAGATATGACCGAACCCAAATTGCTGGTGATGAATCTGCGCTAGGAGTCGCGGTCTCGCGCAGGTCGCAGCGTCTTTCAATCGCGTTGGGTTCCTGACGCTGCAATTGGAAAGTCGGGCAGGTTTTTCTGACAACTCGAAAATTTCTTAGACGCCCGTAAGGAAACTGGGGCGACAAAGTTCGCCGAACTATTTATAATCGTTTGTTTTCAAAACCAACGCCAACAAACTGTGGGTAGCTTTCTCTTTCGCAGTCACAACTAGCTTCACGAAAACCGGGAAGATTCTTCGAGTCTCATCCGTGCTCCCCGGAACGTCATCGGCATGTCGCAGATTTTTCAGCGCAGTACGAACACTCTGGCGCGCGCCACAATTTTTGGCGCCGTGTTCGTGGTGGCAACATTTGCCTGGGTCGGTTACGAGGTGCAGGGTTCTCCGTATGTCACGTATGCCGGTGTGCGCAAGCCGCAGCCGGTGCCCTTCAGCCATCAGCATCATGTCACCGGACTCGGCATCGACTGCCGCTATTGTCATACTTCGGTGGAAACGTCGAGCTTTGCCGGCATTCCTCCAACCAAGACCTGCATGAACTGCCACTCACAGATCTGGACCAACGCGCAACTGCTCGAGCCGGTGCGCGCCAGCTTTCGCTCCGGCGAGTCGCTCGAGTGGACTCGAGTGAACCAGCTTCCCGATTTTGTTTTTTTCAATCACAGCATTCATGTCAACAAAGGTGTGGGGTGCAACACCTGCCATGGGCCGGTGGATCGAATGCCGCTGATGTATCAACAGGAGTCGCTGCAGATGGAGTGGTGTCTGGGCTGCCATCGCAATCCAGAGAAGAATCTGCGCCCGCGGTCGGAAGTGTTCAACATGCGCTACCAGCAGCCGACCAGCGCACATCCGGTGATCGTGGATGGGAAAAGCTACACCGATCAGGACGAGCTGGGCGCGGCTTTGCTGGTTAAATACAGAGTTCGCAGCGTAAGGGACATTACCAGTTGCAGCACGTGTCACAGATAGCGAGATGAGACTATGAACCAATTCCCTGTCATCCTGAGCGAAGTGTTCACTTCGCGAAGCGAAGGAAACACGGAGTCGAAGGACCCCGTGTCAGCGTCCTTCTTCGCGGGGGATGCAAGGCATTCTCCCCATAGCTTCGACGTTGCGGGAGAACTCCCCGATGAGCCTTTGGCAGCTACTCGCTCCGAGCGATCCTTCGACTGCGTGAGAAGGGATGACAGAGCTCGTGGGTGTGCATAAAAACAAGAGTGATGGCGAACGATACCTTTAACAGCGGCCTGATCCAAATCACGAAGCGCGAAGAAGTTTGTCCGGGCAAGAAGAGCAAACTGAATCTGGATTCGGTGCGCTCGCAGATCGAGCAGGCCGCGCGCGAGAAAAAAGGTCCGGAATACTGGCGCAGCCTGGAAGAGCTCGCGGGCAAACCTGAGTTTCAGGAAGCCCTGCATCGCGAGTTTCCCAAGGGCGCGTCCGAGTGGCTGGATTCGGTTTCGCGGCGCGGCTTTCTGAAGGTGATGGGCGCATCGCTCGGCCTGGCGGGTTTGACAAGTACGACCGGCTGCGNTGCGCCTGCCCCTCGAGCCGATCGTTCCTTATGTGCGCCAGCCGGAAAACGTCGTCCCTGGCCGCCCCAAGTATTACGCCACGGCCATGACGCTGGGCGGATACGCCAGCCCGCTGCTGGTCGAAAGCCATCTTGGACGTCCGACGAAGATTGAGGGCAACGATCTGCATCCGGCGTCGCTCGGTGGCACGGATATTTTTGCCCAGGCTTCTCTTCTTGGCCTCTACGATCCCGACCGCTCGCAGAGCGTTACGTCGATGGGCGATCAGCGCTCGTGGCAGGCGTTTCTGAGCGCGATTCGCGGGCCGCTGAGCGCACAGAAAGTCCTGCAGGGAGCGGGCATCCGCATTCTGACGCCGACTATTTCTTCGCCCACGCTGGCCGATCAGCTGCGCAATTTCCTGAAGATCTATCCGCAGGCGAAGTGGCACGTCTGGGAGCCGGTGAATCGCGACAATGTGATCGAAGGCGCGAAGATGGCGTTCGGGCAGCCGGTCGAGACGCGCTACGACCTCTCGAAAGCCGACGTCGTTGTCTCGCTCGACGCCGACTTTCTGTCTGCCGGATTCCCCGGCAACGTGCGCTGCATTCGCGACTTCGCCAAGCGCCGCAGCGATGACCTGCTGAGCTACAGCCCCTACGAGGAAGCTGATCGAGTTCGGCCGTTGATGAACCGCCTCTACGTCATCGAAAGCACGCCGAGTTCGACCGGAGTGAAGGCGGATCACCGGCTGCCCTTGCGGGCAATCGAGATTGAGGAGTTTGCCATCGGCCTCGCGTCGCCGGAAGGGCTACAGGGTACAGGCAGAGTCTGGACTGACGAAAAGCAGACCAGATTTTTCGATGTGCTGATGAAGGATCTCAAGCAGCATCGCGGCGCCAGCCTGGTAATCGCCGGCGACCATCAGTCGCCGGCCGTACACGCTCTCGCGCACGCTCTGAACCGGGAACTCGACAATGTCGGCAAGACAGTCTTCTACACCGATCCGATCAACGCCAACCCGGTCAATCAGACCGAGTCGATCAAAGATCTCGTCGCCGACATGCGCGGCGGCAAAGTCGACCTGCTCCTCATTCTCGGCGGCAATCCCGCTTACGATGCGCCCGCCGATCTGAATTTCGCGGACGCTCTGAAAAACAGCAACGTGCCTCTGCGCGTGCACCTCGGTCTTTATCAGGACGAAACGGCAGAACTCTGTCACTGGCACATCAATCAAGCGCACGAACTGGAGGCCTGGGGCGACGCCTGCGCTTACGACGGCACGGTGAGCGTCATTCAGCCGCTGATCGCTCCGCTCTACAACGGCAAGAGCGCGCTGGAACTCGTTGCCTTGCTCTCCGGCCAAGCGGAAGCTTCCGGCTATGATCTTGTTCGCGCGTACTGGCAGAGACAGCACTCCGGGACTGACTTCGAACAATTCTGGCGCAAGTCGCTGCATGATGGCTGGGTGGAAGGAGCGGCGCTCCCGCCCAAATCGGCCGTGGCGAAATCGGCCGAGCAGATCTTGCCGAAGCCGGCCGAGGGTGTCCTACGCGCCCGGGTCCTTCCAAACACGATCGAGCTCAATTTCCGCCGCGATCCCACCATCTACGACGGACAATTCTCGAATAATGGCTGGCTGCAGGAGCTGCCCAAGCCGATGACCAAGCTGGTCTGGGACAACGCCGTCCTCATTGGTCCCAAGATGGCGGAGCGGCTGCAGATCGCGTCCAAGGACGTTCTCGAACTCGAACTGAACGGCAAGAAAGTTACGGGAGTGGCCTGGATCCAGGCGGGCCATCCCGACAACTCCATTACTGCGTTCCTCGGCTATGGCCGCAAGCGCGCCGGACGCGTGGGAACCGGCTACGGCTTCGATGCGTATCCGCTGCGCGCCAGCAGCTCGCCCTGGTTCACCACGGGCGTGCAGATCCGCAAGACGGGTGATACTTACAATCTCGCTTCGACTCAGGGCATGCAGTCGATGGAGACGCCCGACGGTGCCACGCGTCCGCTGGTGCGCGAGGCCACGCTCGACGAGTACAAGAAAGAGCCGAATTTCGCCAAGGAAGAGGAGCCGCCGAAAGACTTAACGCTCTACCCGCCCTATCCCTACGACAAAGAAATGTACGCCTGGGGAATGGCGATCGACCTGAATGCCTGCGTGGGCTGCAACAACTGCATCCTCGCCTGCCAGTCGGAGAATAACATCGCAGTGGTCGGCAAGGAGCAGTGCGTCATCGGCCGGCATATGCACTGGATTCGCGTCGACGCCTACTATCAGGGCGACCGCGACAATCCCAAGGCGTTTTTCCAGCCGGTGCCGTGTATGCAGTGCGAAAACGCGCCCTGCGAAGTCGTCTGCCCCGTGGGCGCGACCAACCATTCGAGCGAAGGACTGAACGATATGGTCTACAACCGCTGCGTGGGCACGCGCTATTGCTCGAACAACTGTCCGTACAAGGTGCGGCGCTTCAACTTCCTGCTCTTCCAGGACTGGGACACGCCGCAGTACAAAATGATGCGCAATCCCGACGTGAGCGTGCGCAGCCGCGGCGTGATGGAAAAGTGCACCTACTGCGTGCAGCGCATCAACGAACGGCGCATTGACGTGGAAACGGCTTCCCTTCGCGAGGGGAAAGACATCCGCATTGGCGATGAGCTCCAGACCGCCTGCCAGCAGTCATGTCCGGCAGAAGCGATCATTTTTGGCAACATCAATGATCCGAACAGTAAAGTTTCAAAGCTCAAGGCACAGGCGCGCAACTACAGCCTGCTGGGCGAGTTGAACACGCGCCCGCGCACCACATATCTGGCGGAGGTTCGCAACCCCAATCCGGAGTTAGGTAGTTAGTTAAAAGCCCCACTTCTCGCGCAAAAAGCGCGCGAGAAATGGGGCACCCGTCAGACGAGCATGGACGACTCCTACAAAACGACGGTGGACGCCGAGAGGGCGCCGGTCATTGAGCCCGGCCATACCTTCGGCACGGTCACGGAAAAAATCAGCGCGATCGTGCTCACCCGTCCCACGTCGAATGCATGGTTCGTCGGCTTTGGCATCGCCTTCATACTCACGATGATGATGCTGTTTGCCATTGGCTATCTGTTCGTGAAAGGCATCGGCATCTGGGGCGTCACCATTCCCATTGGCTGGGGATTCGCCATTGTCAACTTCGTCTGGTGGATTGGAATCGGCCACGCCGGCACTCTGATCTCCGCCATTCTGCTGCTGTTGCGGCAGTCGTGGAGGAACTCTATCAACCGCTTCGCCGAAGCGATGACGTTGTTCGCCGTGGCCTGCGCCGGGGTTTTTCCGTTGATTCATGTGGGCCGGCCATGGCTGGCGTATTGGCTCTTTCCGTATCCCAACACCATGCGCGTGTGGCCGCAGTTCCGCAGCCCGCTCATGTGGGATGTTTTCGCGGTCTCCACTTACGCGACCATCTCCGCGCTGTTCTGGTTTGTCGGGATGATTCCCGACCTCGCTACCCTGCGCGACCGCTCGGAGAATCAATGGACGCGAATAATCTACGGCATCCTGTCGATGGGGTGGCGCGGATCGGCCCGCCACTGGTATCGCTACGAAACCATGTATCTGCTGCTGGCCGGATTGGCTACGCCGCTGGTGCTCTCGGTGCACACGGTGGTGAGCTTCGACTTCGCGATCGGCATCGTCCCCGGCTGGCACACCACGATCTTCCCGCCCTATTTCGTGGCTGGCGCAATCTACTCCGGCTTCGCCATGGTGCTGATGCTGGCCATCCCCATTCGGAAGATCTATGGGCTGGAGGACTTCATCACCGAACGCCACTTGCAGAACTCCGCGAAAGTTATGCTCGCGACAGGATTGATCGTTGCTTACGGCTACGGAATTGAAGCGTTCATGGGATGGTATAGCGGCGACCGCTACGACGCCTTCACGCTGTGGAATCGGCTGCACGGGCCGTACGCTCCCTGGTACTATTCGCTGCTTGCCTGCAACATTTTTATTCCACAGGTGCTCTGGAGTCGCAAGCTGCGCACCAGTCCCATGGCATTGTTTTTCATCTCAGGCGTGATTCTCACGGGCATGTGGCTGGAACGCTTCATCATCGTCGTGGTCAGCCTGCATCGCGATTTCCTGACCTCTTCGTGGGGCATGTATTACCCCACACGCTGGGACTGGATGACGTTCATTGGGACACTGGGCTTGTTCCTGGCCGCCATGTTCCTGTTCCTGCGCCTGCTGCCTGCGATTTCGATCTTTGAGATGCGCACGCTGCTGCCCGAAGCCGAGGTGAAGGAATGAAGGCGAGCATGGTAAGGCTGAATTCTCGGCGTCATCCCGAGCGCAGGCGCTTTTCAGGCGGAGCGAGGGATCTCGCGGGGAGCGCCAATGCGGGCGAATCGCGGGTTGGATCGCGCAAGTGTGACCGCGCGGTGTTGAAGAATGGAGCGGGGTCCAGAATATGAAGCGCGATCCCATCTACGGCATGATGGCGGAATTTGACTCGGCGACCGCGCTGGTCGAAGCGGCGCGCAAGACGCGCGAGGCAGGATACAAGAAGATCGATGCCTACAGNCCCGTTCCCCATCGAGGGCCTGGCCGAAGAAATCGGGTCGCGCAACGACGTGCCGATTGTCGTGCTGATCGGCGGATTGATTGGCGGCATCTCCGGATACCTGATGCAGTACTGGATGTCGGCGGTCGACTATCCGCTGAACATCGGCGGTAAACCCTATCATTCCTGGCCCGCGTTCATCGTCATCACGTTCGAGATGACGATCCTTTTCGGTGGAATCTCGGCCGTGCTCGGCATGCTGGCGTTGAACGGCTTGCCCATGCCTTATCACCCGGTGTTCAATGTACCCCGTTTTGCGTTTGCGTCCAGAGACCGATTCTTTTTGATTGTGTTCTCTTCCGACAAGAAGTATGACCCGGTTGGCACGCGCCACTTTCTGGAAAGCCTCGACCCGCGCTCGGTTTCGGAGGTGCCCAACTAGATGGCGTACTTCTGGGAACCCGGCAAGGTTCATGTGGGAACGGGCGCCTCGCCCGTTCAGGTCGAGCGCAGCTCGACAGCGCTTTCCTGTGCGCTCCTACTGCTACTGGCCTCGACCTTCTCCTGCCGTCTCGACATGCACGTGCAGCCGAAGCAGAATCCGCTGTCCCGCAGTGACTTTTTCGCCGATCG
>OCOJ01044339.1_pt1 | contig 10048 bp, 8 predicted proteins | sample 1539251 | NCBI WGS metagenome assembly OCOJ01 (sample SAMN01911457, study PRJEB22624) | soil metagenome | biome: Soil | place: Malaysia | collected 2012-04-30 | depth RA_metagenome m
CGCGCCGGGCCGCCACCGTCGACCCCGTCGAGGCTCTCCGCGCCGAGTAGCCTCGCCGCCAATCCAGTTCAAACCATCGCCTTTCCCAGAGCACTCTTCTGAGCAATTTGCCAGGGGCTTTCACTGATTCAACCTCAATAATAGATAAACCGCTGCACAACCCAAGCAGGTTGAGAATTGGGTTGCCAGTTGCCGAAGACTGGCATTCCCGCGATTAAGAGCTTGACGGCCAATGCGTCTTCGAGTAAACAGCGAGAGAGGCTGCGGCACGCGCGTGGCTTTCGATTTGGATCGTAAAGAGGAGGCTGGAAAATCATGAAACGGGGACAAGGGATGAAGAACTCGCTTCTGTTTTCGCGGCTGTCATTGCTTGTCGCGGCATTGAGTACGACTTTTCTTTTGCTGTGTACCGGGGCCTTTGCGCAATACCCCCCGCAAAGGCAGGCGCCCCCGAGTCGTCCCATGCCGCAGAGTCAGCAAGTGAACAGAGTTCAGACCAAGCATAAGTATGTCCTCCCGCTGGTTCACAATCCAAGCCTCTCCGCGGATGGAAAAGACCTCGCTCTTGAGATGAAGCTGAAAGCTCAGAAACAGGCTGGAGACATCCAAAAGAGCCAGATCATGGCAGCGCACTCCGGCGGAAGCTCGCAAACTCCATCGGGCGGGCCGGCTGGCGCCGTGGCCTTACGGTCTCTTGGAGCCGCAACGGCAACGCGGGGAGTCACTGGTGCCGGTCCTTCACCATCTTCCTCTGCCGCTTCGAGGGCGGCTGTGGCATCGAACAGTCGCACCACGATGACCTTCGACCCCAGCCAGCTGTGCAATGGATCGAATCACAACCCGACGATTGTCAGCATGAACGGCAAGGGGCTAGGAGAGGGGTACTTCACAAACGACCCAAGCGCCAACCTTTACACCTTCACGGGATGCAACTTCGGGACTACGCAAGGACAAATGCATCTTTTCGGCACATTTCATACCGTGCAGGTTCCCCTGACAATTGAGTTCTGGTCGGACACCAGCATCATCGCGAATCTTCCGCCGGACTTGACCAAGGAGCTGGACCAGAACAATGTAAAACTCGTTCTCGCTCCGGCCAGCGGCCCGCAGACGGAATATATCAACCTGAAGTTTACGGCGGCACGCCAGAAGATGCTTTTGGCTTCGATTCCTCAAGCAGAAGATCAACCGGGTTCCCCAACTCCTGGCTCGATGATGTCGCCGGATGGCAGTTACACCTTTGGTGCGGCCCGCAGTTTTACGGGCTTCGCGCCGCCGGGCACGGACAAATTTGTCTTCGACCAACTCCTNGCCGGGTTTCGTGATTTCCGACATGCAGGTGTATCCGGACACTAACCCAGCCCTTGCGCATGACCATTGGTCCTACAATTTCTCAGGAAGGAATGCCCAAGTGACTTGGGTGGTCGCACAAGATGGCCAGCGCTACGACGGCAGTTACGCGCTAAACCTCTGGGTGAGTGGGCCCGTCGGATTCACGAGCCCTTGGAAAGGCGATAATCCTTAGAATCGTGTCTTTTCCCGGGCGTTCCGGGAATTCTTCCTCCGCGAACCTTTGCGCTCTTCGCGCCTCTTCGTTATCTTTTTCCGATTCTTTCGATTCACCTATCATCGGCCTACTCAGATATGGGGGCAGGATTCACAAGCTGTCAACTGTCGGTTGAAAATTCCGACCCTGTTGGAACCGTCAGCTTTTGCAACCTCGCCAGCACCGGAAGGAGAGTAAGATGGGCGCGCAATGAGCGGCGAAAAATTGCGATTTCGTGTGGAAGGCGCGGGCGAGGTTTCCGCGCTATTGGTCAGGCCGGCAAAGCCACGTTGGCTGCTGGTCTTGGCGCATGGCGCGGGGGCGGGAATGTATCACTCGTTTTTGCAGAACCTGGTGGCCGAATTAGCGGAAGAAGACGTCGCGTCCTTGCGCTATCAATTTCCGTATATGGAAGCTCGCCGTCGCGTGCCCGACAAACCGGAAGTGCTCACGGCGACGGTGAGAGAAGCAGTGCGCACGGCAGCAGCTGCGGCTCCAAAATTGCCTTTGCTCGCGGGCGGAAAATCGATGGGTGGGCGAATGACCTCGCAAGCCGCGGCCCTGGGGCTTCTGCCAGGGATCAAAGGAATTGTGTTTTACGGTTTCCCGCTGCATCCGCCGAACCGGCCGGACACGAAGCGCGGGGATCATTTGTCCAGGGTGCAGATCCCGATGCTGTTCTTGCAGGGGTCACGGGACGCCTTTGCCGATCTGACGTTGCTGCGGCCAGTTGTCGCGAAGCTCGGCTCGCGGTCAACCTTGCACCTCATTGACAATGCAGATCATTCGTTCCACATGCCGAAAAGCTCGGGAAGGAACGACGCCGAAGTGCTCCGCGAATTGGCGCGGACGACCGTTTCGTGGGCCGAAAAAATCAAGGATGGATCGNACGTAGGCGTCGAAATTTTCAGCCAAAGAGAAATGTGGGCTACGTTCAGAGCTCCCAAGCGAATCCGAGCATATTGGTGTAATAGTTGGGGGTTCTGCGAATCTCCACGCCCCGCTTGTTCAACTTTAATTTGAATATTTTCTTGGCGTCACACAGCGCGGTTCAACTGACCCACCGCAGGCAGTCGCGCGTCACAGCATTCAACGGGACGCCTAACGACAATATTCAACAATCTGTTGACAGGACCATTGGGAAGCGATATATAGCGCAGCTAGTTGTCTAGACAACTGGGGTGTGGGGTGGATTTGCTCAGCATAGACCGGCAGAGTGTCGTTCCTCTCTACCATCAGATTCAGCAGCACCTTCTGGAGAAGATTCGTTCCGGCCGATTGAAGCCAGGCAAGCCACTTCCCTCCGAGGAGGTGATTTCCAAGCGGCTGCGCGTCAGCCGCATGACTGCACGGCAAGCTCTCAAGTCGCTCTGCAGTTTGGGCGTTGCATACAGCCAACGCGGCAAGGGGACATTCGTCTCCGAACTCAAGCTGGAGAAAAACTTTCGACAAGTGCTTTCCTTCAGCGAGGAGATGGAGGCTCGGGGATCGCGGCCTCATTCAAAACTTATCTCCTCCGAGGTAGTTCTCGCCGGAGAGAAAGCGGCCGAAGCTCTGCGTGTCTCTCCCGAGGAGAAGTTGTTCCGGATACGCCGCGTTCGAGTGGCGGACTCGTTGCCCATGGGCGTGGAGACAACGTGCTTGCCAGTATGGATGTGTCCGGACCTGCTCGAGAAATTTGATCCGCGGACTTCGCTATACCGCACGCTGTCGCAGGTCTATGGAATCCATCTCGCACAGGCAGACGAAGTGGTGGAAGCGGGCCTGGCCAGTTCGGAAGATGCGCGGCTGTTGCGAATTCCGAAAGGAAGTCCGGTGTTTTTGTTTACGCGCACTGCTTATGTCGGAGATGGACAAGCGGTGGAATATGTTGAATCCACCTTTCGCGGAGACCGGTACAAAATCACGAACCGTTTGGGAGCGTCCGAACAGCAGAAATAGTTCCGGCGGAAATCCATGACCAGAGAATTGCCGGATCTGCCTCGCAAGAGAGGTTTCAAGCGATTTGAAGTTATCCAGGGGTGGGCGAAGCAAGGAGGATTTCAATGAGAAGCATGGCAAGCAAATTTTTTTGGGTGTCTTTGCTGGTGTTCTGTCTGAGCAACGCCGCTTTCAGTCAAAACGTCACTGGCACAATTGCCGGGACGGTGTCTGACCCGGGAGGAGCTGTCGTTCCGAAGGTCCAAATCACAGTAACCAACGCAGACCAGCCTGGGGAATTCCGTACAGTAACGACTGACGAGCATGGAGGATACGTTGTCCCGTTGTTGCCTGTCGGCCGCTATAACGTCACGGCGGAGATTGCAGGATTCAAGAAGGCGATACAAACGGGTATCGTTCTTAACGTTGACGATAAGCTCGCGGTCAATTTCACGCTGGAAGTGGGCGCGGCCACGGAAAGCGTGACCGTAGAAGCCAGCGCCCTTCAAGTCGACACGCAGAGCGCAACGGCTACCGGAGTGATTTCCGGACTGCAGCTCCGCGAGCTCTCGCTCAATAGCCGCAACTACGCGCAACTGGTACTTTTGGTCCCCGGGGCTTCCGATTCCGGCAACGCCGACCAGATTTTCCCTGGCGCCACTGCTCCTATTGGTACCAACTTGATGACCTTCCAGATCAACGGCAACCGGAGAGAAGAGAACAATTGGCAGGTGGACGGCGCTGACAATGTGGATCGCGGCTCCAACCTCACACTGCTTTCTTTCCCCAGCATCGACGCCATCAGCGAATTTCGCGTCGTTCGCGGCGTGTACGACGCGGAGTCCGGCCGCTCTGCCGGCGCACAAGTCAATGTCATTACGCGGTCTGGAACCAGCGACCTACATGGCGGGCTGTACGAGTTTTTCCGCAACAACATTTTGAATGCCAACAGCTTTTTCAACAACGCGACGACGCCTGTCACTCCGCGTCCCCCGCTGCGGTACAACGATTTCGGTGGCACCGTCGGCGGGCCCGTTTGGATTCCGAAAATTTACGAGCAGCGGAATAAGACTTTCTTCTTCGTGTCCGAGGAAGCACGCCGCATTGTCACTTACTCTAATCCTCCCGCCGCCACCGCTCCTTACTCCGGAATGACAAGTGGACAATTCAACCATGTGGTGTGCACGCAATGGGCTAACAGCAACGGCGCTGCCGGTCCCTGCACCGCTTACGGAACCAGCATTCCAGCTACCTCAATTGACCCCATCGCCGCTGCATACGTGAAGGACATTTTCTCCAAATTCCCTTCACCTAATCTGGTCTCCACTGCCAACCCCTTCGGATTCATCTCGACCCTGGGCAATATCTTTAATTTCCGCGAAGACATGGTGAAGATTGATCAGGTCTTTGGCCCCAAGCTCACCGTCAATGGCAAGTTTCTTCACGACACCAACCCAACGCTTGAGCAGGGAGGCCTCTTCACGAGCACTTCCATTCCGGGAATATCCACGACATCGACAAGCTCGCCGGGCCACCAATACAACATCGCGGCAACTTACAGTCCCACTCCGAAACTCTTGATCGAGGCTGGTTACCGCTACTCCTATGGCGCGATCCTCAGCCATGTGATCGGCGCTGAGAACTTCTCGCAGTCGCCGGATATCAAGACCGCGATAGGAAACACGCTACCTTTTGCGAATGTTCTGGGCCGCGTACCGAGTCTTTCCATCGCAGGTGGATCGTTCACGAACGCTTCCGGCAATACCATAGGAGATTTTGGCCCCTATCAAGACTACAACGTCAACCACACAGTTTACGGCAATGTGACGAAAGTTTTGGGCCAACATACGTTGAAGTTCGGAGCCATCTACTATCACTACAACAAACATGAGAACCAGCTCTCCGGGAGCAACAACGGCTCGTACTCCTTCGACGCTGTGAACGCTCCCACCNGCGGCGACCATGTTCAACGGAGGCCCGGTTTGCACGGGCACGGCAGCTACGGGTGGTACTTGCCCCTTCACGTTCGAACAGGCCTTCGCCAACTTCCTGCTTGGCCAAATGAGCACTTTCTCGCAAGCTTCCCTCGACGTGACCGCAAAAATCTTTGACAATCAATTCGAGTACTACGGCCAGGACACCTGGCGCGTTCGACGAAACCTGACGATTACGTATGGTGTCCGCCATTCCTTCTTCCGCCAGCCGACGGATGCCAGCGGTGCAAACGGGAGCAGCCGTCTGGCCAATTTTGATCCGGCTCTTTGGAACCCTGCGGAAGCACCCTGCATTACCTCTTCGGGCGCGATGGACGTAAAGCTCGTCAACGGCGTTCCCACCAGCAGTGCGTGCAATCCAAACTACAACCCGTTGAACGGGCTCATTTTCGCGAATCCGCCCACTTTCAACGGTTTTGTTGGAACCAAATCTCCGTTCGGCAGCAAGGTCGGCAAGGAGTTCGATCGTGCCATTGCTCCTCGTCTCGGTATCGCCTGGGATCCCTTTGGCAACGGACTTACTTCCGTGCGCGCGGGCTACGGCATTTTTTATGACAATGGCCTGGAGTTCGGTAATCCCGAGCTGAACGTGGGTTTAAGCCAAGGATTCCTGACCAACCTCAACATCAATCGGAGCACTCTGTCGAACCCGACCGGCGCGACGTCCACTGCCCTCACCACAACTCCGTTCACTATCCAGTCGAGAATGCCAATCGACTACAAGTCTCCGTACTCTCAGCAATGGAGCTTGGATATTCAACGACAATTTGCCAGGACTTGGTTGGCGGACGTCGGATACTATGGCAGCAATGGAATCCACCTTCCGGGTTTTGAGGATCTCAACCAATCCGCTGTAGCGTCCTATTTGAACTGCACCGCGGCCACCCCCTGCCTCGCCGGCCCGAACGCTCCGGCTTCCGATGGAGTGGTCATTAGTGGGCCAATCAATGGCACGACGAACTCGAACAAGCTCGCGGTGCTCCGTCCTTACACTGGATACGGCCCTGGGCTGTTCTTCGTCGATGCCTTCACCTCCAACTACCACTCGCTGCAGGCCCAGTTGCAGAAGCGCTTCTCCGGGAACTCGCTGGTGAATGTCTCCTACACCTGGTCGCATGGGTTGACCACGGATCCCGCCGACCGCAGCACAGGGGGCAGTGCCCTTCCGCAAGTCAGCGGCGATTTTCGAGGCAACTACGGGCCGACGATTGCCGATCGGAGAAACGTTCTGACCGCCAATTTTGTCTGGGATTTGCCGTGGCTACGCACCCAGCAGGGCTTTGTGGGTCACGTCCTCGGCGGCTGGGAAGTTTCTGGCGTCCAGACCTTCCAGACCGGACTTCCCCTCACCGCCGTTTTGAGCAACGGAATCTGCGCTGGAACTGGAGCTAACTGCAACGATCCGACTGGCTCGGGTTGTCTGCTCGGTGCTTCGCCGTTGGGCTGCCGCCCGAATCAGGTTGCCGACCCCAACTCCGGTGCTCCGCACACCTTTGCCAATTGGTTCAATACAGCGGCCTTTGCTGCTCCGCCCGCGACGCAGACCACGGAAACCACGGAACGCCCCGGCGCCATCCGCGGGCCAGGTTTCTGGCGTACCGACCTCTCGCTGTTCAAAAACATAAAGTTCACCGAGCGCCTTACCGGTCAATTGCGCTGGGAAACTTTCAACACGTTTAACCACACCAACCCCATTTGCTGCACTTCCACCAGCCTTATCTCCCCGGCGTATGACACGGTGAGCTCGACGCGCGATCCGCGCATCATGCAGATCGGGATGAAGCTCAATTTCTGATTCGCGACGCTCTGCAATTGCTTCGCAGCGCCGGTGGATAACCCCACCGGCGCTGCTTTCTGTTTAGGATAAAAGCGGGAGAAAAGGTTCTGGCTGGATTCTTAGGAGATACGGCGAAGTTTGCACCAGGGGGGCGGGGAGAAGTAGGATGAGCGATCGGCGCGGTCGTGAGAAAAGATATGCCATCTCGGCGGGAGTTCATACGGGCGGTTGCTGCGGGCGGTGCCAGTGTCGTCGGAGGAATGACGCCGCTTAAGTTGGCGGCTCGGCTTGCTACGAGAAATCCGGAAGCGGCGGGGCCGCAAGGCGAAACTGCCTCGGCGGACTACGCGCTGAGAATTGCGGCAAGCGCTGTGGAAATCGCGCCGAAGCGCATCGTTTCGGCGGTCACCTACAACGGACAGTTCCCCGGGCCATTGCTACGGTTCAAAGAGGGACAGGCGGTGACCGTGGACGTGCACAACGACACGGATACGCCGGAGCAACTGCACTGGCACGGGCAGTTTCTTCCAACGGACGTAGACGGAGCGGCGCAAGAAGGGACGCCGTTCATCCCGGCTCACGGCATGCGGCGGATTGTGTTCACGCCGCGGCCAGCGGGATTTCGGTTCTACCACACGCACAACCGCGGCGGCGCGGACCTGCACGGAGGGCAATACAGCGGCCAGGTCGGGCCGGTGTACATCGAGCCAAAGCAGGAGCCGGGCCGATACGACCGCGAAGCTTTTCTGGTGCTGAAGGAGTTCGAGCCGTCGTTCAGCCAGGGCGGGGACATGCCCATGAACTTTCTGGCTCCGGCAACGAAGGTGAAGGAACTGGAAACGGCTGGCGAATCGGCAATGAAGGAGTCACTGGCGAAGGGTATGCCACACGGCTACGAAGTGAGCTACCGGTATTTCACGATTAACGGGCGAATGCTGGGGCACGGCGAGCCCCTGCGGGTAAGAAGCGGGGAGCGCGTGCTGTTTCACGTGTTGAACGGGAGCGCAACCGAGATTCGGAGCCTAGCACTGCCGGGGCACACGTTCAAAGTCGTGGCGCTCGACGGCAATCCTGTGCCGACTCCCGTAGACGTGCCAGTACTATGGCTGGGGACTGCTGAACGGATTTCGGCCGTCGTGGAGATGAAGCAGCCGGGCGTGTGGGTGCTGGGCGACCTGGCGGATGATGACCGCGGGCACGGCATGGGCATCGTGGTCGAGTACGCGGGGCAGAAGGGGAAACCAGTCTGGACGCCGCCGAAACCGTTTCATTGGAGTTATGCGCACTTTGCTAAGACGAATGCGACCGCTCCCGAGCCGGATGAAGTCATCGACATGACTTTTGCGAAGAGGAATGCCGCCGAGCACGGATTCAACCTGTGGGCCATCAACAACAAGGTGTTTTCGGATGACGACATGAAGCCGGATTACCATCTGCGGCAAGGCAAGCGGTACCGCTTGCGCATGCGCAATGCCACGGACGACATTCATCCCATCCACCTGCACCGCCACAGCTTCGAGCTAACCAAGATCGCGGGAAAAGCTATAGCAGGAGTGGTGAAAGACGTAGTAATGGTCAACGGCTACCAGGAGGCCGAAGTGGACTTTACGGCCGACAATCCCGGATTGACGCTGTTCCATTGCCACCAGCAACTGCACATGGACTTTGGGTTCATGACGCTGTTCGACTATGTCTAGTGCCCTGCAACGTGATTCGAGCAAAGGCAGGGCCACGATATATCCTGCCCCTACAACAACTTGCACCAATTGCCTTTGTGGATCTATGAGTTGCACGGAACATGAGTGAATCTGGCGGGGTTCCTGGCGGAATAGGCGCGCGGAGTGAGGAGACTGAGTGATGCCGGCGAATACCGATGCAAATTGGGCCAGCCGGGCTGCGAAGGCGGTGTTTTTGATTCGGGTGCTAGTCGGCTGGGTGTTCCTTTCAGAAGGCATCCAGAAGTTCTTGTTTCCCGATTCGCTGGGAGTTGGGCGATTCGCGAAGATCGGCATCCCGTGGCCGCAGCTGATGGCGCCGTTCGTTGGAGTGGTCGAAATTGTGTGCAGTACCTTGATTCTGATTGGGCTGATTACCCGGCTGGCGACCGTTCCGCTTCTGATTGATATGGCCGTGGCGATTTATTCGACCAAGCTCGTTGTCTTTGCGAAAAACGGGTTTTGGGGCACGCTACACGAGGCCCGCACCGATCTAAGCATGGTGTTCGGCCTGGTTTTTCTGCTGCTAATCGGCGGCGGCGTTTGGTCCGCCGATGCGCGCCTCTCTGGAGAACGTGACCGGAGCCATGGCTGAACGAGTCTCCGAAGCATCTGCCAGTCACGGCGCCGGTTCCGCTTCCCATTCCAACAATCAGAAAACCTCTCTGTCGGAGCTTGCGGGGTTCTTCCTGCGGCTGGGGACGACTGCCTTCGGGGGGCCTGCGGGCCATATTGCAATGATGGAGGAGGAACTGGTGCGACGGCAGAAGTGGCTGTCGCGAGAAAAGTTCCTGGACCTGCTGGGGGCCAGCAACCTGATTCCTGGGCCAAGCTCGAGCGAATTGGCCATTCATATCGGATACCTGAAGGCGGGCTGGGCGGGGTTGGTGGTGGCGGGGTGCTGCTTCATCTTGCCAGCTGCGGCCATGGTGACGGCCATTGCGTGGATGTATTCGCGGTTTGGGAGGCTGCCAGCGAGTGCGCAGGTATTGTACGGGGTCAAGCCAGTGGTCATTGCGGTGGTCGCCCAGGCGCTGTGGGGGCTGAGCCGGGCGGCGGTCAAGAGCGTGTACCTTGGGGCGCTCGGCGCGGTCTC
>OCOJ01054122.1_pt2 | contig 10048 bp, 6 predicted proteins | sample 1539251 | NCBI WGS metagenome assembly OCOJ01 (sample SAMN01911457, study PRJEB22624) | soil metagenome | biome: Soil | place: Malaysia | collected 2012-04-30 | depth RA_metagenome m
GATTGGCCGACGTTTGGTGTGCGCCTATTTGCTATTCTAGTGCTGGCGACTGTATGGCTCATCGAAAGAATTCGCAGCCATAATCGTATGGGGATCATTCTGGTTATCGCCACAGGGTACGTCATTCTGCCAGCTGGAACCTATTTACTGATGCGCCTTGGGAGTCGGCCTCGCGCAGGTCAGTAGAATTGGAAACCGGGGACAGTCGGCAATGAGCTACGCTCTCCTGAGCTGCCCCCTAGCTACGCGCACAAGATCACCGACCCCCTTGGCCTTCTTTTTGGGTTCGGGCATTGGGGTTATTCTGAGCTATGTTCTCACCCCAACCAGATAGATTTCCTACGATGAAGAGAATGATCAATCCAGTCATATTCGTTTTGAGGGGCCTCCTTGGCTACACAGTCGGTTTCGTTCCCCTGTTTGCAATCCTCGCTTTCGCGTTCAAGATTCCCCTCAAAGAACTTGTAGGACCATACTTCCTTCTGATGGTCCCTTTTATCCTTTTCGTGGGGATTCAACAAAGCGCTTCAAGATTCGTCCCATCGCCTGCACTTCGTCTCTCTCTAGCTACTGCCTCCAGCCTTCTATTGTGTCTGCCCGTATTCAGCCATTACGCAACCAAATTGGGCTTGTTCGGACCCGGCTTCGCAAACCTCTTTCTTTGGTCTGGCATCGTGGGCGCAGCAGTTATATCTGTTAGTGTCTTCTATCTCAAACGACGGCGGGTGGGCGACCCTTAGCCATCACTACAGCAACTAGGGTGATCAAGAATGCCTGCGATGCAATGCAATAGCTGCCAACTATGAAGCGACTCTTGAGGGAGAAGCCAGGAAAGCTTTGGGGCGTCTGCCCGCACTGTTCCGCGAACTTAAGACCAGGCATTAGGATACGGCCCCCGTACCTCAACTGCCCCTTCTGCGGCGTACCGATCATGCCCATCTGGTGGCAACGGATACCATGGGTGATACTCGGCTTTGTTCTGGCGTTCGGGTTTCCCGCTTTGGTCGGTTTCAGGGGATGGGATGCATTCTTCTTAGGTCTCTTCTTATTGTTTCCAGCCACTGTCTTCGCATACATGATTGTGTTCACGACGGTGCCGCCAAAATACGTGAGACGACACGAAACCACCACGACACTCTTCGGTGGATAGAGGGCTGATTAGATGACGGCGTCGGTCCCTTCGACCGAGTAAACTTGGTTGCCCCAAACGACCGGGCCTGCCTGCCCTGCCTACCGCAGGCAGGCGCAGGCAAGCTCGGAAGAAAGGAGCCGAGCCATGTTGATTGTAGGCAGCCGGCCTAATCTCCAACCTTCCGCTTCGCGCGTCTATTGCTTTTCCTGGGAACGGCTTGAGGAAGGGATGGCGACGAGGTCTACGGATTTGGCCTCAGATTCTTGCACCGAAACGCTTTCCCCTTTTCCCTCAAACAATCTGACAAATTCGGGGTCTTCCCAAGCGTTGCGTTCGACTTGCTCCCAACTGAAAAGTTTGCAATCGCCCGGGGCGACGCCGCGGAGATCGAAGCGGCCGTATTGGTCGGTGGTTTGCGCTTTGTAGCGGCGGTATTCGTTGCGATGAGCCTCGTCGGGAACGAGAACCACCCAGACGCCGGCGGCGGGGAGGCCGTCGGAGTCTTTGACTGTTCCGTGGATGCGGGCGCCACGACAGCTGATAGTGACGGTAAGAGATTGCTGGATTGCGCGAATCACGTTGAACTCGTCGTCGGGAGTCTCCGTTCCGCTGTAGTGAATCGATTTCAAGTAGCAATCCGGGGACTGGCCGGAAGTAGACAAGCGGTATAGACCCTCCGAAACGTTTTGCAGATAAAAGGAGCCATTCGCGGAAACTCGAGCCTGAGCGCCGAAGACGAAAGTGGAATCCGCTCCGGAAATGCTCACCATCAGGGGATCCCTCTCCATGCTTGGCTTGGGGTCCCAGATAATTTGGCCAGGGATGAGCAGGCTGGGAGCGAGCACGAGTTGCGCGGCTTCTACGTCGATGTTCACTACTTCGATGGACTGGCGAGCCTGGTATCTTCGGTTGTTTTGGTCAAACCAGGTGGCGGTCAGCGTGTAGGAACCGGGCAAGACGTTATGGAATTCGAAGGAGCCGTCGGGATTTTCCACGGTCAATTGCTGGGCGGGCATGCTCCATGCGAGCCCGGTGCTCCTGGCTTCCAAGCCAACAATGGGGGCGGAGTTTGAATATCTCGCGGTCATGTTGATGACCCGGCCGCGAACGCTGAAAACCGTCACGGGTTCGAGGAGCATGTCTATGGAGGAAAGATCTTCGCCCGATTCTACGGGGATTAAGGAGGCCTTGGCGGGGTCGGGGGTTCCAGGATAGTAGGTCGTCACATACCCCGGCTTTTCGGTTTCCGGAGCTTCCTGGTCGTCGCTGTGCTCCTCGTCCAAGCGTGGCCCGGGCTTGGCTCGGATGAAGTAGCGGCCTGGCCGCAAGCCGAAAAGACGATATTCTCCGAGATCGTTCGTGATGACAGTAACCTCGCTCGAAAGCTTGCGTTTGCCTCTCTCGAAAGACTCGCGAAGAGCAGTGACGCGGACCCAGGGAAGCGGGTCGCCTTCTTCGTTCTGGATGCGCCCGGAAATGACGGTCCAGGGAATCAGGCGGAACAGCAGGTCTTTCAAATCCCGACCGGGGCTGAGGCTAAGGACGATCCCGGGGTCGTCCGGCGTCCTCTGGCCGTACTCTTGGGTTACAAAGCCGTTACGAAAGACGCGCAGCCGATAGTTGCCGGGAGGGATGCCCTTGATTTCAAAGCGGCCGCCGACATCCGTGACAGAGGAGAAGGTGCGCGTGCGGTCTTCGACGCTGCGCAACCGCACGGTAGCGGATTTTAGAGGAACGCTTCCGGCGAGCTTGACCACCATGCCGGCGACGGTGGACATGGATTGCTTCGGCGGGTTGGGAGAAGAAGGAGGAGCTTGCGCCGCTGCCAATGAGGCGGCCAGAAAGCCAAGAAGAGTGAAGAGAACTGGCTTCAAACCATCCTCCAGTTGCGGAAGTATACTCCCGGGAGATCTTAGGATTTTCGATGCCGTGGCCACGAGGTGAAGATGGCCCAGGAATACCTCTTCTCCCTACGATGGTAATGTGTGGCGCGCCGTGCTGCGACCGTCGATCCGCTGGTGGCCCTGCGGCAGGAATAAGGCGCCGGCATTGCCGGGCTGTGCGGTAGAATGCCCCCGCTTCTGTGGTGGAGCATACCGTATGAAATACCTTGCGTGGCTTGCATCCATCTCGCTTCTGCCTTTGGCGTCATTTCTTGGCGCGGAGGCTGCTGGACCCGACTACTCCATCCAAGCCATTCGCTACGCCTCGGCTGAGGATGAAGTCGCCGGCCTGGTTATGGGCGCTCCTAAAGGCGAAAAAATTGAAATCGCTATGGTCGTTTGGCTGATCCGTGGCGGCGGCCGCAACATTCTTTTCGACAGCGGCTACCATCGGGATACGTTCCTGAAATATTTTCCCTCGACGGACTACCTCCGTCCGGACGAAGCCGTCAAGCTCGCGGGGGTCCAGCCGGAAGAAGTCACGGACATCGTCATCAGCCATTCTCATTGGGATCATCTCGGTGGCATTGATCTTTTCCCGAAGGCCACTGTCTGGATTCAGAAAGAAGAGTTCCGCTACTACACGATGGATGCCTGGCAGCCGGGCGGCAATCACGGCGGTATCGATCCTGAAGATGTGCAGCAGCTCGTCAAGCTAAATACGCAAGGCCGCATTCGTCTTGTGGATGGCGATAACGTGGAGATCTTTCCCGGGATTCGCGCCTATACCGGCGGCCGCCACACCTACGCCTCGCAATACATCCGCGTCGACGGCGATCCTCCATTTGTGCTGGCTTCAGACAATTGCTACCTGTACCGGAACCTCGCCGAACACAAAGCCAGCGCCACTTTTTCGGAAGCCGATCACGCTGCCAATATCAAGAACCAGGAACGCATGATTCAGCTCGCCGGCGGCAATGCGGACCGCGTCATTCCTGGGCATGACGCTTTGCAGTTCCAGAAGTATCCTACGCAAGGCCGCATCGCCAGAATCAAATAGACGGCGCAGCAAGCTGCTTCCAAGAACATTCGTCCTGGCCCCGCACCTCGAGCGGGCTGCTTATACGCGGCCTCTTGTATCTCTGGTGAAGGCTTGGTACAAGTAACAATAATCCATTTTTCAGGCGGAGGATTCGGTGGCAAACCCGCGTAGGGATTTCTTGAGGCATTTCTTGGCACTCGGTGCGATGCAGGGATTGGCCGTTTCGCCTGCAGCCGCCCGCACAATCGACGAATTCTTCGATGAAAGGCAAGGCCGCGCGCAGAAGACAAATCCCGAGTTTGATGCCGAAGCCTCAGAGTTTTGGTCCAGTTTTCTGGACGAACATAAGGTTGCACATCCGATCGGCTCTGCCATAGGCCGACCCCAGCGAGGCGGGGAATCCTCCGATAACGAAGCGCAGCCCATTTTTCTTCACTACGGCCCGGGGGGATTCAAGAACGCAGCCGAACTGGACGCCGCCGATCTCATTTCGGAGGGGGACGTCAGCGTTAGCCTGAACACCTCCACGATCAAAATTGCCCAGCGAGACCTGGAGAAATTCCAGCATCTTCAGAACGCGCAGATTCGCGTGGACGTGGCGCAGAAAACGCCGATACTGCCGGTGATTGAAGCGCTGGCATACACGGTAGTGTCTGGGACGCTGTATGTGAAGGTGTCATCAAAAAGCACGTCGAGCAGCGCATCGAAACCAGCGACTACAACAAAGCCGACAACCGTAACCGCATCGACCATGGCCTCGGCGGCAGGCCACGTGCAAACCATCGCTGTCGATTCCGATGCGGCGTGGCAGAAGATGCAGAACATCATTCTGCCGGGAGGGGAAGGGCGTTGGGCACTGAACCTGGAGGCGCAAAAGAAGGACTCCCTTCTTTTCCGAGTACTGCAAAAATCGGTCAAAGGGGCCGGCCAATTCGTTCCCATGGTCAGCATGCCCGGCATTGCCCTGTCGGCGTTGCAATCGTTTAATGTTCTCTATGGCGTGATGCATTCGAAACCCGTCTCAGTCATAAAATCGAATCCGCTGCGCGTGTTTGCCACGCAGGAGGCCGTCCAGAAGACCGGGGCCCCTGGGGCGGCCACCGGGATCCTGCTGAAGAGCGGGACGTATGTTCTGATTCCAGCGAACCAGGCGGAGAACCTGGAGGAATTGAAGGATCTTACGGTCATACAGGGGCGGCTAGTGCCTCCGAAAACTCCGGTCAACGAGCTGGACTCGGTGGCCGCCGAAACGCTCAAGCAAGTTACCTATGTAACCTTCGACGTCGAGACCAAGCCGGCTAGACTGTTCCCAGGTTCGGGGCCGCTAAAATCCGGATGAGGGACTGCAGGCGTACCAAACTTTTCATTTGTCTCTGCTCGAAGTGTTTACTATGCGTATTCTTGTCTCCATCATAGCTGCGACATTGCTCCTAACAGCCCAGCTCTGTGCCCAAAGCCCCTCGAACGCTTCCGCGAGTTCGCAAAGGGCTTCGGGACTTACCCGCCTCGAGCTCGGCAAACCAATCGAGCGCGAGCTGAGCGGCGGGGAAACCCACTCCTACACCGTTCGCGTAGAAGCTGGGCAGTTTGTCCATGCGGTGGTGCTGCAAAAAGGGATCGACGTTACGGTGACCCTGCTCGACCCAAGCGGCAAGGAGGTCGCGAGCGCAAATTCCCTGAATGGGTCGTATGGTCCCGAGCCCATTTCGGCGATCGCTGAAGTCTCAGGCGATTTTCGGATGCAAGTTGCGGCAAGCGATGCTCCAACCGGAAGATATGAAGTACAACTCACCAACCTAGAAGCGCCTACAGAGTCAGACCGCACGCGCATCAAAGCCGNCATCAAAGCCGAGCACGCCTATATGGAAGGGATTAGCCTGTTGCAGCGGGGAGACGACACCTCTCTTAAAGCGGCGACGGAGAAGTGGCAAGAGAGTTCTTTGTTATGGCAAACCCTTAGAGACCAATACGGACAAGCTCTGTCGATTTACAGTTGCGGGGAAGTACTCGCCGCACTGGGCGAGAAACAAGAAGCACTGGACCGCTATGACCAAGCACTTGCACTTTGGCGGACCATTGCCGACCGCCATGGCGAGGTCATGACGCTGAACAGCATCGCTGTTTTGTATAGCCGGTTTGGACAACGGCGGGAGGCGCTCGACTTTTATGCTCAGGTTCTCGCCCTTCAGCACGCGTTAGGTGACCGCGCCAACGAAGCAATGACACTGATGAACATGGGCAGCGCTAGCAGCGCTCTTGGAGGAAAGCAGAAGGCGCTGGACTACTATGGCCAGGCCCAACAGCTGTTCCGCGCCCTGGAGGACCGCGACGGAGAGGCAGGCACTCTGAACAGCATAGGGATGATCTACAACAATCTCGGAGAAAAGCAAAAGGCGCTGGATTCCTATGCTGAGGCTCTATCGCTGGTCCGAGCCGTTGGGGACCGCGACGGTGAAGCCACAATCCTGAACAATATGGGATCGCTTTACTCGTCTCTGGGGGAGAAGCAAAAGGCGCTGGATTACGATTTTCAGGCTCTGCAGTTGCGACGGGCCGTGGGTGACCGGGCTGGCGAGGCAGCAACGCTGAACAACATCGGTACGGTTTACAACGATCTCGGGGGAAAGCAAAAGGCGCTCGACTATCATCTGCAGACTCTGCAACTGCGGCGCGCCTTGGGGGACCATGCCGGCGAAGCCATCACTTTGAACAACCTCGGTACGGTCAGCGATGATCTCGGCGAAAAACAAAAAGCACTGGATTACTATGCGCAGGCTCTGCCGCTATTCCACGCCCTGGGCGATCGCGTCAACGAGGCCATCACTCTGAGCAACATTGGAAAGGTTTATGACGATCTCGGGGAGCAGAAAAAGGCGCTGGACTACTATGCCCAGGCTCTGCCGCTGCTCCGCGCCCTGGAGGACCGTCACGGCGAGGCAACAGCTCTGAGCAACATGGGGAGAGCTTACGACAATCTCGGGGACAAGCAAAAAGCCCTGGATTGCTATGCCCAGGCTTTGGCGCTGTCCCGCGCCCTGGAGGACCCCAGCGGAGAGGCGACAGCTCTGAACAACGCCGGGGAGGTGTACGGCGATCTCGGGGACAAGCAAAAGGCTCTGGATTACTATGCGCAGGCTCTGCCGCTGCGACGCAGCGCGGGCGACCGCGGGGGCGAAGCTTTCACTCTGAGCAACATGGGGCAGGTTTACTTCCAACTGGGAGATATGCCCAAGGCCCTGGACAGCTACAACCAAGCGCTCTCCATTTTTCGCATGGTTCGTGACCCCCTGGGTGAGGCCGGCACATTGCTGAATCTGATGGGGTACTGGGAAGCCCTAAACCGGCCTTCGCTGGCCATCTTGCTCGGCAAACAAGGAATTGACCGATTACAGCAGGTTCGCCGCAACATTCAAGGGCTGCCTAAGGAAGAGCAACAAAGCTTCGTGAAGTCATATGAAGACTTCTATCGAAGATTGGCGGCACTGCTGATCCAGGATGGGCGTTTGCCAGAGGCGCAGGAAGTCCTCGATCTACTGAAGCTGGAAGAATATTCCGAATACAGCCATCACCGCGGAGCGTCGGATTCGACTTCGGGAACTGTGACGTTCACCCGTGACGAAAAGACTGCGCTGGAGGCCGGTGATTCGATCCAGACCGAAGTCATTGCCCTCAGTCAGGAATGGGACGAACTCAACCGGAAATCTTCGCGAACTCCGGAAGAACAGGCGCGATACGACGATCTCACGAAGAAACTAATCGCAGCCAACCGGCGCATGCAGGGGTATTTCAACACACTTTACGAAGATTTCGGCAAGGGGGATCAGGCCAACAAAAGCCTCGAAACTGCCCGGGGAGAGTCCAGCGTCCTGCAAAATCTCCTGCGCGGAATGGCTCCCGGCACAGTGGGACTCTACACCTTGGTCCTGGACCAGAAGTCCGTCATCCTGGTCATCACTCCGGCCGCGATGGTACCGTACGATTTGCCCATCACCAAAACGGCATTGCGCGCCAAAGTTTTTGATTTCGTTGGAGCCCTGGCGGCGCATCGATCGGAACAAGTTCTTCTTCCCAAGGCTCAGGATCTTTACAAGACTCTCATCGCGCCGATTGAAAACGACTTGGCTGCCGCCCATGCCACCACCCTGGTATGGTCCCTCGATGATTTCCTTCGCTATGTACCTCTTGCGGCGCTTCACGATGGCAAGCAGTACCTCGCGGAGCGTTACTCCAACGTTGTGCTCACGACCACGAGCATCGGCAACCTCAAAGACGCGCCGCAAGTGGCGGCCTGGCGCGGCCTGGCGATGGGCGTTTCCAAGGATTACGACGGAGGCGGAGAGTTGGCAGCAGTTCCAGGCGAATTGGGCGCCGTTGTCACCAGCGCCGCGGTCAAGGGCTCGCACGGGCCCGTTCCAGGAACCATCATGCTTAACGATTCTTTCACGGAAAAGAGCATGGAAAGCGCGCTGAGCCAGCCGCCTCCTCTCATCCACATCGCCACGCACTTTGTTTTTAGCCCCGGCGATGACGAGAAGTCGTACCTCTTATTGGGAGGCAAGGACGAGGGTGGGAAGGGTTATCACCTTTCGTTGGCCGATCTGCGCGATGACCCGCGCATGAATTTTTCCGGTGTCGAATTGCTCACTCTCTCTAGCTGTCAAACGGCCATGGGCTCCAAGGTCGAGACGGGGCGTGACGTGGATAGTCTGGGAATCGTGGGGCAGATGAAAGGGGCAAAAGCCGTACTCGCCACCCTGTGGAAGGTGGATGACGCCAGCGTGGGGATACTTATGNGAAGCTTTTTACCGGCTTTGGACAACAAAACCGGGAATGACGAAATCCGAGGCTCTTCGCCAAGCTCAGCTTACGCTTCTGCGCGGCGCGACTGGTACAGATTCTGGCTCGACCTCATCATCAGCAAACAAAACCGCGCCCTATTCCAATCCCTACTATTGGGCGCCTTTCATTCTGATTGGCAACTGGAAGTAGTTGGAGGATTCAAAGGTCTCGACCATGAGGAAGAATTTGCGAGTGGTTTTTATGCGTAGCATCGTTTGCACCGTAGCGGCACTTTTGTTCTTGGCCCCTGCGCTTCGTGCGCAAAATCCCACAAGTCCCAGTCCTCCTGCCAGTTCAAAAGGCGCTGGGAAAACTACAAAGCTTAAACCTCATAAACCAATTGAGCGTGAGTTACATGGCGGAGAAACGCAGTCTTACAAAATCCATGTAAAGGCGGGGCAGTTCATCCACGTAGTCGTCCTGCAAGAAGGGATAGACGTTACCGTCACACTGCTCGACCCCAGCGGCAAAGAGATCGCAAAGATGGATTCACTCAACGAGGCCTACGGTCCCGAGCCTGTCTCCGCCATTGCGGAAGTGCCTGGAGACTTTCGATTAAATGTCAGTGCCGGCGACTCCCAGCCCGGACGTTATGAAATTCAACTTACAGACTTGCGCGCCCCTGGGGAAGCAGACCGCACTCGAATCAAAGCAGAGCGAACCTACATGGAGGGAATCGACCTATGGTCAAAAGGTGATGAGCAATCCGTCAGAGGTGCCATTGAGAAATGGCTCAGCGCTTCCGACCTTTGGCAGAACCTTAACGATAAGTACGAACAAGCCCTCTCGCTGTTCAGTTCTGCCGCTGCCTCCAGTAATCTGGGCAACAGGAAGAAAGCCCTGGAACTCTACAGCCAGGCCCTCCCCCTCTGGCGCGCAGCCGGTGACAGCAATGGCGAGGCTAGGACCCTCAACAACATCGGCTTCGTTTACGCCGGCGTTGGAGAAAGGCAAAAGGCACTGGACTATTATGCTCAGTCTCTCCCACTGTTCCGTGCAACAGGCGACCGTCGCGGAGAAGCCAGAACCCTGAACAATATCGGTCGCGTTTATGACGAACTCGGTGAAGGCCAGAAGGCGCTGGATTACTTTGCCCTCGCCCTACCGCTCCGCCGCGCTGTGCGCGACCGCGACGGCGAGGCTAGGACCCTC
>OCOJ01040069.1_pt3 | contig 10047 bp, 8 predicted proteins | sample 1539251 | NCBI WGS metagenome assembly OCOJ01 (sample SAMN01911457, study PRJEB22624) | soil metagenome | biome: Soil | place: Malaysia | collected 2012-04-30 | depth RA_metagenome m
TGCCAGGCAGTCATGCCGGCGTAATGGCCAGAAGGGCCCGTGGTTCATTCAGGGCGACATTCGAGACAGTTGCCTGGTGGAGGAAGCAGCGGCTGGCGTGGACGCGATCGTGCACCTTGCCGCCCACACCCGAGTGATCGATTCCATCAATCAACCGCTGCACGACATGGAAGTGAATATCCAGGGAACCCTGAATCTTCTGGAGGCCGCCCGGAAGCACGGCGTGAAACGATTCATCTTTGCGTCGTCGGGCGCCGCGCTGGGCGAACAATCGCCCCCCATTGATGAGGAAAGAGTTCCCCGGCCCGCAGCACCGTATGGGGCAGCCAAACTGGCGGGCGAGGGCTATTGCTCTGCCTTTTACAGGTCTTTCGGCCTGGAGACGGTGGCCCTGCGATTCTCCAATGTCTACGGCCCCCGTTCCTTTCACAAGGGCAGCGTGATCGCTCATTTCATCAAGCAACTGCTGCACGGGAACCCTCTCGAAATCTACGGAGATGGGACGCAAACCCGCGATTTCCTGTTTATCCATGATTTGACGGACGCCATCTGTGCGAGCCTGTCGCCGGCCTCAAACGGAATCGCAGGAGAGGTTTTCCAGATTGCTTCCGGTCGGGAGACCACCGTCCTCGAAATTGCCCAGATGATTCAGGACCACGCTGGACGAGTCGGCCTCCGAAGCGAAGTGATCTTCAAACCTTCCAGAAAAGGGGAGGTCTATCGCAACTACGCGACAATCGAGAAGGCCGGCCGGCTGCTCCACTATGCGCCCAAGACCAGCCTCACTGAAGGCCTTGCCGCGACTTGGGACTGGTTCTGGACAAGCTGGCAGGGGAGCCGGCCATGAAGCTGGTGTTTTGGGTTTCCCTGGGGCTTCTCTTCTATACCTACATTGGGTATCACCTCCTGCTTCGGCTGGCCGCCATGTTCCTCACGAAACGGAAGAAGAACTCAATTTCTCAAACAACGAACGAGACCTGGTCCGTTTCCGTGATCATTGCCTGTTATAACGAAGAAAAGGCGGTGGGCCAGCGGATTGAAAACCTGCTCGCTTTGGACTATCCCAGCGACCTCTTAGAGATCCTGATTGCTTCCGATGGCAGCACGGACAGGACAGCCGAATGTGCCGGAGCGTATGTGACTCGGGGCGTGCAGGTTCTTCGCCTGCCGCGCGGGGGACGGGCGGCTGCTCACAATGCCTGCGTGGCACGGTCACGCGGGCAGCTTCTCGTATTCACCGACGCGGACACCAAGTTTCAGAGCAATTTCCTGCGAGTCGTCACACAGTATTTCAGCGAGGATGAGAAGACCGGCTGTGTAGTTGGGAACTTGGAATGGGAAAATCCCGGAGCCACCGGCGAATCCCGGTTTCGCGGCCTTTCCTGGCGCTTCGAGGTAGACCTCAAGGAGACGGAAACGCGGCTGGGAATTCTTGCCAGCGCTTGCGGCGCCGCCATGGCAGTCCGAAAAGACCTCTGGAAGCCGATGGCAGACGAGATTGACGACGTGGACTCGGTGACTCCTCTCGATGTTATTCACCAGGGCTATCGCGTCGTCTTCGCGCCCGGCGCTCTTGCTCACGAGACCCCATTCTTCACAGCTCGGGGACTTTTTCGGTCCAAAGTCCGAGGGGTGTCCAAGAGCATCATCATGATCCCGCGAAGGTGGAAGCCCACGGAGTGGCTGGGCAGTCCGCTCATTTTGTTTCGAACCATTTCCCATCATGTCCTCCGTTGGGTGGCGCCTTACTTCATGCTCACTCTCGTCGTCGCGTCGCTCTACTTATGGAATGACGGGGAACTCTATAGAGGAATGGTTATGGCGGAGGCCGGCGTTGTGCTTCTCACCGTCATCGGATATGTGGCGAGCCGGTTGCACAGACAAGTCGCAGTAGCCTCAATGGTCTCCAGCTTCGTTGTCGTCAATGCGGGATTTGCGCTCGGGCTGCTGAAGGCCCTTGTCGGCGCTGCGCGGGGGCCTTACGAGACGGCTGAGATGGTACGCTGATTTTCACCCGCCTCTNCCCGCCTCTAGCACCGAGAGCCCTTGAACAAGCTGGGACGTCAGAAGAATTTCATGCTCCTATCATTCGATTAGTTAGCGATGATCGGTTGCTGCTGGCCCTCGAATATGAAGCGGCCATTTGATTTCATTTTGTCCCTGATTGGCTTCGTGCTTCTTGCGCCTCTGTTTGTGGTGCTATGTGTCTTGATCAAGCTCGATTCGGACGGACCGGTATTTTATCGAGGTGTTCGGGTCGGACGGTTCGGGAAGCCCTTCCGGATCTTCAAATTCCGAACCATGGTAACCGACGCCGAAAAGGTGGGAGGTTCGTCGACACCTGAGGACGATCCACGTGTGACCCGGATTGGCAGGTCCCTCCGCAAATACAAGCTGGATGAGCTTCCGCAGCTCTTCAATGTGATGAAGGGCGAAATGAGCCTCGTAGGTCCGAGGCCCCAGGTTCCCTGGGCTGCCGGCTTGTACACGGAAGAAGAGAAAGCGGTGCTCGGTGTGCGTCCCGGAATTACGGATTATGCCTCCCTCCAGTTTCGCAATGAAGCAGAGATCCTGCGCGGTAGCTCAGACCCGGACAAGGCTTACCTCGAGAAGATTCACCCGGAAAAAATGCGGCTAAGCCTGGAATACGTCCACAATCAATCGCTCTGGCTGGACTGCAAGATACTGCTGACAACCCTGGGTGCCTTGGCCTTTCTTCCGGGATGCGGCCCTCCCATGGAGCGAGCAAAGCCCAAGGCAACTTCTGAAGTCGTCTCGAAAAGGCAATCCGATGCTTTTCCTGGCGGAGAGCACCCTTAAGGACGGATCGTGATGAAGTCATTTAAGACGGAAACCGAGGTCGAGGTCGGGAGGGAAATTGAGCGAATTTTCGTGAACTGCCCTGACCGGATCGAGACAAAACTCGACAATTTCCCCAAATACGTACGACGCCAGCACCTGAAACGGTTTCTGGTCCTTTACGAACTTTTCAAACTGATTCTGCCGATCAAGGGCTCAATCGTGGAATGCGGCGTTTTTCGAGGTTTCAGCTTAATGGCATGGGCCAAGATCAGCGCCATCCTCGAGCCGGAGAATCTCACCCGGCGGATCTATGGCTTGGACAGCTTCGAGGGCTTTCCTTCCTTGAGTGAAGCGGATCGGAACGGCGCCGCCGAAGCGCAACTAGGAGAGTTTCGAACTGCGAGTTATGAAGAGCTCTCGGAACTGATACGGCTCTATGATTTGGACCGTTTCCTGGGTCACATACCTAAGATAAAGCTCATCCGGGGCGATGCAGTCACAACCATCCCCGAGTTTGTTCGGGAAAATCCGCACCTCCTGGTGAGCCTGCTTTTCTTGGATTTCGATCTCTATGAGCCAACAAGGGTGGCACTCGAGCAGCTTGTTCCGAGAATGCCCAAGGGCGCCATCCTCGCTTTTGATGAACTCGATAATCCCATCTGGCCGGGAGAAACCAGGGCACTTTTGGACACCCTCCCCCTGAATCGCCTCAGGATCCAGCGNCCTGGATTGGGATCCCTACGTGGGATATGTCGTCATCGAATAGCGTGCGTGCCTCTCGAGTCTTCCGGACTCGATGGGCGCTGCTCGATCCCCAGATTTGAGAGGCCAACCGATGCATTCTGAGCACTCGCCCGGTCAAGATTGCGAGCTTTTCGCCAGGCGCATTCGCGAACAGTGCCTGCGAATGATTTACCGGGCCAAGAGTTCGCATGTGGGTTCTGCATTTTCCATCGCGGACCTGCTGGCTGTCCTGTACGACGGGATTCTGCGCGTCGATTCGCTTCGCCCCGAATGGCCCGAGCGGGATCGTTTTGTGCTTAGCAAGGGTCACGCCTGTGCGGCGCTTTACGCGACATTGGCGGAGCGTGGTTTTTTTCCTCTTGGTTGGCTGGATGACTTCTACCTTGACGGATCCCGTTTGGCCGGTCACGTGACTCATTGGGGCGTTCCGGGCCTGGAGGCTTCGACGGGCGCACTGGGCCACGGCTTGGCGATCGCCTGCGGAATGGCTCTGGCGGGCAAGCGGGATGCACGATCTTTCCGAGTGTTCGCGCTGCTCAGTGACGGGGAGTGCGACGAAGGCTCAACTTGGGAGGCAGCGCTCTTTGCCCCGCATCATCAGCTCGACAACCTGGTTACCATCGTCGATTACAACAAGATCCAGAGCCTGGGGTCAGTCGAGGAGGTGCTTGACCTGCATCCGCTGGGCGCCAAATGGGAATCGTTCGGCTGGGCAGTAAGAGAGATCGACGGCCACAACCTATCGCAAATAGCGAGCGTGCTTCAGAGTGTTCCCTTCCAAACCGGCAAGCCAAGCTGCATCATCGCCCATACCGTGAAGGGAAAAGGGGTTAGCTTCATGGAGAACAAGCTGCTTTGGCATTACCGGGCCCCCAACGATGAGGAGTTTCGGCTGGCTCTGTCCGAGCTGGAGGCCCGGGCATGAGGAGCGCCTTCTTCCGGACTCTTTTGGATCTGGCCGCGCGGGACCAGAGTGTATTTCTTCTCGTCGGCGACATCGGGTTCGGCGTCGTCGAGCCGTTCAGGGAGCGATTTCCAAAGCAATTCCTGAACGTGGGCGTTGCGGAACAGAATCTCACGGGAATTGCCGCTGGCTTGGCACTATGCGGAAAAATCGTGTTCACCTATTCGATTGCCAACTTCCCGACGCTTCGCTGTTTGGAACAGGTGCGCAACGATGTCTGCTATCACAAAGCAAACGTCAAGATTGTCGCGGTGGGCGGCGGTCTCGCCTATGGGTCACTAGGGATGACCCATCACGCCACCGAGGATCTGGCTGTTCTGCGCGCACTTCCGGAAATGACGGTCGTCTCTCCAGGTGATCCCGTCGAAACGGAACATGCCACAAGGGCCATTGCGGCGTGGCCGGGCCCCTGCTATCTGCGGCTGGGTCGAGCCGGTGAACCCTCGGTTCACCGCTCCCCTGACATAGATTTTCGATTGGGGAAGTCTATCCAACTGCGCGACGGCGAGGACATCACACTCATCTCCACGGGGGGCCTTCTTCAAACCGCGCTGGAAGTGGCTGAATCACTCTCTGTGAAGGGAATCCAGGCACGGGTGCTGAGCATGCATACCATCAAGCCTCTGGACAGCGAGGCTGTTCTTTCGGCGGCGCGCGAGACTCGAGCAATCACTACTCTTGAGGAGCACAGTATTCTCGGTGGGCTCGGGGGCGCGGTGGCAGAGGTTTTGGCTGAATCGTCGGAACACCCAGTGCCGTTCAGGAGAATCGGCTTGCCTTCTGCGTTTAGCCCCCAAGTGGGCAGCCAGGAGTATCTTCGCGCCCGGAATGGCCTCTCGGCAGAGAGCATTGTGAGTGTGATTCAATCCTTAGCGGAAGTGAGCCGTACCCCAGCCAGCAGCGCCCGAATATAGGAACTGCATCGATCAAGGTATCCGGCCTGAATTCCAGAATTTATTCGAGAGGAGGCAGCCCGGCTTGAGCTACCGCGTGCCATTTGTCAATCCACGCGAACATTACCGCAGACTGAAGTCTGAGATTGATTTCGCGATCACCGACACTCTTGCTCGAGGGGATTTGGTTCTCCGCCAGCAATTACGGGACTTTGAGGCCAACCTTGCCGAATTCGTTGGAACGAAACACGCCGTTGGCGTTAACAGTTGCTATCACGCGCTGCAGTTTTCTCTTCTCGCAGCCGGGATTGGTCCGGGCGACGAAGTCATCACAGTCGGACACACATTTGTCGCTACGGTTTCCGCGATCGTTCATGCGGGCGCAAAGCCGGTGCTCGTCGACGTTGCTCGCGATTACAACATGGATGCGGATCGGCTGGAGGCCGCAATCACGCCCAGAACGAAGGCGGTGATCCCCGTCCACTTGAACGGTCGCGTCTGCGAAATGGACCGAATCGCGGCTGTGGCTGAGAAACACGGTCTTTTCATCATCGAGGACGCAGCGCAGGCGTTGGGCGCAACGTTCAAGGGAAGAAAGGCAGGCTCCTTTGGATTGGCCGGCTGTTTCAGCTTCTATCCCTTCAAGTCCCTGGGAGGACTGGGAGATGGCGGCGCCATAACGACCGACGATCCGCAAGTGGCCAGGATGGCGACTCTGCTGCGCTTCAACGGGGAAGACAGGCAAACAGGTGAGTTCCATTGCCATGGCTACACCGCGCTGCTGGACAACGTCCAGGCCGCCGTACTTGACGTGAAGTTGCGCCACCTGCCCCGATGGATTGAACATCGCCGGTACATTGCGGCGCTCTATCAAAAGGGATTCGAACATGTCGAAGAGCTATCGCTTCCGCATTTTAACGAGACAACGCATTTCGACAGTTTTCAAAATTATGTCGTCAGAACTTCGCACAGGGACGGTCTGCGCGAATTCCTGAGGTCAAGGGGCGTAGAGACGCTGGTGCACTGGCGTAAACCCATGTGGGAACACAAAGGATTGCATTTGCCGCATCCTCCCCTCCCTGAGACCGAGAGAATTTGCCGGGAAGTAATCTCGCTTCCCATGAGCGCCGAAACCATGCCGGAAGAGGCGGCAATTATCGTGGAGGCGGTGCAGGAATTTTTTGTCAGCCGCCCGGACCGGGTACTCCAATCGAAAGTTGACTAAAAAAATGAGCCCTCGGCAAAGAGCTACTGCTGATTTCGCTGAGGTCACGGAATCTCCGGGCACCGGTGTCACCCAGGAAGCGGCTCGCATGCTGCATACGCGTTATGCGCTCGCCACGCAGTTCTGTTCGGGAGACGACGTGCTGGAGGTGGGCTGTGGCCCAGGGATGGGCCTTGGCTATCTAAGCCGGCGGGCCAAGAGCGTAGTCGGTGGCGACCGGAGCGGGGAACTCCTGTCCAGTGCCCAGCGTCATTACTGCGGCCGAATGCCGCTCGTTCGGCTTGACGCTCACTCCCTCCCGTTCCGTGACGCATCCTTCGGTCTGGTAGTCCTGTTTGAAGCCATCTACTATCTGGAGCGGCCGGAAGAGTTCATCGAAGAATCCAAAAGGGTGCTTCGCCGGCCGGGAATTATTATGATCTGTTCTGCAAATAAGGAGTGGTTGGAGTTCCATCGGAGTCCCCACAGTCACCGATATTTCTCAGCGAGTGAACTGCGCGCGCTGCTCGCGGAGAAGGGCTTTGAGGTCGGCATCTTCGGCGCCTTTCTCTGCTCGCCATGCTCACCCATGNCCCATGCAAAAGGCAATCACCTTCGTGCGTCGGTTTGCCGTCCGGCTCGACTTGATACCGAAAACGATGAAGGGCAAGCAGTTGCTGAAGCGGATCTTTTACGGACGGCTGGCCGTGCTGGGTGCAGAGATCAAATGCGAATGTTCCGAAACTGAGCCGCTTTCGGAGATTTCGGGCGATGGGGTCTGTCACGAGTACAAAGTGCTGTACGCTATTGGGCAGCTTCCCGCATGACTTCTGTTTTCGTCAGTCACTCAGAATCTGCAGTGGCCGGCAAGGGACCTGACGAACTGACGACTCGCGTAACGCCCGGGTCGGTTTTGTAGTAGCTCCATCAAGCCTCGATACAAACAAGGCGTAGATAAGCCAAAAACTCCAGCAACCTGAGTTCACACCCTGCGCGGCGAGCTTGGCATTGTTGCCGCTCCCTGTGATGTCGAACAAATGATTAAACGTTCGCAGATCTTAAGCGAGCACCGTTCCTTGTTCATCGCACTGTTTCAGGCGGTGCTGATCTTCGTCTCGCTCGTCGCTGCCTGGCTGCTGCGCTTCGATTTTTCTCTCCCAGACCGCAGGGTTTTGTTCGTATCCGCTCCGGTGCTGATTCTTATCCGCCTGGCGGCCATCGCGCGGTTCAAGCTGCTGCACGGCTGGTGGCGGTACACGGGAGTCAACGATGCGCTGGACGTTGTGAAGGCCGTATCCACCGGTTCAGTCTTGTTCTGGATGGTGACGGCTTACGTGCTTCAAATCAGTCCATTCCCGCGTTCCGTTTATATTCTGGAGGCGTTGATCACCACCGGACTGTTGGCGGGAGTCCGGGTGCTTTCACGAGCTGTTGTCGATTCGGCCCGAATGGACAAGGCCTTGGCCAAAAGGGCCATGCTTATCGGGGCTGGTTTCGCGGCCCAGATGATCCTTCGAGAGATCAATCGGCCGGGCAGCAAATACTTGGCCATTGGTTGCGTGGACGACGACCCTTCCAAGCGCGGCTTGAAGTTTCACGGGGTTCCTGTTCTCGGCACGGTGGATCAGCTTCCGGATGTGCTCTCTCGCCATACCGCCGACGAGGTCCTCATTGCCGTGCCATCAGCGACCGGTCTGCAAATGCAACGGTTTGTCCGGATCTGCGAGCAGGCGGGAGTGCCGTTCAAGACTGNTCCACTTCGCGAGCAGGCGGGAGTGCCGTTCAAGACTGTCCCGGCCCTGCGCGACGTCATCGCTGGCCAGGTTAGCATCAGCCAGCTTCGCGAAGTGGATCTGGAAGATCTTCTGGGCCGGGAGCCGGTGCGGATCGATCTGGAGGCAGTTCGCAGAAACATCTCTGGCCGGGCTGTGCTTGTCACGGGCGCGGCGGGCTCAATCGGGTCGGAGCTTTGCCGTCAATTGATTGAGTACGGTCCGAGTCGGCTCATCTGCCTGGATCAGAGCGAAACCGGAGTTTTCTTCCTTCGGCTGAGTCTCGACGGACACCAGAATCACTCCCAGATCACCTTTCGGGTTGCAGACGTCTGTGACACGGAGCGCATACAGAGCCTGTTGCTGGAGTTCAGGCCGGAGATTATCTTTCATGCTGCCGCGTATAAGCACGTGCCGCTGATGGAACTAAACGTGCAGGAGGCAGTAAAGAATAATGTTCTGGCTCTGCTGGGCTTATTGAATCTGGCGGATGGAGCCGGTTGCAAGAATTTTGTCCTTATCTCTTCCGATAAAGCGGTAAACCCAACGAACATCATGGGCGCAACCAAACGAATTTGCGAATTAATCCTTTCCTCCCGCCCGCCGAATGGAATGCAGTCCGTTTCCGTTCGATTTGGAAACGTGCTGGGCTCCAACGGCAGCGTGATCCCCGTCTTCAAGCAACAGCTTCATGACCGTCAGCCATTGACGATTACTCATCCCGAAAGCAGGCGATTCTTCATGACCACCCGCGAGGCCGTTTCGTTGGTCCTGCAATCCTTTGCCATTGGAAACCACGGCGACATCCTCGTGTTGGACATGGGGGAGCCGGTCAGAATTGTGGACCTTGCGCGAAACCTTATCCGCTTTTCGGGCCAGCCTGAAGATTCGGTGGAACTCCGTTTTACCGGGTTACGCGAAGGAGAGAAACTCGAAGAAGAGCTCTTTTACGCGGATGAACCGGTAATTGCCACCTCGTGTGAAAAAATCAAACGAACGAAAGGACCGCTGAAGGATTGGACGGAACTGTCCCGCCAGTTGGAGTCGCTTCGAGCATCGATGTCGATTGATGGGGCAGCTCCGATCCGAATCAAGATCAGAGACATTGTGCCCCAGTATTCCTACCAGGAGGATCAGCCGGAGCAGGTTCTCACGAAAACTCCGCCCGGTTCCTACCTCAGTAAAGCCGCCGGCACCTACTAGCAGGTCGTCCGGATTCTTCTTCTTCCCATTGCAGTTCCTCGCCGATTCGTCTTATCTCCCCCAATCAATTGGCCAGATGTCCCACTGGGGAAAGGCTTTGCGGTACCTGTGTACCCGCCGTGTACCTCAGTTCGGCGTTTGGGGCGTGTTTGCCGTTTGTCGCGACGCGTAGAATCAGTAAGTTACGCCGAATGAGTGATGGGATTGAACTCGAATCCCATCTTCCGCACGAAAATCATCCCGGCCAAATTGTCGTTGCTATTCAGGCTATGCGCAGTGAGCCCCCGCTTGCCCCGAAGGATTCCAACAGTTATCACGCGGCCCGGCCGCGACTCCATCGTTTCCGGGCTGCTTTGCTGGCGCAGTCAGGCCGTATCCCTACGAAGCCCAAGACCGCCAGCTAAGGTTTCTGAGCCGGGGCGGGAGATTGCGGAGCTGATTTAGCCGGCGGCTGCTGCGCCGGCG
>OCOJ01774553.1_pt1 | contig 10043 bp, 9 predicted proteins | sample 1539251 | NCBI WGS metagenome assembly OCOJ01 (sample SAMN01911457, study PRJEB22624) | soil metagenome | biome: Soil | place: Malaysia | collected 2012-04-30 | depth RA_metagenome m
GGGAATGGCTGGAACCTTCAGATTGGCCCATGTCTGAATCAGTTGCACAGAGTCCTGACCAGCGGCTAGTATCAAGATGATCTGGGCTCCGCTGCTCCTGACGTTGCTCATCTGCGTGGTGAAATCAGTTGAACCGTATGGGAAGAAGTCCGCCCCGCCACTTGGGGACACGATTGTGAATCCCAATTGGGGAAGGAAGTACTGGAGGACTGGAACCAGCGCGTGCCAGACGGCTATGTCTTCAGCCAGGATGTACACTTTGGTGTAGTTCGGTTCCACGTAATGGAAGTATCCGTAATATGAGATGAGGCCGGTCGCGAGCGCCGTGCTGTTCACCGGGCTCACCATGAAGAAGTACTTGTAGAGGCTGTAGTTCGAGATCACCTGCTGACCCAGGGATGTGTCGGCTGCGCCCGTATCCAAGAAGGGCACCTTGTACTTCGGCAGCTGTTGTTCCTCGGCGAGGACGACGTCACTCCTCTCGCCCCCTATGATGACTTGGGCGTGGTCGACTGTGACTATCCTGTTCATAGCAGCGAGTCCCGTGCTGACAGGTATCGTCGGGTCGGCCTCCTGAGTGTCCTCGGAGACAAGCTCGAGGGGCCTGCCCAGGACCCCGCCGTGGGCGTTGATTTCAGTGACTGCAAGCTGTGCACCTTCCTTCTCGTCGATGCCTGTCACGTCTGTAAGGGGGCCGAGAACCCCGAAGATGATTGGCTGAACTCCGGTCGAGGTGATTGTCTTGATGCTCGTAGATGTCACTGTGGAAATGCCAGTGCTAGTGATGACTTGCGTAGATGTCGATGTCATGGTAGAGGTCGAGGTCGAAGTGGAAGTGGTGGCGGGTGCCGTACTCACGTAGTAGTACGACACGACACCGGCCACCGCCGCTATGACGATGACCACCAGAACTGCAATCGCCGCAGACCTTGCCATGCCAGAGCGTCGCGTTAGCATTTCAAGCGAAAACCTCTCGTCTCCCGTATAAGCACTATCATCTACCCGCATCCTCTCATTCGACTTCATGGGACTCGAGGCAGTGACTGGGAACGAGTGCGCACTCGGCCAATTGCGGCGGCGCAAGTCGGTAGCTCTAAAATAGGCCCACGCCCTGAAAAAGGGGGACTCATGAAATCGCTGGAGCTCTTTGACCTGTCGGGGAAATCTGCCCTGGTGAGCGGAGGGGGGAGGGGAATAGGCAGGACAATCGCCATGGCCCTCGCAGAAGCCGGAGCGAACGTGGCCGTGGCGTCGAGGGACGAGCAGGCCTGCGTCGGGACTGCGAGAGACATAGCCGCCGCCACGGGGAGGACCACCCTCTCGGGGAAGCTCGACGTGACCGAAAAGGGGAGCGTCGAGGAGTTCGCGAGACTTGTCAAGGAGAAGCTGGGGTCGATAGACATTCTTGTGAACAACAGCGGCGCCACCTGGGGGGCACCGTTCGAGGAGATGCCGCTCGAGAGGTGGGAGAGGGTGATCAGGGTGAACCTGACTGGGACATTCCTGATGTGCCAGTCGGTCATACCAATCATGAGGGACAGGAAATGGGGGAGGATAGTCAACGTCGCTTCGGTGGCCGGGCTGCTGGGTTCGCCGCCGTTCATGCATGCCTCGGGCTATACGGCAAGCAAGGGCGGAATCATAGCCCTCACGAAAGAGCTGGCAGTCAAGTTGGCAGAACAGGGCATCACGGTCAACGCAATAGCGCCGAGCTTCTTCCCCACGAAAATGAGCCGCCCCCTGACCGACAGGTTCGGCGATATGATACGCCAGGATAACCCGATGAAGAGGATGGGAGAGGATGACGATCTGAAAGGCGTCGCAGTGTTCCTAGCCTCGGAGGCTTCCAGATACATCACGGGGCAGGTCATCCCTGTCGACGGGGGACAGACGGCCACCTAGGACGGGCTGACCTTCGGAAAAACGATCCAGTACACACGCTCCGCGGCTTCGTACAGTCACGCCCTCGCGCCGGGCTGGCAGCCCGGGGGGAGACCCACGTGGGGCGTCTTAGGATAATTGCGTCGAATATATCAGAATCTCCAATATTTATCAACGAATTAATCACGATTCCTCCATAAAGTTAAAAGTGGACGAGAGCCTTCGCCTGAAAGCCATGGCAATAGCCATCAGAGTCCAGGACCTGATGGACAAGGACGTGATCTCCATCGATGCGGGCAAGAGCGTGGCAGATGCCGTCGCCATGATGGTCCGATCGAAGGTCTGGTCGCTGCTGGTGATGACGAAGGAGCTCCCGCAGGGGGTGGTCACGGAGAGGGACGTCCTCCGAAGGTGCATCAACAAGGGCCTTGACCCCAATAGGGTGAAGGTCAACGCAATCATGTCTTCACCGCTTGTTACTGTGGGGCCAGACGCGACTGTCAGGGAGGCGATGAGCATAATGGTCGACAAGGACGTTAGGCGGCTCTACGTGACAGTAGGAGGCAAGGTCGTTGGCCGCCTCACGCAGACACGGCTCTTCCAGAGCAACTTCGACCTCATGATGAGCCTGTCAGGACTCACGGGCGCTCTCTAGGAAGCGGCGGTCGAGGCCACCCTGGGCGGAGCAGGCAGCATCCGTTGCAGGCAGGTGCGCAAGTTCAGGTGGGCGGTATCCAGGGCTCAAGACCTGAAGATTCTTCCCAGGTACCCACCAATCATCGCGCACACGTCTCCGCCGGTCCCGGGCAGCGCGATGAACCCATGGGTGGTCCCCCTCACCCTCATGCTTGTGACAGTCACTCCTGCCTTCGCGAGCAGGTCAGCATAGGCTTCCCCCTGATCCCTCAGCGGGTCGTATTCTGCCGTGATCACCAGGGTCGGGGCCACACCGCTCAGGTTGCTGGCAAGGATCGGGGAGAACTGGGGGCTGAGCGCATCTTCAGGATGCGAGAGGTACTGGGCGCCGAACCACGCGCCCTGCCTCCTGGTAAGGAACAGGGAGTCTGCGTACTCCACTGACGAGCGGCTCGACACGTCGAACGAGGTGAAAGGGAATATCAGAACCTCCGCCTTCAAAGCCAGTCCGTCGTCCCTGCATTTCAGAGCCGAAACAGCCGAAAGGTTCCCACCAGCGCTGTCCCCAGAGACTGCTATGCCCTGGGTGATCCCGAACTCTCCCTGGCTCTTGAGGACCCATTTCACCGAATCAATGGCGTCGTTGACAGCAGTTGGAAACTTGTGCTCCGGTGCGAGCCTGTAGTCGACTGAAATGACCACGCTCCCGGAAGCGTTGGCCAGCGCCCTGCAGAACGGGTCATGGGACTCGACGTCGCCAATGACGAAACCCCCTCCGTGGAAGTAAACGACACCCCCCGAGTTCTTCGCCGAAGCGGGGGTGTACGCCCTTGCTGGAATCTCACACTCTCTCCCGGGGATCTTGATGTCTTCGATCCGGCGCACCTCCTCCTTCGGGAGCGTCTGCGCGATTTCCCTGAATCCCTGTCTGAACAGCTCGACTCCGATCGTCTCCGGATCCACCTCGGGAATGAGCTCGAGGAACTTCCTGGTCTCGGGGTACAGGGGCAAGACGGCAAGATTTTCGCCTGATTTCTGTTATAAGAGTTGTCGGCATCTTCTTCTGAAGGGGACGCCTTGGACGGAGGCTTCTCGACCATGGCCGAAGCAACCGAATATCCGTAATAACCAAGGCCGCCCGCTCTGTTCGGCCATGCCCCAGCTGTTCCTGGAAGACCTCGAGGTGGGGTCGGCCTTCGAGACCCCCAGGAGGACAATCACAGAGGCCGACGTGGTGGCCTTCGCAGGGCTCAGCGGGGACTACAACCCTCTGCACACTGACGACGAATTCGCAAAGAGCGGACCCTTCGGCAGAAGGATAGGCCACGGAGTCCTGACCCTGGCTGTGCTTACGGGGCTCTGGGACAGGCTGGGCCTCCTCGCGGGCTCTGTGGAGGCGTTCTACGGCATAGACAGGCTAAGGTTCACCCGCCCTGTCTTCTTCGGCGACACCATTCACGCCACCGTAAAGGTGGTTGGCAAGAAGGAGCGTGAGAAGAACGGCCTCGTCGCCTTCTCCAACGAGGTGGTGAACCAGAGGGGAGAGACGGTCCTGGTCTGTGACACCCAAGTCGTGGTCCGCAAAAAGCGGGCCGGAGCATCGGGGGCCAAGTGACAGGGCTGCGTGCGCCTGGACGCCGGAAGCGTGCTCAGTAGACTCTGATCGCTTCTTGCACAGCAGGGTGGATGGCGGGTATGCGGTAGATCCTCTGTATCGCATAGGCGAGATTCTCCGTCTTCCTCTTCTCCCCATGGTTGACCAGGACCAGCTGGAGCTTGGGCCTCACCTTACCGACGAAGCGTATGATCTGGTTGTAGTCGCTGTGCCCGCTGAACCCTTCTATCTTCTGGACCCCCGCCTTTACGTCCACTATCTTGATTTTTCCGTTGGTGTCCATGAGGCTCGCCTGGCTCCCCCCGTCCAGGACCCTTCGCCCTATGGTCCCCTGCACCTGGTACGACACGAACAGAATCTTGTTCTTCTCCACGGGCGCGAGGTGTTCGAAGTAGTCCAGGACCGGTCCGCCCTCCAGCATGCCCGAGGTCGCCATGATGATTGCAGGCCCCTCGCGGTATGCCTCCTCCCTGTCAGTTGGGTGCTCCACCTCCGTGAAGTACTCGGACTTGAAGGGGTTGACCCCCTCCTCCAGTATCTTCGTCCTGAGCTCTCTCGAGAGGTAGTCGGCGTAGGAGACGTGGATGGCCGTGGCTTCGGAGATCATCCCCTCTGTGAACACCGGCGCCTCGACGAGGACCTTGTTCCTCATGTACTGGTCAATCACTAGCAGGATTTCCTGAGCCCTCCCGACCGCCGGAATCGGTATGAGCACCTTGCCGCCGTTCTTGAGGGTTCCGTTGATGGCGTTGACGAAGTTCATCTCCACCTCCTCCCTTACAGGCATTATGTCCTCCTTCGCCCCGTAGGTGCTCTCGGTGATCAGCGTCTCGACCCTCGGATAGTTCCAGGTGGCCGAGTCGAACAGTTGCGTCCTGCCGTACTTGTAGTCTCCCGTGTATACGATGTTGTGCGCCCCCTCCCCGATGTGGAGGTGCACCGTGGCCGACCCGAGTATGTGGCCTGCGTTGTTGAACACCAGCTTGATGTCGGGGGAGATGTCAGTAACCATGCCGTACGGAAGCGTGATTGCGTGCTGGACCACGTCACGGATGTCCTTCTGGTCGTAGATCAGCCTCCCCCCTTCGATTTGGGCGATCTTCACGAAGTCGTTCTGCAGGAGAGTCATGAGGGGCAGGGTGGGTTCCGTGCAGTACACGGGCCCGTCGTAGCCGTACTTGTACATCGCAGGGAGGAACCCCATGTGGTCCAGGTGTGAGTGGCTGATCACTATGGCGTCTATGTCCCTGGGGGCTACGTCCGCCCAGTCCAGCCGCGGGTAGGCGTCCCAGGTGTTCCTTGAGCCTGGATGTATCCCGCAGTCGAGCATTACCTTGCTTTCTGCCGTCTCTACGAGGACGCAGGATCTTCCTACCTCTTGGAAGGCGCCCAGGGTCTTGATCGTGACGTGCTCTTCGGCTGCCATCCTCGGCCTGAAGATCGCCTCCCCAAGCTCCCTGAGGAACTTCTCTCTCGCCTCGCTGCCTGTCTTCAGGGCGTAGTACACGTTCTGAATCGCTGTCGACTTGATGTGAGGCGCCTTCCTCACCTTGATCTTCCAGCCTGTCTGGTCCATGGCCGCTCCGAGGTCGAAGCCGGCCTCCTGCGAGAGCACCCTGGGGGTCTCTGCTTCGACTGTGATTTCTCCCAGAGCGTCGTCGAAGAAGTAGTTGGAAACCCCGGCCTCTGGTGGGAAGATCCGGTTGAGCGCAGCCCGGGCCTCATTTTCAGGCTTCCTGATGGACTTCTCTGTCCTCGTGACCACCCTCTTCTTCAGAGTGTTGACTATCTCTGAGATTACGTAGCTATTCTTGTGCAGGTAGGCAGGATTCCTGGTGTAGAGGGCAATCCTTGGGCCTTCGTACTCAATTCTGGTGATTTGAGCCTCCGCTGGGATGTTGTTCAGAATGGCGCCCATAAGGCTCGCGCCGTTTGCTTTTTGTTCCAAGTCTAATTTTCAGCTGTAAACTGAGCCAGGAGCTTGTCCTTCTCCTGCTCGGACAGTTCCCTGAACCCCTGCTTGTCCAGGATTGCCACGTCGAAGTGGTCCCCGGTAGCGACGTTGCGCCGCGTCGCTGCTATAATCGCCTTCGCAGCCAAAGGATACGCCTTCGTGACAGGCATCCCCTCCTTGAATTCCGCCTCCAGGATGCCGTAGGCTACAGGCGACCCGCTCCCGGTGGCTATGACCTTCTCCTGGTTCATGGACCCGAAGAAGTCCACGTTGAAGAGCGAACCTCCGGTGTTGTCCACCCCCCCGACGAGCACGTCTGCGATGAATGGATAGAGCCTCGACGAGAACAGCATGTTGGAGACCACCTGGGCTGCTGCCTTGACAGGCATCGGGCGTCCCTTCTCGATTCTGTACAGGTTGGTGTAGTACTTCAGGGTGTCAACGACGTTCTGGGCGTCAGCGACCCCTCCGGAGATTGTCATTGCTATGTTGTCATCGATCTTGAGGAGCTTCTTCCCCCTCTTGTGGGCTATGAAACCGCCAGCGGTGACCCTGGTGTCTGTCGCGAGGACGACTCCGTCCGAGCACACGAGTCCCACAGTCGTGGTCCCATGATAGACCGCAGACCCTACCGTCTTCCCCCCCACTTGATTGAAATCTCTTGACATTAGGTTCACAAACCTCCTCAGAACGGACGAAACTGGCGTGAGCCGGTTAGTTATTTAATCTTTCGAGGCTCAAGTGGCCAATACAGGGAGAAGAGGGGTACAGACGCCGCAGTGCCCTTAAATCACAACCGGACGGGCTCGCCTCACGTGGACTCCGGCTACCACCTTATGGAGCTCCCGACCAAGGTACTCATTGGCGAAGGGGTCATCTCGAAGCTCGGGGACTTCGTCAAGGATTCGGCAGGAGAGAAGCGTGTGGTGGTCGCTTCCGGCACCAACGTCGCATCCAAGGTGAGAAGGTCGGTCGAGTCCGCCCTCCCCAGCCAGCCCGTCTGGGTGGAGGTCGCCGCAGCCGACACACGGAACGTGGAACTGGTGATGGCCGCGGCCGAGGGTAGCGGCTGCATCATCGGGGTCGGGGGAGGAAAGAGCGTCGACGTGGGCAAGCTGGCAGCGTTCAACCTGCACCTGCCGTTCTATTCCGTCCCAACGAGCGCCTCCCACGACGGAATCTCGAGTCCATTCGCCTCCCTGAAAGGACTGGACAGGCCCTACTCGATCATGGCGAAGCCACCAGTAGGGATCTTGGCGGACATCGGCGTCATAGCGTCTGCCCCCAGGCGCCTGCTCGCTTCGGGGTGCGGCGACCTCGTCTCGAAGCTCACAGCCGTGAAGGACTGGGAACTGTCCCACAGGGTGACGGGTGAGTACTTCGGCGGCTACTCTGCAAGCCTGGCCCTAATGAGTGCCAACACGGTCCTTGATCACTCGAAGACTATCGGGGGCTTTGGCAAGGAGAGTGTGAGAGACCTGGTGGAGGCCCTCATCAGCACGGGCGTCGCCGCAGGCATCGCCGGTAGTTCCCGTCCTTGCTCCGGCTCGGAACACCTCTTCTCCCACTACCTCGACATGCTCGCGCCCGATTCAGGGCTGCACGGGGAGAAGTGCGGCATAGGCACCATCATGATGGCGAAGCTGCACAGGATCGACTGGAGGCGGGTCAGGACCGCCCTCAGGAACGTGGGGGCGCCCGTGGAGGCGTCTCAGATAGGCGTTGGAGACTCGTTGGTTGTGGAGGCGCTCACGAAGGCTAGCACGATTCGCCCAGACAGGTACACGATACTCTCGCGGAGGAAGCTCACCAGAAGGAGCGCCGCCCTGCTGGCGAAGTCCACAGGCGTGATCTAGGCGGTCTGCTGGGGGGCTTCGGCCTTCTTCCTGCGCGGCCTGGGCGACGGAGCAGGCTCTTTCGCCTCTGCCTTTGGCTCCTCGGTCTTCGGCTCTTCCTGCTTGGGAACCGGCTTCTGATTGCTGAACTTCTCAAGGAAGGTCAGGGCGGTCAGGCTCGGAACGAACTTGAACACGTCGTTGGCGATCCCCCTCTTGATAATCTGCAGCCCCTCGACGAGGAACAGGTCCTCCGGGATGGTCACAGTCAGAGCCCCGTTGGCAAGCTCTGTCGTCGTCTTGCTCCCCTCCCCGGCGAGCCTCCTGTCCACCAAAGCCCTCACCCTGTCCTCGTCGGTGTCGACGGTCTTCAGGACCTGGAAGTCGTAGATGATCGACTTCCCTGCGAGCCTGTGGTTGAAGTCCACCTGGGCCCGGCCCGAGCCTATGAACCTGACGATGCCGACCCGGTTGTCGATTTCCACCGAATCCCCTACCGAGAGCTCATGCTCCCTCTCCCCAAACTTCCTGAGCGGTATCATTCGGAGCTGCGTGGGGTCCCTGGCCCCGAAGGCCTTCTCCGGTGAGAGCTCGATTTGCTTCTTGTCACCCACCGATAGCTTGGCCACCTCTGCGTCGAGGCCGGAGATGAGCCAACCTTCGCCCACGGCCACCAGCCTGGGCTCGTACTTCCTCGCCTCTTCGTAGATCTTGAGCTTCTTCGCTTCCTCCTCGAGGGTGGACTCGATCCCCTCCCCCGTGTCTTTCACCCGGGCTGTGTAGTTGGCGAAAATCAGAGTCCCTTTCTCAAATGCCATTGGACTCGACCAGCCTCGTTGTTGGGTTTATAGACTTTCACGGGTTTCGGAAGGTGGCCATCGTTTCATCGATGGCCTTCAGCGTCCTGCTGACGATCGCTTCGTTGATCTGCCCCATGCAGCCGACCCGAAACACCTTCCCCTTGAAAGGACCGAAGCCTCCTGCGATAACTACCCCCTTGTCGTGGGAGATGGCCTTCCTGAACTTCGAGTCGTCGACCCCCTGGGGGTAGTAGGACGCCACGACGGTCTTCGAGCGGACCGACTTCTCGGCGACAGGGCTGAGCCCCTGCCTGGCCAGGCCGTCGTAGAGCAGCTCTGACATCCTGTCATGGCGCTGTACCCTGTTGGCCAGCCCCTCCTCGAGGAGTTCCTTCAGTGCCTCGTCCAAGGCGTAGAACAGAGGGAGCGCCGGAGTGAACGGAGTCTCCCCGTTCGCTCCGAACTGGAGGTACCTGGGGATCTCAAAGTATCTCGTCTTCGGGGGGGACGTTTTCAGGAAGTCCACCACCCTCTGGCTCACCGACAGCAGTGCCAGCCCCGGCGGGGCTGCGATGCACTTCTGGCTCCCTGTGATACACATGTCGACCCCCCACTTGTCCACTGGAATCGCGTAGCCACCGAGGCTGGAGATCGCGTCTATGACAGCGAATGCGCCGTGGTCTCTGGCGAGCTCAGTTGCCTCCCTGACGTAGGGGGCCGTGACTCCTGTGCTAGTCTCGTTGTGAACAAGGAACAGGGCCCTGAACTTCCCCTGGGACTCCATGGCCGCCTTCAGCTGGTCGAGGCTCGGGACCTTCCCGAACTCCGAGCTTACTCTGACCGCTTTCCCTCCGGCAAGCTCGACAGTCTCAGCGAGCCTGGTGCTGAACTCGCCGAAGACCGGCACCACAGCTGCGTCCCCGGGCCTGATCAAGTTCCAGACCGCAGCCTCCACCCCTCCTGTTCCCGACGACGAGAGAACGAGGACCTCTCCCTCGGTCTGGAAGAGGTGCTTCTCCTTCTCGAGTATCCCCTTGTAGAGCTCCCTGAAGGCGTCCCCTCTGTGGTTGATTATTGGGCGCAGCATGGCCCGCATGACGCGTTCTGATACATTCGTCGGCCCCGGAAGCATGATGAGCTTCTGCTCGCTAGACATCCTAACTCCCCCTCAAGTCCTTCCGCATAAGGGCTCTGACGCGCTGGACTCCCCCAAACTTCTTCACCAACTTCGACACCTGCCGAGGCACGAGGCTCTCCCAGTCTTTCCTTTCTAAAATCCTGTCCCTAACATTCGTGGCCGAGTATCTGCTCCTGTTCAGATA
>OCOJ01011127.1_pt6 | contig 10037 bp, 6 predicted proteins | sample 1539251 | NCBI WGS metagenome assembly OCOJ01 (sample SAMN01911457, study PRJEB22624) | soil metagenome | biome: Soil | place: Malaysia | collected 2012-04-30 | depth RA_metagenome m
CAGCGCGGCTTCGACACCCTCACGTAAAGCAACCAGTAGAGCGGAGAGCAAGGTAGCTCCTTCGCGGGACCTTGGGGCCGGTCCGGAAACTTCCCAGTTGCAAATCATTCGCAACTGGAAGCTCCACACTACCAGCATGCCGCCCCGCCGTCAAGCTATTCCCTGCACTTTCACCTTCTTCCCGGCTTTCTCTCACTCCCAGCCGCCCTCCCTTGTCGTCCTCCCCCGTCGAACCTCTTCCGCCGGCAAAAATCTGCGTCCGTCCTTCAATTTTCACTTGCAAGGTACTGACGAGTGTGTTAGTATCGCCGCCGTTGTTCGCTTGTCAGATAACCCATCTGCAGGCGGGAAAGGAACGGATTCCGCGAAGAGCTGGCTTTTCACGGTCAAGCTAGGACGCCCGCTTCTCACCCTGCAGCTAAGTCCTTTGTTGGCAACTCTTCCGCCAACCGGCTTGCTAAGTCCTGTAAAAGCCACTCTTACGAAATGCTCGACTTAAAGTCCTTTAGAAGCAACTCTTTCGCAAAGAGACCCCGGGGGGAGTAGCGGGAAGCCAAATCCAGACACCCTCGACCCCAAGCCTGCCTGGCCCCCACCACCCTGTTGCGCTCCCTCGGTTTCTGCTAGCTCGAGCCTCGAACTCGAATCTTACCGCCTCCCTTGCTCTCCGAGCGTCGGAGGCTCAAGGAGACACGCCATGTCAAAGCCTGCACAGGAAAACCGTTGTGAACATACCGACTACGCTGGCCGCCGTTGCCGCATGATTCGTTCTGCGACTCATCCCAATTTCTGCCATTGGCACGCCGTCTCCGAGGAGCGCAAGCTCCTCGAAGCCCGGGAACGCGCCGCTCGCACCAGCCCCGAGTTCAATGTCGCCTACCGGCTGTTCGGGCCCGTCCAGGACGTGCGTTCCGCTGCGGCCATCAATCACGTTCTCGGCCGCCTGGTGCAACTCCTGGCCGAGAATTCGATCTCCACGCGCAGGGCCGCTGTCATCGCCTACTCCTGCAATCTCCTCCTTCACTCCCTGAAGGAACTCAGATACGAACATTGGTACGCGAAACAGTATCCGATCGACGCCGCTTCCGTGACCGCACTCCTCAATCATCTCCCTCCCCTCAATCCCAATCCCCCAGTCAGCCCTACTACTGTCCCGTCTCAACACTTCAGCTACCCGAAACCGGAAGGCGACAGAACATGACCCGCTCTTCGCTTCCGTTTCACGCCGAAGCGCCTCGGCAAATGGCTCGTGCTGCGTGTCCGCGCTCGCTTCCTCCCGTCACCAATCACCTGTCACAAGTCACCAGTCACTCTTGCGAGGTACACCATGCTCACCGAACTCCAAAAACGCACTATCCAGTCCGTCGTCAACGTATTTGAAACCGGAACGCCCGCCGGCAGCTACGCCAACATCACCGTAGCCCCCGGCGATCCCGGCCACCTCACCTACGGCCGCTCCCAGACCACTCTCGCCAGCGGCAATCTGGCGATCCTGGTCAAGAGCTACTGCGATTCCCCGGGCGCGGCACACGCGGGAGATCTCCGCGCCTACCTCCCGCGGCTCGCAGCGCGTGACTCTGCTCTCGATGCCGACGCCCGTCTCCACGCGTTGCTCCGAGAAGCTGCCGCAGACGATGCGATGCGCCGAGCCCAGGATGAATTCTTCGACCACGCCTATTGGGACCCGGCCATTCGCGCCGCGCAGGGCCTGTCGATTCAAATGCCGCTCGGCACGGGCGTCGTCTACGACAGCTTCATCCACGGCGCCTGGGTCCGCCTGCGCGATGCCACGCTGGCCCGCCTGGGCCTACCCGCCGTGGCGGGCTCGCCCGCAGCCCGAGCCCGCTCCGCGTCCGCAACGGATGAGCGCGCCTGGGTCCGCGAGTACATCGCGCTGCGCCGCGATTGGCTCGCCACCCACCCCAATTCCCTGCTCCGTCGCGCCGTCTATCGTATGGACACGTTCCGGGCGCTCGCCGATGCCGGCAATTGGGACTTGGCGCTGCCTCTGGAGGCCCACGGCGTCACCATCGATGAAGCTGCAGTCCTCGAACGCGTGGCTACGCCGTCAGGAGGGCATAGCGGATAATCGCGCCATCCGCCCAGGCTTCCCGTTACAATCTTCTGGCGTCCAATTCGGATAGACAACGATGCAGCGTCGCTTGCTCGCTTTCACTCTGGCCCTCCTGACCGCGTCCCTCGCGGCCGTGGCGCTGCCCGCGCGTGCCCAGGAGGGAATGGACGCCAACACGAACCGTCCCGAGCGCGTGTCCTTCACGGCCTGGTCCCGGGGCCGTGACGCCGAGCGCGCCGGAAAACCCGAGGAAGCCTTCGCCGCTTACTCCGAGGCCCTTCGCGACGAGCCCGGCAATCCCGAATATCGCGCCGATGTCGAACGCATGCGCTTCGCGCTGGCCGAATCCTTCGCCAACCAGGCGGAACGCGCGATTCTGGCCGATAACCCCGTCGAAGCGGCCACCCTGCTCCGCCGCGCGCTCAGCTACGATCCGCAGAACGAAATGGCCCACGAACGCCTGCGCCAGCTCGAGCGCCACGCCGTCCAGGAAACCACGACCGCGCCCGAATTCGCCGCGGCCTCTCCGCAGCTCGCGCCGCAGCCCGGCTCCCGCGACTTCAACTATCGCGGCCCCGCCCGCGGCGCCTACCTGGACCTCGCGCGGCAGTTCGGCCTGCTCGCCCTCTTCGACGACGACGCCACCAACGCCCAGATCCGCTTCCAGGTTTCCGGCGTGGACTTCCGCAAGGCCTCGGATTTGCTTGGAGAACAGACCGGCACCTTCCTCCGCGCCCTCGATTCGCGCACCTTCCTGGTGGTGAACGACACACAGCAAAAACGGCGCGAGTACATGCCGCAGATTGAACGCACGCTGCTCCTGCCTGAATCGGAAAAGCCGGAGCAGATGAACGAGATCGTACGCGCGGTGCGGGACGTCGCCGGCCTCACGCACACTCAGTTCGACACGCGCTCGCGTACGCTCACCGTGCGCGGCGCCGAGCGCGACGTCGCACTCGCCACCGCACTCGTCCGTCAGCTCGAGCAGCCTCGCGGCGAAGTCATGCTGGAAATCGACCTGATTGAAGTGGACCGCAACTCCGCCGAAACCCTTGGGTTTGTGCCCCCCTCCAGCGCGCAAATTTTCTCCCTGTCCCAGCAACAGCTTCAACTCGCCCAACAGTCCACCAACGGGCTCGTCCAGGTCATCCAGGCGTTGTTCGGAACGCCCGCGGCGTTTGCCGGTTCCTCCACCCAGCAGATCTCGTCCCTGCTGGGATCGGGCGCCACCTCGCTCAGCGCCCTGGTCCCGCCGCTCCTCGCCTTCGGGGGTGGCCAGACCATTTGGCTGTACACGCTGCCCGGAGCCACCGCCAACTTCGCCAGCCAGTTGAGCGCCGTGCTCAGCGCGCAGCGCATCCTGCTGCGCGCTGAAGACGGAGAGCCCGCTAGCTTTTTCGTTGGCGAGCGATATCCCATCAACTTCTCCACTCTCTCGAATGAGTTCACCACCCAGGGCGCCACTGCCGGAATCACGGAAGGAACATTGCCCACGGGCGCGTCTCCCCGCGGCGTCGCCACCGCTGTCCTCCGCACTTCCAGTTCTTTCCTCGATGTGATCACCGCCAATCACGACGCCGGCACCGTCTCCGTCTCGCTGGGCAATGGCAACGGATCGTTCCAGACCAACGTGGACTATCGCGCGGGAACCAATCCCGTCGCCGTGTCGGCCGCAACATTTCGCACCGCGGGACAGCCCGTGGACCTTGCTGTTGTGGACCAGGGAACCAACAACGTGCAAATCCTGCTGGGCAATGGCGACGGAACCTTCCGGGCCCCCGTGGCCTACCCCGTTGGCACTGAGCCTTCCGGCCTCGTGCTCGGCGACTTCAACGGCGACGGAATACAGGACATCGCCGTCACCAACTTCAGCGGCAACAGCGTCTCCCTGCTGTTCGGCAACGGTGACGGAACGTTTAAGGCGGCGCAGACGATTGCGCTGGCAAACGCCCAGGGACCCATCGGTATCGCCGCCGCGGACTTCAATGGCGACGGACACACCGATCTGGCCGTCGCGAATTCTCTCTCGAACAATGCGGCCTTGCTGCTCAATGACCCGATTAACTCGATCACGCGCTCCAGCGGCACGGTAACCGCCACGCTCAGTTCTCCGCTGTCCGTCCCCGGCGGTAATGGTGTCGGCAGGGTGAACGTAATTGGGGTCGGCGACGCCAGCTTCAACGGCACCTTTGTCGTTCTCTCGGGCTCAGGCACCACCTCGCTCACGTGGGCCCAGGCCGGCAATAACGGAACGAGCACCGGGGGTTTGGCCGTTGTCCAGAGTGACCTGCCAACGGGCACGAGGCCCGTGGCCATTGTTGCTGCGGGATTCAACTCGTCGTTTCAATGTCCCGGAAGTCCGTCGCAGGCTCACCCCGACCTGGCCGTGGCCAACCAAACGGACGGGACCGTGACCGTGTTCCTGAATCAGTGCAATGGGACGTTTTCGAGCAATGTCATTGGCGTGGGCAACCAGCCCGACGCGTTGCTCACAGGCGACTTCAACAACGATAGCCAGCAGGATCTGGTCGTGGCCAATAGCGCTGACGGGACCATCACCGTGCTGTTCGGTTCGGGCACCGGCACCTTTCCCGCCAACATCCCGCTGCAGACCAGCGCGGGAATCACCTGTTCTGCTCTGCCCGCGCCTTCGGTTCCCTGCCAGGGGCTTGCATCCGGCGATTTTAACGGCGATGGGCTGCTCGATGCGGCCGTCACCGATCCGGCGAACAACACGGTGACCATCATCATCAACTCGCAGCAGCTCGCGACTCAAAACGCCCAGCTCCCCTATCCGGGTTTTCAGTACGAAGACATCGGCGTGAAGGCCAAGGCCACACCGCACATTCATCCCTCCGGTGACGTCACTTTGGCCCTCAATTTCGAAATCCGCAGTCTTTCCGCCGTCGACCTCAACGGCATTCCTATCCTCAGCAACCGCACCATTGAACAAACCGTGCGCCTGCGACCCGATGAACCCTCAGTCGTCAGCGGAATTTTCTCCGACCAGACGACGCTGGCGGTCACGGGCACGCCCGGTGCTCTTGCAGTCCCGGGGCTCGATTACCTGCTCGGCAATCACAACCCGCAGGAGCAGCAGACGGAACTCGTCGTTATGGTTACTCCGCGCCTCGTGCGCCTCGCCCCGCGCACCCAGGAAATGTTTTACGTCGGCCATGAACGCCAGGCCGGTACCCCAACAGGAGGAGTGGAAACACCCGAAGCGCCTGTGACCGTGCCGGGACAGCCCCCCTTGCCCGGCCAGCCGCCTGCGCCGGTACAGCCGTTTGTTCCCCCCGGCCAGACGCCCCCGGAAGGTCAGCCGCCGACCCGTCCCCGCCCGTAAACCTCGATGTGGAGTTGTACCGCTGGACGGGTTGCGCAGTTCTTATCCGGACGCTCTTGGTTGGGAGAACCCGAATCCCGAAGCCTCGGGAACGGCCAGCTTTTTCGGGGCGCGAATCACACTTGCGATACGGTTGCCACGGATGGGATCGCGAATGCCGCCGAATTTTCCAGCAACGATTGTTCTACGGTTCCGCGTCGAACACCACCACAGGCTGGTAGGTTCGCGGAACCACCGCTTCCGCCACGGCAATCAGCTTCTGCTGCTGGCTGAACACGCGCAGTCGAGGCGGCGCGGGCGCGCCCGAATCCAGGCGCGAAGTGGCGCCCGGCGGCAAGGTGAATTGTCCGGGCTGGATTTGCGCCAGCGGGAGAGTGAACCGCGCTCCGTGCCGCACGCGGCGCGCGACCACCGGCAGCACGGTGGCGTGCGGCAATTCCGGCAGCAGGCGTTCCAGTGGGATCACCAGTTCCGCCGCCCGCCCCTGCTTCACTGCCCCTTGCAGTTCGTCGAGCGACACGGCCTGGTCCACCGTGAATTCCCCCACGGCCACGCGCGAAATCTCTTCCAGGTGCGCTCCCGTTCCCTGCCGCGCGCCCAGATCGTGCGCCAGCGAGCGGATATAGGTCCCCGCGCCGCATTCGATTACGCAGCGCACCCGCGGACCCGCCACCTCCTCGATGCGGAACTCGAACACGTCCACTTCCACCGGTTTCAGCTCCACAGGACGGTGCTTCCGCGCCAGTTCGTGCGCCGGGCGGCCTGCGATTTTCTTCGCGGAATACGCCGGCGGGGTTTGCAGCAGGTGTCCCGTGAACTCCGCCACCAGCGGCTCGATCTCCGCGCGCAAAAGCTCGGGCGCCTGGTCCGGGCCCTGGGCCTTCCCGTCAGCGTCGTACGTGTCAGTGGCATACCCGAAGCGGATGGTGCAGGCGTACCGTTTGCGCCGACCGGAGTAGAAGCGCGCCAGCCGCGTGGCGCGCCCCAGCAGCAGCACGAGCACGCCTGTGGCCAGCGGATCCAGCGTGCCCAGGTGGCCGATCTGCCGGAATCCCACCAGCCGCCGCNGCCATCTCCACCACGTCGTGCGACGTGCGCCCGCGCGGCTTATTGACGACGAGCGCGCCGTCTATCGGAGGTGGCTGCGGCTGGCGTGCCATCGCGGCGCGGCGTCAGGACGCGTCCTTGCCCGGTGCCGGAGGGTGCAGGAGTTCTTCCAGGCGGCCGCCTTCGACTCCCGAGGCGTCCACCACAAAGTGGATTTCGGGCGCGCGCCGCAGGTCCAGCCGCTGCGCCAGTTCGTGGCGGATAAAGCCCATTGCCCCCGCCAGACCCTCGCGCACCCCGCGTCGCTCTTCCGCCGTCCCGAACGCGGCCAGGAAGATGCGCGCGTGCTTCAGGTCCGGTGTCACGGTTACTTCCGTGACGCGCACCGGGCCGGCCAGCCGCGGGTCCTTCAACTCTCCCGCGAGCATGGCTTCAAATTCATGTCGGATTTCTTCGGCCACGCGCTCGTGGCGGTGGCGGACGGTGGTCATGGGAATCAGGCCTCAACGTTTGAATTCCAACATCGCTCGCGCGGCGTGCATTATCGGTTAGAGCAACTCGATCGCGCTCCCCACCAGGTCGCGCCCCAGCAGGCGTTCCGATTCATTCGCCACTTTTTCGAGCGAAGCCTCCAGGTGCCGCGTGTCGGCCGAAATACTTACCACGCCGACCAGGGCNCCGCTGCCAGGTCTCCTGATGATCGAGTTCCGCGATGGCGATGTTGAACTGCCGCCGCAGCCGGTCCTTCAGGCTGCGCAGCACCTGCCGCTTGTCCTTCAGCGATCTCGCATCGGGGATGTAAATCTCGAGCGTGAGCAATCCGATGGGCATCCTCTGCCTCCCCGTGCCCCGAGTCCGGCGGCCGCGGGATCGAGCAGGGCGGAACGATCAGGCCCGGGTGGCCGCGGCGGCTTCCAGCGCCTCCACCGTGAAAAACTCGATCACGTCGCCCACTTTCACATCGTTGAAGTTGGCGATTCCCAGGCCGCATTCGAAGCCGGAGCGCACCTCGCTGGCGTCTTCCTTGAATCGCTTGAGCGAGCTGACGCGCCCGGTGTACACCACCACGCCCTCCCGCACCAGCCGCAGCTCCGCGTCGCGCTTGATGATTCCGTCGGTGACGTAGCACCCCGCCACCATGCCGACGCCCTTGATGCGAAACGTATTCCGCACTTCCGCCCGCCCCAAGTGCACTTCCTTGTACACGGGCTCGAGCAGCCCGGCCAGCGCCTTCTTGAGTTCTTCGGTCAGCTCGTAGATGATCGTGTGCGCGCGGATCTCCACTTTTTCCTGCTGCGCCAGATCTGCCGCCTTGCGGTCCGGCCGCACGTTGAACGCGATGATGATCGCGTTCGACGCCGAGGCCAGCAGCACGTCCGTCTCCGTCACCGCGCCTACACTCGAGTGAATGATTTTGATTTTCACCTCGTCGGTGGACAGCTTCGGCAGCACTTCGTTCAAGACTTCGACGGAACCCTGTACGTCCGCCTTCAGCACCACCGGCAGTTCCTTTATCTCTCCGGCCTTGAGCTGCTCGTGGAGCTGGTCCAGCGTGATGCGGCCGGTCACCGTGCGGGCCAGCGACTGTTCCCGGATCTTGGACTGCCGGTAGTCCACAATGTGCCGCGCTTTGACCTCGTCCGCCACCTGGAAGTTATCTCCCGCTTCCGGCACGCCCTGAAGCCCGAGCACTTCCACGGGCGTGGCCGGCCCCGCCGCCCGCATCGGATGCGCCCGGTCGTCGAACATGGCGCGCACTTTTCCGTACACCGCGCCGCAGAAGAAGAAGTCGCCCACGTGCAGCGTGCCGTTCTGCACCAGCACCGTGGCCACCGGCCCGCGCCCTTTGTCCACGCGCGACTCCAGCACCGTTCCGCTCGCCGGCACCGTGGGGCTCGCCTTCAGCTCGCGCAGGTCGGAAACCAGCAGGATCATCTCCAGCAGCTTGTCCAGATTCGTCTTCTGCCTCGCGGAAACTTCCACCATCACCGTGTCGCCGCCCCATTCCTCGGGGAGCAGGCCGTGGTCCGCGAGCTGGCGCTTCACGCGCTCCGGCTGCGCCTCGGGTTTGTCGATTTTGTTGATGGCCACGACGATGGGCACGCCGGCGCTGCGCGCGTGGCTGATGGCTTCGAGCGTCTGCGGCATTACCCCGTCGTCCGCGCCCACCACCAGAACGACCACGTCTGTAACCTTGGCGCCGCGGGCGCGCATCCGCGTGAAGGCTTCGTGGCCCGGCGTGTCGATGAACACGATCTTGCGGCCATTCACGTGCACTTCGTATGCGCCGATGTGCTGCGTGATTCCGCCGGCCTCCCCCGCGGCCACGCTGGTCTCGCGGATGGCGTCGAGCAGGCTGGTCTTGCCGTGGTCCACGTGGCCCATCACGGTGACCACCGGCGCCCGCCCCTCCATCCCCGCCGTCTTCTCTTCCCGCGATACCTCTTCGACCACTTCCTCTTCGAACGACTTGACGGTCACAATCCCGTTGAAGGCCTCGGCGAGCGACGTGGCCGTCTGCACGTCGAGCGGCTGGTTGATGCTGGCAAAGACGCCGCGCTCGAGCAGCGTGGCCAGCAGCTCCTTGGCGCGCACGTCGAGCTTTTCCGCCAGTTGACGAACGCTGACGCCTTCCGTGATGGTTACCTCGCGCGGCTCGCGCGGCACCGGCTGTGGAGCCTCCACAACGCCGGTGCGTCCCGCGGGTCCGCGCCGCTCGGCCGCGCCGGCGCGGGCGCGCACGGGATGCAGCTTGCGCTCGCCCTCTTCAAATCGCTTTTCCGCCAGCGGTCGCGCCCCTGCGGCAGATTTGGTGGTCTTACGCTGGTAGAGCGGTTTTCCCGCCTCGGGCTTCGCCGGAGCCACTACACCCATCGCCACGCCGGGCGAAGCCGTGAGCCGGGGCGGACGTCCGGGACGCGCCCCGGTGGCACCCGCCGTCCCGGGGATGGGCGGCTTCCGCGGCAACTGCGGCATCGGACCAGCAGACCGCTCCGAGGGCGGCGCAACAATCGGAGGCTTCATGGGCAGCGACGGGGGAGGCGGCTTCACCGCATGCGGGCGCGGCACCAGCGGCTGGCCAGCCGGACGTGCTGTCACGGGAGCGGCGGGCATGCCCGCGGTCGCGGACGGACGCAGCGGCGCGCGCGGAGGAACTGTGCTCGCAGGCGGTGCAGTGATTGGTGGCTTTGGCGGAATGGGTGGCAGAGCCGCTGGCCGCGGCGCTACGGGCGGCGCGGGCGCAATGCCCGCCTCCGCAGGCACCATCACGGGAGCCTTTGTCGGCGCCGGGCGCGCCGGAGCTTCGATCTTTGCAGGCACAGCGGAAGGAGCGGCCGGAGCGGGCGGCGCGGCTACAACTGGCACTTCCTTTATTTCTTCTTTCTTCGCCTCGACCTTCACCGGCGCGGGGATGGGAGGGGCTTCCGCCTCGCCGCCCAGCAAACGGCGGCGCACCTTTTCCGCAACGTCCACGTCAATCGAGCTCGAATGTGTCTTCTTCTCGGTGACGCCGAAGTCGGGCAGAAGCTCAAGAATGGCCTTGGCCTTGACCTCGAGCTCGCGGGCCAG
>OCOJ01015492.1_pt1 | contig 10035 bp, 12 predicted proteins | sample 1539251 | NCBI WGS metagenome assembly OCOJ01 (sample SAMN01911457, study PRJEB22624) | soil metagenome | biome: Soil | place: Malaysia | collected 2012-04-30 | depth RA_metagenome m
CCGATGGTACTGCACGCGAAAGTGTGTGGGAGAGTAGGTCGTTGCCGGCATAAATAAAGGCTGCTGAGAGAAATCTTGGCAGCCTTTTCCTTTTTGACACACTTAAACGTCGAAAGGTGGGGCCAATCAGTCTTGCGCTCCGACCCGGGCGGTGAGCATGCAGACCGACGAAATGTACTGACCACGCGCGACCAGTGTGCGCCAGTCGCCCAGCAGTTGGTGGGCGCGCTGGTTCTCGTGCTCAGACGAAATGTGGGGTTTGCACATGCGCTCACTGGTGTCCCGAAGGTACTCCGCCATTCCAGAGATTTCGTGCGCCGTTCTCATCAGCACTCCGTCGATCTGCACATCGTTGAGGAACAATTCGCTATTCATTCTTTGGACGATCTCAGATTTGGGATCTAACTGCGCCGCGTGGGCAGCTTCCTCTACTCGGACGTCCTTGACGACATTCCGAATCCAAGAATAGTTTCCCTTGATCTTGGTGCTTAGCGCCTCAAACAATGACGCCGAAAGCTCGAAGGCCTCAGCGGCTTGAAGGGCTGCCTTCGGAGCGTGCAGCATGTCATTGTTTTCCATGTACGCAAAGAATTCACACATTCTTGAGCTGCCCTCGAAAAAGGACGAACTGGCCTTTCTCGTTTCTGGTAGTAGTTCCGGTTCGATGTGGTCGATATTAAAAAACAACATGGAGTGCTCCTTTGGGTGTGTCTAGTGGGGCCTCCCTCGGATGTCTGTATCTATGAATTCCCGGAAGTCTGATCCGTAGAGCTCTCGTAATTTTTCCCAACGCTTTATGTTCGGTCCGTACCTAAAAAACTCCACCATTTCTACCTTCATTGCTGGCCAGACACTTTGAGGGACCTGGCCAAGACGCTTGAGCTCGTAAATAAAAGCGTAGTTGCTGATCAGCATTCCCCGAACCAGTTCTTGCTTATCCGAATCCGCTAAGCCGCTGGGCCCAATGCTAGGAACCAAGATAGGGTGAAGCGATTTATTTTCAATGACTTTCCACTGCAGTTCCCTGCTGGCGGCGGATACGGCCCCCAACGCAGATCCGGATGTGGCCTCGGATGCTGCTTTGTAGGCCTCAGCGGCCAGTCGTAGCTGTCTGGCAGTAAGGTAGATCATGGGCAGGGCGAACGCCGTTGCGAGGATCGTCGCGACGGACTGAGCTACTACCCATGCGTCAGAAACCATACGGAGACCCGCCACACGGAACGGCAGACTTATACACCGGCTGCAAGGGGTTAGTAAATACCAAAATTGTGCGCAATCCCTGCCGATTGAGATCCCTCGCAAAGAACGCTCAGGATTTCAGTAGGAGGCTCCGCCTCCTAAGTGCCTCCAGTTGCCGGCATAAACAAAGGCTGCTAAGAGAAATCTTGGCGGCCTTTCCCTTTTCAGCGCGGCACTGAAACCTAGTGTTCTTCGGGCCTCTTCGTCGCGGTCGCCAGAACCGAGAAATCGCCGGGTGCCCCATCCTAGCCGCGTTCTTTGCGGCTAGGGTGGGATGCTACTTCGTAGTGGTCGCTTCTTCCAATATCCCGGTTTGCCGCTCGTGTGCGCCACTTGGGACATGGAAACCTCTCCGACATTCTATGGCTCTTGTGCGCGGTTTCACCAACCCATCCGCTTCGTTCCCGCCACCAGATCGAAGTGGCGGTCGCGGCTCAGCAAGGGAAGAGCATGCTGCCGGCAGAGGGCCGCGATCCAGATGTCGTTGGTGGGAATCGGCCTGCCCTTCTGCTTCAATTCGAGAGTGATCTCTGCGTAGTGGTGCGTGGTCAGTTCATTGATGTCCAACACCAGGCAGTCATTGAGCAGGCCCTTTAACCAGTTGGCATAGCTGGTGCGGTTCCGCGACTGGGCGATACCGTAGCGATACTCCCCCAGCACAATCACGGGAATCGCCATCTGATCGGCGCGGGCCAGAAGGGCAATGACTGCCGGGACAGCGTCCGCCGCGGCGGACAAGGCGTTGGTATCGAGAATCATTATTTAGAAAATCAGTCNCCAGATTTCGCGATCGATTCGTTCGAACGCTTCTTCTACACGCTTGTCAATCTGTTTTCGCTCTCTGCGGAGATGTTTGAGCTTTCCGAGATGTTTCATCCAGGGCTTTTCCTGAGACGTGGTTCTCAATTTTTCCTGGACAGCGTCGGTGACCAGCTGGCGCAGAGGAATACCGCGTTCGGCGGCGGCCGACTTGGCGCGGCGAAACAAAAAATCGGGGATTTCCAAAGTTGTTTTCACCCCCCATATTACCATATTTATGGGAATAGAGCCTCCATCGACAATCTTCTCCCGCCCTGCACGTATGGTCGGTTACTTACGGTATCTTGTTCGATTACCTGCGCGGGACGAAGCTGCAGACAGCGGCTGAAGGACCCGCCTGCGATGAGCTGCGGTGGCAGTTCCGAACGGAAAGCGTTCGCCCAAAACGTCCGAATTCACTTACAATCTTTCGCCAATCATGGCTCCAATCGCGGCTGGCTGTGGATCGCCGCACTGCTGATCTCCGCGCTCGTCATGCTGGCGTTGAGCAGCAGCGCACAGACCTCACTGCCGTTTGAGGTATCGAATCCAAAGCACCTGAATTGGCGAGCGGAGGAGGCGGGCAGAATCTATGCCTCGGCGTGCGAGCTGGTGGCGCGATCGGTGCGGCCGGAGAAGCCTCCGCGATTGCAGCCGAAGTTTGTGCTGGTGCTGGGCGCGAAGGAAGATGAGACGGTGCGTAATGGCGCCACGGCAGAAGTTCACCTGAAGACGTGGAATCCGGCGCGTTTTGCCGAGGCGATGGTGATCGTGGCCATGCGCGAAGTCCTCAAGAAAGAGGACGTAACCAATCTTACCCGCGACACTCTGATCGCCGCGCAGGCCAGCGTGTCAGTGAACGAACTGAAACGAAAACCGTAGTCTTGAACTCAGACTTATTCCCGGTGCAGCCTTTGTGAGTCACATCTCGGGGCTACCAGCCCCAGAGGAACTTGAGATAACCGGCGACCGCGTCACTCCAGGCGTGCGAAAGCATGGCGGAGCGCAGGTTGCGGCGCCAGTGAGCCAGCAGGCCGTATTCCAGGCCGAGTATCGAGATCACTAGGACAGGTTTATAGTCCTGATAAATGTGGCCGATACCGAAGAGAATTGCCTGCGCCAGCAATGCGAATATCGCGTTGCCGCTCAGCGCCTGAAATTGCTTTTGCAGGTAACCGCGATAAACCGCTTCTTCGCAGAAGCCGGCGCTGACGGAGAGCGCCAGCCATAGGGTGATCGCCAAGTGCCCGATCGGGGGGAGTGAAACGAACCGCCAGCGCGGGTGGGCGGCTTGCCGATAAGCCACCAGGCGAGCTCGGCGGTACCACTCCAGAGACTCCAGAAGACCGCCGCGATGATGATGTCCAGGACGAACTGTTTCCAGCTCTTCCATCGGCCGCCCGTGAGGTCGGCCATGCGTCCACCATGGCGGCGAACGCCCGCCCAAACGCAGAGCAATATCAACCACTCCACCGCGATACTGATGGTGCAGGCTCGAATCATCGCTTGCGGCTGCGGCCTCACGCGCGGCTGCCCACGATTCGCCGCTTGAAATTGGTGGAAGTTGTAAGCGGTCAGAGTGGCGAGAACGAGCAACACGAACACCAGGTGTGAGATCGGCGCCAGCACTTTTTGCTGGAGTGCGGGAGCGTTAGAAGTGGCCATTAATCGAGGATTACGCGCTCACTTGTGCTTTGGTTCCAAGAATGTAACAGACTGGAGGCAGGGCCCCCCAACTGATGAACACACGCCCGCCTACCTTCGACACGACTACTGCTGCTTCTCGACGGCATCGAGGAATGCGCGCAGCTCTTCGATGTCCTCGGGGAGCATTCTTATGAACTGGATGCCGTTGCCGACTTGTGGGTCGCAGGTGACGACATTGGCGAGCGCGAGCAGGGTGCCGTCAACTTGCAGCTTGAGTTCAAGGCGAGCGCCGACGGGAAGAGGAAAAACCGATTCGATGTAGCAGCCGCTCAGGCTCAAGTCAGAAGTGGCGCCGCCGAGAGGGATTCGCTGCCTTCGGTGATGATCTCGACGGGCACGCGCATCTTGAATCGCGGATGGTCGCGCCGATCGTGGTCCATGGGAGGCAAGATTCATTTCCCCGAGCGAGGGACCCTGCCAGAGTATAGCAGCGGGCTGTCAGACGTCTTTGAGAACGGCTGCGGTTCTCAAATTCCGCGGCTAAAGATTGGTTGCGATCTGCTCTTGGTTACACTTCTTTGGGAACTCTGCGTTAGACAAAGCAAGCTTAACCGCCAAGAGCGCAAAGCTTTCGCGAAGTGCGCGAAGGGATCCGGATGGGGAGCGGGTTGATCAGTTCGTCCGTAGAATGCCACTGGAGGATTTCATCCTGTCGATCCCTGTTGCAACTGGAATGCAGAAGCCGGAAACTGGAAATCTCATGAAAGCGATTGCTGTGATTCCGGCGCGATTAGCATCGACACGTCTGCCGCGCAAGATGTTGCGCGAGATTGCCGGTAAACCGTTGGTTGGAGTTGTCTACGAAGCGGTGCGGTCTTCGCCGCTGCTGGACGACGTGATTGTGGCCACCGATTCCGACGAAATCATGGAAGTATGCCGCGCCCGTGGCTGGAGGGCGCAGATGACGGCTGCCACCCATCGCAGTGGGACCGAGCGGGTCCACGAGATTTCCCAGCGCGTGGCGGCCGACGTTTATGTCAACGTGCAGGGCGACGAGGCGATGATTCGTCCCGAGCACATTGCCGCGTTGCTGGAGGTGATGAAGAATCCCGCGGCACAGGTGGGAACGCTAAAGACGCCGGCGGCTGAGGTCGACATTGCCAATCCCAATGCCGTCAAAGTGGTCACCGATGCGACCGGCCGCGCGCTCTACTTTTCCCGGGCGGCCATTCCGTTTGATCGCGATGGCACGCGGCCGCGCTACTTCAAGCACTTGGGTTTGTATGCTTACCGCAAAGCGGCGCTCGACCGGTTCGTGACGCTGCCAGAATCCTCGCTGGAACGGAGCGAGCGGCTGGAGCAGCTACGTTTCCTGGAGAATGGCATTGCCATCTACGTAGGAGAAACTCCGTACGACAGCGTGGGCGTCGACACGGAAGAAGACCTGCAGCGGGTGATTGAAATCTTCCAGCGCAAGAGCCGCTGAAAACGACAATATACAAGCCACGTCAGATTCTGGGAGGGCTTGCATTTTGTGCGCGTGCCCAGGCTTCGGCGGCTGCTACGCGCTTTCCAATCGAGGGGTGGGAATGGAACAACCATTCGACCCAGCGCGACGGGATACGTTCCGCCAGATTCTGCTCGGCNCAGCTTGTTCATCGAGGAAATGAATGGCTCGACGCTGGCAATCGACTCCAAAGCGTAGCGGTCGGCCTGGCGCTCGTTGAAGCGGGAATATGCATTGAGAGCCGGCATTAGCAGCAGAGAGAGCGCGGTCGAAACCAGCGCCAGCAAGGGCAGATTGGCGAAATCAGAAATCCCGTCGAAATCAAACATGTGCTGATCGACGGCATAGTGCAGGGTCCAGTTGGCGGCCCAGAAACCGAGCAGCGTAATGGCGGCCTGCACGAAAATGCTTTTCAGGATGTGGCGATGGACGTGATGCCCAAGCTCGTGCGCAAGAACCGCCTCGATTTCGTCGGCGGAATAATTGTCGAGTAGCGTGTCGGCCAAGATAATGCGGCGGGTGCGGCCCAGTCCGGTGAGAGCGGCGTTGGCCTTCTTTGTTTTTTCGGAAAGCCGCCAGCGGTAGACGCCACGCACATGCGTGCCCGCACGCTCGCTGAGCACCACCAGACGGCGTCGCAGATCTTCATTGTCGAGCGGCTCGAACTTGTAAAAGATGGGAAAGAGCACGACCGGCGCGAGTTGTGCCAGAACAACGAACAGGCCCATAAACAGCGCCCACGCCAGCACCCACCAGTGCTGCGGCCACTGGCGGATGGTGAAATACAACAGTTCGACCACAATCGAAGCCAGGATCAGTCCTACGGCGAAGCTCTTGGCTTCATCCCAAATCCAGGAACGAAACTTCTGGTTGGAAAGCTTGAAGCGGCGCTCGAGGCGGAAGCCGTAATACTCGAGACCGATGCCGAGAGCCTTGCTGATCACCAGGAGCAGAAGCAAATACAGGAAAACCGAAAGCGTGTAGTTCGATGATCCCCAGCGGTAGGCCAGGTCGCGGAGCCATCCCGACCAGCCCATCACCAGCAGCACCACCAGGAACACGAATCCCACAACGAAGTCGGCAACACTCAACCAACGCCGCAGACGGTTGTAGCGGCGGGCTTCGGGGGAATCCGCAGGCGTCGTAACTGGTGCCTCAGCCACAGGCATGTATATCACCCAGTATCGCACTATCCCTGGTTGGTGGTCAGGTGCCAGTTTTGTGGAGCCGGATTTCTATGCGCCAGTGATCAAGCGCCGCTGTTCACGAAGCTTTCTGCGCTGGCCAAGATTTCATTCACCAAGTCTGGGGATGCCGCTTCCGAATACAAGCGCAGCAGCGGCTCCGTGCCCGATGCGCGGAAAAGAATCCATGCCTCGGCGCCGTTGCCGTTCGTCGGAGCGTCGAGGAAGAATTTCACCCCGTCGAGGGTTTCTTTTTTGAGCACCCGGTAGCGGCCGAGACTCGAAGTGCCATTGGCGCACGCCCGGCGGATCGCATCCTGCTTGACGGCGTCGGGAATGTGCAGATCGCGCCGGCCGTAATAGTGCGGGCCAAACTCGCGCTGCAGATCGGCAACCAACTGGCCGAGCGGCTTCCCTTCCTCGGCCATGACGTTTGCCAGCAAGAGGCAGTTCACGATCCCATCGCGTTCGGGAAGATACCGCGAGTAACCGATGCCGCCGGACTCCTCGCCTCCAATCAGAATCTCGCGCTCCATCATCAGGTCCGCAATGTGCTTGAACCCGATGGCGGTCTCGTGCAGCTTGCGGCCGTATTTGGCCGCGATGCGATCGACCATGCGAGTGGTGTTGAAGGCGCGGGAGATGTCGCCGGGCCAGCGCTTGCGCTCCAGGAGCCAGCGTGCCAGGACAGAAAAAATCTTGTGCGAATCGACGAACGTGCCGTCCTCGGCGACGGCGCCAATGCGGTCGGCATCGCCGTCAGTGGCAAGCCCAGCGTCGCACTTTTCCTGGACGACGGTCTGCTGCAGGAGTGCCACGTGCGGCTCNGGAGTGCCACGTGCGGCTCAATCGGCTCAGGGTTGATGCCGGGGAACAGCGGGTTCAACTCCTGCCGGATGGCGACGTGGTGAATCCCGCGGTCGCTGAAGATTCCAGAGAGCACACCGCGACCCGAGCCGTACATGGAATCAACGGCAAACTTGAATTTCGTTTTGGAGATGAGATCGAGATCGGCAAAGCGGCAGGCTGCACTGATGTAGGCTTTCTTGAGTTCGACCTCTTCGATCAGAACCTTGTCGCCTTTAGGCATCGCGCCGGCCGCGAGCTCTTCTTCAATTCTCTTCATGATGGCCGGTGTGGCCGAGCCGCCGAACTTGCCTTTGAACTTGACCCCGTTCCAGTTCCAGGGATTGTGGCTGGAGGTGATCATCACGCCGCCCGCCGCCCCTTGCTCCCTCACGGCGTAGGAGACCGCCGGCGTCGGGGTGTAATCGTTGGCCAGCCTCACGGGAATACCGGCTGCCGCGATGACCTCCGCCGCGACCCGGGCCGCGCGCGGCGAGGCGAAGCGCGTGTCGTAGCCAATGAAAACTCCGCGGCGGGGCTCCTCGTCCTTCAACACGTAGGACGCGATAGCACCCGCCACGCGGCGCACGTTGTCGAAGGTAAAGTCGTCGGCGATGATGCCGCGCCAGCCGTCAGTGCCGAATTTGATTTCTTGAGACATTGGAATGCAAGATCACAAACTTCTTTCCCACGGACGCACGCGGATCAACACGGATCAGAACACAATCAATTCAACACCGCAAAAAGCTCGGTCTCCGGGCCCTCGTGTGAATCCGCGGCAAAGAAGTCACCGCATCCCATTCGGATACACCAAAATCTTGCTGGCCTCGCCGGTCTTCAGCCGCTCCATGCCTTTCGAGAAATCTCTCATGGGGATGCGGTCGGTGATCGCCGGATGCAGATCGAGCTTGCCTGCTTTCAGCAGCGCCGTCATCTGATACCAGGTCTGGTACATGCGGCGTCCATTGATGCCCTGCACGGTGATGCCCTTAAAGATAATGTCTTCGGAAAAGTTTACGGCGATGGGTTTTGAGGTCAGGCCAAGGAGGGAAATTCTGCCGCCGCGCCGCACAATGTCGAAGGCTGTTCGAATCGAATCCGGATGCCCCGCCATTTCGAGCACCACGTCGACGCCGAGCCCGCCTGTTCGTTGCGCCACCACCGCGCGCACGTCGTCTTTCGTCGGATTCAGCACGTAGTCGGCCTTCATGGCCCGCGCAATGCCGGCCCGATGCTCGTTCACCTCGATCGCGAATACCGATGTCGCACCACACGCCCTGGCCACCGCAATGGAAAACAGCCCGATCGGCCCGCATCCGGTGATGGCCACGCTCTTCGCCGCGATCTCGCCGGCAAGCACGGTGTGCACCGCATTCCCCAACGGATCGAGAATCGACGCATACTCCTGCGGAATCGTCGGATCGAGCTTCCAGATGTTCGACTCCGGGATCACAACGTACTCAGCAAATGCTCCGTCGGCGTCGACGCCGATAATCTTCACCTTCTGGCAGATGTGCGCTTCGCCGGTGCGGCATTGCAGGCACTTGCCGCAAGCCACGTGCATCTCGGCGGAAACAAAGTCGCCCTCCTTGACGCTGGTGACTTCGTCGCCAAATGCGACCACCTCGCCGCAGAATTCGTGTCCGGGGATGAGCGGCGGATGAATCCGCTTCTGCGCCCAGCGGTCCCAGTTGTAAATGTGCAGGTCGGTGCCGCAGATCGAGGCAACCTTGACCTTGACCAGCACGTCCGTGCGCCCGAAGGCGGGAATCTTCACTTCGCGAATGTCCGCGCCGGGCGCGGCTTGCGGCTTGACCACAGCGAGCATGGTGGATGGCATGACGCCTACCTTATATGGCTACATTATGATTCTCGACTCCCACACAAAACGTATGATTTTAGCACCGTGGCCAGATACGGCTTTCTGCCGGGTGCCCCATTTCTCTCGCGCTCTTTGCGCGAGAAGTGGGCCGTCACCGCGGAACGCCACGTTCGAACCGTCCCTTCAGTGCCTTTGCGTCTTTGAACTCCTCCGATTTACCCCGCGGAATGCTCAGCGTCTTCCATTCGCTCGAGCGCAGATGCTTAGCGAGAAACACGATCTGCCCGATGTGCTGCGCGTAGTGCGCAATCTGGCGATTGATGGCCTGCAGCACGGTGTGCGGCTCGCCGCGAATGGTTACCGTGCGCATCACATCTGCGGGCCTCAGCGGGTCGATCGCCCCGAAGACGCACGCCCAGCCCTCTTCCCACCACCTCATCACGTCGGCGCGCGTGGTCGTGCCGGTGAGCTCAAACTCGCGGTCGCGAAAGCGGTCGGGCTTCTCGCCGTCGCTGGTCAGGAAATCAGTGAAGCGCGAGCGCATATTTCCCGCCACATGCTTGACCAGAACCGCGACGGAGTTCGCCTCCGGATCAAGCCTGACGAAAAAGTCCTCGTCGCGCAGTTGGGTCAGGGCGCCCTCGCCCATGCGTTTGTGGCCGCGCAGCTGCCGGCGGGCCTCGTCCAGATAATGCTTGCTCACTTCGATTTCCATGATGTTCTCAGATCATTTCGGATGCGCCATCAGAGCGAGCCGACAGCGATTATCCCCAGCCTCCTCCACCGGGCGACTCGATCCGAATCCGTTCGCCCTTGCGCAGCCGCGTGCTGAACTTGCCCGGCATCTTCTCTACCGCGCCGTCGGCACGGATCACGCTCGCAGTTCCTGCCGCGCCATCCCCACCACCGGCCAAGCCCCACGCGCCGCGTGTCCGCCGCTCAGCCAGCAGCGTGACTTCGCAATCGGTGAGCACTTCGATCTCGCGCACGAT
>OCOJ01043314.1_pt1 | contig 10035 bp, 11 predicted proteins | sample 1539251 | NCBI WGS metagenome assembly OCOJ01 (sample SAMN01911457, study PRJEB22624) | soil metagenome | biome: Soil | place: Malaysia | collected 2012-04-30 | depth RA_metagenome m
GTAGACGAAGTTCCCGACGCTGGCGACGAGCTCGTTGTTTATCTTGTCCGCGAACTCCTTCAGGTCGAAGTTGGCGTCGGCCTGGCTCTGTGGCACTATCCGCGTCAGGTAGAACCGCAGGTAGTCGGGGGAGAAGAGCTCCACGAACTCACGTATGGTGATCATCCAGTGTTTGCTCCTGGAGAACTTCTTCCCCAGTAGAAGCAGGTGACCCCTGGTCGGGATGTAGTCCGGGAGCTTGTACTCCCCCTCCCCCATCCTCATGCTGGGGAGGAAGAGGTAGTGGTGGTACACGATGTCCTTGCCGATGAAGTGATACAGCTTCGAGTTGTTCCAGTAATCCTTTCCTGCGGCGCCGCTCTTCCCTGCGGCCTTCAGAGCCGCTGTGATGTAGCAGAGGTGGTTGTCGAACCAGCCGTAGAGGACCTTCCCCTGGGCCTCTCTCAGGGGGATGGGGACCCCCCACGAAATGTCCCTGGTGATATCCCAGTCCTGCAGTCCGTCCCCAATCCAGTTCAGGACGTAGTTCTTCACGTCCCCCTGGAGCCCAGGGGTCTGCTCCAGCCACTCCTCGAGCCGCTTNCCCCCAGCCACTCCTCGAGCCGCTTCGAGAACGCTGAGAGCTTGAAGAAGTAGTGGGTGCTCTTCCTAAGCACCGGGGGCCTGCCGCAGATGGCGCAGTGGGGGCCCAGGATTTGCCCGGGCTGGAGCGTCCTCCCGCAGTTCTCGCAGACGTCCGAATACTGTTCCTCGGCTCCGCAGTAGGGGCACTTCCCCTTGACGTACCTGTCGGGGAGGAACTTTCGGTCGTTCTCGCAGTAGAACTGGTCGACCTCTGACACGAAAATGTACCCGTTTTCATTCAGTTTCGTGAAGAAACCCTGCACGGTCCTGACGTTTTCCGGTGAGCTCGTCCGGTCGAAGACGTCGTAGAAGATGCCGACTCGTTCGAGGTCCTCCCGGAACCTCCTGTTCCATCGGGCAACGTATTCCGCGGGGTCCACATGGAGCTTCTCGGCGGCGATAAGTATGGGCGTCCCAAAGTCGTCCGAGGCGCAGACCTGGATGACGCGAGTCCCTTTCAGCTTCAGGTACCTGTAAAGTATGTCCGGGGGGAGATGAGTGCTCGCAACATGGCCCAGGTGGAGGTCGTCGTAGGCGTAGGGGAGCGCCGCCGTAATTATGACGTCCTGTTTGCTGAGTTCATCCACCAACAAGAAAGCCGCCCCTTGGCGTTTTAAATTTTCCAGCTCTTGGCGTATTCCTGCTGCTCCCTGGTGGGAGCGTCTATGGAGACCCCCATGGACTTCAACGCGGCCCGGGCAACCTCGTCCTCGAGCTCCGGCGGCACCCCGTAGACCATTCGCTTCATCTTAGCGTGCTCGGCATGGATGCGTATCGCCGCGAGCATCTGGTTTGCGAAGGACATCTGCATCACTTCGGGCGGATGCCCCTCGGCCGCGACGAGGTTCGCAATCCTCCCTTTGGCGATGAGGTACACCTTCTTCCCGAAGGGGAGGGTCACCTCGTCGACGTTGGGCCTCACCTCCTTCACCCCCTTAGCTCTGGACATCAACGTCTTCACGTCGATCTCCACATCGAAGTGGCCGGCGTTGGCGAGTATCGCTCCCTCCTTCATCCTCTCGATGGCATCGTAGGGGACGACGTTCTTCTGGCCCGTGGTCGTGATGAAGAGCTCCCCTTCCTTGGCCGCCGAGCCTATGGCAGAGACGTCGAAGCCGTCGAGGTGCGCTTCAAGGGCCCTCACCGGGTCGACTTCCACGACCGTGACCCTGGCGCCCATGCCCCTCGCCCTCATGGCTACCCCCTTTCCAACCCACCCATACCCCACCACCACGGTCTTCACCCCTGCCAGCAGCAGCGCCGTGGCCCTCATTATGCCGTCGAGGGTGCTCTGGCCCGTCCCGTACCTGTTGTCAAACATGAACTTCGTCTTGGCGTCGTTGACCGCAATCACCGGGTAAGCGAGCTTGCCCTCCGCTTCCAGGGCCTTCAGCCTCACCACCCCCGTGGTCGTCTCCTCCGACCCTCCGACTATTCCCTTCGCCTTCCTGACATGGGCCGCCACATGAAGGTCAGCGCCGTCGTCGATGAGCTGTACGGGTCGAGAATCTAGAATCCTCTCTATGCACCAAGAGTACTCCTTGGCGGTCTGCCCTCTCCAAGCCCACACGTCGGTCCGGGTGGAAAGGTAGGCAGCTATGTCGTCCTGGGTAGAAAGTGGGTTGGCCCCCGCCAGCTTGACGTCTGCCCCTGCCTTCAGCAGCGCGTCGATGAGCACCGATGTCTCCTTTGTCACGTGCAGACAGACTCCGAGCCTGATTCCCTCGAGCGGCCTCGACCTTGCATACTTCTCTGCCAGCGTGGTCAGGGTGCCCATGTGGGCCTTGGNGTGGTCAGGGTGCCCATGTGGGCCTTCGCCCAGAGGAAGTTCCTCTCGCCGTCTCTGCTCAGCCGCTGATCTGCTACCTTGACCATCGATTCCCCGCCCTTATGCCAGAAACCGTGGCCTCTATCAGTTGTTTCGCCTTCTTCCCGGACCGCTTCATCACCTTCAGCACCTCCTCGTGGCTCACCCTGGCCTGCATCCCGGCCGCCCAGTTCGTGGCTATTACCATGGACGCGTAGTCGAGCTTCTTCTCGTTGGCGAGGACCACCTCGGGAACCCCTGTCATCCCCACGACATCCCCCCCGAGAAGCCTGTACATCTTGACCTCGGCGGCGGTCTCGAAGCGCGGGCCTTCGGCGCAGACATAGACCAGGTGAGAATGCACTCTGACCCCCATCCTGTCCCCCGCTGCCACGATGGCGGCGTTGACCAGTCTGCTGTAGGGGTAAGTCATGTCCGTATGCACCACCTTCTCCTCGAAGAACGTCATCTGCCTCCGCTTGGTGAAGTCCAGGAATTGCACGATGACCCCTATTTCCCCCACGTGGAAACTCTGGTTCATGGACCCCACCGCGCTGGTCGCCACAATTTCTCTCACACCCAGCTGCTCCAGCGCAGCTATGTTCGCCCTGTAGTTTATCCCGTGCGGGGGGTACTTGTGGGCGGCGCCGTGCCTCGGCACCAGGATGTACCCCTCCTCCTGGTGGTCGTAGACAGTGGCTTTCCCGAAGGGGGTCCTGACGATCCTAGGTTGCCCCAGGTCGAACTGCTCGCTGACCCCAGTCCCCGTGATTACCCCGACCGGAGGAGCCCTAGTCATACTTGGCAATGGTGAAAACTTCGTAACCAGCTAACTTCCGCCGCCCATGCAAACTTCCAAGCTCCGTGACGAAAGCGAAGCCTATCACCCTCCCTCCCATCCTTTCAATCAGCGTAGCGGCGGCTTTGGAGGTTCCTCCGGTCGCGAGTAGGTCGTCCACCACGAGGACCCTGTCCCCCTTCCGGATGGAGCCCAGGTGTATCTCGAGCCCGGCCCTCCCGTACTCAAGGTCATAGTTCACGCTGACCTTCGACCCTGGGAGTTTGCCCACCTTCCTGGCGGGGACGAACCCTACCCCCAGCCTGTCCGCCAGCGGGGCCCCGACTATGAAGCCTCTGGCCTCGATTCCGACTATCTTATCCAACTCCTCCCCAGTCCACCTCTCGGCCAGGGCGTCGGTCACCCTCCGGGTTAGGGGCCCGTTCTTCCACAAGGTGGTGAGGTCCTTAAACGCAATCCCCTTCTTCGGATAGTCTGGGATGGTCCTGATTGACTTCTTCACGTCAGACTCGAGCTTTCCCATCAGGCGCTCATCCTCGCATGTTCCAGGGCGGAGCCACACTCGCAGTCCCTCTTCGCAGGCAGTGCCTTCACCAACTCCAGTATCATCTTCCTCAGGCTCTCCATCTTGGAGTTGAAAACCCTGATGACCTCCTCGTGCGACACCGGCTTCGCCTCTGGATCCCCCTCCAGGCCGGTGTCGTAGTCGGTCGCCAGGGAGATGTTGAGGTAGCAGAGCTCCTGTTCCCTGGCAAGGACAACCTCAGGGTACTGTGTCATGTTGATGACATCCCACCCCTGGCACGCAAAGAATCTGCTTTCGGCAGTGGTCGAGAACCTTGGGCCCTGGATCACCACCACAGTCCCGCCGTCGTGGAACCTGAGGCCCAAGTCTCTGGCCACCCCTACGGCCACCCTCCTCATCTGTGGGCAGTAGGGTTGGGCCATGCCTACGTGGGTCGTCTCCGGCCCGTCGTAGAAGGTGTCCTTCCTTCCGCTGGTGAAATTCACGAACTGGTCGCAGAAGACCAGGTCCCCCGGCCTGATGCTCGCCTTCAAGCTCCCCACAGCGTTGGGGGCTACGATTCTGGTCGCGCCCAGCCGCTTGAACGCCATTATGTTGGCCCTGTAGGGCACCATGTGAGGAGGAAACTCATGATGGACGCCATGCCTTGGCAGAAAGGCGACGCTCTTCTCCCCTATATCGGACAGTGTAATCTTCCCGCTGGGCCTCCCGTAGGGGGTGGTGACCGCCATCTCCTCCGGGTTCTTGAAGAACTTGTAGAATCCTGAGCCGCCAAAGACGCCGATGTCCGCCCTCGGCTTCACNGGTGCGCCCCCCACGATTTCTGATTTAATCTTTTGAGGCAAACTCAACTTTGTGATTAAAACAAGAAATGCCCTGCTCATTATTAATGAAGTATGGGAAATGAACAGGCGGCAAAGCTCGAGATAGTCGGGATTACTCCAACATCGCCCCCTGCTAATCTCGGACAGTTCAGAGAAGTGGCTGTCCGCCAGCTATCCCCATTTCTCACGAAACTGTCCAGGAAATCCGAGAACATAGCCTTCCACTACAAGATTGCCTTCCTTTCCCTATGTAGAGCGACCAGCAGTCGCCCGATGAGCTCGACACGTGTCGAATTCGATAACGTAGACTCCCGGCCTCTACAGGGAGACCTCATTCCCGTTAACGTACAACCTGTCCACTACTTTCCCCATCTTTGATATGCTTGAATGCATGGGACATCTGTAGTGCACCAGCTTGGTAATCTCGCGAATCTTCTCGATGGGTGCGCTTGAGGAGATTCTCGTTTCAACGGCGAAGTCCTGGAAGGCGGGTTCGACTCCCTCCCAATCTCCCTGACCTCTTCTGTCCCAGTGCCCCCTTACACTCGTCTCAAGCGAGTCGAACTCGAGACCCTTCAGCGCGGCAAACCTTGCGAAGGTCACGTTCTCGCAGAAGCCCACTGCAGACATGAAGAACTCGAGGGGGTTCGGTCCTTTGTCCGAACCGCCGACGGACGACGGCTCATCGCAGACGAGGGTGTAGGACCGCATTTTTGCCTCCTGCAGCTGGTCACCTACCAGCTTCGAATCTGCCCGAACGGTACCCAGGCCTTTCGTAGGCTCTGTAATCTCTTGTATCCCTGCGAGCCACTTCTCAACATACGGTTTGAAGGCGGGAGATGNGCAATGGCATGATTGTTTATCGACCGCGCTCCACCATAAGAACTGTACTCCCGTCAGGCGAGTCGATAACTGAGATGACGCGATGACCCAAGAGACGAGACAGGGAAGGAAGATCCTCCTTCGCCGAAGGGTCGCGGGTCACGACTTCCAAAACGTTCCCCACTGGTATCATTTCGATTTGGCGGCGGAACTCCTCTGGCAGCCCGCTTGAACAGCCCAAGTCTCCGGCGTCAAACCTGTGCTCAACAGCGGGCTTGACAGGTCTCTCGGGGCGATGTCCTGAGCACAGAAGATCCAGGGCGGTGATTGTCCCTTCATGGAGATCGCAGTAAGCATCTTGCTCAATGATTTCTGATTCTCCGTCCGAGTAACCCTCTTTGAAGCGGTAGCGCACATGGAGGCGGTCGGCGACTCGGTACACATTCTTCTCTAGAACCTCAATGCTCTCTGCCTCCTCAAACCAGGAATTGAGGCGAGCCACCACGGCCGATGGCCCCCTGAGCTCCTGAAATCCCGATGGCACGAGGGCACGCATCCGCACCTCCAAGTGGAGGCACGCTTCAAGCCTCTCAGAATCACGGTCAGAAAGAGCAACAATGAAGTCCTCCGCCGTGGCTTCCTCTACGCTCATCGTAGCGTCGAGGTGTATTCCTGATTTGTCAACTCCGGTCATTCGTCTCTCCTCCCTACCCGAAGCTGGTGGTGCTCGCTCCCAAGGCTATCTCCTCGACAACCTTTGCGGCCCCCACGATCGTGGCGCCTTGGGCCAGGTTCCCCTCTGTGATTCCGCGAGGCTTGGTACAGGCTCCGCAGAGCCACACCTTCCCCCCTTTCGTGACGAAGTCGGAATAGATTTTCGAGAGGGGGTCAAGCCCCTTCGCTGCTATCCCGTCACTGCCTCCCTTCGTCCCAAGCCATACTGCTTCTATGGTGCAGAAGACGAATGCCTCTTGGCCAGCTGTCGCCGCGACGTTGCCAGCCACGAAAGGCAGGGACGCACGTTCAGGGTCCTCCTTCCCGTGGGTGCAGTTGAAAATGAGCTTGTGTGCCAAGCTCACTCGTACACTCCGTATCGGATCCGCGCACTTTGCTCTCTTGTGGTCATGGATGATGGAATCGCCTTGGAGTGATATAGCGAGAAGGGGAGGTTCACGCCCCGAATCTACAACTGTTGGGCATGGAGCGAATTGAAGCGGACCAGCCAAGTGCCAACCGGAATGCAGAAGATTAGAGCTTTTCCGGGCCTCCTTTTCATGTAGAACATCATTTCCGTCTCCGGGAAAATGAGGACAGGTCCACGCCGTCTTACTTCACAGCGTAGACCTTTAGATTATTCTCGCCAGTTGCGAAGTTGTACAGACTTTCTGCCCAGCCCTTTGTGGTGTTGAGATATGCGAGTCTCTTAGAGGGGGTCTGGAATGTGAGATCGTATTCGATTTTGTAGGTGGGAGTGGGGTCGACGACCTTCCCCGTGGACCTTCCCCATACGAATAGGGGTTCACCATTGCTAAAGACGATTGACCTGACATCTGCCTCCCCCGTTCCGTCTGGCTTCATGAGGGCGTTGTGTGTGGTCAAGATGAGCCCAGCTACCTTTCCGGCGACTTTTCCGGTAGTGGTGACGTCGATTCTTGCGCCCTGTGGGCTGAATTCCTTGTTGTTGATTGAGCTGGTGTTCTCTGTTCCTTCGAACAGCAGTTCTTTTTCCATGCGTCGGTGATTGTCTGTTCGGTGATATAGTGGGTAGGGGAGGCTCACGCCCCGAAGCTACAATTGAAGAGCTCGGAGCGACTTATAACGAGCAGAGGTCAACTCCTTCAGGTTGGACTCTACTGACGTCCGAATCTTCTGTGAACTGGCGTTTGCGGACCACACCTACGAGGATTTTGAGGAGAGACGTCCAAGCTCGGCGGACCTAGGAAAGAAGCTCGGGTTAGACAAGAAGACCGTAAGAGTCCGCGTGAACAGGATGGAGGATTCTGGCTTCATCAAGTATTACCAGGCAACGCCAAACCTCTCCCTATTCGGCATGCACGCTACCAGTCTCTTCAGGTTTAATGCAGTGAACCTCTCGACCAAGAAGGCGGTCATCAACCATCTTCACGAAGTGCCAAGGTTGGTCGAGTCCTCTGATTACATCGGAACATCCCTAACGGGGAGCATGGCAGGGGCAACGAGAGAAGAGGCGAGGGGCGGAGCAGACTACTTGGCATCAAGATATGAACTGGGGGTTGTCGTGCTTGGAAACAGACCAATCAAAGAGCCATCGACCCGCGTCGACAATCTAGACTGGCAAATCATCAAGAGCTTAAGGTACGACGCAAGGTCCAGCGACAAAAATCTGGCAGAGGCGCTCTCAGTAACACAGCGGGTGGTGGGATACAGGGTCGCGAAGTTGCTCCGTTCGGGCGCTCTTCGCACGAAGGCCGTGATCGACCCGCAAAGGCAGGCCGGTCTTGTCTTCTACGAGCTTGAGCTAGCAATCGACCCGCAAAGGCGGAGTGCCATTTCGAGCATTTTGAGAGAGAAACATGGGGACAAACTTTGGAACCTGAGCAGTCCTACTGTGGACGTGGTTCTTGCGAGCTTATTCTGTTTCACAATCGCCGAGCCAGAGGAATCGGCTCTTCAGATGCTGGAAGTGGAGGGGGTTAGGCGATGTCAACTATTCATATTGAAGGAAGTAATAGAGCCGAGGCGTCCGAACTGGGTTGATTCGTCAATCGAAACGAGGATACGATCATGAGATGACAAGACGAAACCTGTCTAGCGTTCGACTAGAAACTCGGGGGCACCAGCCAACCTGGAGCCGGTCTAGAGTTGCTTGATGTATGACATTAGCTCTTCGGGTGTCACGACAGTATCAGGATGAGCNCTCTTTCATATGCATCATAGCGTACTTCTTTACATCTTCGGTCCCTAGCGGAGAAACAATTGTCCAGCCGCATGGACACGTACCCATCGCACCCATGAATACAGTGCTCACGGCCGTCTATTTATCCTCTGAGAGGAGAGAGCGAGTACGAATCCGAAATAGACCTGTTTAGGGAATTAACCGAATCCTCAAGGGCGTCTGACACCCAGAGCCTAGAGCATCGCAGCGAAGGAAGTTAACCTGCCCTACCAGATATGTGCCGCAGATACTCATGAGATGCAACATCACTAGTCTTTGAAAAGTCAAATAAGTCGACTCTAGAATCGCGCCTGAATGGCTGGCACCGAGCACAGGGTAACCCTCCTCCATTACGCAGACCCTTGGTGCTGGTATTGTCCGTCCGTCTAGAACCAGTGACGCATCCAGTATTTCTCGAAAAGTACCCTCTCTGCGTACCAGGTACGGCTCGGCGAGTGAAACTTGATGTCAGGATGAGGTTTTGCGAACCAGGTCCCCTTCACAAAGCCCGCCTGGCTGCCACCAGTCATCAGGAAGCACTCGCCACTGCCGTCATAGGCCTTCGGTGCTCCTTTGCCTTTGATTTCTGCCACGATGTTGTGTGAAACCACTTCTGCCTGCCGATGTGCGAACACTCCCGCCTTTGGGAGGAATGGCACGTATCCGGAAGGTGTCGGCACCGATGTGACGTCCCCGATTGCGTACCCTCTCCGAGCGTTGGGTTTTCATTGTCAATGGATCCACCGGCACCCAACCCGACTGGTCTGTCAGCCCGGCGTCCACTACGGGCTGAGGGCACTTGTGGGGTGGTACCGCGAAGAGCAAATCAAACGGGATTGTAGAGCCAACTTCGAAGAGCGCTTCGTTAGGTCTTACCTCGGTCAATTTCACTTTGAACTTGGCGTCGATACCCCTAGTTTTCATCAGTTCTGCGACCCCGTTGCCGATTTCTGGGCCGGCAGAGGGTAGCGGAAGCCCCTCCGGAGTGAAGAATCTCACTTTGACCTTGGCTCCGAGACCTTTCTCTCTAAAGTGGTGTTCGACCAGCAGAGCAGCCTCGTAGGGCGCGGCAGGACATTTGAAGGGAGTCCTAGAGACGCCCATCGCGATGGTGCCACCAGGGAATTTCTCGATGGCGTCCCTGAACCGAATTGCACTCTCCAGGCTGTATATGTGGTGTGCATTCTCCCTGAATCCGGGTATCGAGTCGGGTGCATAGTCGGCCCCAAGAGCGATGACGAGATAGTCGAAAGGGTACTCGCCGTTACGACTTTTGACCGCTTTGCCTGATACGTCAATCGAAAGTACTTCGTCATTGACGACCTTGATTCCCTTGCGACCAAGTGGCGACAGGCTCTTCTCGGTCTGCTCGGGCTTCCTCATCCCAAGCATCAGCCAGGGATAGGAGGGTGGAAACTGGAAGGTCATCTTTCGTTCAATGAGGGTCACCTCTCCCTTTCCACCCAGCCCTTTCTTCACCGAATTGGATGCTACCAGGCCGCCGACCCCGCCGCCGAGGATCAGAACCTGCTTTCCAGTCAATGCAGGACAAAAAAAGGATGGCCTTCGCTATTTAGTGATATGCCTTATCCTATGGAACGATTACGCATGTATACTAGCAACGGACAGTATAATTCACTCGCTCACCCGACGTGTGATATCTGAAGTCGTTGTTTAGCCCTCCGGGGAGGTTCGCCTCGGAGAAATTTGAGAAGTGCC
>OCOJ01040586.1_pt1 | contig 10027 bp, 11 predicted proteins | sample 1539251 | NCBI WGS metagenome assembly OCOJ01 (sample SAMN01911457, study PRJEB22624) | soil metagenome | biome: Soil | place: Malaysia | collected 2012-04-30 | depth RA_metagenome m
GTAGGCGTTTGGAAGGGCACAAGGTTAAATTCGAAGCTCCCCTTCGCTGGCAGTTTCCTAAGCTCTCCTCTTCTGCCCTTCTGAAAAGGAACAGTTTGGCTTTCTCGGAGCAGAAAGAGTTAACGTATTAGAGTTAAATCTTTCACTAAACACCTTATAGGAAAAGCATGGCTGAAAAAGAATACAAGAGACCGTCCCCTGAAGCGCTGCTTGAACTGGCCAGAAAGGAAGAATCGCAAGCAAAACGGGGCAAGCTGACCATTTACTTCGGAGCTGCGCCAGGCGTTGGGAAAACTTACGCCATGCTCACCGACGCCCAGTTACGCAAGAAGGAAGGAATAGATGTTGCAGTGGGTTACGTCGAGACCCACGGACGAGCAGAGACGGATGCCTTATTAGAGGGGTTGGAGAGCATTCCTCCTCTCGTTGTCAAATACGTGGGCGTTCCGATTAAGGAAGTTGATTTAGGGAAGGTTTTCGCACGTAAGCCGCAATTGGTTTTGGTAGATGAGCTTGCCCATTCCGACGCGCCGGGTCTTCGTAATGCCAAAAGATATCAGGATGTGGAAGAAATACTGAATGCAGGCATTGATGTGTACACGACAATGAACGTGCAGCACGTTGAGAGCCTCAACGATATCGTGCATCAGATCACAAATATCCGTGTCCGTGAGACAGTGCCCGACAACGTTATCGAGGGAGCGGATGAAATCAAGCTGGTTGACCTGCCTCCGGAGGAACTGATTAAAAGGCTGCACGACGGAAAAGTCTATGTGAAAGACATGGCGATCAGCGCGGCGGACAATTTTTTCCGTCCAGGAAACTTACTGGCACTCAGGCAGATGGCCCTGCGGTCAGTGGCAGGCAGCGTGGATGGGAAGATGCGCAGCTATATGCGGGCCCACGCCATAGCCGGACCATGGTCTGCAACGGAGCGAGTCCTTGTAGGGGTATTCGCCAGTCCCTATGCAGAGAAATTAGTTCGCTCGGCATTCAGGCTTGCAAACGAAATCGATGCCGAATGGATCGCATTTTACGTGGAGACAGAACGACACAAAAGGCTTTCCGAGAAGGAAAAGGAATGGCTGAATAAGGCATTGGATCTTGCTAAACAATTGGGAGCTCGCTTGGTCTGGATAAAGGGAAGCGATGTGACAGAAGAAATAACTGATTATGCGCGGAGCAACAATGTAACCAAGATTGTGATCGGGAAACCCCGACGCTTTGGGCTATACCGTTCTATTCCGAAAGAACTTCTGACCAAAACACCCAACGTCGATCTCTATTTATTAGATGCCAAGATCGATCCTAAGTTCGTGCCAAAAAAACGCATATCGGTTCCCAGTCCGCTGAACTATGCTATCGGCATTGTTGCGGTTGGCATTGTGTCACTCATTGCCTTTCTTTTGCGTACCAGTCTCGATCAGGTCAATCTGCTTTTTATGCTCTTGTTGCCGGTTATTTTGAGCGCACTCTATCTGGGCAGAGGACCGTCCATTGTAGCAGCGTTAACAAGTATCATGATCTTCGACTACCTATTTATCTCTCCCAACTTCTCTTTCGCAGTCGTCGATGTACGGTATCTCGTTTCATTCATCGTCTACATCATCGTAGCTCTCGCTATAAGCAATCTTGCCTCCCAATTGCGCGGTAAAGTAGTTTTGCTCAAGCAGAGCGAAGTAAAAAATATAGCGATTTACGGATTGAGCAGGGATTTGGTAACTGCTCACACGGAAGAGCAAGTCCTCTCCATCATGGTTCGTCATACTCTGGAGATATTCCCCTGCGAAATGGCAATATTTCTGCCCGAGGATGAAAAACTGACGGTTAAGGCGAAAACACCCGATTTTGGAGTCACTCCCAAAGTGCTCGGAGTGGCATCGTGGGTTTTGATTAACAGACAAGCGGCAGGTCGCGGAACGAGTACACTGCCACAGGCCAGGGCATATTACTTGCCTATGTTATCAGGGGAGGAAATTATAGGGGTCGCGGGGTTTGATTTTAGGGGGAATGAAGAAATTATGACTACTGAAAAAAGGGCGGTTCTGAAGACCATCGTCCGCCTTGGCGCAATGGCGTTAGAACGAATTAGATTTCAGTAGCCGCATCCCCCTTGTTTTATGGAGGAACTCCTTATCGGGCTTTAACTGAAGAGAAGTGATATTCATGCAGTGTCTTCCATGCTGATGTTTTCGTATTGGGACCAAATCTTTGATAGGTGCGAGACGGATGAGAACAATACTACCCAGAGGAAAGACGTTATAACGTCAGTCGGCATAGAATCATTCCAATAACCTCCCCATACATACCTCATCGAAATAATCACTTCCGATCCGAAAGCGTTTCCGTCTGATGCCCTCATCGGTAAAATCGGCATTACTGAAAAGATTGAGGGAGCGTTTATTCGTGGTAAAAATACTCGCCTCCAGTTTCTTGAATCCGTGCTCCTTGGCCCACGTCATCGCATACTGCAACATCTGCGATCCGATGCCGAGTCCCCGATAGGTCTGCTTGAGGTGCAGCCCTATTTGAAGAATGTGAGCCGTTTCCTCTCTGCGTCCCTCGTCAGCCTGTAGAGCTGCGAGGCATCCGACCACGGCCCCACTGACAACCGCACCCAAGAGGAGGTTGTTTCGATGGTCCATCCTGCTGATATAGTGCCTTTCCGATTCTACATCCTTGCCGTATTGCTCCATCAAAACGTAACTGCGTTCCTGAGAGGCGGATCTTAATGCATTGATAATCTGGGTAGCATCATCGGAAATTACAGGCCTGAGCGTAACCTCTTCACCATTTTTGGCCAAAAATTTGCAAATCTCATCCATTGCTCCACCCTTCTCTTTACCAGCTTCTTCCTTGAGAGCGATTCTATAACTTACAATTCCTTTTCTGTAAAACTGTGTACGGAATAATCATGCAGTTCCCAGCGGTTTTTCATTCGTAATCTACAACGATCGTGGTGAATTGTCAAGCCCTGCTTCAGAAAACTTGCAATTCAGAAAACGGAAACAAGAAATTACGTTGAAAGCTTTCGCTGTCAGGATTTTCTGCGGACTGGAGCAGTTCCAGCGTGAGGGTGAGTATCTCTTGGTTGAGTTCCCGGCAGCCGCTCCTCAGCGGATACCATTGAAATAGGTGTCGGTGAGCCATACAATAATAAGCGGGTCGGCAAAAAGATAGGAGGCACTGGAGGCTCCGGGGGGGACCTCGGCTACTGGCCGGAAGATTTTGCTTTTTCCCTCAACTGGCTGAGTTTCAGTCAGAAAAGAAAATAGGTGTCAAATGAGCGGGCTATGCGTGGGTGAAAGACAGAGGCAAGCGAAGGGTGATGGTAAGGAATGTGCGGTTTTGCTTGATATAGAATTCATTTGGCCTGATGCTTCTCGGCTATCTGCACCCTTATGGTCGCTCTTTCAACTGCTGCTGTTGCGCGGGCGAAATCTATCTTTTCGGCTTGTTTCAGCCTTTCCTCGGCGCGTTTCAGGGCAGTCCGCGCACGTTCGACATCAATATCCTCAGACCTTTCCGCGCTGTCGGCAAGGATGGTGACCTTATCAGGCATGACCTCGGCATATCCGCCACTCACAAAAAAAATCAGGATCTCGCTGCCTCTTTTACAGGTAAGCATTCCCACTCTGAGGGTGGTGAGAAAATGTGCATGGCCGGGGAAGACACCGAACTCTCCTTCACTGCCTGTGGCTGTGATTTCATCAATATCACCGCTGAAAATGAGACCATACGGGGTGACGATTTCTAATGTTATGGTATTGTCCATCCGTAGTATCCTTGTAGCCTATCTTGACCATCCAAGTTTCTTTGCATTTTCCTCTGCTTCTTCTATTGTCCCCATCATATAAAATGCCTGCTCGGGCATATCGTCATACTGGCCATCCGCTATCGCCTTAAACCCTTTAATGGTATCAGCAAGCTTGACGTACTTGCCCGGTCTGCCGGTAAAGGCCTCGGCAACATGGAAGGGCTGGCTGAGGAACCTCTGGATCTTCCTTGCCCTCGCAACAGCGAGTTTATCATCCTCGGAGAGCTCTTCCATTCCGAGGATAGCGATGATGTCCTGCAGTTCCTTATACCTCTGCAGTATCATTTGAACCTTCCTGGCAACAGCATAATGCTCTTCTCCGATAACCTTTGGATCGAGAATTCTGGACGTGGAATCGAGAGGATCAACAGCGGGATAGATACCGAGTTCCGATATCTGCCTTGAGAGAACAACGGTACCGTCGAGATGGGTAAAGGCAGTCGCCACCGCAGGATCCGTAAGGTCGTCAGCAGGAACATAGATCGCCTGCATGNGAGGTTATAGCGCCCTTTTTCGTAGTCGTGATCCTCTCCTGAAGCACTCCCATCTCTGTCCCAAGCGTGGGTTGATATCCGACGGCAGAGGGCATTCTTCCGAGGAGTGCGGAAACCTCGGAACCAGCAAGGGTATATCTGAAGATATTATCGATGAAGATGAGGACGTCCTGACCTTGATCCCGGAAATATTCAGCAGCAGTGAGAGCGGTAAGCGCCACCCTCGCCCGTGCGCCCGGCGGTTCATTCATCTGGCCGTAGATCAGGGCCGTCTTATTCAAAACCCCTGATTCCTTCATCTCGAGGTACAGGTCATTGCCCTCCCTCGTCCTTTCTCCAACCCCTGCAAAGACGGAAACACCGCCGTGTACCAGCGCTATGTTATGGATCATCTCCATGATAACAACGGTCTTGCCGACGCCTGCTCCACCGAACATGCCCATCTTTCCACCCTTGACAAAGGGGACCAAGAGATCGAAGACCTTCACGCCAGTCTCAAAAACCTGCGTCACCGGCTCCTGTTCGGCAAAATCAGGTGCGGTCCTATGGATCGGCCATCTGTCCTTTGCCTCTATCGGACCAAGCTTATCATAAGGTTCCCCGATCACATTCATAATCCTGCCGAGAATTCCGTCTCCCACCGGAACGGTTATCGGCAGTCCGGTATCGATTGCTTTCATACCTCTGACGACACCGTCTGTTGTGGACATGCCAATCGTCCTGACCTTGTTCTCTCCAAGGTGTGCAGCGACCTCGAGGGTGAGATTGAGTTCGGGAATGCCCTTGACTTCGTCAGCCTTCTGCTGTATCTTGAGGGCATTCAAGATTTCCGGCAGTTTCTCCTCAAACTCAACATCCACGACCGCACCGATTACCTGGACGACTTTACCTTCATTCATCTATAGACCTCCATAGGTTTTATTTTAACGCTTCAACGCCGCCGACGATATCCATGAGCTCTTTCGTTATTGCAGCCTGTCTTGCCTTGTTGTACTGCAAGGTTAATTTATCGATCATCTCGTTTGCATTCTTTGTTGCATTCTCCATAGCGGTCATCCTCGCAGCCTCTTCCGCTGCCTGTGACTCAAGAAAAGCCCGGAATATCTGTATCTCAACATTCTTCGGCAAGAGTACCGCAAATATCTCTTCCTGCGAAGGCTCATAGAGAAAATCCATAGAAGACATATCATCAGACCCTTCCTGCCCGCTGGCGCTAGTGAGCGGCAGGAGCTTTCTCTCAGTGACCTGATGGGAAATAACTGACTTGAACTCATTATAGATAAGGACGATCTCATCTATGGTTTCGCTGACATAATTCTCTATAAGGTCGCTTGCCACTTCTTGCGCATTAGAATAGGCGATTCTTCCTGAAAATCCCGTCCATGTTCCCCGCAATGGAATATTTCTTCTTTTGAAATAATCAACAGCTTTCTTGCCTATGGCACTTATGGACACCTCGAAGCCTTCTCGTTTGATGTGCGCTATGTGTTTCGCCGCGGCCTTCAGAATATTGGAATTAAACGCGCCACAGAGCCCCCTGTCACTCGTGATAACGACGACCTCGACGATCTTCCTCGGTCTGGTGAGCAGGAGGGGATGGAGCGCGCGTTCAGCACCCCGTGCCAGGTTTTTCAGGACGGTGCCCATCTTGTCGGCATAGGGCCTCATCTCAAGCATCCGCGTCTGGGACTTCCTGAGTTTCGCTGCAGAGACCATCTTCATGGCCTTTGTAATCTGTCGCGTGTTGCTTACAGCCTTTATTCTTCTCTTGATATCCCGTAGCGTCGGCATCCCTTCACCTGCCAGATAACAGATACACGATGCATGAAACCAGCTTCAGTGATCCGACTGCATCTCTCCGGGCAGCGTTTGCCCTGCATCCTGTGTCGTGCATCATGATTTATGCTTGAAACCCTTTCTTGAATTCCTGTATCATCTTGCTCATNCTTCTCCCTAAGCTGGTCGTCGATAACCTTCTTCTCTCGCAATTCCTTTCTGATATCTTCTCCCCGCTCTTTGATGAACCGCAAGAATTCCTCTTCAAACCTATTTACCGCCTCCACGGGAACGTCATCGATGAATCCGTTTGCGCCCGCAAAGAGGACAAAGATCTGGTCTTCCGCAGATAGCGGTGAATACTGTCCCTGTTTCAGGAGTTCCACCATTCTCTTTCCTCTCTCGATCTGAGCGAGGGTTGCTTTATCGAGGTCTGAACCGAACTGGGCAAAGGCGGCAAGCTCCCGGAACTGGGCAAGGTCAAGGCGCAGTGTGCCCGCGACCTGTTTCATCGCCTTTGTCTGAGCAGCGCCGCCGACGCGGCTAACTGACAGGCCGACATTGACCGCCGGTCTGACACCCGCATAAAAGAGTTCAGGTTCAAGATATATCTGACCATCGGTGATAGATATAACGTTCGTCGGGATATAACCAGATACGTCTCCCGCTTGGGTCTCGATAATCGGCAGTGCAGTGAGAGAACCTCCACCGAGATCGCTCGAAAGTTTTGCTGCCCTCTCAAGGAGCCTTGAGTGCAGATAGAAGACGTCTCCGGGATAAGCCTCACGCCCCGGCGGGCGCCTGAGGAGGAGAGAGAGCTGACGGTAAGAAGTAGCCTGTTTGCTGAGGTCATCGTAAACGATCAATGCATGTCTTCCTTTGTCCCTAAAATACTCACCTATGGCACAGCCGGTGAAGGGNAGCGATAAATTGCAGCGGTGCGGGTTCACTCGCCGTAGCAGAGATAACGATGGTATGCTTCATGGCACCGAAATCCTCAAGGAGCTTCACAAGGCGGGCTATGTTCGCACGCTTCTGCCCGATGGCAACGTAAATGCAGATGACATCTCCACCCTTTTGATTGATGATGGCGTCAATGCCTATGGCAGTCTTTCCCGTCTGTCTGTCACCGATGATAAGTTCTCTCTGTCCTCGCCCAATAGGGATCATGGAGTCAATCGCCTTGAGTCCTGTTTGCAGGGGCTCTCTGACCGGCTGCCGGTCAACAATACCGGGGGCAACGATATCGACCATCTTCGTCTCGGTCGTTTGTATCGGCCCTTTTCCGTCGATCGGCTGGCCAATCGCGTTGACAACCCTTCCGATGATCGTATCGCCTACGGGGACTGACATAATCCTGCCCGTGCGTTTAACGATATCGCCTTCCTTGATGAGGGAGTCTTCCCCGAACAGAACTGCTCCGACCATGTCTTCTTCGAGATTCAGGGCCATGCCGAAGACGCCGTTGGGGAATTCGAGAAGTTCCGACGCCATACACTTTTCGAGGCCGTAGACCCTCGCTATGCCGTCGCCAACAGAGATCACACTGCCGACTTCACTGACATCAACCTTCTTCTCAAAGTCATTAATCTGTTTCTTTAAAAGTTCACTTATCTCTGCGACATTAATCTCCATCGAATCACCTCTTTATCAGATCATCTTTCAAAAGCCGCAACTGGCCCTTTATACTGCTGTCGTACATGGTGCTCCCGACTTTTACGAGGAGGCCGCCAAGCAGAGAAGGATCGACAACATACTCGATATCCACATCTCTGCCGGTTAACTTCTTCAGCGAAACTCTGAGGGTATTATCGTATTTTCTGTTTGTGTCAACGGGTGTCACCACAGTGGCTTTTGCCCTCTTTTTCTTTTCAAGATACAGGGCCGTCACAATACGGATCACATCAGGAAGTGTGTGGGCCATGATCTGTTCAGAGAGATAGTGTATAAACCTCACGGTAGTGGCAGAGAGCTTTAGCCCGCCGGAAACCTCTTTTAATATCTTCGTCCGCTCTTCAGCAGTAAAGAGGGGGTTTTCCAAAAGACCCCTGAACCCCCTGCTGCGCTGCATCAATTCATCGACCGCCATAAGTTCATCCAGTGCCTTTGGTACAGCATCGATTCCGACAGTATTCAGAAACATCTTTGCGTATCTCTTTACTTCCTGTGGGCGTTTCAATTCTTACCTTCCAGCCTGGTAACAGACTCTTCGATGAGCTTAAACTGGTTTTCCTTCGTGAGCTTCTCCTTCAGTTTCTTCTCGGCAAGCTCCATGGCGATCTGGACGGCTTCTGCCTTTATCGACTCCTTCGCAAGCCTGAGTTCATACTCAATATTAGTCCGCGCCTGCTCAAGGATCTTTTCCTTCATCTGCTCTCCGTTTTGTAGGAGAAGGTCGTGTTCTGTCTTAGCCGACCGCTGGGCCTGGGCAAGGATATCCTCGATTTCCTTATCTTTCAGCTTCAGTCGCCCCTCAACTTCAGCGAGGGCCTTCTCCGCAAGTTCTTTTGCTTCCTGCGCCTCTTTGAGGGTCTTCTCGATGAGTTCGGTCCTCTTCCTGAGAAACTCCCTAAGCGGTTTACGAAGGAACTTAACGAGTATGAAGACGAGGATTCCGAAATTGAGGATCTTCCAGAGCCACTCCTTCCACTCCCCTCCGGCAGGGGCTTGTTCCGCCCCGAAGGCGATGGATGCTAAAGCAACCTGCAGAACACACCCTAGAAAAAGTAGAAGAAATGCGTTATGCTTCATCAGTGACGACCTGTTTATTNCTAGACTGACTGACATTCGATGTTTTCAAACTCCCACCAGCTTCTTCACGATCTCGTCAGAAAATTTCTCTACATCGTCGCGCAGCGTCTTCCTGGCGGTTTCCGCCTCTGTTTTTAATTCGTCCTTTGCCTTTTCAATAAGGTCGTGTGCCTGCTCATTCGCTGCACTGAGCATTTCCTTCTGTCTCGACATTCCCTCTTTTCGCATACTCTCGAAGAGCTCTTTCGCCCTGTTCCGCGCCTGCTGAAGTTCCCTGCTCATCAGCAGAAGCGCTTCCTCTTTCCTGACATCCATCTCCTTGGCCATCTTCAGAGATCCTTTTATAGAATCATCTCTCTTTTGAAAAAGTCGGAGCATGGGCTGAAAGAGTATACCGTTGAGGATAAAGATCAGAACAAGGAAATTTATGAGTAGAACAAAAAACCATACATTGAGTTCTAACATTTGGCTTTCTCCTCGCTGATATTGTGAGCCTAAGCAGATTATCACAGGAAGAAAACCATTGTCAAGAAGGAAAACGCGCTTCAGAAGAGCCTCTTTTTCCTCTGGAACGCTATGAAGACGCCAGAAAATAGCCAATTTAGCGAGGATATAAACAGAACGGAACGATGCATTAAAATTATTAATGAACTTGTGCTACGATAAAACCAATGTTTTCTCGAAAGCTCAAGGAATTATACAGCCGTCACCTCAATCGTATCGTAAGAGACCGGTCTTCTCCCCAGGGAGCGAAGATATCCATAGGCGGAAGAGCGTTTCTCAACTTCGCTTCCAACGATTACCTCGGCCTTGCAAACCATCCTGAACTTATCGATGCGGCCGAAGCCGCCATGCGGGACTTCGGCCTGGGAAGCGGTGCCTCCCGGCTCCTCTCGGGCGGCAGCATCCTCCATAAGAAACTTGAGGATACGATTGCAAAGATCAAGGGTACAGAAGCCGCACGCATCTTCAACTCCGGGCATGCCGCGAACACGGGAATCATTCCGTCCCTCGCCGGAGAAGAAGATATCATCTTCAGTGACGAGTTGAATCACGCAAGCATCGTCGATGGATGCAGATTAAGCAAAGCAAAGACGCTTGTTTACCGGCACAGAGATACGACCCACCTTGGTAAATTGATGGAGAAGGCATCAGCGGAAAGCTGCCGTTGGGGGAAAGGCAGATATAT
>OCOJ01007193.1_pt2 | contig 10019 bp, 12 predicted proteins | sample 1539251 | NCBI WGS metagenome assembly OCOJ01 (sample SAMN01911457, study PRJEB22624) | soil metagenome | biome: Soil | place: Malaysia | collected 2012-04-30 | depth RA_metagenome m
ACGTGCTGCGCCTGGGCTTGACTCAGCAATGCTGCGGCTTGATCCAGCTGATTCTTCAAATCCTGATGCCGAATCTGCGCGAGAACAGTGCCTCGGCTAACATAATCTCCCGCGCCTATGTCTCGAAGCCGTCCGTCTGCGCCCATGACCTGTTTAATTTCCGTCACATACCCTGCGGACTTGAATGATAGGCTGGCCTGTGCGAAGGGCAGGATGGAAGCCGAGTAGCGCAGGCCTTCTGAAGATGAATACAAAGTTACCTCGGCCAAATGAACGGGCGCGGGAGGTTTTGCTGCGACTTGCGCGGGTTGGTGACAGCCATTTGCAGCCGTGATCGCCGCGAAAAGCACGGCGGCTTTTGTTAGTTCGAGCGGAATAGTGGTTTTCCTTTTCATAATCTACTCCGTCCCTATGGCTCTCTCGAATTCCGCACGCGCCGTCCAAAATCCAGCCACTGCTTGCTGGTATTGCGCTTCCGCCTGTGACACGGTCGCCTGTTGCTGAAGTACGTCAGACAAGAGTGCCGCCTGCTGGTTGTAACGGTTGGTCACTTCTCGCAGTCTGACCAGCTCCGCTTCGCGCTGATCAGCCTGCGCTTCCAGCAGCATGCGGGCCTCCCCCAACTTGCGAAACTTGTCTTCCACCTCGAGCAACACCCGTTGTTCAACGTCCTGCTCGGTCAGTGCCTTCTGCTCCGTTGTAGCCTTTAACTCAACGATGCGGTGCTTCTTGTAGCCCCAGTCGAACGGCTGCCATTGGAAGACAAATCCCGCATAGCCGCCGTTCTGCGGCAAAAAGGTCATATTTTGAAAGCCCAGGTAGCCTACCTGCAGACCGAGATCGGGAATGTATTTCGCGCGCTCCCGCCGGACATCCATTTGCGCGATCTTGGTCTGGAAACGGGCCTCCTGCAGCTCGGGACGCTGTTCCAGTGCCTGTTTCCGGGCTGTTTCCAGATCCCACTCGGCCAGTGTCCCGAACGCCGGCATCTCCACCGAGAACGGCGTGCGCAAGTCGCGGCCTAGGAGACGATTCAGGTTTTGCTTCTGCACTTCAAACGCGTCTTGCACCACGAGCAACTGGTAGCGTTGCTGTTTCAACTTGGCGTTGACGGTCAGCGAATCCGATGCCAATACTGTCTCCTGCGACAGACGCTGCTCCGTAAGCTTGGACAGCTCAATCAAGGCCTGAACGGCTGCCCTGGCACTGGCGACTTGGGCCTGCAACTGCGCCACTTGGTAGTAGGCGTCTTTCACCTGTCGGGCAGTCTCCTGTTCCTGAGCGCGCAAACCTTCCTTGGCGAGACCGATCCCGAGTCGTGCCTGGTCTACGGCGAGGCTCACTTTGTAGATTTGCGTCAGCGGTTGTGTCGCAGAGCCGGATAGGAGTGCGCCGAATTGCACTGGCGACTGGATGGCCGTGGTTTTTGCCGGAATCGGACCGGTAGCGGGAAAGGNTGCCGAAGGTTCCGGCAGGAACTGTGAAGTTCACCGATTGTAACGGCCATCCTGCCAGCACGAAAGTTTCCAGGTTTGGCAGATAATTCGTTCTGGCCTGCGTCACCATCTCCCTGGCTTTCGTAATGTTCAGTCCACTGATCTGGATCTCCCGGTTCCCGCGTATGGCGATCCGGATAGCCTCGTCCAAGGTCAAGAGTGGGGCGGCGGTATCCGCGTCTGGCATCTGTGCCCAAACGACCGGAAGAGCGGTAAGCCCCAGCCACAATAGTAACCACGGACGATAGACGGTTAGCTTCATCAATAAGCCCTAAGAGCTCGCGAAGTATATCATTGCGCACATTGCCAAACTGGCCCATGCCACAAGGCCTCGGCGGACTAGTGGCACTCGGGCGTCCAAGTTTCCAATTCCAGTCCTTTCTTCCCGGCCTCCTGAGTCTGCACATTCAGATTGAACCGGTAGAGCTGCGAAAGCCGTTGCTTTGCTTGTCCGATCAAGAGCCGCTGGGCGCACCCCCGTGGTGATCTTCGTGTTCTTGCGCGTGGATGAGATTCCCGCCCACCTCGCCGAGAATCCCCTTTCGAAACTCAAAGCTCAGTGGTAACAGCAGCTCCGATCACAGCATGTAAAGACTTGAATTGGGTGGCCGCTGCGACTTCGCCGCCAGAATTTCCTCGTTCGCGTGCAGCACGCTCTGAAACGCAATTTTCACTTGCCGGTTGTTGTGTTGCGCCATTGCTACTGCCTGCTCCAGCATCAGTGTCTCCGCTGAATTGCCGGTCGCAGAGGCCGTGCTAGTCGCATCCTGCGCGCCGGCCACGACCGGCATCAGTGCCAAAAGGAAAATCGCACAGTTCGCGCCATTTCCTCTTCTCCCTTTTTCCTCCTTCAAATGCAGGTGGAGGTAAGAGCAGTCAACCGGGCAATTGCACCCCGGTGAGAGCCAAAAACTACTACCCGTGTTTAGCTTTGTCAATCAGAGTGACAATGCGCCGTTGCAGGTGGGGACTTGAAAAACGCACCACATCCGTGCACGGAATGAATTTCTTGATCTTGGAAATGAAGTTTTGCGGCAAGATTCATATCTTCGGACGCAAGATATTGGTGGACGTGAATAGCCATGGTACCTTGTCCGCGGCGAGACATTGCCCATTTTTGAAACTGCTATTCCCAGAGTCGGGGTATGGCGTTTCTGCCGTCAGTCCGAGTGCATTGAAGTTTCGACCGGAGCGCTCGTCGTACGTCAAAATAACCTAGAACGCCAAATACCTAACATGCTGCACTCTTAAGAGCACACCAAGGTGGATTCCTGCTGAAGAGGACCGGAGGGACAAATGCTAATTCGTGAAATGTATGAAAAGGAGTGTCGCGCGGTTCTCGAGCGCGCCTCGCTCGGAAGGTTGGACTGCTCGCTCAACGACCAACCTTATGTCGTGTCGGTCTATCTTGCATATGAGGCGGACTACATCTACTTTTTCTCAACGGTCGGGCAGAAGATTGAATGGATGCGAGCCAATCCGAAGGTCTGTGTCGAAACTGACGAAATAAGGGGCGAAAACGAGTGGTTGCGCGTGGTCGCGCTGGGCCGGAAGAACTACTTGTTCGCGGGATCGGACACGGGCGGTGAACGCGCCGCTGCAATCTACAGCCTCGTCGGGACCGCGAAACTGAATGACCTCGACCCCGAAGCGTACCTGCGTGAGGTGCTTTCCCGCATCGCCGACCACCCCATCAACCGCATCGAGGAACTGCTGCCCTGGAATCTCGCAGCTGATCGACCTGCTGAATTAACTCACTCAGCATAGTCAACCGCGCCCGACAAGACGGCCTTCAGACGACGTTTACGATTCATCAACAGGAACACGCCTAGTTGGCCGGTCAGGTCTGACCGAAATACCGTGGTGTCGAATTTGAGCCAGAAGTGGTGTAATTATTAGGGTGACTTTATGGGCCGTGGCGCCACTATCGCCCTGTTGGTCATCGCAATTTCTGGTCAGGTCCTGAGCTTATGGGCTCTCAGACAGATTCACCCCCACTTGATTGCTCGGCCCTCGGCGGCCCTCTGGAGAGTCAGGCTCTTAATGATTTTAACGTTGCTATCCGGGGGGTTTTGCTTAATCGGGACGCAAACTCCTCTAGAGATAATTTTCATCGTGAGCTTCGGTGCATGGGTGGTTTCCGTTTTGTGGTTGTGGAGTGCTGCCTTTCGTTCACGGAAATAAACTCGTCTTTACGCAAGCGAACTAGTTGTGATTGAAATCGGGATTTCTCAACATCTCTAACGACAGCGGGTTCCTGCCATGCTGATTATCAGGGCTCTGGCTCTGGCATTCCGCAACTCTGCTAGCATGATATATGAGCGTCACTTTGGGTGATGCAATGACTCGGTCGCGACTCATCATTGTTCTCATACCGTCGGTTCTCTTTGTGGCAGTGCTTACGGCCGGCCTTTCCGCTGAAGTGTCTCCCGTCGCATCCGATCTTCCTTCCAACCAGCAGGTGCTCGCGTTTTTGAGCGAGTCGATCGATTGGTATCGCCATCGCGCGGTGGAGCGGCAGATAGCCACCGATCCAGTCGATCTCGTCTACTTGGAGGACAATCGGCAACTTGCCGGGCAGATTGTCCAACTCTCGTTCGATTTTGCGAGAGCCGATGCGTCGCTTGCGGCGGCCTCCCCCGCAAATATCCAGAAAGGGAGCACTGCGGCCGCAAGCGCCTCCTCGCCGGACATGGCACAGCTTTTTCAGATGGAAGAGAATGTGGCCACGGCGGCCCAGCAGGCAAGCCAGGAAATTGAGGCAATCAAGCAGAAGCTCCCGGCCGCGCGTGGGGCGGAGCGTCGTAAATTGCAGGCCGCGCTGGAGACCGCGCAGACCCGCCTGGACGTCCTTCAGGCAGGATCGGCCACTTTGCGGCAGCTGACTGACTTTATGCGCAGGTTCGGAGGTCACGAGACGGGAGATTTGCCGTCGAGTATCGACGGCCTCGCACGAACTGTCCCCGACGTGATCGGCCCTGCCGCTGGCGAATCTCAAAGACAAACTTCGGATTTTGCTCCTGTTGGCAAACCGCAGGGTTCCGGCATTCTCGGCCTCATCTCGGAAGTATCCGCGCTGGGACGAAAGATGAGCATCCTGGATGACGAGATGCGCCTAACCGACAACCTCAGAGAATCTTCCGACAATCTTCGCCTTCCGTTGATAGCTTCCATCAACAAACAACGTCTTCCACTCGGCGCTACGAATGATCTCCAGGCCAGTGATCTCGGCGCATTGCAACGGGAGGAGGCCCGGCTCGATGAGTTTGCAACCTTGATCAAGTCACTGGCTCCGGCGATTGTGGCTTTGGACAAACAAAGAATATTGCTCGCTGCCTATACGTCGCACCTGAAGAGTTGGCATGCCGCCGTCGTCAGTGAAGATCAGAACGCGTGGAAAGGCCTGATCCTACGGCTGGTGGGTGCTGCCGTGATGATCGGCGCGCTGATAGTCATCACCACGCTTGCGCGCAGGTTCACCGATACCCATGTTCGCGACGCTGAGCGCCGNCCACATCTTTCGGGTCTTCGAAAGAATTGGCCTTGGGTTCACGATTGTGCTGGTCATCGCATTTTCTTTTGCGTCCGACTTGACCTCCTTGGCCACCTTCTTGGGACTTCTGACCGCAGGGCTTGCGGTTGCTCTTCAAAGTGTCATCCTTTCCGCTCTCGGATACTTCATTCTGGTTGGAAGGCGCGGCATAAAACTCGGAGACCGGGTGCAGATTTCGGGGGTGACCGGCGATGTCAACGATATCGGTTGGCTGCAATTCCAGCTACGAGAGATCGACGACGAAACTCAGCAGCCGACGGGTCGCGTAACCACGTTCTCAAATTCGTTTGTCTTTCTATCGCCAGCTACTGGCCTGTCCAAGGTCAATCGAGAGAACTTGAAGCAGTCGCAGTTGGAAGTTACCGGACACAGATCGCGGTCATAGAGAGCGCGCTCGTTCTGTCTCACCTCTTGCGAGTAAACCTGTGAATCACACTCTTTTCCCCTTCGATTTCGTAAGTTTCAGTTCTGCTGGGCTGGGCCCGGAGTTCGGCTGTGGAGGTGAGGCATCAGATCAAAGTACGGCCGAATAATCGGCGAATCCGAATTTCGGAAGGCCTCATACGTCCCGTTGAATACGATATGTTCACCCTCCAGCATGATGATTCGCGGCTGCAAGCGGTAAAGCATGTCTTTGTCGTGAGTAATGAAAACGCTGGTTCGGGGAACACCCGATGCGGTCTTTTTGTAATGCGTCGACTTTATCAAGAGCTCGATCTGCTCGGCGACCTGAGGGTCCAGACCAGTGGTCGGCTCGTCGTAGAGAAGTAGAATCGGATCCTTAGCCAAGGCACGGGCGATCGCAACTCGTTTTGCCATACCCCCGGAAAGCTGGTCGACGATCACGTCAAGGTCTTTTTCTCGGTCCAGGGCGACTTCGAGTAGGGCTTCTCGCACCTTGCGGCTGATGGTTGGTTCATCAAGGTGTTGAACCTCGCGCAGCGCCAGGGCAATATTCGCCTCCACACTCCACCCCGATAGCAATGCGTTGCCTTGGAACACGATTCCCCAGTGCCGTTCGAGTCTTTCCATGCCCGCAGCATTGAGCGCCGCGAGATCAACAAGAGGCGAGCCGGGGGACTCGTGGTCCGCAAGGAGAACACGCCCTTGGTCGGGATGCTCGAGCCCGATGATATGCCGCAACAGCGTTGTTTTGCCGCATCCGGATCCTCCTACGATCGCGATCATTTCACCGCTGTCCACAATCAGGTTGATCCCGTCGAACACGCGATTGCTGCCAAACGACTTTGATAAGCGTTCTATCTGGATCTCTGCAGATGCCGCGGACGGACCTTCTCGAGCGGACGTAGGTTCCTGAGGTGGAATTAGTTGATTCATATGAATCGTACGAGATCCCCATCGTAAAGTATCTTCTGCTAGTTGAGTATGCAACAGTAACCGCGTAATCGCTGGGAAGTCGAGCTGATTAACAGCGACCAGACCGAAGAAGCTCGACAATTCTACTGGCCGCCTGCGGCAAGGGCGAAAGGCCCAATGCCAATTACTGGTTGTTTTGCCGAATGCCTACCTCATCGAGGTGGTTCAGCAAGTCCAAGGGATCCTCGTAGGTCCGGTAGGCTCCCGCCCGTTCCAGCTCTTCCTGACCGTAGCCTCCCGAAAGCAGGCCAACGCCCAGTGCTCGGGCGCGCCGGGCCGCCAGCAAGTCCCACACGCTGTCGCCTACGACGATGGAGTCGTTGGTCCTTACCCCGAGTCTGGCCGCTGCCGCAAGAAACACATCTGGATCCGGCTTTGCCCGCCGCACTTCGTTCCTCGTGATTACTGGAACTTCCGGCCGGAGGCCGAGCAGCCGCAAGGAAATGTCTGCATATTCCCGTATCCCGGCCGTGGCGATGGCATAGGGTACACCCAGAGCTGCCAAGCGATTCAGCAATTCCACTGCGCCAGGCAGCGGACGCACTTGAGGCATGAATTTCAAAAAGGCTTCCGCATGCCATTTCTGCAAAAACGCCGCTTCCTCATGTGAGATGGCTCCGCCGGTTTCGCGCACAAGTGCGTTCACCAGCAGGCCGCCGCTCATGCCGACTCGCCGGTGGATTCGCCACACCGACAGCCGCTTTCCCGCTTTTTCCAGGGCCTCGTGCCACGCGAGGACGTGCAGGTAGACGCTGTCAATCAGCGTCCCGTCAAGGTCAAACAGGAACGCGGGAGGCGTATCGTGCGGCTGTGAAATTGAGTCTTGAGTTTCCATTTTCTTTTTAATTTCGTCCATGGAATGGGAGAGATACCGAACTCTTCCTGGCCCTTTTCGCGAGTTGCTCGGGACTAGGGGGAGACCAATGGCGCCTGAGCAGAACCAAACAGAGCTTCTCGAATGTGACTTCTGCTTGAGGCGGATTGATGATGTATGGGTTCATGGGGGTACACGTCCAGTTTAGTACCGGAAGGCCGTGGTGTGGAGTGGATTGTGCGGTCTATACTGTGATTCTGCTTTGACGTGGGGCATGCCCTCCCGTTAGCGAGGAACATTCGCACTCCAATGTGTGACAAGGGGATGCATTCGCGCTCGTCTCGACCTTCACGAGTCCCTTGGAAGCTAATTGCGTATCAATCTCGTTCACGATGCGTTTGTGAGTTAGGTCCCGGCGTCGAATCCGTTCTCACGTGAGTTGTTTCCTCGCGGTGTGGACCGGGGTGATAATTTCCGAGGAGAGGCGCGTATGAAAATACTGGTGATCGATGTAGGTGGGACACACGTCAAGGTGCTGATGAGCGGCAAGCGGGAGCCAAGGAAATTCGAATCTGGCCCGACGTTGACCGCAAAGCAAATGGTGGACGGAGTGAAAAAAATCACCGCGGATTGGAAATACGACGCTGTCTCGATCGGATTTCCAGCCCCCGTCCTGCGCAATCGGCCGGTTGCAGAACCACCCAACCTTGGAAAGGGCTGGGTGGGTTTTGACTTCAAGGGTGCGTTCGGCTGTCCTTTAAAGCTGGTCAACGATGCGGCGATGCAGGGACTGGGCAGTTACAAACACGGGAAGGTGCTGTTCCTCGGATTGGGAACTGGCTTGGGATCGGCCTTGATTGTGGATGGAATTGTCGAGCCGATGGAATTGGGTCATCTCCCGTACAAGAAGGGGACCTACGAAAGTTATGTAGGAACTCGGGCGCTCCAGAAACACGGTAAGAAAAAATGGCGCCGCCACGTGGCGGACGTGGTCGCCCGGTTGACCGCAGCCCTCGAACCCGACGAGGTCGTGCTGGGAGGTGGCAATGCCAAGAAATTGAAAGAGCTGCCTCCCAAGTGCCGGCTCGGGGACAACCGCAACGCTTTCCTGGGAGGATTTCGTTTGTGGGAGCCCGCAAGCGTCGCGCCCGCCTCCTCTCCTGAAGCGATCCATCTCAAATAACAATCGCACGCGAAAGGACATTGTAAATGGGAGCATCTCCAAAGGTCGGGTGGCGGAGCGCGCAGTCTACTAGGACCGATGCGAGGCCGACCTCGTTATGTCATCAGTTATGCCGCCTGGTGAAGCCCGACCACATGGTTCGGGTAAGTTCCTGGTAAGCATACCGAGCACCACGTCTGCAAATATTCCAGTTCCGCATCGTGTCACAGCCCTGTGACGCTAAACTTGAACCATGAAAACTAATCTCCGAATCAGGGCAAGCCATGGTTGCTCGAGTGACGCATTATCGGATTCGTCCGGGGAAGATGGGAAAATTTGTCACCACCGCGCAGGCTCTAACCCCAGCGATGGACATGGATTTCGCGTGCTGCTGATCCTGCGGGGCGAAGATAAAAATAGCCGAGACGCCATGTCAATTTCTATTTGGAACTTGGCCGCAGACGTGAGCAACGGCGAAAACGATGACTTCATACTACAACACGATTGCGAAATCGATAAGTTACTGCGATTCTTTCTCGCCGATGCGTGTGGAGGAGGTCCTGTCAAGCGAATTCGCGAATCTATAAGTACGTCTTCTGAAGACCGCAGAGCAAATTGATCAAGAAACTCGCGTACATGGAACGAATGCACACCGGTTTCTTGCGATAACACGATTTATGGACAACCATGCCCCGAGTAGGCATTATCCAGGATCATCCACTACTCAGAAAGGCATATTGGATGAGTTGCTTCCAAATAGCCGACAATTGGTGCGAAATTTTTGCCAAGTTGGAGCATGCGCAGCCGATAGCCCGCTTCTGCTCGACATGGTTTCACAGCCCAGTTCACCTGAGATAGGGAGGCTGTGATGTAAACTCGCTCATGCGCCGTGGTATAAAAACTCCCGCTGGTCAGTCTTAAAAGGGTTTCCCTTGTCTAATTTCCAGTCTCTAATTCGGATCTCTCTTCGGTTCTTTACGGGCCTTCTTGGGCTTGGCCTACTGAGCTACTTGGTGTTTCGGACCGGCCCGGGGGTCGTTTGGAAGCAAGTGCAGGTAGTCGGCTGGGGCTTCTCCCTCATCATCATCTTGGGAGGGTTGTGTCAGTTGATCAGGACATGCGCGTGGCGGCAGACGATTACATACGATATCAAAGGGCTTCGCTGGTCGCGCAGTATTGGCGCGCAACTGGCCTCGGACGCGTGCGGGCAACTTGGTTTTGCTGGAAAAATGGTCGGGGAGGGGATCCGCGTATCTCTGTTGAGTCCTGTAGTACCGGTGGATCGTGGAATATCGTCCTGTGCGATTGACGGAGGATTGCATCTCTTGACGGCCGCAGTCGTTGCTGCAATGGGAATCTCTATCACTTTATTGCATTTCCCTCTTTCTGGACAGTGGCGAGTCTATGCATTGCTGCTCGCCGCTGTGCTCATCGCACTGGTGGTCCTGGCGTTTGTGGCCGTCGCAAGCCGTTGGCAGTTAATGGGGAACGCAGCCAGAGCGATTGGGCGATTGCCTCAGCTTCACAACTGGGTCATCGGCAAAGAGCCGACCATTGACTCAGCCGAGCACAACCTCCTCACCTATAGTCGCAAAGCGCCTGCCGCGTTCTGGGCGA
>OCOJ01035023.1_pt6 | contig 10019 bp, 10 predicted proteins | sample 1539251 | NCBI WGS metagenome assembly OCOJ01 (sample SAMN01911457, study PRJEB22624) | soil metagenome | biome: Soil | place: Malaysia | collected 2012-04-30 | depth RA_metagenome m
CGAGGTGCAGGTGATCGTCGAGGACGACGGCTCGACGCCTGACATTGCGCTGCAGAAGGCGCGGCGCCTGGTGCAACAGCAGAATGTTCACGTCCTGGTCGGCGACATCCTCGCCAACACCGGTTTGGCGGTGGCGGAGTTCGTCAAAGGTACCGGTACACCCTATTTCATGCCGGTCGTCGCGGCCGATGATCTCACTCAGCGCAAGCGCATTCCGAACGTCATGCGCATGCCGGGTTTTTCCTCGAGTCAAATGACGCGTCCGCTGGCCGACTGGTGCCTGAAGCAGGGCTATCGGAGGGTCGCGACCATCGGTCAGGATTANCACCTTCGGACACGAGCAGACCGGAGGTCTTGTACAGACCTTTACCGAGGGCGGCGGGTCAGTCGTCGGCCAGCTCTGGCACCCGTTCAATACCTCGGATTTCAGTCCCTACCTTGGCCAGATCCCAGGCATGAAGCCCGACGTAGTCTTTGCTGTCGAGACCGGCGCGGATTCCACGCGCCTGCTGCAGCAATGGGCCACGTTCGGACTTAAGGGACAGATTCCCCTGACGACCTCGCAAAACACGACCGACCAATCCATCATCCGCAATCTCACCCCGGCTGAAACCGAGGGCATCATCTCCGTGGCGCACTTTGCCGAGGGCCGCGATGATCCGGCAACGCGCTCCTTCGTCCAGAGTTACGAGAAAGCCTACGGCAAGCTACCGGCGATCTTTGCCGCCGAAGGCTACACGGGTGGGCTCTGGCTCGCCGACACGCTGAAGAAAATCAATGGCAAGGTGGAAGATACCAAGCTCCTGCTCAGCACCGTTCGCAGCGAGGTAGTGCCGGACAGCCCGCTGGGCAAGAACCTCAAGATGGATGATTACGGCAATCCCATCTTCGACATTTATATACGACGCGTGACCAAACGCGCCGACGGCAAGATGGTAAACACCGTGATCGCGACTTATCCGCAGGTCTCGCAGTTCTGGCACTACAAGCCCGAGGAGTACCTGAAGCAGCCGCCTTACAGCCGGACGTTCCAAGGCATCAAGAAATAAGGGGTGGGGGATGAGCGCGCCCGGAGCGACGTGGGCACTGGAACTCGAGGGTGTGTCGCGCCGCTTCGGGGGCCTGCGCGCGGTAAATGCGGTCGATCTCAAAGTGGCTGCCGGCGCGAACCATGCAATCATCGGTCCAAATGGCGCCGGCAAGACGACGCTGTTCGCCCTGGTGTCGGGTGAGCTGGCGCTGAGCGGCGGGCGGATCCGCATGTTCGGCCACGACGTCAGCCGCTGGTCTGCCACTCGCCGCGCGGGCTCGGGCCTGGGACGCACCTACCAGATCACGAATGTGTTCACCGGGCTGACCGTCGCCGAAAACGTTCTCATCGCCCTGCGGGGGACGCGTAAGGTGAAGTACGCGATTTTCGCGAGCGGTGCGCCGTCGAACAACGAGTCTGCCGAACTGGAAAGGCTGCTCTCGAGTTGCGGACTTGCCCAGCATCGTGACGTGCGCGTCGGCGCACTCTCCTACGGAGTACAGCGGCAACTGGAGCTGGCGCTGGCACTCGCGAACCGCCCCCGTATCCTGCTGCTCGACGAGCCCGCGGCAGGCCTTTCGCCGGCCGAGCGCGCGCCCGTGGCCGAGATGATCCGAGGCTTGCCGCAGGACTTGACCGTGCTGCTGATCGAGCACGACATGGAGTTAGCGCTCCGGCTCGCCGATCGCGTCACCTGTTTGCATTACGNGCGAGGTGCTGACCGAGGGCAGCTCGGAGGAAATCCGCCGTGACCCACGGGTGCAGGAAGTCTATCTCGGCCCCACCAGCCATGCTTGAGATTTGCGATCTGCACAGCTATTACGGTGAAGCCTACGTGCTGCGCGGCGTCGGGCTGAGCGTGCCCGAGGGCAAGGTGATCGCGCTGCTCGGCCGCAATGGCATGGGCAAAACCACCATGATCCGCTCGATCATGGGGTTGCGTCCCCCGATGGTACGCAGGGGCAGCGTCAGCTTCCGCGGACAGTCACTCGCCGGCAAATCGCCGAATCAGATCGCGCGCTTGGGGATCGGGTTAGTGCCGCAGGGGCGGCGTGTCTTCCCTTCCCTTACAGTCTCCGAGCACCTCGACATCTGCCCGCAGCGTCCCGCGCCGTCCGGTCGCACGGCATGGACACGGGAGCGCGCCTTCCAACTCTTCCCACCCCTGGCGGAGCGGCGCGGCCATCGCGGACAACAGCTTTCCGGCGGCGAACGACAGATGCTGGCCATTGCGCGAGCGCTGATGCTCAACCCCGACCTCATCCTCATGGACGAGCCCACCGAGGGACTGGCGCCGGTAACGGTGAAGCACGTCGAGGAAGCAGTCCACACCATGCGGGCGGAAGGCATCTCCATACTGCTGGTGGAACAGAACCTCCACAGCGCGATGGCGGTGGCCGACCGGGTGCACATTTTGGAGGTCGGCAGCATCGTCTTCAGCGGACTTCCCCAGGAGCTGGCGGCGAACCAGGCTGTCCTGCACCGCCACCTGGGTGTGTAAGCCACCCAAGCGCGGCCCAGGTTCACTTCTTGTTCAATAAGCTGACGATTGCGGGCTTAATCACGGCGGCGCGCGCGCTGCACAGGCGTATGCTTTCCAGCGTATTCGCCAAATTGCGCGCACCTCCCGGCAACATGGCGATGCGGGTTTGAAAAAAACTCTCCACCTGCTGTTGATGTGCCGCATCGCAGAAACCGGCGGCGGTGAATGGAAGCAGGGCGCCAAAGGGGATGCCGCGAGCGCCTGGGAGCGTGGAGTTGATGCGATCGAAATCCTGCTGGACGAACTGCCATACGATTTCGCGCGTCTGCGACGGAGCGCCAAAAAAAGTGTATTGCAGCTCTCTCGGATCAATGCCGCCGCCGAATATCAATTCGAGCCGCGCGCGCGTGATAGCAGGGTCACGGAAGTANGCGCAGTGCGCCGATCATCCAGGCGCGCTCACGTTGAACCTTGTCCTTCTTGATTTCCTCCAGCAAGAGATCGAAGAACGCGCGATTGCCGTTCCAGGCTGCGCCGGAAAACACCGGTTCCACCATGTCAGGATCGAGCGACCGGTGGTCCTTCAGCCATTCCCGTGCCAGCAACACGGCTTGAGACGATAGCTCGGGGTCTTCGCCATAAGTGGCCACGAGCGGCACAATCTTCATGCGNCAGCCGCCGGACTTCCTGCGAATCGCCAGAGCGCGGTTTCCAGCCCAGCTCCTGTGCCTTCCTGGCGTACAGCGAATGGATGAAGCGCGCATAGTTGGGGCCGAGATCGGCGGGGACGAAATCGCTCAACCCGCTGAGCGTGTCGGCAGCTTGCCGCACCAGTCCGGGATCGGGACTGTGACTGAACTCGCTCACGAAGGCGAGCTCCTGCGCAGGATCTCCCACACCGGAAGAAAGCATGAGCTGAACATTGCGCAGCGCGGCGGCAGATTCCTCAGGCTGGAGATGAGGCAGCCCTTGATTAATCAGCTTATCGGCAAGCGTGGCATCGTAGGAAACGGCATAGTAACCCGCGGCATTGGCGTCTGCGAAGAGCCACGCCGGGCAACCCTTAACGGTGTTCAATTCGAAGTGGTCAACGGCTTTGGCCAGCAGGTTGCACTGATGATGGATTCCGGCATTGTCGCCCCAGATTGTGCAAACGGGAACCGCCCAGGTGGTATCGGTTACGCCGGAAGAGCTCAGCGGGAGAAAACGGCGCTGCTCCAGTTGCAAGTAACTCACGAGAGAGGCGCCCCGCCCCCCGGCAACCATCTCGGGGCAGGCGAGCTTGACCGATACAACAGGAAATCCCTCCTGATTCAGGAAGGTCGAAAACGCTGCGCCCACGTGTTGCCCTGAAACTGCATCGAGAGCGGCGAGAAAATCTGCGCTGGTCGCGTTGCCCCAGGCATGCTGCAGAAGATACTGCCGGATCGCGCGCTGAAAATCTTTCGGCCCTACGTAATTTTCAAACATGCCAATAACAGCCTGGCCTTTGCCGTAGGTAGTGCTGTCGAACGCGTTGGCGATGTCTCCAGGTGCTGCGATGGGCTGGCGAATCTTCCGGGCCGTCGTGAGACTGTCGATGCGCATAACAAAGAGCGCTCTCGTGGCATCCGCCTTGATCTTCCACTCCGGCTTCCATTCGTTGACCAGCTTGTTGGAGAGCCATTCCGCAAAGGCTTCGTTCAGCCAGATGTCATCCCACCAGGCGGTGGTCACCAGGTCGCCGAACCACTGATGCGACATCTCATGTTCCATCGTCACCACACGCTCGCGCTGTTGAAGTTCGGTGTCCTGCTGCGAGGGCGAAAGTAGAAAATCGCCATAAGCGATCAAACCCGCATTTTCCATCGCTCCCCACGCCGTGGTGATGGGCACGACAATCTGATCCAGTTTTTCGTATGGATAGGGCGTACCGAAGTAGTCTTCAAGCATGGCTATCAGCTTCGGCGTGACGAACCCAGCGTAGGCGGTTTCAGAAGCACGACCGCGCGGCACAATGATCCGGCTCGGCCTTCGGTCCTTGCCGACCGGATCAGTCTCAATCACATCGAACGGGCCTACNAGCAAAAGCAACGAGGTAAGAGGGCAGCGGCCTGGTTTCCCCGAAGCGCACCACTTTCATTCCGTCGGCCTCGTCTGTTTCCGATGCAACCGCCGTGTTGGAAAAGGCCTTTAGATCTTTGGGCACATGCAGGGTCAATTGCCAGGGCACCTTGAAGGAAGGCTCGTCGAAGCACGGAAATACGCGCCGCGCGGTGACGGGTTCGAACTTGGTGAAGACGTACCAGTCTTTACCTTGCTGCTGCTGGAAAACTCCGTCGGTAAGTGTGCGGCTGATCTCACCCGTGTAAGCGATCTTAAAGGTCGCGTGTCCGGGCGCAAGTGTGCCGCTGGTGATGACAGCAACGAAGTCTTCCGCGGCGGGTGCCACCTGGGCCGGCTGCTCGCGATCGGCAACGCGGAAGGTAGCCTTTTCGAATACCAGCGACTTGCCGTGTACCCAAACGGTCGAAACCGGTTGCAATATTTCCAGTTCGATGGCGATTGAGCCGCGGAAGTGGTCTTCGCCGGGTGTAATCCGCAGATCGGCCGAATACCGCACCGGCCGCACTGTCGTCGGCAAGCGCAATTTCGGCACATCCGTCTGAGCGCAGCACGGAAGACAGGCAAACCAGAAGCTAACGATGAGGAAGGCGACAAAGCGGGTTATCTTGTCATCGTAGGGCATACCCTGCCTTACGAAAAATTGGGCCAGAATGTTCATGATTGCCCGGGATGTAGAACACTGGCGTCTTTTCTGCTGGGCAGCCCGATTGCTCTTGTGTGGAAAACTGTGGCAGCTCCATACGCCTACAGTAAACACCTTACCGAAATTACACTGGAGTGAGGAAAAACTTCACCGGACGATATCGCAGCCTTTCCATCGCGGACTGTCGGCACTCGCCGCCACAACGGTGCTGCAACAGGATAGAACAAAATATTTTGCACACCGTGCCAGTGGCAAGTGGCTTGCTCTTCGATTTTGCAAATAACTGCAAAGCAATTCAACCGGTACGAGCGGTGCGATTAGTGTGCAAAGAGCCCGTTGGTACGAAGCCATGCGCTGAGTTCGATCCAGTTCATGGGACGCAAGACCAGTACGAAAACGCAAGGACGAGGTAAAACGACGGCCGAGCGAGCTTCGCTGGATGTTGGCGAGAGCAGTGATACCGAGAATCGCCAGCCAATGCGATCTGGTTCTCATGATGCCTATTTCTCGCTGATCAACGCCTCTCCTTAAAGCCTGGCTCGAATCGCCCTCCAGTGGCGGTGTTGGGCCAGCGCCCCACGTCCAGGTTCTGCACGTCCAGAACCTGATGTAAGCCAACCTTTGACCCCGGAAAGCTCCTGTGCGAGTTAGCGCAGGGGTGTGTCCGGACGGAGGAACCGGTTCGTGAGAAAGCACTTGCCAACGCCGCAATCAACAGCCAGCCAAGCAGCCATCGCAGGCACCCAGACTACGGGGGCGAGTTTCTTCACCGGCACCTGTCCCTGGACCAACAGTAATCCGTACTCGGCGGAAGAGCCTGTGCGGTTCAGTTCCCTGGAGAGGGAGACGACAGCCCTCGTTCTCCTCGGCTGCAATAACCGCCAAGCTGCGTTGACGCTGGACAGCACGGAGAACGCAGTCAAGAAGACGCTCTACCGGGTAGGCCTGAAACTGGGAATTGAAGGCAATGGGAAATCCATGAAGCTGCGCCACGAAATCGTCCACATCATCCTGAGAGGAACAGCCCTGTGAAGATAATCGCCCTACTGCTACCGACGTTGATGCTTACAGGAATGGCCCCGGCACAGACCTCAGCCAGCGGCTACCAGCTCTGGTACAGCGCTTCGACCACCCGCAGCGCGCCGACCGTACTGTCGGGCCGCACGGTGTTCGGCAGCATCTACGTCTTCACCAGCAATTCGACGGGAACGGCACACCCCAGCGGCATTTCCAGAGTCTGCTACTGGCTGGACAACACCGCCATGAGCGGTACCCCCACGCACTGCGAGAACTTGACGCCGTATGATTACGCCGGCACCAACACCAGCAACGGTACTGCCTATCCGTGGGACACGACCAAGATCGCCAACGGCACACACACGATTACGCAGGCGGTAACGCCTACAAGCGGTAGCACCCAGAACTCGACGGCTACGGTCACGGTCTCGAACGGGACAAGCATTGCTATAACGATCTCGCCCACCTCGGCCTCGCTCCAGACCAACGGTACACAGCAGTTCGCGGCGACGGTGAGCGGGACTAGCAACAAGGCTGTGACCTGGTCGGCGACGGGAGGGAGCATCTCTTCCACCGGCCTTTATACAGCCCCCGCCACCGCCGGGAGCTACGTGGTGAAAGCAACGAGTGTCGCTGGCACCACCAAGTCAGCTTCCGTCACGGTGACTGTCAGCGCGGCTTCAGCGGTATCGGTCGCAATCTCGCCCACCACGGCCTCCGTCCTGACCAGGGGGACGCAGCAGTTTACTGCCACGGTCAGCGGAAGCAGCAACGTAGCTGTGACCTGGTCGGCGACGGCAGGGAGCATCTCCTCCACCGGCCTTTATACAGCCCCCGCCACCGCCGGGAGCTACACGGTGAAGGCAACGAGTGTCGCTAACACCACCAAGTCAGCTTCCGTCACGGTGACTGTCAGCGTCCCCGTTCAACACACCGTCACTCTCGCTTGGGCGGCTGACACTTCGGCAGTAGCGGGCTACAACGTGTATCGCGGCAGCATTCCGGGCGGCCCCTACACCAGGATCAACAGCGTACTAGAGGCGGCCACGCGTTATGTGGACAACACTGNTCCTGTCCGGACAGACCTATTACTATGTCACCACCGCGGTGAACAGCGCGGGAGCTGAGAGCGCATATTCGAACCAGGTGGTCGCGCATGTGCCCTCGCCTTAAGCAAGAGAACGGTCGCAAACCAGGACAGAAAGTTCGGTCGCTGTGGTGAAATATGATTGCCCGTACATGAAAAACACCGCGGTCTTACTGCTGAGCAGCCCGATTGCTCTTGCGCGCAAGGGCGTGGTGGCGGCGATCTCGCAATTTCTGATCGCGCCGAGCAGGACGTGGTGCGTGTTTCCCACCGCGACACCGCCGAGGACATGATGCGCAAGGGCCGCGACTTGGAGAGAGTCGTACTCTCGCGTGCGGTGCGCTGGCACTTGGAAAACCGCATTCTGGTGTATCAAAACAAGACGGTAGTGTTCATCTAGTTAGTGCCGGTAGGCCGCCCACATATCATCCACAAACGTGTACTGAGGAAACTCGCCTTGCAGCCAGTAGCGAGTCTGCCCCTGGCGCTCCCAGTTTGCGCTGTAGCCGAAACCGCTCTGGGCTTTGATTGCAGCCACAGCCTGGGTGTCGTCCTCGGTCATCCAGCGGTCTACATAATCAAAGAATGCCGGATGATTCCACACGTTTTCCGCGTGCAGCAGATGGATGGCAAGCGCTTCTCCCACCCACGAGACCGATGTACAGCATCTCCGATATGCTTCCCCTAACTGCTCGTTACCATTGATCAGCGGCCAGTTCACCGGCTGCAGTTGCTCGTAGGGACCGTACAAACCGGCGCTGACAGGCTGGCCGTTGCTGAGCACTCCATAGTGGCCGCCATAAATCACGGTCGCCCCCTGCCACGCCTGCTGATATCCACCCGGGATCTGGCTGACGTACACGGTTTGCATGTCCTCACCAAACTGGTCCGGGTACGTAGCCGACACGTTCTTCATGCCATCTACGTTCAGCAAAATTCCAGCCAGAACTATGGGCAGCTTGCGCCCGCTGCGATGCCCTCTGAACGCGGGCCATCCCACCCCAGCCTGCAAGCAGCCATAGAGATCGATGCCATATTGCACCAGGTAGTTGGTAAGGTTGACCTTCTGATCGGCAGGGAAATTCANGCGTCAACAATAAAGACGCATACGAGTCGGCGAAGGCCACGTGCTGCCCGTAGCTGGGCATGTATTCGGCAGGAGCGTCGAACAGGAACGGATTGGTATCAATCCAAGGCCTGCGGTACCACGACTCAAATTGCGCCAGGGTCGGCGTGGACGAAGGATTCGGAGGCGCCAGCGAGGGCAACAGGTTCCTCTGCAGGGCGCCCGCGTGATACATCGTCTGGGTTCGGTCACAGTACGAGGGGCGAAAAGAATCCACTGAGGGAGCAGCGGAGACAACCGTAAGCACAGAGACTGTCCGCACCGGGCTGGCGCTCATGTCCGACGCCCGCATCACCTCGGGCAGCGAGTGAATCTGCGCCAGGCTGATGGAGGAGACCAGCGCGTCTCCCGCATGCAAGGTGATGGGCGGATAGCTGCGCAGCGACGCGTCGAACCACCAGGACTCGTCGGTACCATCGTTCAGCCTGGAATCAAACCCGCTCTTGCTGTTGGCCGTGGGAAGATTGAGCACCGACCCGTTCAGATAGGGCGCGGAAGTCGTGGGAGCCGGGCTGATCGCCGTGACTGTAACCGGCCCCACCACGTAGTAGTCGCCGGTAACGAACTGTCCTGTGGGAACCGGCTGGCTGAAGGTCCAGGTGATCCCGTCCTTAGTGATCGAGGAAGCAGTTCCCGGAGGCGGCGTGGTGGTCAATCCCGCGGTCGATCCCAGGGAACCAGCACAACCCGTCAAGGTCAAGGCCAAACACAGAATCAGGAGACCGCCCAGGATAGCGCTCGATTTCCGCATCTGTCGCCTCCGAAGCTCGTCAGGGTTTGCGTTGGGGGATGTTCTTAGAATGCGGCATCGGCAGTGCCCGCCCAAGTATCGGAAGTGCATGCGGATATGGCCAATCAGCCAGTCAGATCGATGGGTCTGAATCTTCTACGCGCGCCAGTGGATCGACTAGCGCCCGAATTGCAGCATCTAAACCGCCTCCGCTGGGTTGGGCTGTTCTCGCGGCTGGAGCAATGGAGTGTTTGTCGAGTTGCTCAGCCGGCTCCCCTCTAACGGGGTGGAGCGATTGCGCCCGGGAGAAAACCGGAGAAGTCGAAGGAAAGAAATGGCTCCTCAGGTAGGACTCGAACCTACAACCCTCCGGTTAACAGGGCAATTCCGGTTACCACAGGGGACAACACCCAACAACTAAAGCGCAAGGAAACACGCGGAGTAGTGCCTGCCAGTCTGTTCACTCTTGTTGGCTGTTGCTCACTCTACGCGCACAGAAGCCGCACACTGGGCAGCCGCTGCCTGGCAGCAACCACTCCCCAGCGGCCGGAGGCCAGTTAGTGAGAATCCCTGTTATCGCCAGCCAGCCCCGTTGGACCGCGAAAATGCCGGGAGCCGTGTGAGCTTGCCGGAGTGTTGTTTTCTTGAAACCAACGCGTCCCGAAATACGTAATAATGGGGAGGATGAGGATGGCGTTGGTTTTCGGGCTGATGCTGGCAGCCGCTGCCGCAGGGGCGCAGGACGGCCCTCCCATTCTTACTCAAGGCACTGCTTCGCAACCCACTCCGACCGCTTC
>OCOJ01007932.1_pt1 | contig 10007 bp, 10 predicted proteins | sample 1539251 | NCBI WGS metagenome assembly OCOJ01 (sample SAMN01911457, study PRJEB22624) | soil metagenome | biome: Soil | place: Malaysia | collected 2012-04-30 | depth RA_metagenome m
AACCTGCCCGCATTCTGGCACTGCCCTAGAAAGGTCAACAGATAAGATTTTTCGGTTGTTGGCATCCGTTACCGCACTTGTATGCATGACAATTTGGACACCGGATAACTGTGAGTTTTGCGTAGGGCAGGAATTGATGTTGCTTGTTATCCACGTGTCGCTTCAAAAGCGCCGGATTCAGCTTAGCAATCCATTGTTGGAAACAGGCGTTGCCCACTATACGTCAAGAAAAGCGAGCCAAAACAGGTCAACTTCTCATCTCACCGAACCCGGGAAGCTGGCCGATAATTGCTGTTGTTACAATGCATTGTCAGCACGGGAAAGCAATTTTTTCATCCTGAACCACGCACCGGTTCTCCTTTTCGGTGAGTTCCCGAAGTTGTGCGGCGACGGTCTCAGCGATGCCGCCGAGCCGTTCGGGAGGGAACACAACCAGCGGAAGAGGGGGTGACGGCATCGTTCTCCATTCCGCGCACTGGAAACATTTGGCTTCGCGAAATCGCGTTAGCGAAACACATCGAGCCACTGCTGCAGGAGAGGAGCGACCTGCGAACAGGGAGCAGGCCGCTTAGGACGAAATCTGGTTTTCCCAGAAAGCTTCGCGTGGTCGCTGGCGTATCGACCGACAACGGGCGCGAGTGCAGTGGCTGGGGTCATCAGCATCACATGAGTGCTACGGGCATTTGGGGCCTGTCGAAATGCATCACGACGGCATCAGATGCTGTCGCCGCGACTGTTTCTGGCACGAGTCCAGCCGGTTCGACTGTAATGCCGTTAACAGCAACTCCCAACAGATCGCCCACCTTTTGAAAACGGTCAAGCCATCTTCTGCTCAACCGCACATCTTGCCCACGCGAAATCGCCTGCAAGAGTCCGTAATACACGTTCTGAGCCCGCCAGAGGTCCAACTTGAAGGGCGGGACTTGTACCAGCAGAAGCAGTGTTTCCAGTGCGCTGAGCTTAGTTAACTCGAACGGATCTTCCGCCCAGCGCTCAAGCACGATGCCCAAGCGTTCACTGATCAATGATCCCAGATCGCAGCCCTCAAGGCTTATCGCGCCCCGCCTGGCAGTATCCAGAAGCTTTCTAATGCGATCACCGTCCAGTTTTTCGTCAGCCAAGCAGCGTTGAATGGCATTAGTGAGCACAAAATCCGCCGATACTTGTAGGATCGCCGGTATCGGCATGTGAAGTTCGGAGAGAAAGCTGATGAGTGAAGCGTGCTGCTTATACACTTTGCCGTAGACGTGGTCAATGTCAGCAAGCGCAGAATGAACGATTTGCTTGACAATTCGTTGGCGCTCGTCGTGGAACAGTGACTTGAGAGAGTAAGTGGCACCTCGAAACCGCTCCTCGATTACCCGTGAGCACCCAGCAAGATCCTCAGTCGAAAACGCCGCGCTCGCCTGCTCAACCAATGACCGAAATCCTTCCGTGCCACGGCATGGGCGAATGCCGGCAATTAAGTTGTGCTCTCCTAAATACAGGGTTGCAAAGCTGAACTTCAGCTGGCCGCGAGTCGTGCGGGAGCTGATCCGGGCACGTCCAATCGCAAGTCTGGTTCTACCGTTTTCGAAAGGATGCACTTCGAGCAGGTGCGCATGATAGCAGTAAATTGTGTCCGCATCCCGGTAACCGTCAAAAAGTGAGCTGATCACATAATGCGCGGCTACGCCGCAAAGATCCAACATTGCAGGTCTGACAAACCTCTCATAGATACTTCGGCCATTACCGAATTCGGGAATGTTACTCAACACTTTTTCCAGCCGGGTCAGGAACTGCTCTTCGCGCTCTCCCCCAAATAACTGCTCGCTCAATTGCACGGCTCGACCGGCGTAGTGAAGGACCTGAATGGTTTCTGGCCCTGTTGGCTCATCGAAGAACCATCCGCAACTGGTATACATCAGCATCAGATGTCGCTGCATTTCGAGCAGCCTTAACGCTCGCACCGCCTCCTCCGCAGATAAATGCCGCACCGCGTGCTCACCCAGGAAACTGTCCACCGTGCCGGCGGAACGGTCAATCACAGCTTTGACATACTCATCCCGGGCGATCCAAGGGTCTTGTAGCAGTTCTTTCGCGCCAACCTCGTATAAATCGGTGAGTTCGTCGCGTAGCCAGTCCAGCGCATCGCGCAGCGGTTTTCGCCATTCCTGTTTCCAGTGCGGATTTCCCCCGGAGTTGCAGCCGCAATTGCTATCCCATCGCGCAATGCCGTGCATGCAACTCCAGGATGTGCGCTCCAGGATTTCAACTTCTTGCGAAGGCGGATGCTGTGCAAAATACTCGGAGTAATTCGTGATTCTCCCCAGATTGTTTTGTTCGATGTAGTCGAGTGCATACGCAAGCGCCATGTCCCCGTGCACGTGGTGATGGCCATAGGTTTCGCCGTCAGTCGCAATGTGGATCAACTGCGCAGAATCCCCTTCGGGATCGAACCTGCTGGTCAGCCTTCGCGCTAGGTTCTCCCCACTGAACAGTAATTTCTCGAAGGCGACTGCGCGTGAGACTTCCCCGTCATAAAAAAAGAGACCAATGCTGCGACCGGAAGGCAGGTTGCAAGTATAGGCACACCGCGAGTCAATTCCCTGACCGTTAAGATTGATCCACTCCGTCTCAGCATCCGATCGCATCTTAGCCGCCTGGTGTGGAGCAAGAATGGTGAACTTGATCCCGAGCGAACTTAGGATTTCCAGTGTCTCCAAGTCCACCGCAGTCTCGGGAAGCCACATGCCCTCCGGATCTCGTCCAAAGCGATGCTGGAAATCCCGAAGACCCCATACGATCTGCGTCCGTTTGTCACGCGGGTTCGCTAAAGGAAGGATGAGATGGTTATACGCCTGTGCGATGGCTGAGCCGTGCCCTGAGAAGATTTGCCGGCTTTCGCGGTCAGCCTTCAGGACCTGTTCGTAGGCCTGCGGAGCACGTTCTTCCATCCACGACAGCAGAGTTGGTCCGAAATTGAAACTGATGCGAGCATAGTTGTTAACGATCTTCGCAATTCGTCCCGCGCCGTCGAGTATACGCGACGCGCCGTTCGGCAGATAGCACTCCGCCGTGATCCGTGCATTCCAGTCGTGGTAGGGAGCGGCTGAGTCCTGCGATTCGACCGCTTCCAACCATGCATTTTCCCGTGGTGGCTGGTAAAAATGACAATGAATACAGACAAAGCACCCCATTGGCACGTCTCCAGAGCGACCTGAGAAACCCAGGCACGATTTCGCTCGGAAACGCGATCTCACGCACGTATGACCGAGCCTGCTCGCTTCCAGTCTCCGGTGATGTTCGCCAACATATCCTGTACCCGCCGCCTCGGGGAGAGGCAGATCTGATTCCTCTCATGTAATCACGATCAGCACATTCCGGGGCGAAGGAAACAATTGAGCATGTACTTTCTGAAACATTCATCGCTGCCATCGAAATTCTGAATTGTGCTTTTCCATCCTTGCAAGGTTACACATTGAGAGAGATGCTCCATGGCGCATACCTTCGCCTTGGCCAGCCGCAGCGGACTAAAGCGTGACCCGACAGCGAGACGACACCCTGATTTCAGCGGCAACCAAGCTCTTCGCCTCCTGTGGATACGAGACAGATACCATGCAGGGGATTGCTGCGGGTGCGAGTTGCGCAGAAGATCTAATCCACCGTTTATTTCGGCATTATTCGAAGTGTCTCGCCTGAGTGCGGCGCATACCAGCCTGCCGCTTAAACTGCAAAAGCCCCTCCATCTTGCGGGTGAGTCGTGCAGGTCGTGTGGGTACGTGAGCCAGTCAGCGGCATAGAGGACTTTAAGAGTCGTTACCGGGGTGGTCCCGGACTACGCGCACCACAATCCCGAGGCTCTTGCCATCATCTCGCGGCATGAGCGGCATCAAATTCGATCCCCGGTCAGGAGGCGAACCTCATCGGTGCGGTGGTTGTCGAGCCCCCACACCAGCGCGGCATATCGAGCGACTTCGGTTGCAAGTCGTCGAACGGCGTGCAAACCCCTTGCAAACCAAAATTATCCTCAGCTCATGCAGCCGTTATTGGCAAACCCGCTCACGCCTGCTTGCGCTCAGGTTCGTCATCGGCATCATCGGAGCCGGAAGTAGTTCCAACCGGAGGATGCCTGCTCATCTCCAGCAACCGTTCGACGATGATGCGTCCGTAGGCGAAATTTGTCCAAGAAGCCATCAGCTTCTTCAACATGCCACCCTCTTTCCGACATCTGCCTTACTTGAGCTTGTGTTTAATCCGCATGTCAAACGTCGGTAATGCGGCAATGTAGAACGTCCGTGATATTTTGACTACATCAAGAAACTTCATAATCGAAGATCATCTTGTCCTGGCAAGAAATGTCGATCCGGAACAAGTAATTGTCGTCAGCGTCGCGCGCCACCGCGATCCGCTCCAATCTCTGCCGTTTGCGGTTGCATTGGCGGTGGGTTTGAGGCCCGAGTTTCTGCCCATGATTAGGGCCCGATCATTGACTCGACCGCAGTGCTAGATCTGCCGGGAAGTAGCCTGCACACTCACCTCAGGCACGCGAAACGCACGTTGGCGCACTTCAAGGAGCTTTGCACCCATTGCTGAGCCTTTACGCCGACGTGCAGAACACTGTGCTCCCGGGATTCATTTCGCAACAGGCCGCCTTCGCGGAGGCATTTTCAACCGAAGTCCGCATGGATCGCGGACACATCAACTGTAGGCTGGGTTCGGATGTACAAACAGCTGCGAACCGACCACACCGCAACAAGACTACGAAGTCCGCCCTGCTAAACTGGCTGAGTGCGACGCCTCGTCGTGAATGCGGACGATTTCGGATTAACATCGGGCGTAAATCGGGCCATTGTCAAGGCGCACACGGATGGAGTCGTCACGTCCGCCACATTGATGGCCAACGGCCCGGCATTTTGCGAGGTCAAGGAACTCGCGAAGCAGTTTCCGAAGCTGAGTATTGGCTGTCACGTGGTGTTGATTGATGGCGAGCCAGTTCTGCCGCCGGCGAGAGTTCCTTCATTGACGCAATCAGGCCGATTTCGTGATGGCCTGAAAACATTCGCCGCTCGGGCGTTCACGGGACAGCTTGACTCGACTGAGATTGCCGCGGAGGCAACGGCACAAATCCGAAGAGTGCAGGCCGCGGGAGTGTGTGTGTCACACTTCGACACGCACAAGCATACGCATATCTTCCCCAAGGTGTTGCGCCCTCTGTTGGTGGCCGCTGCCGAGTGCGGGGTGCGAGCTGTCCGGAATCCCTTCGGCCCGCGCCTTCCTTTGCGACTGAGTGAACTTCTGAAGCGACCGAATCTCTGGACACGCTGGGCGGAGGTGAGAGTCTTGCGAACCTTTGCGGGAAAATTCCAGGAGGCCGTGCGGCGGGAAGGCTTTGTCACGCCTGATGGAACCTTGGGAATTGAAGTCACCGGGACTTTGAACGAGACGTTGTTCACGGCCATGGCAACCAGTGTTCCTGAGGGGACCTGGGAGTTTGTCTGCCATCCCGGCTACAACGACTCCGACCTGCAATCGGCGAAGACGCGACTGCGAGAGTCACGGGAAGTCGAACTGCGTGTATTGACCTTGCCGAGAGCTCGGGAGATTTTGGCGCAGCAGGCAGTGGAATTGATCTCCTACCGAGATTTAGTGGAACGGTGACCAGTCACGCGTTCGGTTTCGCAAGTAGTGCAATTCCAGCGGCCGAGCCCACGGCTCGACGTACACGTATGGCAGGACGGTACTTCTTGTCGCCGCGCGGGACGACCGTCGCGCGTGTCCCCCGAATCACCTGCGCGGTTGAAGTACGAAGGCCATGTGAGCATCGGCATTCAAACGAAAGGGACTCAGAAAGTGCAGTGGACTTCGCCTCAGGGACTGTTTCGGTTAGTAGTGTGACAAAATCGGGCACTCTTTTCAAAACCGTTTTCAGTCGGTCGCCCGGCACTTGCCCCAGTGATGCTTGTCACGGCGAGACCGACCTTTTGCTATGAAACTTTAGTCGAAGGTTAATGTGTGGGATCGGATTCCATGCCGACGCCTCAAGGAGCATGTGTGATGCTTTCATCGCTGGAATCCAAGTCAGAAAATCGCCCGCGGGCCCTGGCTGACTATTGTCGAGAGAGTCGTCACGATGCCGTACAAAGGCTCGCTTACGAACATTGGGAGCAACGAGGACATCCGCTTGGTTCGCCCGACATCGATTGGTTTGAGGCCGAAGACGCGGTGCGCTCGTATCTGCTGGCCTCAGGAGTGGAATTGGGACCGGGAGGAAACCTATATCGTTGAAGAAAGCATGAGGTTCGCGATAACTGCTCCTTGCGACGACAGGATTAATGCCGAGAGGCGAGGCGAACCCTCACCAGCGCTGAGACGGTCGGTTTCTGGGAGGCGTGGATGAGCAAGTGCCCAATTGTAAGTATCGAAGACGATCTAGCCGAAGACGACTGGAATGGTTGGCTCTGCTCACGGAGCGACTTGGCAAACCGGTGCAGCTGGTCGGCGAGGACCTGTTGGCGACCAACATAACCTTCTTGTGCCGGTGCCATTCGCGAGCATAGCCGTAACAGCATCTTGATCAAGCTGAACCGGATCAGCACCATGACCGAAACAATCCAAGCTATCCAAGAAGCGCATGGCACTGGTTGGACCGCAATCGTGTCGCACCACTCGGGCGAGACGGAAGACACGACCATTGCTGACTTAGCGGTAGCGCTCGGCACCGGCCAGATCAAGACCGGTATGCCGGCTCGCACCGAACGGACCGCAAAATACAATCACCTGATAAAAATCGAGGCAGAACTGGGTGCGAAGGTCTTCAAGGGCATGGCCGGCTACCCACTGGCGTCGAAAGCCTGTTCTCGGGTCTGCCTAACCCAATAGATAAGGAGGAATGTCATGGCTAGAATTGCAATTCATGGTTTTGGTCGCATTGGACGGTCTTTGATGAAGGTGGCACTGAAGAACGGTTTGTTCATCCCTGTGTCCATCTCCGATATCAAGGATGTCCGTACCCTGGCAGCGCTCTTCGAGGTCGACTCCAACTACGGCCGCTGGCCGGTTGAGGTCACCACCAAAGATAACTGCTTCGTCATTGGCGACCGCACAATTGCCTACCTTGACTCGAGCAAGGCCCTGCCGGACTGGAAAGCACTCGGCGTCGACCTAGTGATCGACTGCACAGGCCGAGCCACGACGCGTAGCGGCGCTCAGGCCCATCTTGCGGCAGGCGCCAAGCGCGTGCTGATCAGCGCACCGAGCAAGAAGCAAGAAGACTGTGACGCGGTATTACTGCCGGGCATCAACCTCGATACTTTCGACCCGGAGAAACACAAGATCGTCAGCATGGCGAGCTGCACAACCAACGCGCTGGCCCCGGTGGTCAAGGTTGTGATCGAGAACTTCGGCATTAAGCACGGCCTGTTCTCGACCGTGCATGCTTACACCAATACCCAGTCGCTGACTGACCAGCCGATGAAGGACCGGCGCGATTCCTGGGCGGCAGCCGAGAACATTATCCCTTCTTCGTCCGGCGCCGCTCGTGCCCTTGGCTTCATCTGGAAGGGTCTCAAGATCACGGGCAAGGCCTACCGCGTCCCGGCACGGACCGGCAGCATTGCCGAGCTGAACCTGATGACCGAGCGTCCGGTGACGGTAGAACAGGTTAACGACGCATTCCGCAAAGCGGCCGCGGTTCCACCGCTCAAGGGCGTGATGGGTGTCCTGGACGAGGAATGGGCGTCCTCGCGCATCGTCGGCGATTCGCATTCGTCCATCGTTGACCTGCCCCTGACGGCGGTCCAGGGCGAATTGCTGTCGGTGGCTGCCTGGTACGACAATGAGATGGGTTACTCAACCCGCCTGGCTGAAACGGCGGCGTATATCGCAGTCGGAGAGCGTACGCGCACAGCCGACAGCACTCGGGAGGGTGAGCTCGCTCACGCCGGATAATTTTCTTGCACGTTCGAATGATCGTTAAGTGCGTGTCTGTCATTGGAGTGTCCGGTTAGTAGCACTAGAGGTGTCCCTATGAATAAGATGACCGTCCGCGACGTTAACCTTAAAGGCAAGCGTGTCTTGATGCGCGTGGACTTCAACGTGCCGATGGAAAAGGGGAACGTGACTGATGACAAGCGCATCAAGGCCGCGCTACCCACGATTCAGTACGTTCTCGATCAAGGTGCTTCACTGGTGCTGATGAGCCATTTAGGTCGCCCCAAGGGAACTGGATTCGACCCGGAGTTCAGTCTGAAAGCTGCGGCGGAGGTGCTGGCCTTGCCGTTGGGCAAGCCAGTGAAGATGGCACCAGATTGTGTCGGCCCGGCGGTCGAGGCGATGGCGAAGACCCTCAAACCTGGGGAGGTGCTGATGCTCGAGAACACGCGGTTCCACAAGGGCGAAGAGAAGAATGACCTCGAGCTTGCTAAGCAGATGGCCAAGCTCGGCGACATCTACGTTAACGACGCCTTTGGCTCGGCGCACCGCGCCCACTCCTCAACCGAAGGTGTCGCACACCTCTTGCCTGCCGTCTCCGGCTTCCTCATGGAGCGGGAACTGGAGTACTTGGGCCGCGCCACTGAAAACCCTGCGCATCCCTACGTCGCCATCCTGGGGGGAGCCAAGATCAGTGACAAGATCAAGGTGATCGAGAACTTGCTGACCCGTTGCGACAAGTTGATCATCGGCGGAGGCATGGCCAACACCTTCCTGGCTGCCAAAGGTTACAACATGCAGGACAGCCTGGTGGAAACCGGCTCGGTGCAGGTCGCTAAGGCGATTATGGCCAAGGCCGGCGATCGATTGTTGTTGCCTGTCGATGCGGTAGTGGGCTACAAGTTCGACGCTGAGGCGTCAAGCCAGGTTGTGGATGTGAACAAGGTGCCCTCTGGCTGGCGTGTGATGGACATTGGGCCCAAGAGCATCGAGCTGTTCGGTGAGGTACTCAAGAGTGCCAAGCTGGTGGTGTGGAACGGCCCGATGGGCGTGTTCGAGTTTCCGAAGTTCGCAGAAGGCACGTTCGCCATTGCGAGGCTGTTGGCGACCACTGGTGCGACCATCGTCATCGGTGGTGGCGACAGCGCTAGTGCGGTAAAGAAAGCAGGAGTTGCCAAGCAGATGACCCATGTTTCGACCGGTGGCGGGGCGGCACTCGAATTCCTGGAAGGGCGGGTGCTGCCAGGAGTGGCGGCGCTTAACAATAGAAAACAAGAACAGGAAGTAGCAAATGCATAAAGTCGTCCTGCTCCGCCACGGAGAGAGCACCTGGAACCTCGAGAACCGCTTCACCGGTTGGACGGACGTAGACCTGTCAGAACGCGGCATCGCCGAGGCTCATCGTGCCGGGCGTCTCCTCAAGGGGGATGGCTACGTCTTTGACGTGGCATTTACATCAGTGCTCAAGCGGGCTATCCGTACGTTGTGGATTGCACTCGACGAAATGGATCTGATGTGGATCTCGGTCCGCAACTCGTGGCGTCTGAATGAACGCCACTATGGCGCGCTACAAGGACTCAATAAGGCCGAGACAGCAGCGAAGTACGGCGACGCTCAAGTAAAGATCTGGCGCCGCAGTTATGACATCCAGCCTCCGGCGCTGACCGAAGATGACCGGCGTTGGCCCGGTCAAGACCCACGTTACCGTGACCTCGCCCCACAGGATATTCCGTTGACTGAGTGCCTGAAGGATACCGTGGCTCGCTTTCTACCCTATTGGCACGATGCCATCGCTCCGGCAATCAACTCAGGAGTGCGGGTGATCATTGCGGCTCATGGCAACAGCCTGCGGGCGCTTGTCAAGTACCTGGACAATATCTCGGACAGCGACATCGTGGAGCTGAACATTCCGACTGGCGTGCCATTGGTTTACGAGCTGGACGCGGATCTCAAGCCCATCAAGCATTATTTTCTGGGTGACCCGGACGAGATTCGCAAGGCTCAGGAAGCAGTCGCCCAACAGGGGCGAAGAAAAATTCCTTGAGTGCATCTTTTTCAAGTGTGCTGCGCAGGCTGAGCATAGCCCGACTCTTGTC
>OCOJ01003038.1_pt1 | contig 9997 bp, 6 predicted proteins | sample 1539251 | NCBI WGS metagenome assembly OCOJ01 (sample SAMN01911457, study PRJEB22624) | soil metagenome | biome: Soil | place: Malaysia | collected 2012-04-30 | depth RA_metagenome m
GAAATAGTTGCGTTCTGCGCGGCGTGCTTCCAGCATTTCGATGGAGGCTTGCTGAGCGAAAGTGGCCGCCGGTGCATCAACGCTCACAATCCGGTCGACGATCCAACCCATCTTCAAGAGGTAATAGACAGCTAGGAAGATGACAGGCACGAGGATCAATCGGACGAGGGCGAGACTGTAGGCAACTCTGCGGCGCAAGGAGCTGCCCGGCGCAAGAATCTGGAAGGACTTGCGAATTCCGAGAATCATGATGTGGCTCCTGCTCGGATTTGTGCCTTGGCCTGACTGATTGTATGCCAGTGTGGGAAGAAGTTGTGGAGACTCGATCAGGACAAAGGCAGTGTAGCGGACAGTGTGTAGTGTGCCCAGAATCGGGAATGCCGCGTGAATCACGGAGTGGTATCCTCTCCCCGTCGGGTTGCCGTCTGCGAAACGCAAACAGTTGTGTAATGGGCCACACGTCGAGCGAGACGGACAACCAGGAGGCGAAATGAACAAGCGGATCGCCAAAATAGCCATTTTGGTTTTGTGTAGTGCCACGGCTGCGTGGGGACAAACTAGCGGGCGAAATTCGCTGGTGGAGCGAATTGGCGACACGGGATTTGTGCGGGTCGAGGCGCAGAGTTTTGAATCGCTGGACGAGAAGCAGCGGGAGTTGGCGTATTGGCTGACGCAGGCCTCGATCGCTATTGATCCAATTGCTTACGATCAATTTTCGCGGTTTGGATTGAAGGAGAAGAGGCTACTCGAGGGGATCGTTGCACACTCGGAAGGCATCGATGCCGATGTTAAGGCGAAGATCATCGATTTCACCAAGCTGTTCTGGGCGAACAAGGGCAACCACAACGAATTGACTTCGCAAAAATTTTTGCCGACTTTCACGTTCGCGGAACTGCGGCAAGCCGCGCAAATCGCGCAGAAGAACGGCGCTTTCTCAAGTGCATGCGGGGATCTGCCAGCTCTGACGACGCCCAAGACACTGAACGAGGAGCTGGAAACCTTGCGGCTTTCCTTGTTCGATCCCAATTTTGAACCAATGCTGACGGCAAAAAATCCGAGTGGCGGGCTGGATGCCATTCAGGCAAGTTCGAATACGTTCTACGAAGGCGTTACGCTGGCAGAGCTGAAAGATTTTCACGATGCTTATGCGCTGAACTCGCGCGTGGTGAAAGGCGCAGATGGCAAGCTGCGCGAAGAGGTGTATCGCGCGGGGACGCCCGATGGGAAAATTGCTCCCGGGCTCTACGCTACTTACTTGAAACGCGCGAATGAGTATTTGGCGAAGGCGCAGCAGGTGGCGGCCCCGGCGCAGGCCAAAGTCATTGGTGACCTGATTCGCTACTACCAGACCGGGGAACGCGAGGACTGGCTGCAATTCGGCTCGGACTGGGTGCAGAACAACGGGATCGTGGACTTTGTCAACGGCTTCATCGAAATTTATCGAGACGCGCGCGGCGCCAAAGCCAGCTCGCAAAGTTTCGTGAGCATTACAGACAAAGCGATTACGGAGACCATGACCCGGCTGGGGCAGAATGCCAACTATTTCGAGCAAAAGGCGCCGTGGGATGCGAGGTACAAAAAGCAAACGTTCAATCCGCCGGTGGTGAAGGCGATTGAGACGGTAATAGAGACCGGCGATTTCGCCGTGACGGTGATTGGCGACAACCTGCCAAATGAAAATGAGATTCACGAAAAATATGGCACCAAGAACTTTCTGTTCACCAGCAGCACGCGCGCCCTAAATAACGCCACAGGCCACGCGACGGCGGAGGAGTTCAGTGCGAGCCGCGAGATTGCGGAGCGCAGCGTGAAATACAGAGATGAAGCCGAAGATCTGATGACCGCGCTTCACGAAGTGATTGGGCACGGCTCGGGGAAGCTGAGCGAACGCTTAAAGGGCGGAGCCGAAGCGTATTTGAAAGGCTATTTTTCGACGCTGGAAGAAGCGCGCGCGGACCTGAGCGCTTTGTGGAATGCATGGGATCCCAAGCTGAAGGAACTCGGCCTAGTCAGCAATCAGGATGAAGTTGCCAAAGCCATGTACGACAGCGCCGCGCTCGTAGCGTTGACGCAACTGCGGCGCATTCCGAAGGGCGACACCATCGAGGAAGATCACCAGCGCGACCGGCAGTTGATCGTGAACTACATTCGCGCCCGCGTGCCGGGCGCCATCGAGCAATTCGACCGCGATGGAAAAACCTATATCCGCGTGCAAGATTACCAAAAGATGCGCCAGGGCGTTGGCATGTTGCTGACGGAATTGATGCGCATCAAGGCCGAAGGCGATTACGACGCGATCAAAGCTCTGGTGGATGAATACGCCGTGCACTTCGATCCCGCGTTGCGCGACCAGGTCGTGGCCCGCTACAAAAAGCTGAACATCCCGACCTACTGGGCGGGAATCAATTCAAGACTGACCGCGCAGGCAGACGGAGACGGACGCATACGCGACGTGCAGATCAGTTATCCGAAAGACGCCACGGAGCAGTTTTTAGCGTACGGCGCGATGTACGACAAGTCGCTCATTTCCGCGTCTGCCAGTCCGAAAGGTGCAGATAAGTAAAGGACTGCGTCTCGGGAGTTTTGCGCCGCTGCCCGGAACAAACTTCTGCGCCCGGTTGGCAATTTCAAAGGCTTATCTATAACTGGCATCTTTGGAAGCGCTATACTCTGCCTTTTTGCCATTCCTGGCGCCGGCTTTACTCCCGGCGCCTGTTGAGGAGCAAACGGATGGTTGCGTGGACACTGGTAGCGCACATTTTCGGCTTGGTGCTGTGGGTTGGTGGTTTGCTCGTAACAACAATCGCCATGGGGCGGCAAACTGGCGAACTGTCACCGGAAGCGCGAGCCGCTCTGGGCAAGCTGCAGCGAATCCTGCTGAGAGGCATGGCCGACCCGGGTGCGCTCATAACCATCGTGGCGGGCATCATTCTGATCAGCACAAACCGGGCGTACTATCTTCATGCCCTGTGGCTGCACATCAAGCTCGTTTTTGTCATTTTGCTGATCTTGCTGCACGGGTTCGTGGCAATGAGGAGCAAGCGATTGGCTTCGGGGCAAGAGAGCTCTCAGCCCAGCCAAGCCAGGTTTCTCTTCGCCTCGATCTTGGTTGTCTTTCTTCTGATCCTCATCATTGCTCTGCCCGGTGAGGTTTTTCTAAGATAGGTTTTCCCTCATTTTGCTACGCGATGATGCCCTTCTGGGAACTAAGTGTCTCTAAAACCGGAAGTTCAAAGGGGTACACGTCGGGGCAGGTAGATCTACTGTTGAAAAGGCAATTCCCACGGCCCACGCCCATGCGGCAGAACCGCTGGCTTGACTCGCGACACGGCATCCGGTCTTGTATCCTGGGCGAGGGGAAATTCCTCAGGATTGAGTCAACCAGTCAACGATTCCTGAGCGTCTAACAGGATATTTGCCGTGCCACAACCACACGGCATTCACCAGCGCCAGCTAGATGGCGCAGTTTCAGGAAGGCAATATGAACACGAAAGTCAGGCTGTCAGTAATCTTGTTGGTCTCCTTGTCGGGAATGAACGTGCAGGCTCATTCCTGTTCTTTTGCTCCGGCTGCTCCGCCTTCGGCCCAAAGCTCGCAGGAGCCTCAGGACAATAGCCAGGCTCAGAGGCCGCGGCGAAGCGAAAACCGGCCTGTTCCACTGTTCGGCAAAGTCACCGCGATTCGCGATCAATCGATTGAAGTCGCCAAGCCAAATGGGGAAACGGTGACCGTTAAAATCACGGCTGATACACAGTTTCGACGAGAGATGCAGGCGGCGAAACTCAGCGACTTCAAAGTCGGCGACATCGTGATGATTCGCGGCCAAGAGAATCCCGACCATACTTGGACGGCGCAGTTGATCGGTTCTCGCCCAGCCACTGGCCCGGGCGGCGGTCCCGGGAGAGAAGGAACTGGCGGAGGCTTTTTCGCGACGGGAGAACTTGGGAAGGATTATGTGTTCGGCGAGGTCAAGTCCATCGACGCGCCACAACTTACGATTTTGCGCCCCGACGGCGTCACGCAGACTATCGAGCTAAATGAAGACACCTCCTTGCGGAAGGGACGCGAGAGCGTAACCATGGCGGATATTCAAGCCGGAGACCATGTGTTCGTTCGCGGGGCTTTGAAAGACAATGTCTTTGTGCCGAAAGCCGTGATGGTGATCGGCCCGGAACAATGGAAACGCATGCAGGAAATGGGCATGATTCCAGGATCTGCGCCCAATCCGCCGAAAGACATTCCGAAACCCGAGAAACCGCCGGAGCCTCGTCATTGAAACTGTTTGGGATAGTCGCTCTCTCGATCTCGCTGGCCATGGCAATCCCTGCAATCCGCGCGCAGGAAAAGAGCACCGCACCGCCAACCAATACGTACGAGATTAAGGGAGCTGTTCACAGCGGAAAGACGCCTCTCCCGGGCGTGACGGTGACCGCGTCGAACACGCTTACCGGCAAAAAGTATTCGGTGGCCACTGTCTCCGATGGCAACTTCTTGCTTGTGGGCTTGCCCCGTGGCCGCTATGTCGTTCGCGCCGAATTCATGGGATTTGCGGTCCAGACGCAAGAGGTTGTCTTGAATCCGGAAAACCCAGCCGGGAAAGCAGACTTCGAGCTGATTCTTGCGTCTCGTCAGGAACAACAAACGGAGCGGAATCCTGAGTCCCTCGCGGCGTCTCGCGGCTTCCAAAGCCTGGCCATGGAATCCACGCTTTCGGCGCTTTCCGGCGGTGAAACTGGCGGCGCAACCGGTGGCGGTCAGAATATAAGCGCGAGCGATTTGTCTACCCTGCCTCAAAACGGCGCCGGCGCGGAAGGCCCCACGGAATCGGTCAGCATCACGGGGGCGCAAGGACGCACGCAGGATTTTGGCGCAGGAAGAGAAGACGAGTTGGAGCAGCGCCTTCAGGAGTTTCGTGAGCGCATTCAGCAAAGCGGAGGGTTCGGAGGCTTTGGCGGTGGAGGTCTTCAAGGCGGCGGCCCCATCCTCATACGATTTGGCAGGGGCTTCAACGTAAACCAACCGCACGGAGTGCTATATTTCTCGGATGACACTTCCGCCTTGGACGCGAAGCCTTTTTCGCTGACTGGTCTCGAAACGCCGAAATCCAACTATAACCAGGCGCGCTTTGGAGCGAACGTCGGTGGGCCGCTGAACATTCCGAAGATTTTCAATGGCGGCAACAAGACGTTTTTCTTCGTGGGCTGGAATGGAAGGCGTGGAAGCACACCCTATGACGCGTTTTCTACCGTGCCCACCCAGGCCGAGCGCTCCGGTGATTTTTCCGCGTTGTCGACACCGATCTTTGATCCGGCCACGGGCCAGCAGTTCCAATTCAACGGCCGGATGAACGCAATCAATCCTGCACTTATCACGGCGCAGGCCAATTCGCTCTTGCAATTTATTCCGCTGCCCAATCTGCAAGTCCCCACGCAAAACTTCCATTACGTCACTTCTTCACAGAGCGATGGTGACTCAGTCAGCGTGCGTTTGATCCACAATTTTGGCTCTGCTGGGGGGCCTTTTCCTGGAGTGATGATCGGCGGACCTGGGGGCGGCGGCGGAAGAGGCGGAGGCCGGGGACGCTCCCAGAATAATCTGAACTTTGGCTTGAGTTGGACCCGCACCAACAGCGACATCGTCAACCCGTTTCCTTCGCTCGCAGGTGGAACGAGCACGCAAGGTTTGAATGCTGGCGCTGGCTGGGTATATGGGAAAGGCCGCGCTACAAACAATCTGCGTTTCAATTACAACCACAGCCACGTCTCAACTACGAATTTGTATTCCACGGTGCTCAATGTCGCGGGCACTGCGCAAATTGGCGGCGTTTCGACCAATCCTTTCGATTGGGGAATCCCGGGCATTAGTTTTTCCAACTTTTCCGGTATCAACGACCCAACGCCGGCCCGCCAGCTCAATCAAACTTACACTCTGTCCGACACCGTGATTTGGAATCACGGCAAACACTATTGGCGCTTCGGAGGCGATTACCGCCGCATCTTGCAGAGTTTTCAATCCGCCAGAAACGCAGAAGGCAGTTTTATTTTTACGGGTTTTGCGACCGCGCAGTATGTGAATGGGGTACAACAGCCCGGCACGGGTTCGGACTTCGCCGATTTTCTCCTGGGACTGCCGCAGCAGAGCAGCCTGCAGTCCGGAACAAGCGCCTATAATTTCCGCGCCAACTCGTACGACTTCTTTGCGCAGGATGATTGGCGGATGAAGGCTACCTTCAGTTTGAATCTCGGGCTACGCTACGAATACAACGGTCCTTATACCGAAGCAAACAACCACATCGTGAATCTCGACGTGGCCCCGGGTTTCACTGCGGCTGCTCCGGTCGAGCCCGGACAGACCGGCAAATTTTTCGGCACTTATCCTGCGTCCCTCATTCAACCCGACCGCAACAATTTTGCGCCGCGCCTCGGGCTGGCCTGGAAGCCGGCTAAGCTAACTGTCGTCAGGGCCGGCTACGGCATCAATTACAATCTCGCGCAGTATGGAACGGTGATTCAGAATTTCGCCTTTCAGCCGCCGTTCGCCGAAACCGCAACCAACGTTGCCACCATCTCCAATTCTCTCAATCTCAAGAATGCATTTCCCAATCCCGTTCCAGGCACCATCACCAACAACTTTGCGGTCGACCCGAACTACCGCTTGGGTTACGTCCAGATTTGGAACTTGGATATTCAGCGCGAACTGCCCGGCGGCATTCTTCTGAACGCGGATTACAATGGCTCTAAAGGCACTCGTCTCGATATAGAACGCGCGATCACCATTCCCGGTGTTCAGCCCTTTCTTTACGAATCTTCCACGGGCAATTCCGTTTTTCACGCGGGCTCCATCCGTGTCCGCAAGCGCATGGCTAAGGGCCTCGGCTTCAGCGCAACTTACGTCTATTCCAAATCGATTGACGATGCTTCCTCCATCGGCGGCGGGGGATCAGTGGTTTCGCAGAACGCCTTCGACATCGCCGCCGACAGAGCCCTCTCCAGTTTCGACCAACGCCATAAATTCTCGGGCAATTGGACCTACGACCTACCTTTCGGCGAGAACCGCCGCTTTGCGCAAAAAGGCGCGTGGTCCCACATCCTGGATGGCTGGCAGTGGTACGGCGACTTTACCGTCGCCTCAGGGCTTCCTTACACGATTCGAGTTCTGGGAAGCACCCTGGACGTGACTCGCGGCGTCAGCGGCTCCTTGCGCGCCAATCTAGTACCCGGCCAGAGTATCTACCTCAGCTCTCCAACAACCAAAGAGTGGTTTAATACGGCGGCATTCTGCCAGCCGCAAATCACACAAAACAATGCAAGCGCCACCTGCGTCAACCCGGCAGATTCTCCTTTTGGCGATGCCGGGCGTAACATTGTTGAAGGGCCCGGACAAGTCTCTCTGGACATGTCGCTGAACAAGACCATCCAAATCAAGGAATCTCGCGCTTTGGATCTGCGCATCTCCGCCAACAATATCTTCAACATCGTTCAATTCACCTCGCTCGGCACCGCCGTCAACTCGCTGACCTTTGGTCAGGTGACCGGCGCTGCCAGCATGAGGCGAGTGACGATGCAAGCGCGCTTCCGGTTCTAGTCGAGGATAGCGATGTCGACGCTGCTAAGAAAACTCGCTTCGGTCGCGATTGCCAGTCTTCTGCTGCAATATCTCTCACCGGCGCTCGCGCAGCAGAATCCCGCACCGGAAACCATTAAAGTGACTTCGGAGCTCGTGCTGGTCAACGTCGTGGCTCGCGACAAGAAGGGAAATCTCATCCGCGATTTGAAGAAAGAAGATTTCACCTTATGGGAAGACGGCAAAAAACAGGAGATTTCGACGTTCGACTTCGAGAAGGTGGACGAGCTTGCAATCGCACGCCGCGCTGAGAAAACCATCACCGGCCAAGCCGGGACTCCCGGGCTCCTAAAATCGACGAAGCGGGCGGTTCTCAATGCCCGCGACCGCCGCGTAATTCTTCTCTTTTTCGATTTCTCCGCAATGGAGCCTGACGAAATCGACCGGTGCGTGGATGCCGCCAAGAAGTATGTGCAAACGAGCATGCAGCCGGCGGACATGGTCGCGGTGGTTTCGCTTTCCACCAATATGCGCGTGGATCTGGACTTCACCGACGATAAGGCCAAGATTCTTGCAGCCGTGAACGCCTATTCTTCGGAACAGGGCCAGGGTTTTGAGAACGGCACCACAGGCACCTCGGAAGGAACACCGGAAACCAGCGGCGCCTACACTCCGGACGACACCGATTACAACACGTTCACCGCTGACCGCAAATTGCTCGCGCTTCAATCCGTCATGCAGTCCCTGGGAAAAATCCCGCAGAAAAAATCCATCATCTATTTCAGCAACGGCATCACCCAATCGGGAAACGACAATCAATCCACCTTGCGGGCAGCCACGGCGGCAGCCGTCAAGAATAATGTGTCCATCTACACCGTCGACATTCGCGGTCTCCAAGCGTTCCCGCCTGGTGGAGAAGCTCAAGCCGCCAGCTTGCATGGCCAGTCCGCTTATTCCGGCCAGGCGGTTCTGAACGACCTGAGCAACAACGCCGCTTCCCAGGAGACTCTAGCGACGCTTGCGTCCGACACCGGCGGAAAGGCTTTTTTCGATTCGAACGACTTCAGCGGCGTCTTCTCTCAAGTACAGAAAGACACCTCCGCCTACTACGTTTTGGGTTTCACCAGCAACAATCCTCTCAAGGACGGACGCTTCCGCCATCTGCGCGTCCAGGTGAACCGCCCCGACCTTCGTCTCGAATACCGCCCCGGCTACTACGCCGGCCGCGATTTCCAGCACCTAAATCGTGCGGATCGCGAAGAGCAACTACAGGACGAGCTTGCCGCCGATCTTCCGCAGACCGACGTTCTCGTTTACGCCGGCACCGCGTATTTCCGCAAGGATGATTCGCATTACTATCTCGCCGTTTCCTTGGTCATCCCCGGCTCGCAGATTCCCTTCGTGCAGGAAAAAGACAGAGACAACGCCACCATCGACATCATCGGGGACGTGCGCGTCGCGGGCAAAATCCCTGTGGGACAACTGCGCGACACCGTCAAACTTGCCCTGGACAGCTCGCAACAGGTTCGCCGAAAGAACGTTCAATACAACACTGGTTTCGTTCTCGCTCCCGGCACCTATCACCTGAAATTCGTTGTCCGCGAGAACCAAACTGGCCGCATGGGCTCTTTCGAAACGGATGTGCAGATTCCCGATCTGCGCAAAGCGCCGCTGCGCATGAGTTCCGTTGTCCTGAGCAGCCTCCGAACTCCTGTGACCGGCAAGAAAAATGGCGACAGCCCGTTAATTCAGGAGCAGACGCAGCTCGTGCCAAACGTTTCCCATGTCTTCACGCGCGAACAGCATCTTTATCTTCAATACGAAATTTACGACGCGGCGCGAGCCAAAAATGCGCCGCAAGCTGCGCCAAACGGCGCCAGCGCGCCTCCACAGCGCCCCGCTTCCAAAGAAGCTGTCCATGTTTTGACGAGTATCGAATTCCTGCAGGACAACGCCAAGGTCTACGAGTCAAAGCCGGTTGTGGCCACGGAGGTAACTGCCCCGGACCGCAAAGCTATCATTTTTATGATGGATCTGCCGCTGCAAGCGCTCAAGCCCGGTTTCTACATCTGCCAGGTCAACGTCATCGACGATGCCGCGGGAAACTTTGCGTTTCCCCGCTGGCCCATCTTGATTAAGGAAGCTTCTCCGCAGCCCGCCACGCAAACCTCAGCAGCCTCCGGCCATTCGCCCAACCATTAGCCCAGCCTCATTCGCCGTAAGGCACCCAGATGTTTTTCACTTGGACTGAGCGTTGCAAGAACCAGCGGCCTTCTCCCTGCTTCACGTCGAACCAGTCGATGGCTCGGCCTTCGTTTGTGAACACCTGCTTCAAATTCCCGATCGAGAGAGCCTTCGCCGTCGTCCCGCTGGCTTCATCGCCGAAACACCAAATCGCATCCACATCGTCATGTTCGGCAAGCACTTTCAAGAG
>OCOJ01033368.1_pt1 | contig 9991 bp, 12 predicted proteins | sample 1539251 | NCBI WGS metagenome assembly OCOJ01 (sample SAMN01911457, study PRJEB22624) | soil metagenome | biome: Soil | place: Malaysia | collected 2012-04-30 | depth RA_metagenome m
GCTGCCGTGGGCACGGTGCTGATTGCCAATCCCCTGCACATTCTGAAGAAGATCGCCGGTGGCTTGACCGGCATCTTTGGCGGTTCCAAATACGGGAAAGCAAAATATCTCGAATCAATGAAGATGCTGTATGAGCTTTTCTCCCGTGCGCGCAAAGAAGGACTGATGGCCCTGGAAACGGACAGCGACAATCCGGAGCAAAGCCCGGTGTTCTCGAAGTATCCGGCCTTCCTGAAGGACCATCACGTGCAGAATTTCGTCTGCGATACCGTGCGCATGGCTGCGGGTGGCGGAATCGAGCCTTTTGATGTGGACCAGATGATGGAGCTCGATATGGAAGTGCGCCATCGCGAAGAGGGGTTGTCCGTCGGCGCACTCTCCACCATGGCGGATTCTCTGCCGGGACTGGGCATCGTTGCCGCCGTGCTCGGCGTGGTCATCACCATGGGAGCGCTCGGCGGTCCGCCGGAAGAAATCGGGCATAAGGTTGCGGCGGCCCTGGTGGGCACGTTTCTGGGCATTCTGCTTTGTTATGGATTCGTGGGTCCGGTGGCCGCGAACATGGCGAAAAATACGGAAGCAGAACACGCTTTTTATCATGTGTTGCGAGTGGTGATAGTCAGCTTTATCAAAGGTGCGCCGCCGAGCGTGGCCGTGGAATTTGGGCGGCGTGCCATTCCCAGCCACGTGCGGCCCACGTTTCAGGAACTGGAAAAATACATCAAAGAGAAGGACAGCGCGCCCGCGCCCGCGGCCTAACGGCAAAAACGCGTTATGCCCGCCCCTCCGCCAATCATCATCAAGAAGAAGGCCAGCCACGCCGGCCATCACGGGGGCGCCTGGAAAGTGGCTTACGCCGACTTTGTCACTGCCATGATGGCGCTGTTTATCGTGCTGTGGTTGATGAACACCAGCAAGCAAATCCAGAGGGCCGTGGGCGGATATTTCAAGGATCCCACGGGAACCTCCAAGATGATCGGCACTGACATGATGGGATCGGGCGAAAATTTCATCGTCACCAAAGACAACATGCAGGAGTTGAAGGAACAGCTTCAGAAAACCATCCGGGAAATCCCTAATTTTGACAAGCTGCAAAACAATATTGAAATGACCGTCACGAACGAGGGCCTGCGCATCGAACTAACGGAATCGGCAACCGGTGTCTTCTTTGACAGCGGCAGCACGCTGATGAGCCGGGATGGCAGCGAACTCGTAAAGGTGTTGGCTCAGGAGCTGGGGAAACTTCCCAATCACATCGCCATCGAAGGACACTCGGATTCGCAGCCCTATCCCCCAGGGGCGGTTTACACGAATTGGGAACTCTCCTCAGATCGCGCCAATGCGGCGCGGCGACTGATGCAGAGCAACGGGATTCGTGCCGACCAAATCACGCAGGTGCGCGGGTTTGCCGACCAGCGGTTGCGCAAGCCGGATGCGCCACAGGATCCCTCCAACCGGAGAATCTCCTTCATCGTTGAATATATGAGGAGACCCGTGGACTCGGCCACTTCCTCGGTGGGAGGTGAACGGGCCACACAGGAAGGCAAGGCTTCCGCCGCGCAGCGAGCGGAAAATGGGGCCAGGCCGAACAGCGGAACCGAACAGCCTACAACCAAATCAGCCGGAAGCGAGAGGAAGTGACTCCCTGGACTCCCAGCAACCTTTGCTTTGCCTATAGCTTACACACACTTTTGGTCCGCAACTGTGTCGCAACTCAGGTCGTCTAAGGAAACGTACTTCGGTGGGAGGCCTCAGCCTCATGGAAACTCTTGCTCGATTTTCGTGTTTCTATCGAAGACTCGAATGATATCAATGGTAGGGTGCCGTGCGGCCACGGCAAACGCGCATGAAAGTCTGCCGCCGCTGCAGCGGGCCAGGAACCAGTCACCGGATCACGCAGCAACCAGGGGAATATGTGGGCCAATTTTTATTCGCCGTACGTAGGGTAAAGGAGAAGCAGAATGAAGACGCGCACAATGTGGTTCGCAGCAGCTTCCTTATTCCTGCTCGCAGCGATTTCCACGCCTGCTCAGGGACGCTGGGAAGTCACTCCCTTCGCCGGATATGAGACCGGCGGGTCGTTTCCGGTGAACTCCACGTCATCGGTGACGACGCCGAACCAAACCTATGATCAATTGCGGTTGAACGGCTCCCTGGCCTATGGTGCGTTTGTGGACTACAGCCTGTGGGAAAACTTTCAACCGGAATTTGTGTGGGCTCACAACAGTACGACGTACAGCGCTCACGACATTCTCACAAACTCCTACACCTTCGCCTACAACTCGGCTGTCAATCAGTTCGAATTTGGCGCCCTCTATATGCTTCGGTCAAGCGAAGTGAAACTTCGTCCCTTCGTGGCCGCGGGTCTCGGCTTCACACACGAATCCAACGACAACAGTGCTGCGAACCGGACCGCGTTTGCTTGGAACATCGGCGGCGGCGTGAAATATGAACTGAGCCGCCACTTCGGGCTTCGCGGGGACCTCCGTTACATGCCGACATACGGCAGTTCGACACCCCAGTGTGACTATTATTACGGCTGCTACAATTCCGGCAATTATCTGAATCGGCTGAGTGCTACGGGCGGCATTATTATTAAGTTTTGAGGCCAGATTCAAACTTTGGGAAAAAGGGCCGCGGCCCTTTTAGTGGTGTAAGCGATTAGTCCGCTACGGCCAGTCTGCATCATCGATAAACAGAGACGGCAATTGCTCACTTCGCAGGGCTTTCCTCAGGCGGCACAAACAAGTTTTCATCGACTGGGACGTTCTGCAGCACCTGCTCGATGCGAATCGTGAAACTCCCATTCGGTCGTATAAGGGTCCAGTGGTAGGGGATTCTCACGCCATCGGTGTCGCGGAAGTCCTCGTAATCAATCTGTGCGGGCAATCTGCCCAACGGTGTTTCCGTGTATCGGGTTAAGCGGGTCAGCAGACCAGTTGCCTGATCGAAATACAGAAGCAGGGACGGACGGCCCTCGGCAGTAGCAGAAACCAAGTATGTGTCGTGGCCATTGATTTCCTCGCCAGCTCTTACCTGGAATTCCTTGTACATCTCGCGCAGCCGTGCCGGAAAGTAGAATTCGGCATCAATCCGGGCGGCCTCGCGCTCGGGGCGGGTCATGCGGTGCACTCCGCCGGGAATGGTCAGCCAACCAACTTCGCCATTGAAAGCGGTTACACTCGGGCCGCTCTGCAGGCGGGATATGGAAACGCGCTTATCGGGAGCTTCGGAGAAAATTTCGATGGGAAATTGGCTGCCCATGACGTCAATCGTTCCCTTCTGAACGCGCGTTTTTATTTTCTTGAGCGCGTCGGCACCGCCAACCGCAGCCAGATACTTGTCCAGTATTTGATTGGCAGTCGGTAAATTGGCATGACTCTCGTCCTCATGCTCGTGTACGTGGGGCGGCGGTTTCGCAGCACCGGGGGAGAGGATGGGGGTGCCGACGGGGTGAGGCGAGCCGCGATGGCAGGTGTAGCAAGTAACTTTCAGATCGCCCTCAAAATGGCCCTTATCGATCGCCAGCTCCATGGCGATCATCTTCCGTGCAGTCTGTTTCTCCTTTTTGTCATCCTTTTCCATCTGGCGCTCGACGTGGCAGAACTCACACTCCACGCCGAGCGAAGCAGCAATGAATTGCATGGTCGCAATCAGTTGGTCTGCCGGAATGCCTTTCAGGACCTGAATGTTCTTGAACTGCTGTTCGGCGGTCTTCGGGGCTTCCGCTTCGGTCTTGCTTTGCGCTTGAGATTTGGGAACGGCCCCGGAGTCGGCGTACAGACCGCAAGCAAACGCCAGGACTGCAAGGCACAGACCAAGAGTAGCGGGTCTTCTCATGAGATCTCCTGGGCATGCGAAAGCAATGGAATCCGCAAACGATCAGCGCACTGGAGTGGGAGCCTAGCCAGAAATTTCGCCTCGTTTGGCCAGAGCGGTGATGCGATCCGCCGCCCGAAACGCCAGCGCCTGTATGGTCATGGTCGGTTGGCCCCGCCCAGAGGTGACCAGGCTGCTCCCATCACACAAGAAAAGATTGGGTACGTCGTGCGTGCGGTGATCTGAATTAATGACCGAAGTTTTCGGGTCGTTGCCCATCCGGCAGGTGCCCAACAGGTGCACGGCAAACTGTTGCTCCTGAATCGGGGCTCGCCACTTCGTTTTTGCCCCGGCCGCGTCCAGCAATTCCATGGCGCGGTCTTGCATCCATGCCATCATCTTCAAGTCATTGGGATGGTCCTTGAAGGTCATGCGAAGCGCAGGAAGGCCCCAGACATCCTTGACGTCGGGGTCCAAAGAGAAACTATTGGATTCCACAGCCAGCGACGTGCCGTGACAAAAGATTTCCAGGGTCCGCGTGAAGTTATGATGCAGGGCTTTCTTGAATTCCTTTCCCCACTTCGGCGTTTCCGGCGGCAGACCACCCATGGCAAAAATAGCGGGAGTGAAATCAAAGCGGGCATCGAGGCCACCCCCGCCGTAAAAGCCCACTTTCTCGGGGTCCATTTCGTAGAAATCATGAAAAATCCGGCTAACCGCGAATCCTTTGTAATCGTTCAACGGCTCCTCAAAGACCCCAAAAGCGAGCGCGCCGCTGTTGGGCATGAGATGCTTCCCAACAAAACCACTGGAATTCGCCAGGCCGTTGGGGAATTGCGGTGAACTGGAAAGAAGCAGCAGACGGGGTGTTTCCGCACCATTCGCGCAAAGAATCACGGCTTTGGCTCTTTGCAGATGCGTGTTGCGCTTGCCGTCAAAGTATTCCGCGCCCGTCGCCCTGCCGTTCTTGTCCACGGCGATCCTGTGTACGTAACAGTTCGGACGGATTTCGCACCGCCCCGTAGCTTCTGCGACGGGAATGGCTGCGGACAACGAACTGGACTTTGCCCCCACTTCACAGCCGAATCCAAGGCAAAATCCGCAATTCACGCAGGCGCTGCGCCCAGCGCGCGGCTGCGAAAGAATCGCCATCGGTGCGGGAAAGGGATGATAGCCGAGCTTGCGCGCGGCGCGCTCGAAGACCACCCCGTTGCCTTTGACCGGCAGCGGTGGCATGGGATAGGGCTTCGACCGCGGAGGATCAAACGGACTGGCGCCGGCCAATCCGGAAACGCCAATTTCCCATTCCACCTTGGTGTAATAGGGCTCGAGGTCGGCGTAGGTAATTGGCCAATCCACAAGAGCCGCTCCAGGAATATCTCCGACTTTACTGTGCTCCTTGAAATCAATTTCGTGAAAGCGCCAGTAATTGGCGGTGAAGTGCACGCTGCTGCCGCCGACACAGCGGCCGTAAAGCACACTATATTGCTTTTGCGCCTTGTCCTGCGGCGTCTTGCGAAACGTGTTGGGCTGAAAGTCGGGGTTGTTGGTCAACTGGTGGCGGAAGATCACCTCGACTTCGTTGTGACTAAAATCTGCTTCCGTGAGGTAAGGTCCCTGTTCCAGCACGAGGACGCGAAACCCGTTGCTGGAGAGTTCCTTGGCCAATACGCCGCCGGCGGCGCCGGAGCCCACGATGACAAAATCCACTTCCTCCGATGGCTTGTAGGTCACCTTCCCCTGGCTCATTTCTTCTCCGTTTCTGATGAAGCTGCCTGCCAGCCCGGGTAGTCCTTGTCGTAGTAGCCAAAGGGAGGGGAAAAGCTGTGAGCCGGGTCGCGGCCAATCACTTTCCACCCAGCGTAATCGCGATTTCCGCCCGCTTCGGGAACCGCGAGGAAACCGATAATCGTGTGCTGCCAGACGGTCTGGAAAAACTCCGTGGAGAACAACTGCCGGCGCCTCCTGGGCGCATTGGGGGGCTGATTGTGCGTCTCCGCCAGTTCCGCGATGAGCCCCTCTTGTTGTTCCGGTGTGGCATCCGCGAAGCTCTTTGTGCCCGGATGCCTCTCGTTCGTCAACTGGTTTAGGTCGGCAAGTCCCTTCTGGTAAGCGGGAAGGTCGTTACGGGCGAAGGTCTTCAGAGCCCGGTCAATGAAGTAAACGACTCCAGCTTCCCGCGCACCGGGGAGTTCGTCGGAGGGAATGATCTGAGACGCAATGGCCCCTACATTGCGAGCCTGCTCCGCTGTCAAAACCTCAAATTGCGCGGAACCTTTGGAGTTGGCGGCCTCGTGGGCATGCTGAGCCGCAGCCACAACCGCAGGCCATTGTGCGCTGACCCATGCCGCGGCAGCCGCGCCGCTGGTTTGAAAAAGAAATTCTCTACGCGGTGTAGGGATCGATTTCATACGCTCCTCAATGCTCTAGCAATCTACGTGCTGCCCGGTCCAGCGTCAAGCTCATGGTCCAAAAATCTTGCTGGGGATTTGGTCTATATTGGCCGCCTGCAGTATCATCGCGATTTGGCACAAACAATGGGAACCGTCACAAGCGCTATTGGAACTGGCGGAAAGTGGCTGCTCGACCGCGTTGTCGGCGCGCTGGCCGCGACGGGCATCAACCCGAACTTGCTCACATTCTTTGGTCTGCTGGTCAATTTCGGGGCCGCGGCCAGTTTTGCCGTGGGAAATTTCCGCGCCGGCGCGATTATCGTTTTCTTCGCCGGGTTTCTGGACATGCTGGATGGCCAGGTGGCTCGCCGTCAGAATCGCGTGACTGCTTTCGGCGCGTTTTACGATTCCACGCTCGACCGCTACGCCGACATGGCTCTGTACATGGGCTTGCTGGTGTACTACTCGGTCAGCGGGCGCACGCCCTACGTGGTTCTCTCCGCGGTCGCCACTGCCGGTTCGGTGATGGTGAGTTACGCGCGTGCGCGTGCCGAGTCCCTGATTCCCCTTTGCAAAGTCGGATTCATGGAGCGGCCGGAGCGTATGGTGCTGCTGATTATCGGCGGCCTGTTTAACCGTATGGCCCAGGTCCTGTGGGTAATCGCGATCGTTTCCACGATCACGGTCTTCCACCGCATTTACTTCACCTGGCAGGAAACCAAGGCTGGCCGCATTCTCCCGAACCTCAAACCTGATTTATAATTGTCCGCCCTCCCCGTTGTAGCTACAATGGAATCGAGGTAGCTACATGAGAAAAATCGGCAGCCGCGAGTTCAAGAATCGTATGGGCCGCTATCTATCAGCCGTGCGGAAGGGGCAATCCATTCTTATAACCGATCGCGGGCGACCGGTTGCGAAGGTAACTCCGCCCGACCCTGAGGACGACTCTAGGAATTCCCTCGAAAAGCGATTGCGCGAATTGGAGGCTCAGGGTTTAATTCGGCTCGCCAAGCGTCCGCTGCGTGCTTTCAAGCCCATCCCATCGCGAGGGAAGTCTGCCTCTAAGATGATCATCGAGGATCGCCGGTAGTGCTGTACGTGGATTCTTCTGCTCTCATCAAGCATTACATTCAAGAGGCGGGCAGTGACGCCCTCAATGCAAGGCTGAACGAGGAATCCGTCCGCCAGACAGGTGTTTTCATCTCAACAGTGGGTTACGCGGAGATTCTGGCCACATTTGCCCGCCGCTTTCGGGAGAATTTGTTGCTTAAAAGAGAGGCCGACCTTCTCCCGAGGCAGTTCCGCGACGATTGGATATTCGAGTTAACGGAAGTGGAACTGTCAGCCGGCGTCCTCGGTTTCATTCCCCGGTTGGTCAAGGAACATCCGCTGAGGGGCTCCGATGCGATTCATTTGGCATCTGCGCTCTGGTTGAGGGACGCGGCGAGGCTGGGTGTACGTTTTGGGCCTGCCGCCCGGCCTCTCACTTTCGCCACCTCGGATAAACGACTTAAAAATGCGGCATCCGCCGAAGGATTAACGGTGTTTGATCCTGAGGATAGACCTCGTTGATGAATTGAGGCGTGAAAGTGCGCGACTAAAGGGCGTTGAGAGGTTAATCCTCCAGTGCGGCTTGCGAGCTCGGAGTCGCGACGCGATTCGGGAGTTGCGCGAGCCACTCTTCCACCGGCTCCGCAATGATCCGCTTCACACGCTCCTTCAGTGCGGGAACATCTTCCTTGCGCATTCCCTTGGTCTCAATCGTGTCGTGCAGATAGACGGTGACATTCGCCGGGCGCAAGATCCAACCGCCGGTGCGCAGGTGCGCGATCGAGCCGACGAGACTCACGGGCACAATGGGAACGCCGAGTTGCTGCGCGATGCGGAATCCGCCGTCCTCGAACTCACCCAAATGTCCATCGCGCGTGCGTCTGGCCTCCGGAAAAATAATCAGGCTTGTGCCGCTGTTCACCGCTTCCTGCGTCAGCCGCCACAACCGCTTCAGGTCTTTGGGGCTGCGCACATCGGGAACGGGCACGTTTCCGAAACGTTTCATCAACCAGCCGTAAATGGGAATTTTGAAATGCGATTCCAGTTCCCAGCCGCGAACCAGTTGCGGAATCGCACAGTACAGAATGAACGGGTCGAACAAATTGACGTGATTGACCACGAAAAACGATGTCCGCTTGTCGTCGAAGCCGGGCCCTCTCTTGACGGTGACTTTGGCGCCAGAAAAAAATGCGATCCTGCGGCACAAGCCCCGCTGCAGCCAATCATGTTTGCGCGTATCTAACACCAACGCCAACGCGATGAGGATCGGCACGACAATCAGAAAGTGCAGCCAACTCGCTCCCCAGAGGAACAGGCTGCGGATGATTTCCCAGAGCTGCTTCATATGTAAACGTCCATGGCGCCGGGCAGAATCTCCAAAGTTTTGCAATCGACGGTGACAATCTCTCCGTCAACCATTACGTCCACAGGCTCATCCAGCGCAAATTCCACTCGTTTTACGGCACGGCGGGAAGCCAGAGCATGCTCGATGTGCGTTCCGTCATAGAGCCGTGGCAGCATCTTAAGAAGTCCCAGCCTGCCGATCGGTCCCCAGCGCACGTATTCGATGAGCCCATCACTCGGATCGGCCTGGGGCGCGATGAGCATGGTTCCACCCGTGTACTTGCTGTTACTGAAGGCAAGAAACAAGCAGCGCCGCTCGTCCCACTCGCGGTCGTCATCGCAGCGCATTTTGAATCCGCGGCGGCGCAACTGCACCACCTTTACAAAAACGCCCAGTAGGTATCCCAAGTGCCCAAATGGCTTGAACACGCGGTTGGTGATCGCGCCGACGTCCGCCGTAAAACCCAGGCTGAGAAGATTGAAGGAGTAAATCGTACCCGTCCCGTGCCGCAAACGGAGAAGATCCACGCGGCGCTTGCGGCCAGCCTGAAGGGCTTCCATCGAAGATTCGGGGCCGTCACGCGCAAAATCGCGCAGAAAAGAATTTCCTGTTCCGAGGGGAAGAAATCCCAACTCAACGCGGCTCACGGGCGCATCTCGACGAAAGATGCCGTTGATGATCTCGTGCGCCGTACCATCTCCGCCGACGGCCAGGAATTTACGATAGCCTTGCTCGTAGGCCTCGCTCGCGAGCTCCGAGGCGTGCGCAGGCCCAGCCGATTCAATCACGTCGATGCGCAGGCCCTTTTCTTTCAGCCGGCCGAGTTCGGCACCGGCACGCTGCGCGGATCGCCCACCACCTGCCGCGGGATTTACTATGGCAAAAAACCTTTCGTTCACGATGATTCCGTTGTAGGAATTTTACCTTTTTCGCGCCTAAATCGGCAGGATCGCCTCTTCGCGTTTGAGCTTGCCCAGACGCTCCGCCAGGGCCACCCGGATAATCTTCAGTGACGCGGTCAAAGGAAAGTCCTCTTGATAGAGCACGGTCCCATGGATGCGCTTGTAATTGATAAGCCGGTTGTTGCGGGCAACAATTTCCCTGCGCAGTTCCTCGGTGAAGGACTGTCCCGCGTCCAGATGAATCACCAGGACCAGCTGCTCTCCGACCATCGAACGGCTCGGCCAAATGTAGTTCGCCGCAAACACGCAAAATTCCTTGACCGGCAGTCCATCGAAAGCTTGCTCGACGTCTTCCGCGTAGACGTTCTTCCCTTCTTCTGTGACGATCATGTTTTTCTTCCGGCCAAAAAGCTGAAGATGACCCGAGGGATCAAACCGGCCCATGTCTCCGGTCATGAGCCAGCCATCGACGATGGTTTCCG
>OCOJ01037478.1_pt3 | contig 9991 bp, 8 predicted proteins | sample 1539251 | NCBI WGS metagenome assembly OCOJ01 (sample SAMN01911457, study PRJEB22624) | soil metagenome | biome: Soil | place: Malaysia | collected 2012-04-30 | depth RA_metagenome m
CCCCTCACATGCCAAAAATTGCTATGATTCCAATGAGGCGCGGGTCGTGGCGCTTACACAAGCACTTCGGCGGTTGAGTTTTCGCTGGCAGATATCCCTCCTGGGGACCCTCGCAGCCGTATTGCTCCTGGGCGTCTTGATCGCGACGATTGCCGCCTTGCGCTTCACAAAATCCGCCGTCCTCAACACGGAGAAAAGGCGCTTGGTGGAAGTGACGCGAGAACTGGCCCGCGAGTACTCCAACAAAGCGCAGTTTGCGGGGCAGAATGGCGAACCTTCGCCGCTGGAGAATCCCGGCGCGGAATCCTCGCGAGGAGTCCTCACACTGCTGAGCCGCGTCGTCCTCCAGAACGCGGAAGGGGTTGAGGGCGGCTTCTACTCCAACTCGGCCGATGCCCTCATCGGAAACTCTTTCGCTATTCTCCCGGGGTGGGAGAATGGACCAAGTAGTTCGGTGGCGCTTGCGGATCCGTATTCTTCTATTCTTCAGGTTGCGCGGAACGCGGCGCGATCGCGCCAGCCCTCGGAGCAGGTTTTGACGGCGGCCAACGACATCGTGATCATTGAGGCCGTGCCGATTCAGGACGGGCAAAAAATCATTGGCAGCGCATGGTGCGTGAAGCGGCTTTCCGGCCTGCCGGGGGCCAACCGTTTCCGAGCTTATCTGATCACCGCAGGATTGGGGACCGCTGCGCTGGCTTGCGTTGTTCTGACCCTGCTGGTGGTGCGCAACCTGCAATACGGCGTGCGGAAAGTCGAAAACGGGCTTGAAAATCTGGAGCGCAACCTCGAAGCTCAAATTCCCACAGACAGCGACCCCGAGGAAATCCGGCGAATCGCGCAAGCAGTCAACCGCTTAGGTGCGACCCTTCGGGAAAAGATAGATCATGAGAAACAAATCGAAGACCAACTTAGGCACTCCGAGCGGCTGGCAGCCCTGGGACGGCTCGTCGCAGGAGTGGCCCATGAGGTCCGCAATCCTCTTGCGACCATCCGGCTTCGCGTGCAAATGTGCCAGCAGGAAACCGAAAATCCCGGCGTTCAAGATTCGTGTGAAATTGCGCTGGAGGAAATCGAGCGCCTGAATGGCATGGTCAATCGCCTTTTGAGCTTCTCGCAGCCTGTTCGGCTTCACCTGGAGCCTACGGATCTCAGCCGGCTGGTCTGCCAGCGGCTGACGACCCTGCACGAGAGGGCTCGTCAGCATGGAGTCCGATTCCTCACGAATCTGCCCGAGAATTCCGAGCCCTTGAATTTGGATCACAACCGGATGGCGCAAGTGTTCGATAATTTGATTCAAAATGCGATTGAAGCCATGCAGGATCGCGGTGGAACTCTGCGGGTAAGCGTCACGTCTCAAAGTAAAGCGGACTCGGGAGCAACCCAATTTTGCGTCGAGTTCAAGGATACGGGGAAGGGCATTCAACCGGATATGGTCAGTCGAATCTTTGACCCTTTTTTCACGACCAAGCCGACCGGCACGGGACTCGGGCTTTCGATCTGTCATGAAATCGTGCGTGCGCATGGAGGAGAGATTCGCGTCCAGAGCGCGAAAGGCCAGGGTACGGCCGTGCAAGTCATTCTTCCGGGCAAGAACGGCGAAGGCCCTGGGCTCTCGACCTAGGGATCGAAAAGCATGAGCGAAACAATTCTGATCGTTGATGATGAGGCCAATCTTCGCAGGACCCTCGCCGAAATTCTTCGCAAGCGCGGCTACACGATCTTGGAAGCGGCTGATGGAACGGACGCCATCGAATTGCTTCAGACCGCGACGCCCGACCTTATCTTCACCGATTGGAAGATGCCCGGCATGGGCGGTGAGGAGCTGCTGCGGCATCTGCGCGATAACCATCGCCTTGCCGCCATCCCTGTCATTGTGATTACAGCCTATGGGTCCAGCCACAACACCATCGAAGCGGTCCGCCTGGGCGCGTATGACTTTGTGTCCAAGCCTTTCGACCTGGAAGAAATCTCACTGACGGCCAAGCGCGCCCTCGCACATTCCTCGCTGAATCTTGAGGTGTCGAGGTTGCGCGCGGAGGCAACCCGTGGCGCTGCGGGCGCCGGACGCCTGATTGGGTCAAGCGCTCCCATGCTGGATGTTTTCAAAATGATTGGGAGAGTCGCCGAGACCGATTCGACCGTCCTCATCTGTGGAGAGTCTGGAACTGGCAAGGAACTGGTAGCCGAAGCCATCCACACATACAGCCAGCGGAGTGAAAAGCCGTTTGTCGTGGTCAATTGCGCGGCCATTCCCGAAACCTTGCTCGAATCGGAGTTGTTCGGCCATGAACGGGGCGCATTTACCGGAGCCGTGGCGAGAAAAGCGGGCCGGTTCGAAATGGCTGAGGGCGGAACAATTTTTCTGGATGAGATTGCGGAATTGCCGTCGAACCTCCAGGTAAAGCTGCTCCGCGTCCTGCAAGAACACACTTTCGAACGCCTTGGTGGCACCGAGACCATCCGCGGAGATTTTCGCGTCCTGGCGGCCACCAATCGCGATCTCGAAGCCTGCGTCCGGGAAAGAGTTTTTCGCGAGGACCTGTTCTACCGGTTGAACGTGGTCCGCATATCCGTCCCGCCTCTTCGTGAACGCCGGTCGGACATCGTTCCACTGGCGGAGCATTTTCTGCGTCTCTACAGCGAAAAGAGTGGCCTCTCCGCTGTGGGATTTTCGGAGGAGGCGGTGCTCATGCTTCAGACCTACTCCTATCCCGGAAACGTCCGCGAGCTCGAAAACATGATCGAGCGCGCGGTCCTGATGGCCAGAGGGCGCGCTTTGATGCCCAGCCACTTCCCTGAAAAGCTCAGCGGCGATCACAGAAACGGCTCGGAGCAAATTCAAACGGAGCTCTTCTCACTTCCGTTTCACAAGGCCGTCGCAGAACTGGAAAAAAATTTGATTATCCAGGCGCTCAAAGACTCGGCCGGCAACAAGACGGACGCCGCCGACCGGCTCCAGATCAACCGCCGCTTGCTTTACAACAAGATGGCCGAACACAAGATTGAAGAATAATAGGAAAGGCCGAAAGCTGCCGAGACCACGGCGCCAAAATTAGCTAGGGCGCGATGGTCTTGCCTGCTACAATCCTCGCCCAAGCGTCCCACTCCCGTGGGGCATTGCATCGACAGGAGGTTGCGATGGCCTCGAATCCTGTTCCCACTTCTGAATTGAGGATGATCATCAACAAGGCGCCTGCCGAAACAATTGTCCAGTGCAATGGAAGGATCACATCGGACTCAGCCGAGTCGCTGAAGGCAACAATCAAGCCGCTGTTTTCAGAAAGCAAAACTGTCGTAGTGGATCTGACGAATGTGAGCTATATGGACAGCTCCGGCCTGGGCACAATTGTCGGGTTGTACGTGTCCGCCAAAGCCGCGAAAAGCCAATTGAAGCTGATCAATTTGAACGAGCGGCTGAAGGAGCTGTTCAGCCTGACCAGGTTGGGGCAATTTTTGACAGAAGGGCGCGACCCGGAAGTAATCCTGCCACCCTGATCTTCAGCGCGCGAATAATCCATCCTGCGCAGGGCACAGGACCCGCCTGACAGCCGGAAATGCGGCCTTCAACCTCAAAATGCCGCTCCTCCATCAGAAAGATTTGTATCAACGGAAACCGTAGTTCAAGCGGTTCTTGCCTTTCCTAAACAAACGACTAGTAGACGCAGTTTCTTGCGCCTGTTAGCATGCGCCATCCCCTACGTTAAGCGAAAGGAGCGCCATGTCCCACCACCTTGATTCACCGATCGCTCGACAGGATATTCGCCTCGACATAACCGACCTCTACGTGTTCCGCGGGCAAACGGGAACGGTGTTCGTCATCAACGTTTGCCACTCGATTTTCGGTCCGATTCCCGTGCCCGGTTACCATCCGGAAGGAATGTACGAATTCAAAATCGATGGCAATGGAGATGCCGTCGAAGAGATCACGTATCGGCTCACATTTGATGAGCGTGACAAGAATGGGAAGCAACGCTACGTCGTGCGTTGTGTGAAAGGCCCGGACGCCGTTGATCCGCATGCGCCCGGCATGGTGGTCGCGGAGGGAATAACGGGCGAGAATACAACCACGGCGACTGGTCTGCGAGTATGGGCGGACAAAGCAGGGGACCCGTTCTGGATTGAGCCAGATGTGCTGCATGCCGTGGGCCACGCTTTCCAGGACGGCACGACGGCGAATCTATCCGGCTGGGATCCCAGCCGCGCGAAGAACTTGTTCGCGGGCCACACCGTGTATGCGATGGTCTTGGAGGTGCCCGATCAGGAGTTGCTCGCCGCTACCGGCGGNCAACCGCCAAATTGGCGTTTGGGCCGTTTCGACGCTTGCTACCGACGCCGGAGGATGGCGATCGATCAACCGCGTTGGCCACCCGATGATCCATCCACTTTTCACTCAGTACAACGAAGACCTGGGCAACCGTCTGAATGCGGGACGTCCCGCTGATGACTTTGCCACTTACGGAGAGACTGTCATCAAAGAGATCGCCGGGGTGGTCGCCGCCTATGGAACTGCCGAAGATCCGCGCGCTTATGCCGAGAAAGTGGCGCACCTTTTTTTCCCCAATATTCTTCCTTATGAGATCGGCACGCCCGCTGCGTACGGTTTTGCAGATTGGAACGGTCGCTCCCTGACGGATAACGCGCCGGACGTGATGTTCTCTCTTGCCGCGAACACTCCCATTCGTCTCGGCATCGGCAAAGATTCAGTCACCTCGAAGCCATCGCGGACCTTCCCGTACGTTCCGGCTGTTCTTTCGCGAGGGGCCGTGGTTTAGACATGCGCACTCAAACAAGGGCAGGGAAATNAGGCCGAAAGCTTCCAGCTACAATCATCTGGCTGAGGCCCAAGTCCTAGCGGATGGATATCAGGAACAGGCGTTACCCCAAGCGATATGAATGCTGGGAGCGGTCGAAAACCAAACGTCGTTCGCGTCGAATTTGAGCTGTTCGATTTTTTCACGGCTAGTACTGGATTTGCGCTGATTCTTCACACTCTTTCTCTGCCAAAACTTGAGTTTGTGCCTCGCATAGCCCGGGAAGATCAAGCACTTACCGGCAATTCATTTTTCAGGGATCCTGGCACCTCCCTTGCTCCAAATGACGTTGTTGGTGGCTTCGTTCACCAATCATCGGGATCGTGGCAGCCGGGAACTTGGTGTTGAGAGACCGCGCTCCCAATTGAGTCCCCCTCCGCGCGAGCCTTGGGAGAGTGGCAGCCTCCCGATTCCAGCCTTATTTTTTCTGTCACGCCCGATTGATGAAGCGAAAAAGGAGCAATCCATGAAGCTGACATCGGAATGGGTCTCATCCTACGCCTTGTACCTGGCGGCCGCACTGATTGCACTGCTTGTGGCAGTCTGCCCCAGCGCGTCTGCAAAACAACCGGCCACAAACTATATGGATCAACCTGCGAAAGTAATTGCCCACGTCCCGCTTCCGGGCACACCCGCGGATCAAATGCTTCTTCAGAATCGGGACGGAAAGCAATTTCTTTACTTGGTGCGAAGCTCCAATAAAGGGTTCACCGTTCTAGACGTCACCAAGCCCAGCCAGCCGAAGTTGCTAAAGCGCGTCGCCTGGCCGGATGGTGCCACTGCCGGCAGCCTGCAACTTGTGGGGAACTCAATTGGTCTCGCCGAGGGAACGGGCCTCCAGGCGGCCTATGGGCGCGCTGCGGCTGCTACGCAGAACATCGAATTCTTGGATTTGACCGACCCCACCAATCCCAAAACTGTAGAGAGCTTCTCGGGCGTCACCAGCATTCTCGCCGACACGGGGAGGAACCTCGTTTACCTCACTAACCCCGAAGGCCTTTGGATTATTAGGAGCCGGCCGGAAAGGCTTGTCACGCGTTCTTGTTCCTCGGAGGACGCGATCACTCCGATGCCATCGTGCAAGTGAGTAAGCAGTTTACCTGGCGGACCAGGAAGACAGTAGCGCCGGAGCGGATGTAGTCGATCAGTTTCTGTTGAGTTGGTGATTGCTTCCGCGCGGCGCCTCTGCCTCCCGGCCAGGCAATTGCTCGAATTCCATCCAACCGATTTGGGTCCCCCGCGGTGATTTTCCAGCCTGCTTATTGAATTCGTCTCTGCTCCTGCCAAGAACCGCGCAGCGCTAACCAAATTTTTCTGCAAGTGACGCCCGTCACTCTTTGCCGTAACCCGTGTCACAGCGGCTGGGCGCCGATTCACCTTAAGTAGAAGATGCTACAGGGGGAGGTGGACCATGGATGCACTAGAGAGGTCAACCCGTGTGCAGGTCAGGAACATTCTTTTTGCTACTGATCTTTCTCCGGCAGGGCTAGCTGCCTGCCCGTATGCGGCGGAAATGGCTAAGCGGTTCGGCGCCCAGCTCTATGCTCTCCATGTGGTTACGCCCGCCGTGAACCCCATGACCGAACCCGCCACCTGGGCTGTGCTGGAGAAAGCCTCGGAGGCCGAAGCAGAGAAGGAGCGCCAGATCCTACGCAAGGCATTTCCGGGGATCCAGCCGGAAGTCCTGATTGAGGAAGGGGGTCTTTGGACTGTGCTCGCATCCGCCCTGGAGAAATACCAGATCGACCTGATCATATTGGGCACTCATGGCCGGACTGGCGTCAAAAAGTTTTTCCTGGGTTCGGTCGCCGAGGAAATCTTCCGCAAAGCGGCCTGCCCGGTGCTGACGATCGGGCCTTCTTTTATCGGAGAGCGGCCCTCGAACGGGAGTATCACGGAAATTGTTTATGCCACCGACTTCGGCCCCCAGTACGAGGTCGCCGCATCCTACGCCATTTCGCTGGCGGAAGAATTTCAAGCGCGTCTTACCCTTCTTCACGTGATTGATGACGCAGCGCCGGGAGATCTTGTTAACGCCGCACAGGTCGAGGCCGCCACAACGCACCTTCTGCGCAAGCTGATCCCACCGGAGGCAGAGCTGTGGTGCGACCCTCATGTCACGGTCGAAAGAGGCCCGGCCGCGGAAAAGATCCTGGAAGTAGCTGCACACAGGAACGCCAACCTGATCGTGCTCGGCATTCACCAGCCTGACGGCTTTATGGGCGTAGCGACCCACCTGCCGTTCGCAACGGCGCACAAGGTTGTGACCCAAGCAAGGTGTCCGGTTCTGACCGTACGCGGGTGAGTGAGTGGATTCATCGATCCGGCGAAAGCCCTTACACAAGGGTCTAGACGGGAACGGGAAGCAGAAGTGAACGAACGCGCATGTGAAAGTGGTGGACGCTCAAGTTGAAACAGAAACGGGCTTCCCGTTCCCGGCCGGTCCAAAAGAAAACTGAATCATGGGTCGTGTGAATCCTCGTTTCCCTGATGCGCCGCCTGAGACCATCTGGATTGTTTTGAAACGTCTGGACTGGCTGTATTAAAGACGTCCAGCTCTCAGTGTCTTCCTCAGATGGTGATGCAATTGCTCATGAGCTGACCCGGATGCGGTTTGAGGCGCATCCTGCGTGGCCGCCTCAATCGGAAGCCTCCAGGATTTCTCAAATGATTGATGGGCGAGACATCGGTACAATACCAATCGCGGAGAGGGAAATGAGCAGCAGCGCGCCTCGCGGCCAAGAGGAGCATGTGCAAGAGTTCCCGCGGCGCCGCGCCTTTGATCGCATGTTCGTGCCTGCCTCCGTCGCCGTGATCGGTGCGACGGATCGCGAAGGGAGCGTCGGCCGCACGCTGCTGAAAAACCTGGTCAACCAAAGCTTCCGTGGCCACATCTACGCCGTCAACCCCCGTCGCGACGAGGTAATGGGCATCCGCTGCTATAAGAATGTCGCGAGTCTCCCCGAACAGCCGGACCTCGCCGTCATCGTTACGCCCGCCCCCACCGTGCCCGGTGTCATTCGCGAATGTGTGGAAGCGGAAGTCGGCTCCGCGGTGGTAATCTCCGCCGGCTTTAAAGAACGCGGCGCCGAAGGAGCAAAGCTCGAACAGGAAATCGCGCAGCAGCTCCGCCACAGCAAAATGCGGCTCATCGGACCCAACTGCCTCGGCATCATGAATCCGCTCTTGGGACTCAATGCCACTTTTGCGCACGATATGGCGCTATCCGGGAATGTGGCCTTCCTCAGCCAAAGCGGCGCACTGGAAACTGCCATTCTCGATCGGAGCCTCGAGGAGCAAGTCGGCTTCAGCGCCATTGTTTCCACCGGCTCGATGCTGAACGTCGGCTGGGGCGATTTAATTGATTACTTCGGGGAGGATCCCGGCACGCGGAGCATTCTTCTCTACATGGAATCGGTGGGCGATGCGCGTTCTTTCCTGTCGGCCGCGCGGGAAGTGGCGCTGCGCAAACCCATCATCGTGATCAAGGCAGGCCGCTCCGAGGCCGCGTCGAAAGCCGCCGCCTCGCACACCGGCGCGCTGACGGGCAGCGACGAAGTTTTCGACGCTGCGCTGCGCCGCTGCGGCGTGCTCCNCCGCGTGCAGAGCATCGCGGATCTGTTCTACATGGCGAAGACGCTGGCGCACCAGCCGCGCCCGCGTGGCCCGCGCTTGACCATTGTCACCAACGCCGGCGGCCCTGGAGTCCTCGCCACCGACGTGCTCCTCGCCAATGGCGGCGAGCTCGCACCTATATCCGACTCAACCATCCAGGCGCTCAATGAATTTCTGTCGCCATACTGGAGCCATGGCAATCCCATTGATGTTCTTGGCGATGCCAGCCCGAAGGACTACGCCCGCGCGCTCGAAATCGCCATTCACGATCCGCAAAGCGACGGNTCTTCTCGCCATCCTCACGCCCCAGGGGATGACAGATCCCAGCGCCGTTGCCGAGGCCTTGAAGCCTTTTGCGCGCGGCACCGGTAAGCCGGTTCTCGCGAGCTGGATGGGCGGCCAGCTCGTTGCCGCCGGCGTAAAGACGCTGAATGAAGCCGGCATTCCCACATTTTCCTATCCCGATACGGCCGCACGGGTTTTCAACTATATGTGGCGCTACAGCTACAACCTGCGTGGAATTTATGAGACCCCGGCCGTGGCGGAGGAAGTCAAGGAACACGACACGGCGCCTCAGGATGTGGAATCAATCCTGGCAAACGCGCGCCGCAGCGGGCGCAGCGTGCTCACCGAAGTCGAATCGAAGCAGGTCCTCGGACGCTATGGAATTCCGACGGTCGAGACACGCATCGCGGTCTCCGAATCCGACGCGGTTTTGGTGGCGCACGAAATCGGCTTCCCCGTGGTGCTGAAAGTTTTTTCCGAAACCATCACGCACAAGACCGACGTAGGCGGCGTGAAGCTCAATCTGATCAACGAGGATGCTGTCGCGCGCGCCTACCGCGAAATCGAGGCCTCCGTGCGTCAGAAGGCCGACGAGGGACAGTTTCACGGTGTCAGCGTGCAACCCATGATCCATCTCGATGGCTACGAATTAATCCTCGGCAGCAGCGTGGACCCGCAATTTGGCCCCGTCGTGCTCTTCGGCTCGGGCGGGCAGCTCGTCGAAGTGTATCGCGACCATGCTCTCGCCCTTCCTCCTCTCAACGCCACGCTTGCCCAGCGGCTCATGGAACAGACGATGGTCTACAAGGCGCTGCGTGGAGTGCGCGGCCGCAAGGCAGTGAACATCGAGGAACTGGAGCGCATTCTCGTGCGCTTCAGCCGGCTCGTTGTCGAGCACCCCTGGATCAAAGAAATCGACATCAATCCGCTGCTGGCTTCGCCGGACCGGTTCCTGGCTCTCGACGCGCGCGTGCTGATGCACGATCCCGCGACGAGGCCGGAACAACTTCCGAGGCCCGCCATCCGTCCATACCCCATGCAGTACGTGGGCAGTTGGACCATGAAGGACGGCAATCCGGTGATCATCCGGCCCATCCGCCCCGAGGACGAGCCTCTGATGGTGAAATTCCACGCCACTCTTTCGGACGAGACTGTATACCTGCGCTACTTCCACATGGAAAAGCTGAGCACGCGCGTCGCGCACGAGCGGCTCATTCAGAAATGTTTCATTGACTATGACCGCGAAATGGCCCTCGTCGCCGACCGCCAGATCGTGC
>OCOJ01006331.1_pt1 | contig 9989 bp, 14 predicted proteins | sample 1539251 | NCBI WGS metagenome assembly OCOJ01 (sample SAMN01911457, study PRJEB22624) | soil metagenome | biome: Soil | place: Malaysia | collected 2012-04-30 | depth RA_metagenome m
TCGTCGCTTACCCGCGATCCGAAGTGGCTCAAGGTGGAAGGAGAGGCAGCGAGAATCGCCTCAATCCCCCATCCCAAGATATCAGTGATGCTTGACGTTGTGAAGCATCAGCTCCAGCGGAAGCCGGACTCGAAGGTCATAGTCTTCACCCAGTACAGGGACACCATCGAGGATATCGTGAAGGCACTTGAGAAGCAAGGCCTGAGTGCCAGGCGATTCGTGGGACAGTCGGACAGAGAGGGGAACAGAGGGATGGACCAGCAGCTCCAGACACAGACCCTCGACCTGTTCCGCAAAGGTGAGTTCAAGGTGCTCGTGAGCAGTAGCATAGGCGAGGAGGGGCTTCATGTCCCTGACGTAGACCTGGTCGTATTCTACGAAGCGGTCCCGTCGGAGATCAGGTACATTCAGAGGCGTGGAAGGACGGGTCGCACCACCGAGGGCAGAGTGGTGATTCTGTTGGCCGAAGGGACAGTTGACGAAGCTTACTACTACAGCACTCTCTTGAAGGAAAATAGGATGAAGGAGCTTGTGAGGCAGACGAATAGGCCAGAGCGAAGGCGCCCGCGGAATCCAACGCTCATGGACTTCGTGGACGGCTAGGCCCTGCTTCCCACCACTGAGACCTTGATCAGGTTTGTAGTTCCTTTCATCCCTGGCGTCCCCGAGGTGACCACGATGCGCTCCCCTTTCTTCGCGAGCCCAAGTTGCACGGCGGCCGCATCTGCACGCTCGAAGAGCCAATCGATTGTCTTCGCCTTTCTTGAGACCAGTGGGATGACCCCCCTGTACAGCTTCAGTTCCCGCGCCACGCGGCTGTCCGTGCACAGAGCCACTATTGGGTGCCGGGGGCGGTGCATCGAAACACGACGGGCTGTGGCTCCCGTCCCGGTAGGCGCGACGATAGCCTTCGCTCCCACGTAGTCGGCGAGGGCACAGGCGGCGCGCGCAATGGCTGATGCTGTGTCGTGTGTCTCAGGTTCTAGGGGCGTCCGGGCATAAGACATGAGGGAATTCTCCGTGGAGCGCGCAATCTTGTCGAGCATCCTGACCGCCTCCACAGGATACTTCCCCACGGTCGTCTCCTCAGAGAGCATCACGGCGTCTGTGCCGTCGAGAATTGCGGTAGATACGTCGGTTACCTCTGCCCTGCTGGGCACAGGAGAGTTCACCATGCTCAGGAGCATCTGGGTAGCCACTATGACTGGCTTCCCGGCGCTGTTGCAACTCCTGATGATCTTCTTCTGAATCGCAGGGACCGTCTCGATGGGCACCTCGATTCCCAAGTCCCCCCTGGCGACCATCGCGCCGTCGGACTCGGCCAGGACCCCCTGGAGGTTCCGGACTGCCTCCTTCTTCTCTATCTTGGCGATGAGCTTCGGACCGTCAGGAGGGACGAGCTTCCTGACTGCTCGGATGTCGGAGGGAGTGCGCACGAAGGACATAGCTACGAAGTCGACTCCCAAGCGGAGCCCAAGTCGGAGGTGTTCGATGTCCTTCTTGGTAGGATATTCTATCTCAAGCTTCACCCCCGGGGCGTTTAGCCCNTTTGCCAGAGCTGAGGACACCTCCTGCGAGGACTGCGCATCGTACTCCGCCTGCCACTGGCTCCTCCACTCTTAGGCGGATGATTCCGTCAGCCAGGTAAAGAATGTCCCCTCTCCCCACGGAGCTAAGAAGGTCGGGATTCCCTATCGGGATGAGAGACGCGTCTCCTTCGACATCTGCAGACGTTAGGATTACCTGCGCACCGCTTCGTAGGTCCACGACTCCCCCGGCTATTCTCCCGACTCGTATCTTGGGTCCAGGCAGGTCCTGAAGTATTGCGATAGTCCTGCCTCCGCGCCTTGCCTCCCTTCGGATAGTCTCAATCTCCTTGAGATGACTCGCCCTGTCGCCGTGGGAGAAGTTGATCCTGAATACGTCCACCAGTGGGACGAGACTTCGGACTACACTGGGCGGGCTGCTGGCCGGGCCGATGGTGCAAACGATCTTTGTCTTTCGCAACTTCCTGGGACGCCCTACCCAGCAGGCATACGATAAAGCTAGAGTCAAAGGCCTAATTTGGTTCTTCTGATGTTTCAGACAGTAGACCTTATAGCCGCATCGCTATTGGCCCTCGTGATCACCCCTCGGGTAGGTTGTGTAATACATTGGCGCCATCACTTGAAGCGATCAATCTGACGAAGAAGTTCGGGAGCTTCACGGCCGTCAACGGCCTAAACCTGAAGCTTCAGGGGACCAAGTGCGTAGGTTTTCTGGGGCCGAACGGCGCCGGTAAGACGACAACCATGAAGATGTTCGCCGACCTCATCACAGCAACGAGTGGGACCGCCCTCGTAAACGGCGTCGACATCAGAAAGGACAAGAAGGCAGCTCTGGCATCCTGTACGACCCTCATCGAGACCCCGGAGATCTATCCTGCCCTCACGCCGAAGGAAGCGCTTACAATGCTTTGCGAAATCAGAGGAGTCAAATCGGAGGAGCGGAACAAGAGGATCGACGAGGCCCTGGCAAGCGTGAAAATGCAGGAGTGGGAGAACAAGAAAGTCGGAAGCTTCTCGAAAGGGATGAAGCAGCGTGTAAACGTCGCGTCGACCCTTCTGAGCGACCCACAGGTCGTAATTTTGGACGAACCCTCCACGGGGTTGGATCCGAGGGGGATGAGCGAAGTAAGGGAGATAGTGAGGTCGTTGGGGAACAGGCTGGTGTTCATGAGCTCCCATCTGTTGGCGGAGGTTACTGAGGTGTGCCAGGAGGTAGCCCTCATTGACCATGGCAAGCTGCTTGTGTACGACACCATCGACAACGTGACCGCGAAGTTCGCGGGGGGCACGGGCGAAGTTGAAGTCGGTTTCGCGGGCCCGGTTGCCCTGGAGACGGGGACATCGATATCCAAGATCGAGGGAGTGGTGTCTTTCTCGAGGTTGAATGAAAGGACCATTAAAGTGAAGTTCAACTCGAGTATAGTCACGCAAGCGAAGCTGTTCGAAGCGATTGCTAGCTTGAAGGCGGGCGCTCAGACCTTCGAGGCGACAACAGGACTAGAAGACGCCTATCTCAGCCTCGTCAAGGAGACACTGTAGAGGATGACCGAGAACCAACTCACCCATGCGAGGGTCAGCACTACCACCCAAATAGGGACGATCACGAAGTACAACTTCCTGAACTACTTCAGGGCACGTAGGTTCTACGTGATGCTGGCAATAATTGTGATAATCTCTGGACTACTTACTGGTCTGGTGGCTTACTACCGGCCGGCGGAATTCGTGGCGGGAGACACCCTCGGATTCTACGGAGCGGGCTGGGGGAGCTTCGTCAATTTAGTCGTAGTCCTCTCTGCTGCCTTCTTCGGCGGCGATGCCATATCGGGTGAATTCCAGAACAGGACAGGGTATTTTCTTGTGCCGAACCCCATAAGAAGGGGAGCTATCCTCACGGGGAAGTACCTAGCCGCCCTGGGCGCGTCATCCATTGTGCTTGGAGTCTTCGCCCTCGTCATGATCGCCAACGCCTTCTATTACTTCCCCAGCGACCCACTGCCAGGGCAGTTTCTCCAATCGCTGGTCTTTGCCTGGGCTTACCTGCTTGCAGCACTCTCCCTTGTGTTCGCCTTCAGCTCTCTCTTCAAGAGCAGCTCCATATCCATCCTGATGAGCGTGATTCTGCTCCTCCTCGTGTTCAACATTGTCGACACTGTTGCCTCCATCGTGGTTGGAATCGAGCCCTGGTTCTCTATCACCTACGGGGCCGGCATTGTGTCCAACATCCTTCAGGAGCCGTACCCGGCGAACCATATTTCGCAGACCGTTCCCATCGGCGGAGGGCGGGTCTTCAGGGTCGACACCTACAACGCGACGGTCCCGGAAGGGCTCGCGATACTCGGCGTCTACTTCGTGGTGATGGCCGTAATCGGGCTCTGGCTCTTCCAAAGGAAGGAATTCACGTCCTAGGAGCTCCAGCGCAACACCGGTAGCGAGTCCGAAGCCAAATCGATATACTCACCCGTCCTTGGTGAATCGCAGGATGAAGACGAACATATCCCCCATGTGGTTGACCTATCATATGATGAAATGGGATCAAGTCAAGCAGCAGGAGTCTGATCAGAAATGTACCATCTGCGGCAGGCCTATGATGAAGACTGAGATCATGACCGACGGAAAGGGAGTGAACTACGAGGGCTACGTCTGCCACTCTGACAAGCAGGTCACTTGGCTGAGGATGGCCTAGGTCCTGGCGCTCTTCTTTGCCCTAAAGCCCTCACCGTACTGGAAGCCCCTGTTCATGTTCTTTGCCCACTTTCTTTCGAACACTTCGTCCATGTTCGCGCCGGGTTTAATCAGCCTTGACGCGTCAAGGACGTAGAATATCACGTCTACGAGCTCTTCAATCGTCTCGTCCGCTGGCTTCCCCTTCTTCCAGGAGTCACCTGCCTCCCCAAGCTCGATGAACGCGAAGAGAAGTTTATTCGCAATCTCGTCAGGTGAATTTCCGAATCCCTTTGCAACCACTAGCTCCTCCACCTTCTTCTTCGCTTCTTCCAGGGTCGGCACGGAAGCACGCATCCGGAGTGGGCCTAAGAAGCTTTGTGCCTGGGGGCATAGACTTTCCTGTAGTATACGCAGGACCCTGTGAGAGTACATGACCAGCAATGCGGGCCTATTGGCTTGCATGTGGTCTGGCCGAACCTGACGAAGAGGTCGTTCAGCTCTAGCCAGTATCGCTTCGGGACTGTCTTCACCAGCGCGGCCTCGGTGTCCTCCGGCTTCTTTGTCTTCACCAGGCCAAGCCTGTTCGAGATTCTGTGGACGTGCGTGTCCACCGGAATTGCGGGCTTGTTGAAGGCGTACACAAGGACACAGTTAGCTGTCTTCCTCCCAACGGAGCGGAGCTTGAGGAGGTCCTCTTCGTTGTCGGGCACCTTCCCCCCGAACTCGTCGACCAATTGTTTCGAGACCTCAATGATGTTCCTGGTCTTCACGTTGTAGAACCCCGACGGCTTGATGAGCCGCCGGACGATACCGGGGTCGGCGTTCGCGAGCTGTGCAGGAGTCCTATAGACTGAAAACAGGTTTTCAGTTGCCTTGGTTGTGTTTTCGTCCCTCGTCCTGTGCGAGAGGATTGTGCTTATGAGGATCCTGAAGGGGTCTGTTCCCTCGGCGGCCTGAAGCTCCGCGAGGGCTGTCGCCCTCTTGTCCGTTGAGCCGTAGACCATCCTGTGGATCTCCCTGAGCATTGCAGGGAGGCCTACGCGCTTTCTGCGACCCACGGTTCCTTTCTGTACCAGTTCGCAATCTCCTCACATGTTTTCGGGAGGTCGTACAGCGGGACATATCCGAGCTCCTTCCACCTGGGCTGTACGTCAATCCGTACGGACGCCCTGAGTTGCTCCGAGGCGTATTTAGGGAAGGACGAGCCTGAAAACACCCCCTGCCTTTTGAATTCCACAGTGCGCCCAACGGATGAGGCGATTCCTCGCGCAATTTCCTCGGGCGTGGCATCGAATGACTTTATGAGGTAAAAGCTCCCCGTGGGGGACTGGCCGAGAGCCGATTCGTACATGGCCTGAGCGATGTCGCGGGGATGAGAGTAGGACATGAGCCCACCTGCCGGGACCACCACCTTTCCTGCCTCTATCATTCGGAGGAACGGGACGACGAGGGATTCGTCCCGAGACCCGATGGCCTTGGCCGACCTTATGATTGTCACCCTCGGCTGGGAGCTCCTCTTGGAGAACTCCTGAAGCAGTCGCTCGGCTTCCGCCTTCGACTTTTGATATTCATTGGCGGGATTGAAAGAATCTTCCGGCGAGACTTGCTTCGCCCCGAACCCGTAGACGTCAACGGTGCTCAAATGGACGAAGCTCTTGGCTTTTGCTTCTGTTGCGACCTCTAGCAGATTGATCAGACCCTTCGTGTTGGCTGAGTAGAACTCATCATCCGAATCTGGCATAGGCGAAGCCAAGTTGTAGACGACGTCGACTCCCTCCATCGCTTCATGCAGACTGTGATGATCAGAAAGGTCCGCTTCGATCCCCTGAACCCCGCTGGCGTCCATTATCTTGAGGTGCGAGCCTTTCCGAAATATCCCCCTGGAAATCTCTCCCTGCTGGAAGAGGTATTCCACCAGGTGGCCGCCTATGAAGCCGGTGGCCCCTACCAGCAGATTCAACTTGGCTTCCCCTCTTCGCCCAAATGGTGATGGTGGTGGTGCTCCCCCTTTGGCGGTTTGACCTCGAACTCCCCTCGAACCAGCCGAAGCTGCACATCCTCCTCGAACCTGGCGAAATCGCGTGTCAGCGACTGGATGCGCCTTCTTGCTGCCGTCGAGAATTGAGGGGAGAAGTTTTGGCCCCCGAACCGGCCGTAGGCCACCCCTGAGAACCGCACCTTGGCGCCCTTGAGCTCGACGTATCCCCGAATCATGTTCGCCACTTCACCCTCGCTAACATAGTCGACAACTATGGTGTACGACGGGAGACTCAACGTCCGGGGCACCCTGTCAGGTGGTAGTTTAAGCCGATTTCCAATGAAAATGCGCCGTCGAGCTAGCCAGTCGACTACATCTGGAAGTCGGGCGGCCGATAGCGAGCTTGCACCATCTCTTTCAGCGAGGTCACGAGAGCAAAGCTCGAGTTCACGATGTCCGTCTGGGTAAGTATGCCCACCAGTTTCCCTTCCTCGAGAACGGGGAGCTTCTTGACTCCCGCTTCTGCCATTGTCTTAGCCGCGACCTCAATGCGCTCGTCTGGCGTGACCGTGATCAGCTTCTTCCTGCCGATGGTGACGGGGGTGGTTCGGGGATCCAGCCCCTTGGCTACGAGCCGCGAGACGTCCCCTTCGGTCAGCATTCCAGTGGGCCTGTCATCCTTGACGATCACCAACGCCCCGATTTTCCATCTGGCCATCACCTTCGCCGCCGCTGAGATGGTCGCCTCTTCCCCTATTGTTCGCACCTGCCTCGTCATCACGTCCTTTACGTAGATCAAGGTGTCATCTCGCAATCAGCACCGGGCAGTGGGCGTGGTTAACCAGACCGGAGGAGACGCTTCCTAGGATGAGCTTCTTGAAACCCGTCATTCCCCTCGTCCCAGTCACTATGAGGTCGGCCTCCTTGTCCGCGGCGAATTCCACGAGAGCTTCGACCACCGAAGGGGCCTCGATTAACTCCCCCTTGGCCTCGACTCCCTCCTTCACAGCGAGTTGCAACCCCTTCGAGAGCACCTCTTTGGCTGCCGCCTTCTTAGCGTCTTCAAGCATCTTGTAGTCAGGGATGGGCATCCCCGAAGTCGCACCGTAGCCGATTGAGGGGGAGGAGAACACGTGGACGACAGTAAGTTCTGAACCGAACTTCAATGCGATGGAGCAAGCAAGACTGATTGCCTTCTGCGAGTCCTTCGAACCATCGAAGGCAACGAGTATTCTCCCGAACCCGGTTTCAGTATGCATGTCTCTCCGCATCTGAGACACCCCCTTTCCTATATATGCGGGATTCCCTTTTCCCACCTGTGAGAACTGAGGTGGGCAAGCCATGGCTCCTCGAGGACCTTAATTGCGCCGGTCCAGTTCTATCGCGACCTAAGCCGTAAGGGGAGATCGTGGGCTCCCGGGCGCGTCAATCGAAGGGGCCGGCGTCGCTCGTTCGTGGGCCCTAAAACTGATTATCAGAATCGATAATCGGCTCCCCTCGTTATAAAGGGCTCAGGTCGGGGAAGGTTCCATGGAAAACGCAAACGGAACCACCCATGGCAAGTGGGCTGGACGGTTCATCTGGGCAGCCATCATCCAGGGCCTAATTGTCACAGTCGCAACAATCCTGATCCTTGACCCGTTGCAATATTTTACGGGCAAGTCAGACTACTTCTCACCGGCAAGGGTGATCGCGGGCGGAGGCGGAGGCACCTGGTTCTTCACCGGGTACATCTCCTACATCGCCGTTGCCGTGATCGGCACAGCTGTAACAGCCATCTTCTACTTCTACATCGAGGACGTAAGAGGGCACGTGTATAAGGGACTCAACAACCTCCTGGCGTGGGGCCACCTGCTCTTCATGAACGTGGGCCTGGCTGGAGGCCTGCTGATCATGATGTACCAGGGATACCTAGCCGGGGTCGCCGCAACCCCAGTAGCTAGCGGGGGCGGAGGCCTCAACGCTGGACAGATACACGAACAGATCCTCGGTTGGACGACCAACCCGATAGGAGGACTGCTCCTCCTCGCATGTATCGGGGCGCTTCTGGGTGGTCTAGGATACCTTGTAGCGAGCAGGTCCAAGTAGGACCTGCTTTTTTCCCTTTTTGCTCCCGAAAATCGCGAATAGACTCAAATATGATAAACTTGGGTTTCGCCGCGTTTGGAGATAACCGATCAGTCCCGCGTCCAGGCGCTGGTCGAGGGGCTCGCAGACGAGTACTCTAGGAAGATCCTCCTATCGGCCATTCCCAAAGCAAAATCGGTCGAAGACATGAGCCGGGAGAATGACATACCTCTAAGCACGTGCTACAGGAGGGTCCACGAGCTACTAGACAGCCAGATACTGGTGGTCGAGAAGATTATCGTAACCCCTGACGGAAAGAAATACGAGCTGCTCAGGAGCGCCTACAAGGCCGTCAACGTCACCTTTGACGGAGGCGTCATGAAGGTCGACGCCCTCATCAACGAGGACGTGGCCGAGAAGTTGAGGCGCCTATGGATGACCATGAGAGAGGCAAAGTAATTGCCATCGTTGAGAATCGGATCCAAACCTAAGAAGAGCATCGGAGGTGACACATGCTAAATGAATCCAATCTTTCTAGACATAGCGCAGACACTGATCCTCATCTTCGGGGGCGTGGTCGTCTATTACGCTTCCAGGGCCTACGGGAGGACCAAGAGCCAGGCGATGCTCCTGCTCGCGATCGGTTTCGCTTGTGTTGCCATTGGTGCGGTGGCAGCGGGAATAATCTACAACACGAACACGTCGGACCTCAGCACCCCGATAACTGTTCAGGCCTACAGCCAAGCTGTCGGGTTCCTCGTCATCGTCTACTCCCTGTCAAAGGCGAAGAACTGACCCACGCAGACAATCCGCGCCAGCAGTTCGTCCAAGAAAAAGGGGCTGTCCTTTGCCCTGGACGTGCCGGAGGCAGGGATACTCGCCCATTGACCATGGCAAATTAGGCGAAACACCCTTGAATGCATGGCCGCAAGGGTAAGTCGGCTATTATGCCGTCACCCGGCGGTCCCAAGTACTGGGAAAGGCGTGTCGAGCGGATCTCCCGCCAGGGGCTTCGGGAGGTTCAGAAGAAAAGGCTCAGGTCAGTCCTGAACTACGTCTACAGGCGGAGCCCCTTTTACAAGCGGGTCTTCAAAGAGAGCAGGGTCCACCCGTCTGATTTCGTCGAACTCCCCGACATAAGCAAATTCCCGTTCACCACAAAGGACGATCTAAGGCAGTACTCCTACCCCTACGGAGGCGACCTCCTCTGCGTCCCCATGGACAAGCTGATCGGCTGGCACATGACGAGCGGAACGACCGGTCGGCCTACAGTAGGGCCATACACCCTCAGGGACCACCAGACGTGGATGAACGTGATGGCCAGGACGCTTGTGACTGCGGGTGTCCGGCCCGGAGACATTCTCCTAAACATCTATGGTTATGGCCTCTTCACGGGCGGCCTGGGCTTCCACCAGAGCTGCCACCTCGTAGGTGCTGCCGTGGTTCCATGGAGCGTAGGGAGGACGGAGCCCATGGTACAGGCCATCAGGGACTTCAAGCCCACTGTGATGACGGGTACTCCCTCCTACCAACTGTACGTCCTAGAAACGCTTCGGAAGAATGGGATTGACCCGGCGGAGAGTTCAATCAGAGTGACAATCCCGGGAGCTGAGGTATGGACCGAAGAGATGAGGCAGCGCATAGAGAAAGGGTATGGGCTGAAGGCAAAGGGAGGAGGGGCGAGGAACGTCTACGGGGCGACGGAGCTTCTCGGCCCGGGGAGCGGGCAGGAG